>Ga0136636_10000588_pt1 | contig 19263 bp, 16 predicted proteins | sample AntDrymUQ8522106_2_FD_104653 | JGI IMG/M metagenome (GOLD analysis project Ga0136636, IMG submission 104653) | Polar desert sand microbial communities from Dry Valleys, Antarctica - metaG UQ852 (21.06) | ecosystem: Environmental > Terrestrial > Soil > Desert | place: Antarctica: Dry Valley... | reverse complement strand
GAGGTGAGGGCAGTATTGTTGCTCTCGTTTTCGTAGCGAGTATGCAAGAGGCAAAATGGGGGCGCACTTGCAAGCCTCGTCATTGCGAGGAGCGTCGCGACGTGGCAATCCATGCAGCTGGCAAGTCCGAATGCATGCATTGCCACGCTGCGCTAGCAATGACGGGTTTCGCGGGAGTTCTCGCATTACCAAAAATGTCCGCATTGTGAAATCACGTCGCCAAGCCTTTTGTTTCTACAAGCCCGCCCAGGGTTTCGGGTGCTGAGTCGTTACTTTTTTGCTTTTATCTGGCTGGCTGCTCAGACCATTGGTGGCAGTTGCCAGTTTGTCACTTTAACGCTGACCTCGGGTGAATCTGGGGTGGGGCTCACTTTACGCACATGATGAACACTTCTTTGAACACGGCTTCCCAAGCGAAACCTGCCATGCCGATGATCCGCGTTTGCGGCAACCAGTTGGTGGCAGGCGACAAGGCGATTCGCCTGCGTGGCACCAACCTGGGCAATTGGCAGCTGCAAGAAGACTTCATGCTTGGCCTGTACGGCACGCATACGCAAATGCGTGAGGCCTTTCAGAGTGTGCTCGGGCCCGCCAAGGCGCATGCGTTTTGGGAGGAATACGAGGAGGCCTACTTCACCGACCTCGACGCGGCTTACCTGCAGCAACTGGGCTACAACCTGCTGCGCGTGCCCTTGAGCCAAAACCGGCTGGAAAACCCCAATGCGCCGGGCCAATACGACGAACAGGCTTTGCAGCGTCTGGATGCGTTGATCCGGGCCTGCAAGGCGCGTGGCATCTATGTCATGCTGGATTTACATGCCGTAGCGGGCGGCCAGTCGCGTGAAATCTATGCCGACTCGGTGTCTGCCCACCCGGACTTCTGGCGCTATGCCGACTTTCGCCAGCGCGCCACCGACCTGTGGGTGGCGCTGGCCCGGCGTTACCAGAACGAGCCCACCGTGGCGGGCTATGACCTCATCAATGAACCCCACACCGAAGGCTGCACCGCCTTACTCACCACCTGGTTGCGTGACACCATGGCCGCCATTCGCCGGGTGGATACGGATCATGTGATTTGGTTGTCTGGCGATGACTATGGCACCGGGACAAAGGGGTTGCCGCACGACTTGTGGGATGACCCGCAGACGGCGTTTCAGTTTCACATCTACCCCAGTTTCACCTATCCCGTTAGCAAGATGACCCAGTGGCCCGAGGTTGTGGACGGCGTGTGTTACGACGACGCTTGGTTGCGCCACCACCTGCGTGAGCCGATTGCGTTTGGCCGTGAACACCCGGTTTTTCTTGGTGAGTTTGGCATGAGCTTTGGGTTGGGCTTTGAGGCGGTGTTGCAGCAGATGGTGCGAGGATTTTTGTACTTAGCGGACGAAGAAAATTGGTCCTGGGCCCAATGGAGCTACAAAGATTTGGGCCAAATGGGCTTGGTTTGCCCAGCACCCAACACACCCTGGAAGCAATTCCTTGTCGGGCCCGAGGTTCAGGCTTTGCGCGACAAGGCCAATGCACTGTTTCCAGTCAAAGGCGCCAGCACCCCCACGGCGGACCTGCTGGCCAACATGATTGCGGATTTGGGACGCCAGCTGGGTGATTCGTTTGTGGCACGCAGACCCTTCTTAAGCGCTCGCCGCCCCTTGGATGGGGTGTTGAGTCACGCCATTCTGCACCGCCTGATCGACCTAGATGAAGCGAGCCTGCGCCAACTGGCGCGGTCTTTTGCCTTTGAAGCCTGCGTGCCCAATAGCACTTTGGTCCCTGTGTTTAAACTGAGCGCCCCGTAACATCGGCTCCGTCGCTCCGCTACGATCACGCCCCACCCCCTTTTTTTTTGCCACCGATCTCATGAATATTCGACACATTGATCTGGACGATCAAACCATCAATCCAGAGCATCAGGCGCTGGCCTTGCCGCCAGTTGAGTACGAAGTTACCCACGCCTTTCACCACCCCGTCTTGCGGTTGTTGAGCTATGCCGTTGTGGCCACACTCATCGGGCTGGTGGTGTATTTGGTCTACCGCCTGTTCTGGGGTGGCAACACGCAGAGTGGATTCGAGCTGATACAACAAACGCTGCGTGACCCTGTTTTCTGGAGCGCTGTGGGCGTGGGCCTACTAGCCCAGGTGATTGATGGGGCATTGGGGATGGCGTACGGCATCACGGCCAGCAGTTTTTTGCTCGCCGCAGGGGCGTCACCGGCAATGGCCAGTGGTGCCACACACTTGGCCGAGGTGTTTACCACCGGGGTCTCAGGGGTCTCGCATTTGCGCATGGGCAACGTCAGTAAAAAACTGTTTTTCAGCCTGCTGCTTCCGGGTATTGTTGGCGCGCTCATTGGCACTTATATCTTGGGCAACATCGATGGCAAGGTGATCAAACCCTATATCAGCGCCTACTTGCTGGTGATGGGCCTCTACGTGTTCAGCAAGGCGTTTCGCAAAGTACATGCCAAAAAGGAACTCAATAGCCGCAAAGTTATTCCTTTGGCCTTGTTTGGCGGGCTGATGGACACCACCGGCGGCGGCGGATGGGGCCCGATCGTGACCACCTCTTTGGTGGGGTCCGGGCACGACCCGCGCACCACCATTGGCTCGGTCAACTTTGCCGAGTTCTTCCTGACCATTGTGGTGGCAGCATCGTTCTTTTCCATCCTGGACCACACTGTGTGGATTTTGGTGGCTGGCTTGGCCATAGGTGGCTTAGTGGCCGCCCCATTTGCCGCCTACCTGACCCGACATTTCAAGGCGCAAACCTTGTTGATGTTGGTCGGAGGGCTCATCACTTTGGTCAGTACTTACAACCTGTTGAGTGCCTGATATCGCCCGTCGAGCGGGGTGCAGCCCGGTTTTGACGTAAAAACCCAAGGGATAACCCTTGGGTTTAGTAGGAATTACCATCCCGACTGGTGACATTCGTAATTGCGACGGCGGCAAGACTGACGCATCATCGCGCCCGCTGATAGCCTTCCCATCCAAATCAAGTGAAAGCCAGAGACAACGTGACCCACGAACTGACTCGATTGCCTTGGCACAAAGCCGCCTGGACCCGCTTTACTCGAACCGGCGTGGTGCTGCTGCTGTTTTTGCCACCTGCACTGTTGTTGTTTACCGTGTTTGTGGCCCTTCCGATGGGTGAGGCTGCTTGGTACAGCTTGTACAGTTGGAACGGCTTTGGCACCCCCACGGAGTTCGTGGGGCTGCAAAACTACATTGATTCGATTGAAAACCCGGTGTTCACTACGGCCTTGTTCAACAACGGCCTGATCATCGCGGTGTCCTTGTTGCTGCAATTGCTCTTGGCGTTAGGCTTGGCGGTGTTGCTGGCCGAAAAAGTGCCGGGCACCACCACCTTTCGACTCATCTTCTTCTTGCCCTACGTGCTGGCGGACATCGCGGCTGGGTTGATCTGGAAGTTTGTCTACGACGGCGATTTTGGCTTAGTCGCCAAAATCTGGGAGTTTTTTGGTGCGTCCGCCCCCTATGTGCTGATCGAACCCGATTGGGCGATGTACGCCATTTTGGTGGTGATGGTGTGGAAGTATTTTGGCTTTTACATGATTTTGTTCATTGCCGGGTTGCAGCAAATCGACAAGAGTCTGTTCGAGGCCGCGCGCATTGACGGCGCCACGCGTTGGCAAATCTTCCGAAAAATCACTTTACCCTTGCTCGGGCCCACGGTTCGCCTGTCGGTGTTTTTCGCGATTCTCGGATCGTTCCAAACCTTTGACCTCATCATGCCGCTAACCAAGGGCGGGCCTTTTGACGCCAGCCAAACCATGGTGTCCTACCTGTACAACTATGGCGTAACCCGCATGGAGATTGGCTTTGGAAGCGCGGTGGGCGTCATCTTGTTTCTGATCTGCGTCACATTTGCCTTTGGCTACAAACGGGTGTTCATGAAAAATGACTAAAGCTGCAACCCAGAAACTTTCAAGCGGTGGCTTGCCGCTGGTGGTGATTTACGCGGTCCTGTTCCTGGTGGCGGGCATGGTGTTGATTCCGCTGGTGGCCACCGCCCTAGGGGGATTCAAATCCGTGGGTGAACTGCGGGTGAACCCGTTTGGCCTGCCTGCGCAGTGGGACTGGACCAACTACATTGGCATCTTCACCGGTCCCACCTATTGGCGCTTGATGCTGAACTCAGCCATCGTCGCGCTGCTGACGGTTTTTCTGACCGTGGTGTTTTCGGCTATGGCAGCGTTTGTCTTTGTGCACATCAAGTTTTTTGGCTCCGCGTTCTTGTTCAATTACCTGGTGCTGGGTTTGATGTTTCCGGTGGCCACGGCGATTTTGCCGCTGTTCATCAAAATTCGTGATCTGGGCCTGCTCGATACCTACTGGGGCGTGGTTTTGCCCCAGGTGGCGTTTGGTCTGGCCATGAGCGTCTTGCTGTTCAGAAATTACTTCAAACAATTGCCTGGCGAACTGTTTGAGGCAGCGTTGATGGACGGCTGCGGTTACTTCCGGTTTTTCTGGTTCATCGCGTTGCCGCTGTCACGGCCCATTTTGGCCACCGTGTCGGTGATCATTTTTGTGCAGAGCTGGAACTCGTACCTGCTGCCCTTGATGGTGCTGAACAAGAATGACATGTACCCCTGGCCGCTGGGCATCATGGAGTACCAAGGCATGTATTCCACCGACTGGCACCTGGTGCTGGCATTCATCACCTTAACGATTCTGCCCGCCATCATTTTGTTTTTTGCCGCGCAAAGACACTTGGTCGCGGGTTTGACAGCAGGTTCCGTCAAAGGTTAAACACAACGCTGCGCTTGTTCGGGCAGCAAGAAAGGTTGTATCGTGGCTTCAGTCAATGTGGTGAATTTGAAAAAAAGCTTTGGTGACGTGCATATCATCAAAGGCGTGAACATCGACATCAAGGACGGCGAGTTCGTGATCCTGGTGGGCCCCTCGGGCTGTGGCAAGTCCACGCTGCTGCGCATGATTGCGGGGCTGGAAGAGATCAGCGACGGTGACCTGTACATTGGTGACAAACGCGTCAATCAATTGCAACCCAAGGCGCGCGACATTGCGATGGTGTTCCAAAGTTACGCGCTGTACCCGCACATGACCGTGGCTGAGAACATGGCGTTTTCACTCAAGATGAATGGTGCACCCAAGGACGAAATCGACCAGCGTGTGGCCAATGCCGCCAAGATTTTGAGCCTGGAGCCGCTGCTGGAGCGCCAACCCAAGCAGTTGTCTGGCGGGCAGCGCCAACGCGTGGCCATGGGACGGGCGATCGTGCGCGACCCGCAGGTGTTTCTGTTCGATGAGCCTTTGTCCAATCTGGACGCCAAGCTGCGCGTGCAGATGCGCACCGAGATCAAAGCCCTGCACCAACGCCTGGGCACCACCATGATCTACGTCACGCACGACCAGATCGAGGCCATGACCATGGCGGACCGCATTGTGGTGCTCAACGAGGGCATGGTGTCCCAGGTGGGCGCGCCGCTGGAACTGTATGACCGCCCAGCCAATGTGTTCGTGGCCGGCTTCATTGGCAGCCCCGCCATCAACCTGTTTCACGGAAAAATCAACGGCGGCGTCTTCCAGGCCAACGACGGCCCCGCGTTCTCTGTGCCCAACCTGAGTCACATTGCTGCCCACCAAGAAGTGATTCTTGGCATTCGCCCCGAGCACTTTCGGCTGACCGACAGCGGCCCATCAGCCTTGGTCGAAGTGGTGGAGCCCACCGGTTCTGAAACACAGGTGTTTGCGACCATCGCCCACCACAAAATCACCGCCCTGTTTCGCGAACGCATTGTGGCCAAACCGGGTGAAGCACTGCTGATTTCACCCGAGCTGGACAAAGTCCACCTGTTCGATGCCGCCACTGGCCTGCGGCTGAACTGAAGCCAACGCGCGGGGGCTCAGACCACACCCAACTTTCATGGCGACGCAGCCACCCCAGCGTATGAAAACCCTGCCGTCACTGCGAGCGTAGCGTGGCAGTCCAGGGGTCTCGACTGCATGGATTGCTTCACTTCGTTCGCAATGACGGGTGTGGTTCCAAGGTGAATTTGTTCTAAACGTAAGTGCTTGATCTGTAACGGGGAAATTTTCCACTCAATAGTCGCACTCCCTCTGAGTGAACAGAGAACAAATTCACCGTGGGTGTGGTTCACACCTAGGGCATGGAAGTTGTTTCACGGTAGACCCCGCGGTTGCCCCTTTAAGGCATCCCCAAGATTGCAACACTACCCGTGCCGTTCGCTGTACCCCATCACGTATGGGAAGCCGTGTCTTGTCCCGTCTGGCGTGGTTGCCCGCCGTGGTTGCCCGCCGTGGTCGCAGCGACGGGGAGGGTTTGCGTTTGCGCCTTGTCCGCACAAGAAACAAACCATGGGCGCACTTGCAAGCCATCGTCATGGCGACGAATGGCGCGACGTGGCCATTCCTGCTGCTTGAAAGGCCGACTGCATGGATTGCCGCGCTGCGCTCGCAATGACGAGCTTGCAGGGAGGTAGACGCCAACGCTGGTGCCATGACCAGCAAATTGCCACGTCACTACGTTCCTCGCAATGACATGGGCGGCGATTCGTTCCTTTTCATGAACAGGTTTGTTTTCATGCTGTTTCTGGCATGGTTGAGACGATCTACTGTTGTTCATGGTCGGTGTGTGGTAGCGACCTGATACGGGTGGCTCGCAATGACAAGCTTCCAGGGAAATTGATGACACCGCTGGTGTCGCGTCCTGTTAGTTGGCCTGCACATCCTGGTCATAAACACCTTCCCAGCGCGCGCCATTTTTCCAGGTGAACACGCCTTGGCCGTGTTTTTTGCCGGCTTTCCACTGCCCCACATAGCGGTCACCGTTGGGCCAGTCAAAGGTGCCCACGCCTCCGGGCGCGCCGTTGACCATCTGCCCGGTGTAGACCTCTCCGGTAGGAAATGCCAGCCGCCCTTCACCGTGGGGAGCACCTTGGTGCACGGGGCCTTCGTACACATTGCCATTGGCAAACCGCAGCTTGCCACGGCCCTCGGGGCGACCTTGAACCCACGCACCTTCATAGCGCTGCGTATTCTTCCAAACATAGACGCCCACACCCTGGGGCGATCCGGCTTGGAGCTGACCCTCGTAACTGTCGCCTGAGGCGTAGCGCATGCGACCCTCGCCCTGTGGAATGCCATCGACCGTCGCGCCTTCGTAGTGATTGCCGTTGGCAAACTTCACCACCGCCTTGTCTGGCGCGGGTTTGTCCAGATGCCACTGGCCATCAAAACTTTGGCCGTTGACCCAGACGAACATGCCTTTGCCATGGCGCTGCCCGGCCTGCAGGGCGCCGTCATAGGTGTCGCCATTCGCCCAGGTGAGCTTGCCGACGCCGGAAAACTCTCCCGTCTGGGGGTCTTTGGTGAAGCTTCCGAGGTAGCGCACCGTGCCCACGACAAATTCGGGCGCTTGCGCGATCGGCTGACCCGGCAGTGCCTTGGGCGCGGATGCACTGGTCAACGCCTCGGGCGTTGCAAGGGAAACCGATGACGTGGTCAGGGATGTCACCGACGACTTCACAGAGGAGGTGACCGCCGCGCCAATCGAGCTCAGCACCGATGTCAAGCCAGCCATCGTGCCTGTGGCCGCAGGTGCAGCGGCCACGGGTGCGCCATTCGCCAGGGCCCCCATTGGCGCAGCGGTGAGCACCGGTATAGGCTTCGGTGGGTTGATGCCCGCCGGGTAGCGCGATCCCCAAGGCGTGCCCCGTTCACGTGCCAGGTTTTGCGCCTGGGTCTTGGCTGTGTCGACCACCGGGCCTTTGCAGCGGTTGATGGCATCACGCCACAGTGTTTCAACACCCATGGCTAGGTCTTGTTTCTCTTCACGCGGCATGCCGCCAGGGACGTTGCGGTACTTGAGGGTGTGATCACGGGCCAGCTCAAACACCGGCGCACAGTATTCGGCGTTGTGGCCGTCGACACTGGACTGCTCCCGGCGCCGATGCGCCACCTCTTGCTGGGTGCCAATACAACGCTCAGAAGCAATGTCCCAGGCATCCTCGGCTTTGCGAAACAGGGAGGCGGCGTCCATGAACCGGCGCTCGCTCAGCGCCTGACGTGCCAAGTCTTGCATGGACGCGGCATCTTTATGCCCGCTCTCACATTGCGGTCCGGAGTTGCTTTGCTCACTGAGTTTGTCCAGCAGCTTGACGTCTTCGGACAGGTTGCGCCGGGCGCGGTCACGGGCCTTGCCCTCGCATTGCAGTGACGCTTCTGTCCACAGCCGTATCGACTCTTCCACGGATTTGATTTGATCGGCCACGGCCATCGATTGCATCTGTGTGGCCACTTTCAAATCCAGTGCCATAGCGCTGTCGGTCAAGGGCGCACAGTTTTTGACCACCGGTGCAGCCTCAGACGTGGCCGCCACAGGGGGAGCGGCGGGTAGCTGATCGGGCGCCGAGGCGGCAACAGTTGGCGAAGCTGGCACCCCCGCCAAGGGGTCAGGCACCTGCGCCCAGCCCATGGCGTGCAACAACACACCCAACGCCAAGCCCACGCCGAACGCACGGACAACCTTCATCTTGCGGGAATCGTTCATTTTTTGGCCGATGCAACAGGCATGCTCAGCATGCTTTCAATCAATCCCAGCGCTTGCGCCGGTGTTGCGCTGAGACTGTCCGGGCTGTCATAAGAAAAGCCCACTGGCATGGAGGCCAATGGCATGTCGGGGATGGCGGCCACCAGGTCTTGGGGCTTGAAGCCCCCCAGAATGGCCACCACCTCGTCATCGCGACCTTTTTGCTCAGCCAGCTTGCTCAGTGCGCTAAGGCGCTCTTGGTCGAACACCATCGAGTTGGACGCCAGTCCGAGTTCAACAAGTTTCTGGTGCAGTGTGAATCCTGCCAATGGGTTTGCGTTGAGCTTTTCCATCTGCCGGTAGGTCCAACTGTCAGCTTTGTCAAAAACGGTGGAGGCCACCCAGGCCACCCCCGACAGGGAGCCCCGGTTGGCAGCGGCCTGCTGCATGGCACCCACCACCTGGCTTTGTGTCAAGGACCGGGCGGCATTGATCAATTCCCCGCGCACTTTGGAGGTGGCGTACTCGCGCGCCTGATCCAGCAACTGCTGTTTCAGCAGGTCGCTGGCCATGTTGGCCGCTGCAGACTGCGCCGTGCGAATGGCCGCATCCGCGGCGATGGCAGCGCCCTTGAGCCCGGAGGCAATGGTGAACAAGTTGTACATGGTGCCAGCAATTTTGGTGCCGTAGTGGTAGGTTTTCATGCGCGCACCACCTTCTTCAGACACCCCCTGCGACCACAGCGTCAACCACAGGGCCTCGTCGTCGGAGAACCCGGCTTTGGCCACCTCCAACGGGTGCATCGACATCAGCCAGTGGTAATCCTGTGTTTTGGGGGCATTGGCGGGGGCCAGTCGGGCGTAGCCCCGGCACACCTGCACCGGCGCCACCCGATGCACCTTGCCCGTGGACAGCTTGACTTCAAACGGGCCGCCACTGTCACGCAGCTCCGCAAGCCGCAGCATCATGTCGTCGGAATTGGTGTCAGAGAAGCCGCCCACCATATCGATTTTGTCGCGCAGCTGCAGGGGCGAATCCGATGCCCGCGCAATGACGGTCAAACGTTCATCCACGCCTAAGGCGCGAACCCAGGCCACGCGGTCATCCTCTGCTAAATCGAAACTGGTGGCCACAGAAAACGCCAGCTCCCACTGCTTGTCACATTCACTGTCTTTGAGTTGGGCCGACCGCACAATGGCCGGGCGCAACACGTTTTCGCCATCGCCGTAGGTTCGAATGTTGCCCAGCAGCTCTTCGTTGACTTTGCGGCCATCGTCGACCGTGTACTTGGGGCCAGCGCAGCCCCCCAGAACGCCCATTAACACCAGTGCAACGCACCAAAACAACCGTCTCTTCATCTTTCCCCCCACCAATTTAGGCATGCACTTATCTGTAACCAATGGTAATGCACGCTGCGCGCCCTGGAAAATTCTATCGTCCGATCTTTCAGTTGGCGTTGCGGCAAGTCAACGCCGGAGCCCGCCGCCATTTCAGCAACAATCGGCGGCTTCGGTGATGCAATGCTTTTTCCGTCTTGAGGTTTGTCCACGCAGCGTCCTATTGTTTTGTCTTTCTGTCTGTTATCTGGCTTTTTCATGTCCACCGCCACGCAAGCTGCCGTCACACTCCCCGCTGTGTTGTCTGACCACGCGGTCCTGAACCGCAGCGAACAGGTCCCGATCTGGGGTTGGGCCAAGCCCGGTGAGGTCGTGACCGTGCAATTCGATCAGCTGACCTTGCAAACCACCGCCAACGCGCAGGGCAAATGGCGGGTCAACCTGAACTTGACACAATCCAAGGCTGGCCCGTTTGAGCTCAAGGTTGCAGGCAGCAACCAGATCACCGTCAAAGACGTTGTGGTGGGGGAGGTGTGGCTGGCCTCCGGGCAGTCCAACATGGAGTTCAAGGTGGGCAACACCATTGAAGCGCCTGAAGAATTTGCGCGTCCGCCCAACCCCAATGTCCGTGAATTCAAGGTGGCGCGCAACACGTCAGTGGACCCGCTGGACGACTGCGTGGGCAAATGGGAAATTGCAAGCCCTACCACTTTGGGCGAGTTCAGCGCCATCGGCGACGAGTTTGCCAAGGAAATCGCTGCCCACCAACGCGCCCCGGTTGGCATTCTGCACAGCGCCTGGGGCGGCATGAACATTGAGCGCTGGATCGGCGCCAAGGGGTTCACCCTGGATGCCGCATTGAACCTTCGGGCCATTGATTTGGTGAACCAGACGCGCCAGTCCATCGCCGATGTGGCCGCATTTGACAGCGCATTGCGCGCCTGGCAAACCCAGTACGCCCGCGAAGATACCCGCATCGCCAAGACCGCGGACTTCGCTGCACCCGGCGTCTCCAGCGCTGACTGGAAACCTGTGACCTTGCCGGGTGAACTCGGCATCCAAGGCTTACCCGACGCGGGGGCCATCTGGCTGCGCCGCACCGTGCATTTCGACTCCGTCGTGGACAGCACGCAGTTCAACATTGGCTTTCCCGTAGGCTTTGTCGACGTGTACTGAAACGCCACCAAGGTCGGCGAGGTCACACCGCGCAGCATGCCGGACGGTAAGTTTGTGTCGTTCTTTGTGGAGGAATCCCTCATCAAGCCCGGCGACAACACCCTGGCAATTCGCCTGTTCCAGCCCGGGCACGGTGCGGCCTTGCTCAAGCAAGTGACCAATGCGTTGGACATTGGCTATGGCGCCATCCCCTTGGGCGGCACTTGGCTGGCAAAAGTGGAGCAAGCACTGCCTCCACTCACGCCCGAGGCCTTGGCCGCCCTGCCGTCCACCCCCAAACCACTGCGCCCCCTGGCCGTGCCTTCTGGCATGTTCAATGCCATGGTGCATCCCTTGGCGCCTTATGCCCTGCGTGGCATCTTGTGGCACTAGGGCGAAGCCAACGAATCGCGCGCTGTTCAGTATGAAACAGCCCTCAAATCCCTCATTACCGGTTGGCGCGACACCTGGGGGCAGCCAGACACCCCCTTCCTGATTGCGCAACTCGCCAACAATGGCAAAAAAGTCAACACTCCGGGTGACAGCCGGTGGGCCGAGCTGCGCGCATCACAAAGCAAAGCACTGGACTTGCCCAACACCGGCATGGCTGTCCTGACCGATGTGGGGGAAGCCAACGACATTCACCCGCGCAGCAAGCGCATTGCAGCGCAACGCCTGTCGCTGGTAGCGCGTGCGCAGGCCTACGGTGAAAAGATAGCGTTCAGCGGCCCAGCCTTTGCAAAAGCCACAGTTGAAGGCCAAGCCATGCGTTTGCGCTTTACGCAGGTGGGCGGCGGGTTGGTGGCCAAACCCCTGCCCAAAACCTACCAGCCACGCTCCAAGCTGCCTGACACCCTGCCTTTGGTGCTCACCAGCCCCAACAGCATGTTGCAAGGCTTTGCGGTCTGCGGGGAAGACCGCCAATGGCACTGGGCTGACGCCCGGATTGATGGCGACACCATCGTGGTGCAGTCGGCCGCCGTGCCCAAACCCGTGGCCGTGCGCTATGCCTGGGCCGACAACCCGACGGCCAACCTTTACAACGCACAAGGGTTGCCAGCTGTGCCGTTTCGCACCGATGACTTTCCACTGTTGACCGATAAAGCGGTTTATTGAGACGCGTCCCAATGGGGGCTTGCCTGGTTGCCGCACTTTGGTCACCTGGCACACAGCCGCAAGCGAATGCGCTTCACCGCCTTGCCGCAGAGCTGCTGCGCCATGTGCGAATGTGTACCCAAATCAGGCGGATTGAGGTATGGTCAATGCCTTTGGCGAGGGCGGGGACTTCAGCCCGCATTGCAACGCTTTTCTTAGGAGTTTGGCATGACTATTCCCATCGGCATTCAGTTGTACAGTTTGAAACGCGAAACCTCCAAGGACTTCCTAGGCACGTTGAAGGCACTCGCCACCATGGGCTATGACGGTGTGGAGTTCGCCGGTTACGGCGGCATTGCGGCACCTGCCATGAAAACCCATTTGGACAGCCTCGGCCTGAAAGTGGCGGGAAGCCACGCCGACATCACTGTCCTGACCACCCAATTGGGCGAGCAGATGGACTACAACCTGACGCTGGGCAACCGCAACATGGTGTGCTCCTGGAGCGACTGCAAAACCGAAGCGGACTTCCTGCGCCTAGCCGAGAAGCTTACCCATGTTGGGGAGAAACTGCGCGATGTGGGCATGACCCTGTCGTACCACAACCATGCGCATGAGTTTGTCGACCTGGGTGGGCGCTGCGGCATGGACATCTTGCAACAACACACCGACGCGGCGCTGCTGAGCTTTGAGGTTGACCTGTATTGGGTGAAACACGCGGGCTTGGACCCGCTGGATTACGTGAAGACGCTGGGCCCTCGGGCCTTGCTGCTGCACTGCAAGGACATGAATGACGAGCCCGATCAAAAGAGCACGGAGCTGGGGTCAGGTCTGATTGACTTTTCGCCGATTGTTTTTTACGCCCAAACCTCAGGAACACAGTGGCTCATCGTGGAGCAAGAAACTTTTGTGCACTACACCCCAATCGAGAGTGCGCGCATCGGGCTGGAACACTTGCGCCAGATTTCCAATTAGCGCCACGTTTTACCCTGCCTGGCGCAGTTCACTTTTCAAAATAGATCGTTTTTAACCCAAAAAACCTTGGGCTGAAAGTCGTTCTTGGTCAACAAGCGGTATTTGCCACCGGCCAAACGCGTTGTACGTCTTCCCAAAACACACAAGCCCAAATATGGCTGCTAAGCCCGCCTTTGTGCCCTGGCGGGGGTGGGAAGGGGATGGGGGCAACGCGCCTTTCGGCAGCCCGATCGCCGGAACCGGAACCCAAGCCCAAGCCCAAAATTCAAGTTCCACGTCAACTCTTTTTTGCCGCCGTGGCTCAAGGCAAAGACCGTTGCCCCCACTCTCCCCCCCGCCCCTCTCGCCCCGCCGGGCGAAAGGGGTGCCCGAACAGCCGTATTTGGCCAACGCTTTGAACTGAGGACGTACAAGCCGGGCGGCCAACGGTTGGGACTCGGGGTTAGGTTCAGATTCAGGTTTGGGTTTGGGTATCAGTATCAGTATCAGTATCAGTATCAGTATCAGTATCAGTATCCGTGTCAGTGTCAGTGTCAGTGTCAGTGTCAGTATCGGTGTCGGTGTCGGTCTCCGTGTTGGTGTTGGTGTTGGGTTATGGCTTTGGTTTCCGATGCAGGATGCGGCGTTGGGTTGCGCGGCTGGCGGGTATGCATGTTCAAGGTGACGTGAAATACAGCTGTCATTGCGAACGAAGTGAAGCAATCCATGACTTGGCAATACGGTGAATTTGTTCTCTGTTCAGTCAGAGGGAGTGCGAATATTGAGTGGAAAATTTCCCCGTTACAGATCAAGCACTTACGTTTAGAACAAATTCACCCTAGACTTGGCAAGCCCTGGACTGCCGCTTATGCTCGCAGTGACGGCAGGGTTCTCATGCTCTGGGGTGGCTTCGTCGCCGTGGGAGTTATTTCGTTTTTAGATCGATACGACATTAGGCGCGAAGCCGCAGACCGTGCTTGCGCACGGCAAGGCGAAGCAACAACATGTCGGATTGATATGGAAATGGAATTAGGTTGAAGCACCGCTTTGAAGCGGCGACTTCTTGGCACGCGAATTCAGAATGCATGCCCAGAGCATGAGCCATGCACTGATCAACCTAGCGCCAGCCTGTATCACTCAGATCCAAGAGTCGACTGAACTTACAAACGGTATTCGCCACCGGCTAAACACCGTGTACGCTTTTCCAAAAAACACAAAACACAAAACCCAAACCGGCTGTTAAGCCCGCCTTTTTGCCTCGGCAGGGGCGGAGAGGGGCTGGGGGATAGGGGAGTGATCAACGCGTCTATCGGCACGCCGAATCACAGTTCTCCCACCGCAATCAGAGACAGCACATCGGCTTCCAGCAAGTCGTCCATGGCCATTCGCGACTGGTGGTGCATCAGTTGGGCTAGCAGAATCAGCACCACCACACCGGCCACCAAACGCCACTGAACCCGACGACTAAACCAACCACTTTGTGCCACCGCCGCCGGACCGTCACTGGCGAGCTGCAACTCAGTTTCTGCGTAGCGCAGGCGCCACTGCGACAGCACCCGCTCCTGCAAACCGTCTGGAGCCTGCGTGAGCGCTGTCAAGCTGGCGCGCATGGATTGGCGCAGGTCGGCGTCTAGATGGCTTGCGTCATGCATTTTGGGGTCGGTATTCATGGTTTTTCTCCTTGCAACAAGGTGCGCAGCCCCACCTTGGCGCGGTGCAACAGTTGGTGTGCTGCGTTCACTTCAATCTCCAGCGTGTGGGCAATGTCACGGGCCTCGGCATCGGCGTAAGCCCACATGGCCAAGGCCATACGCTGGCGTGCGGGTAACTGGCCCAATGCATGTTGCAACTGCGCAGGGGAAATGTCACCCTGCGTGTCGTGCATTGGCTGGCACGATGCCTGTTGCGCATCTGCCAGTTCCACCACCTCATCGGGCTGCGTCACCATGGCGCGCTGGCGTGTCAGCTGGGTTTTACAACGGTTGATCACAATGGTGTTGAAAAACGTGGCCAGTTGCGCGCCCCGTCCTTCGCTGGGCCGACAGCGCCACAGGCGCAAAAAAGCGTCTTGCACCACGTCCTGCGCATCTTCGGGTTTGCGCAGCAATTGCATCGCCAAGCCATAGGCTTGGGGCGTGAGGCTTTGCACCAGCGCGGTGGCGCTGGGCGCATGCCCCTCGCACGCTTGGTGCCACAAGGCCCAGTCATCACCGCGTGGCAGGCCGGTGCGCCAGCGCGTGACGGTGTGCAGAAGCCGAGCGCCCACCTGTGCAACCACGGTGTGGCTGTGCGTCATCGCGGCTGAGTTCAACATGGGGTCACTTTACTTGATAGGCAGTTTGGCGCGCAAGGCCGCACGCTCTTCGGGCGTCAGCTTTTCAAGCATGGCTTGACGCTGCTCGACCAACGCGTGGCGTTCTTCAGGCGACAGTGACTTGATCTGCTGGGCACGCTCGGCTTTGAACTTCTCGCGCTGCTCTGGCGTCATGGTTTTCCAAGCGTCGCGGGCTTTGTTCATCAAAGCCTTGCGCGCTTGCGGGTCCATGTCTTGAAGGCTCTCGCGCAGCTGCTTGCGAAACGCTTCGCGCTCCTGGGGGGTGGCGTCTTTGAGTTGGCGCCGCAAGTCGGCACGGCGTTCGACTTGTTGCTCTGGTGTCATCGCGGCCCACTCTTTGGCACTGGGAACCGTCACCGACTGAGCATAGCCCCACGCTGCCCACGTCAACAACACCCCCGCCAATAAGGGCTTGACCCTGTTGTATCCGGTTATTTTCATGATGTTTCCTTTCAAATCAATCGTCAACTACGCCACACATCCAGCCCGCGCCCGGTCAAGCCGGGAAACACACTGGACTGCAGCGCAGCAGTACTCAAACCAAACTGGCGTTGTAGTGAAGGTGCCAACACCGCACGAATGTCCAGCGTGGGCTTGAGGTCACGCCCATCGAGCAAACTGGCGCGGCTCAGACCGGGCCAGTCGGTGTGCACGCGCCCACCGGCCACGTCACCCCCGGCAACAAACGCCACGCTGCCAGTGCCGTGGTCGGTGCCATTGGTGCCGTTGTACGCGGCGGTGCGGCCAAATTCGGTCATCACCAGCACCGTGGTGTGAGCCCAGTGCTCGCCCAAGGCTGCGCGCAGCGCCGCCAAGCCCAGATCGAGCTCGCCCAACAAGCGTTGCAAACGGCCTGTCTGCGCGTTGTGCGTGTCCCACCCACCCACCTCCAGCCACGCCACGCGTGGGCCCTTGGCTTCTGACAAGAAGACGCCAGCTTGTTTGGTCAGGCTGGCAAAACCGGGGCCACCCTTTGCGCCCTTGGCCATGTCTTGCTGGCCCATGGCGTGGGTAAACGCGGTGTGTAGCGCGGCGTCGCCGCTGTACATCTGGGCCACGCGGGCCAGCAAGTCCTGGTCGTTACCCGCACCGCGTGATGGTGTCCAGGTGCTGGAGGCGTCCCCGCCACGCAAGGCCAAAGGCATGGACGCGGTCATGGCCATGGCGCTTTGGCGCGAGGCCTGTAAAGCCCGGCCCAGCCAGCCCGTGGTCAGCGCATACGGTCGTTCACCCCCGCTTTCCAACATCTGCTGCGCATCAAAGTGTGAGCGCTCGCGGTAGCCACTGGCAGTGGCATGCACCACCAGCAATTCTTTTTGCATGAACCATTGGTGCAGCGACGTCAGCGCCGGATGCAGGGCAAAGGTGGCGTCCAGTGGCAAAGGCGCAGCAACATTGGCGGCGGCGTCCGCGTCCGCCTGGCCGCGCAACGTAGCCCAACCCGGGTCACCCACGGCAGGCACGGCAGCTAACCCATCCAGCGCGCCGCGCAGCATGACGACCACCAAGCGGCGTTCGTCGGCACCCCCCGCCAACGAGGGCGCGGCAAAAGCCAGCCGAGCGGGTCCTGCACCAAGGGTGGCGGTGGCCGCAGCAGCACCCAACCAGCGCAGCGAATCACGGCGAGAAAAAAAGGTGGACATGCTTATCTCCGTTGAAATTCGGGGCTGGCCAGCGCCAGTGCCAAGGATTGCGCCGAACTCTCTGCGCGCTCGATGTGTTGTAAGGTGCTGCTGCTGAGGTCAGGGCCCCAGGCCAGCTTGACCAGCGCCCGCGCATCGGCGTCGTTGCGGTGCACCTGGGAAAACTTGTCCGCCCACTGCACCCGCTTGAGCAGGGCATCGGGCGAAAGCCATTCTTCGGTCCGGTCCGGCCAGCCCTGGGGCGAAGGAGCGCGGCCAACAGCCAGCCCCATGGTCTGAACTGCGTCGACCGTTTGCGCGATGTTACTGATGGGCAGCTTGAGCATGCGGTGCGCCGACAGCACAAACTCGTCGGGGCGTTTGAATTTGGCAGGGTGATCAGGCTGCCAGGCGATGTCATGCCTAAACAGTGCCTGGGCCACGGCTTGCAAGTCGCCTTCGGTGCTGTGAAACCGTGCGGCCACGGCTTCCACCAAGGCCGCAGGCGGCTCGTCGGTTACAAAGTGGCGCACCAGTTTGGTGGCCACAAACTTGGCGCAAGACGGGTGGCGGGTCAAGTCGGTGAGCAAATGGCCCAGCGCAGAATCACCTTCGCGGTAGGTTTTGCCCAACACGCGCTTGCTGCCCGGTTGGTGCAAGTTCTCCACAAAGCTGGCATTGCCGTCACCGTCGGGGCGCACCGTCCAACCGGTCAGGATTTTGGCGGTTTGCGTCACGTCCTCTTGCGTGTAACCCCCATGAACCCCCAGCGTGTGCAGCTCCAGCAGCTCGCGTGCCAGGTTTTCGTTGAGGCCCTTGTCGCGGCGTTTGCCCGCCTTGGAGTCGGGGCCGATGGACTGGGCATTGTCCAGATACAACAGCATGGCCGGATGCAGCGTGGTGGCCCGCACCAGGTCTTTGAAATTGCCAAAGGCGTGAGGGCGAATGGCCTCGTATTCGAACGGCCACACCAAAGCGGCCAGCGTGGCCTTGGTGGCGGCCACCGTGAAATGATTGGTCCAGAACTGGACCCAGCGCTCGGCCACCGGTGTGGGCGTGGCAATGGTGTGCTGCCAGCGGCGCTCCAACGCACGCAGATTGGTTTCACGCAGGGTCTTGCGCGACGGCGTCAACGCATTGGCCGCACCCGAGACAGGGGCGGCGGGGGTGGCAGACGTGGCAGCTTTGTCGGCCTTGAGCACGTCGCGGGTCAACGCCATGGCCTGCGCGCTGTCGATCAGGCCACTGCTGTCAAACGCAACCGGTTGTTTGAACTGGTTGTGCACCCACGCGCGCGGGTCCGCCTGGATGGCGCGCAGGCTGGTCTCTGAAAACCCAAATCGGTGTGAGGCGATGGTGGCAGCTTGCATAAAACGTCTCGCAGTTCCAAAAAAGCACATGACAAACCCGTCATGTACTCACTTAAACCCGGCAGAGCGCTGGCTCTTACGCTGAGTGGGATCAATATTTGCGTTGGACGTTCCACCAAAGCCGCATCTGGCTTTTGGGATGTTCCTCCTTCAGATCACACCAAAGCTTGCCTGTCATGGATCAAAGCTATGTCAGTAGCTACGGAATCGAGCTACAACGCGCCACGTGACGGCAGAGTTGGTGCATTGGTACAGTCATGAACACCGCCACAGTGCCACTTGCCTTGTGACACCTGAACAACGCGATGCAAGGACGATCGACGTGGGTCTTCTACTGGCCCTTCTGAATTTCATTGAGAATTGCCAAGAACCTTCACCCTCAAGTTTCAACCGCCCGAAGAGCCGCTTCCAGTTTTCCCCTGCTCGTCGCCCTGAGCTTTAAGAGTCCGATCTCGCGCGCCATCGCACCCAGCGCCTCGTCTCCAGCTTTGCCTTTGTCCAGCACCCAGCGCGCCAGCGACACCAATTCCAGTTCACAAATTTCTTCAATGCCGCGTTCGCCGCCTTCATCTGATGGCCAACGGAAAGCGAACTCGGCCTTGGTGTCAACGCCTCGCGGCCAATAGAAAGTACCGCCGGCTTCCTCTGTGCCATGGAACAGGCTGCGGGCGATCTGCTCCACCCGCTCCTGAATGCGGCTGCCCGTGCGCTGGAAACCATGTGCCCGCGCAATGCGCCGTGCCAGCACCGCATCCAGCACCGGACCTTCGTGCTGCACGACCCACTCCACCATCATCTGTAACACCGTGTCGTAGCGGGTCTCATAGAACAGGTCGGCAGAGATGGTGTTGGTCGGCACCGCGTCAGT
>Ga0136636_10000587_pt1 | contig 19265 bp, 23 predicted proteins | sample AntDrymUQ8522106_2_FD_104653 | JGI IMG/M metagenome (GOLD analysis project Ga0136636, IMG submission 104653) | Polar desert sand microbial communities from Dry Valleys, Antarctica - metaG UQ852 (21.06) | ecosystem: Environmental > Terrestrial > Soil > Desert | place: Antarctica: Dry Valley... | reverse complement strand
AGTTCTATCGGAATTTCCTGACATACAACTGCTACAGCGCCTTTCTCTATGGCAGTGGCTATATATTGATGACCATCGGCAGCAGTACCTTTAGTCGCTACAAAAACACTCCCCGACTCCACTTTGCGTGAATCAAATTGAATATTCTTAATTTGAATATCGACACGTCCTACCGTTTTAAGCAAAACGATTCCCTGAAGTACATCATCTAAAATCATGTTCCTATATTTAATTTTGAAACTTCTATCGACCAAGGCACGAAGGCAGTTATCAGCTTTATTTTTTTATTGAAAACATATTACTATCCGATTACCCTTTTGTACAAAAGTACCGGGTTTAATCGTTTGCGAAATCACTTTTCCTCTACCCTGTACCTGCACATTCAGCCCGAGCCTTTCAGCGAGATAAACAGCATCTTTTGCACCCATCCCCATCAAATCGGGAACCACATTACGAGGTACCGAAACTGATTCAACACGCACCCTTTGATCGTCCGAAAACGATTTCACCCAATCCGATGAATTGACTCCTATTGGCAATTGCAAATCCGTCATAACGGTTAGCAAAGCCTTATAATATCCAACTTTTACAAATGGTTTAGTAGGGAAATTTGTAATGGTATCTCTTTCAAATGTCAACGCTTTGCGATGCGATTTTAATGCCATTGTTCTTTCAGCCACATTTTTAAATACCGAACCGGCCATTTTACCGCCCGATGGATAACCCTTGCGTGGCTCGCGAATAACCACTATGCAAGTATATTGTGGATCATCGGCCGGAAAATACCCACAAAAAGAAACCTGATGGGTAGTTCCGCCTCCTTTGTAACCCAATGCTCCTTTTGATATCTGGGCAGTACCTGTCTTACCAGCGATACGTACATACTTCGAACGAACATTGTGGGCGGTTCCCTTTGGCGCTTCCATTACGCCCAACAACACCGATTTGATATCACTCAAAGTAGTGGGCTTACAAATCGATTCCTTTATCGTCTCTGTTTCAAACAATTTTACTACCTGGCCATTTTTAGATATTGACTTTACGAAAAATGGACGGATGTATTTTCCATTGTTAGCTATAGCATTATAAAATGCCAATGTATAAATGGGTGGAAGTTGGCTCTCGTATCCGATGGACATCCATGGCAATGTCGTTGCAGACCAATAAGCTGCCTTGTCGTGCGGATGACGGATGCGGGGAGAAGCAGCTCCTGGAATTTCCAGATTTAGCGGTTCATTCAATTTCATATCATACAGACCTTCAACAAATTCCGAAGGATTGTGTCCGTATGCGTTCACAATTGCCCTCGAAATTCCAATGTTTGAAGATCCATGAATTGCTTCTGCAAGTGTAATCCGACCAAACCCACCTTTGTTGGCATTGTGATCTTTCATTAATCTATTTGCAAATGGATAAATTCCATTCCCCGTTTCAATATAATCGGTAATTTTCACCTTTCCGGCATCCAAAGCCACCATCAACGATGCAACCTTAAAGGTCGAACCCGGCTCCACCATGTCCGAAACAGCGCCGTTTTTGTTCTCGGTATAAGTTTTATCAGCATTTTGCTGCATATTCACTATGGCTTTTACTTCGCCGGAGTGTACTTCCATCAAAATAACGTAGCCAGAACTGGCATCAAAAGAACGCAAGCTATCTATCAGCGCTTTTTCGGCAATATCTTGCAAGTCAATGTCAATAGTGGTTGTAATATCCATACCATCAACCGGCTCAACCTTCACAGTTTCCATGTACGTATTTGCCACTTTCTGACGAATCGAGATACCCGGAATACCTATTAAATTGGTATTAAATCTTTTCTCAATTCCATTTTTCCCACCCATCGATTCATCAGCATAAATATCGCCAATGGTGCGCGAAGCCAATGATCCAAAGGGCTTTACACGTGTAAAAAGTTCTTTGGTAATGAGTCCGCTTTTATTACGACCTAAGCGGAGAAGGGGTAATTTCTTAAGCTGTTTTAACTCTGCGTACGAGATGCGTTTAGGATAGAGTTGCAGCTCACCAACTTTATTTCTGTAGGCGTCTTTCAACAATTTACGATATTCCAGCGGAGTTTTATCACGCAAAAAGCTGGATAAATAAATAGCTAATGAATCTACATTACTTTTAAACAACTTACCCTCTTTTTCGTGCAAAGCCGGTACCCTTGTGTCCATGTAGATGTAGTAGGTAGGAATGGAACTAGCCATTAATCGGCCATCGCAAGCATAGATATTACCACGGTTGGGTCTAACAACAATATCAGCCTTTAAATTTTTAGCCGCCAATGTCAACCAATTATGCCTTTCAACAGTCTGTATTACAATTATTTTGTAGATAACCAGCAAAAAAGACAAGCATATGATTACATACACTACACCGAATCTGAGGACTATATTTTTACGAATATCTGCCATTATTTCTCTTCTACAGAATCAGCAATTACAATGGGTGGCGTAGATGTTTGCACTAAATCTACTCCACGTGTATTTATCATATTCAGCACGCTGGTCTGACGGCTAATGGTCATTAACTCTGCAGAAATAGTAAGCGATTCATATTTCTGATCTTGGATTTTCTTTTTCAACTCAATTTCTGTTGCTAGCTGCCTCTCGCACGAGAATCGGTTATCGACATACGCAAACATCAACAAAGCTATCATTACTAATAGTTTGGTTTGCTTTTTAATAATATTTTTCGAAAATATTTCGCCATTCAGGATATCACGAACCGTACTCGACTTAATGTCCGAGAAGTCTTCGCTACCCTTTATAGCTTCAGCCATTTTCTTAAACCACGACATACCTTTATTTTTTTTCTGCAATTCTCAGTTTTGCACTCCTAGCCCGTGGATTACGCTCCACTTCTTCGTTGGTTGCTATAATCACCTTATTATTAATCGCTTTCAATGAAGAAAGAATGTTTCCGAAGAAATCCTTTTCCAGTTTTCCTTCAAAATTTCCACTCCTGAAATAATTTTTCACCAACCTGTCTTCCAGCGAATGATACGTCAGCACCACCAAACGTCCTTCTGGCTTCAACACATCAAAACTCTGCTCTAAAAGTGAACGCAACACTTCCATTTCTTTATTTACCTCAATGCGCAAGGCCTGAAAAACTCTTGCCATATCTTTCTTTTCCTTTTCTCTTCCAAAAAAAGGTTTCAACACCTCTATAAACGGAAAAATTTTATTGAAAGGAGCTTTTGAGCGGGCGGCAACTATCGTTTTAGCAATTTTGCGGGAATTATGCAATTCGCCATACAGATAAAACACATTGGCCAACTCCTCCTCACCATAGGTATTTAGGATAACGGCAGCTGTTAGTGGCGATTTAGTATTCATACGCATATCCAATTCGCCATCAAATCTGAAAGAGAATCCTCGATCGGCTTCATCAAAATGATGCGACGAAACACCTAAATCTGCCAGAATTCCATCAACTTTTTCAATATTGTGGTAACGCAGAAAATTTTTGAGGTATTGAAAGTTACTCCTGACAAAAATAAAACGAGGATTGTCCAACGCGTTTTTAATCGCATCTTCGTCCTGATCAAACCCGAGCAATTTACCTTTTGAACTCAAATGCGATAATATCTCAGATGAATGACCTCCGCCACCAAACGTAACATCTACATAAACACCATCCGGATTAATATTCAATCCCTCTATGGTTTCATTTAATAATGCGGGTATATGATAAGCTATTTCATTCATTTTGTGAGGGTTAGGATTTTGAATAATTTGTCTACAAAAATACTCAAAAATTAGTCAGTTACAATCACTTATCACCAATTAATTTGATGCTAATTTGTCACTATTTGTTCATCATTCGCTCTTTGAGTAATGCTGCAAAATCAGCTGGCGACAACTTTATCTGCTCGTAACGCGACTTACTCCAAACTGCAAAACGATCAACCATTCCTATAAAAAGAACTTCGCCGTTTTCTATACCTATTGCCTGCAAATTTTTCTTCGATATCAAAACTCTTCCTTGCGAATCTATATCCAAGCACTCAGCATCCGAAACAAATTGCATCAGCAGCAATTGATCGATCGGATTCCATTCATCAAGCTTCGATTTAAAACTCTGTACTTTTTCGGACCAAACAGACTCCGAAAAAAGTACCATACAATCATTCTCAGCATCCTTACGCATCACAATACGTTCCCGTTCTCCTTCCGGCAATATCTTTCGATATGCAGACGGAATAAAGATTCGCCCCTTTACATCGGCTTTCGCTTCGTATTTACCTATAAATGTTGACATATTGGATGAAGTACATTTTTTCAACGGTAAAAGTAAAGAATAAAATTCATATTCCCCACTATTCCCCACAAAATAATTATGAACAATTTTTAAAGACGAAAATATTATTTTTGAACAACTTATCAACAATTTATAAACTTGTCTAAAAATAACTATTCCATTATAAAACAATTAATTATAGCTAATACACTCAATCACCAAAAGAAAACATATAAAGTGGGGTAAAACATCTGCATACCTTCGGTTATATTAGAAACCATCCGAACAGAAACATTCCCAATCAATAAACGACTATTTGAGGTTAAAGCATTTTTTGTACATTTGCAGTCTCAAATAAACCACAATCAGAATGAACGATAAAGGCGTAATCACTATAGACATTGCAAAAGTGCTAAAACAAAAAGCACCAAACACCAAAGTCCCTACATTTATTGTCAATTACCTGCGAAAGATTGTACACGAAATGGAGTTTAACATCTTCTTTAAAAACAATCCGACACTTAGAAATTTAGACTTTATCGAAGCCGGACTAAAGTATCTGGAGGTTACTATCAGCATAGAAGGACGGGAAAACTTACCCCCGAAAGGTGGTAGATATATTTTTGCCAGCAACCACCCACTTGGCGGACTTGATGGTATTGCAACCGGCTACTTGCTGGGAAAAGAATACGATGGGAAAGTACGCTTTTTCTCTAACGACCTAATGATGAGCGTGGAGCCACTACACGAGATGTTTGTTCCGGTAAATAAAACAGGATCTCAAGGAAAAGGACATGCCGAAAAAATGCAGGAGTTGTACGAATCGGATAATCATCTAATTACTTATCCAGCTGGAATGTGCTCACGAAAAATAAATGGGGAAATAATAGACCTGGAATGGAAAAAGAACTTCATCAGCAAAGCTATTGAATACCAGCGAGACATTGTGCCAATATATTTTGAGGGACGTAATTCTAATTTCTTTTACAATTTGGCCAATATCCGCAAATTTTTGGGAATAAAATTCAACATTGAGATGATGTATCTGGCCGATGAAATGTTCAAACAAAAAGGCAAGCACTTCACCATCCGCATAGGCAAACCAATCCCATGGCAAACGTTTGATAAGTCGTCAAGCCTATCAAATTGGGCAGATTGGGTAAAACAGATTGTGTATCAAATGGAGAAAAAACAATATCAAAAAGGGCAGAAAAAATAAATTCCTGCCCTTTTTGATATTTATAAATCCAGTAAACCTTCTGGAAGTTTTACGTAGATAATTTTTTTATCGTGGTCAATCTCCTGAATATACTCCTCTCCGGCAGGAATCAACAGCTCATCGTTCTTTTTGGGAATTACAAAAAGAATATTTTCTGTCGTTTTATCAACTTCAGAAATAACTCCAATCAATCCGGTTTCTACATCAAACAAACTAAAGCCTGCAAAATAGTCGACCTCAATTTCCTCATCCTCCACTTTTTCCAAAAATGATTTAGGCAAATAAATCGTTAGCCCCATAAACGAACGAGCCTGCTCTTCACTTGCAATACCTTCGAGCTTGAGAAGACCGGTTGTACTGCCTTTAAACCGATATTCATCCAAGAAAAATGGTACAAAAATCCCCTGAATCTCAAAAACGAAAAATGGCACTTCCTCTCTATCAAACACATCAGATGAGAATGAGAACGACATTTCGCCATTTATACCGTGAGGTTTATTAACTTGTCCTATCGGGAAAATATCAGATTTTAATATCATTGAATTTTTATTATTTCTATTTGTATAAATTATCGGCAAACTAATATCTATCAGCTACAAAAAAACTAACTTAAACCAGCAATCAGATTTATCGTTAGAGCTACCACGAATGTATTTAAAACGAACGACAGCAGGCTATGAAACAAGGTAATCCTTCGTATTTTTCGCGATGTAACACTTACATCTGCAACCTGAAAAGTACAACCTATTCCGAAAGAATAATATGCAAAATCAAAATAATCAGGCTCAGCTTCTTCTGGGAAAATCAACCCACCAACAAATTTAGCACCTTTCGTATTTCGCGAATCATAATACTCATGTGCATAGTGGAACACATAAATGGTGTGAACCATTCCCCACGAAAGCAGCATACCGAAAATACAGGACGGAAGAAACAAGATACTATGTCTTAGGGCCAGATCCTTTGAAATTATAATTAATAAAACAGCCAGTAAGCCAGAAAAGGAAGAAATTAACACCATAAAAAACACAAAAGCCACACTGCCATCGTCTTCAGTAGCTTTTTTCCTTATTTGCAAAACCGGACGTTGTACTATCACAACCCAACTACAAACCAAGAACGTGAGTGCAAATACCATCCACGAAACCAATACACGAAGTAACACACTCTCAGCATTATTCAACACAAAAAATGATAAAACGGCAAAACCTGCACTTAGGCTCAAACGTGTCAGGGGATGCATCTGTACAAAAATATTATTCCGTTCGTTCTTACGTTCCGACATGGTGTCTTTTAAAAATACTCTTGTAAAAAAAAATATTGTTTTGCAAACTAGCTATTCTATTACCGTAACCCAACCGTGCGTATCAGGTTCGTCACCATACTGAATGCCACGCAGTTTATGATATAGCTTGTCAGATATCGGACCCGGCTTACCATCTGCAGAAAACACATACGATTTCTTCTCATCATAATCATCAATTCGCTCAATTGGGCTTATAACAGCGGCTGTTCCACAAGCCCCCGCCTCTTCGAAAGTAGCCAGCTCTTCTACCGGAATAGCTCTTTGTTCAACTTTCAAGCCCAAATCTACAGCCAGCACCATTAAGCTTTTATTGGTGATTGACGGCAAAATGGATGTTGATTTCGGGGTTACATAGGTATTGTTTTTTATGCCAAAGAAGTTGGCAGCACCGCACTCATCAATATATTTTTTTTCTCTTGCATCAAGATAAAAGATATTTGAATAGCCTAATTCGTGGGCTTTTTGTCCGGCAACCAGACTAGCTGCATAATTGCCACCCACTTTGTATTTACCCATACCCAGAGGCGCCGAACGATCAAACTCGCGCATAATTACAAATGGAGTAGTTTGAAATCCGCCTTTAAAATAAGGACCTACAGGAGTTACAAAAACGATAAACATATACTCATCGGCTGGCTTCACACCTATCTGAGGACCGCTGCCGAAAAGCACCGGACGGATATATAAAGATGCACCCGACTCGTAAGGCGGCACAAAGCGTTCATTTAATTTTACAGCTTTCAAAACTGCCTCTTCAAAAACTTCGATAGGAACTTTTGCCATTAAAGTGCCTTCACTAGAATCCTGCATACGCAAAGCATTGTCTTTCATTCGAAAAATACGAATTTTACCATCTTTGCCGCGAAAAGCTTTTAAACCTTCGAACGATTCCTGACCATAATGCAAACTGGTGGCAGCCATATGCAAGCTTAAAAATTCGCTTTCGTGAACTTCCAATTGCCCCCATGCTCCATTGCTATAATTACAACGGATATTGAAATCGGTCTTCATATAACCGAATCCTATGTTTCCCCAATCTATTTGTTCCATATTGTAGAGTTTTATTATTCCTTTTTTACTAAATCAAAACCAAGATCGATTCATTTCCCATATTAAAAAGTAAATCAATAATACATAAGTTGGGAATAAAACCAAATCGTTGTTCAAAGACCTGATAATAAGTCTTTAACGCAGTTAAATCACTTACTTTTTTAGGATGAATATCATTTCTTCCATCAAACACGTTTTCACCGAAATCCACCTTATACTCCTTGGTCAGCTGAATATTGACCTGTAGGTCTAATAATTCAAGCATTTTGGTTTGAATCTCAGCATTAAAGTCCCACAAAAATGTCCATTTCTTTTCGTAAAAAGTGATTAGATCATCTTTATAATATTCAAAAAAAGGCGTTGAATTGTATGCAGACTCTATCGAACGCCAATGCTGTATTTGCCAATCGCTGTGCTCAGAAACACGCACATCTCTAGTCAACATCCTTGTTCCATTTGATTTTTCAACCGGTATAGTCAAGGCCAACTGTCCGTTTGCCCCGGCAATATTGCATCGGTTTCGGTAGGATTGTTTTTCGTAAAATTCGCAATGCTCCAAAAAAATCGTATCAGCTTTTGCCAAGGCAGCGTAATATTCTACTGGAGCCAAATATGCCGAACTTAAACACCCATCAACCATCATTATTTCTTGATTCCCGCCACTGAATTATCGTTCAGCATTTTTAAAAAACCTGTTCCAACGGATTTTTCCGCTAAACCAACCTTTATCTTTGTCCAATGATAACCAAACCATTACCGGACGACCCACCACGTGATCTTCGGGCACAAAACCCCAGTAACGCGAATCGGCAGAATTGTGGCGATTGTCACCCATCATCCAATAATAATCCATTTTAAATTGATAAATCTTAGTCGACTTACCATTGATAAAAATCTCATCCCCTTTCACTTCCAGTTTATTTTGCTCGTAAACCGAAATTAGGCGCTCATAGATCGGCAGATTATACTTATTCAACACTAACTTAGCTCCTTTTCTAGGAATCCAAATCGGACCATAATTATCTCTATCCCATTTTTTATGACCACCCAATGGATATACATCGCCAGCAAGAAAAGCCGGTTCAATAATCAACTTTAGCACCCCTTTTACTTGTTTCAATTTAGCATAAGTCTCCTCATTCAAAGGAAAATGATAAATTGGCAACGAAGCATCAACACCAAGATGAGTTGTAAAATCATTATTTTGTTGAATATTCAACAGATTTCTGTCATCAACACTTATGTTTAATTTATCTAGTAAATCATCGGTCAAACGAGTTCCGTCTGTCTGCACGTAATAATTAAACTGAATACCCGCAATTTTTTCTTGTGGTTTATTATTTACGTACACTTGATTATCTTTTACCTGCATCCAGTCTCCTGCAACAGCCACACAACGCTTCACGTAGTTCTCACGTCTGTCAACTGGACGATAAATAACATCGCCGTACTGGCTTTTATTATTGTTTACTGCGTCTCTGCCATACATATAACAGCTTGAATAATAATCGGGATTCTGAACATTTACAGCTACAGTATCGCCAGCTGGGAAGTTAAACACCACAATATCATTGTGTTTAATTGTATCAAAACCTGCCAAACGATGATAAGCCCATTGAGGGTTTTCGATAAACGACTTGCAATTGAGTAACGGAAAAGTGTGTTGTACCAGCGGAAACGAAAGCGGTGTATTGGGCACTCTTGGTCCATAACTGGCTTTGCTCACAAATAAGAAATCACCTACCAACAGGCTCTTTTCTAACGAAGAACTTGGAATCTGGTAATTCTGAAAAAAAAATGTGTTGATGAAATAAACCGCAACCAAAGCAAAAACAATTGCATCAACCCAGCCAAAGAAAGCCAGTAAAGACTTATTCTTCGTTTTTTTCCACCATGTCCAGGGAACAAAATTACTTATAAATGCATCAAAAATAACGGGCAGAAGTAGCAGCCACCATAAGTTACCCACCCAAACGATGAATAAAACGAAAATTACACTCCAAATGCAAGCTTTAACCCATTGTCCAAGAGGCCGGTCAAACCGAGATGATTGTTGTTCTTCACTCATATTTTAAAAGTTAGGAGTTACAAATTACGAGCTACAAGACAAAATTCAAATTTCTCAACTTGTCTGAAAACGCAACTGCAAATCAATTGTGATTATCTATTCAATTATTAAAACTTCAACAAATCTGTCATTCCCAAAAAGCCTTTTTTTCCGGCAGTGAATTCGGCTGCAAGAACTGCTCCTAAGGCCAAACTTTCACGATTTTTTAGCTCATGAGATATTTCAATAAAATCTACTTCTGACTCATAACGGATGGTGTGAATTCCGGGAACCTGACCTTCTCGAATTGACTTGATAGCCATTTCTGTCGGTTTTGTTTCAACTTCCTTCGACCAAGATTCTTTTCTGTCCAAATTTCCAAGAATTCCTTCTGCCAGTGTAATAGCTGTCCCACTTGGAGCATCCAGCTTTTGAGTATGGTGCACTTCAGTCATTTCCACATTATAATCTGGAAACTGGTTCATTATTGTTGCCAAATACTTATTAACAGCCATAAAGATATTCACCCCGAGACTGAAATTCGATGTCCAAAACAAGGTTTTTCCACCTTCTTCAATTTCTTTTTTCAGTTGCGGTAGTTCTTCTGTCCATCCGGTGGTACCCGAAACAACAGCTACCCCCGAAGCAAATGCCCGGCGATAATTGCTCAACGCTACTTGCGGAACGGTAAACTCAATGGCTACATCGGCACTTTTAAATGCTGCTGAGTCAAAATCATCTAAATTATTAACATCAATTACTGATACAATTTCATGCCCACGTTCCAATGCTATTCGTTCAATGGTTTTACCCATTTTACCATATCCTATTAAAGCTATTTTCATTCCAATAAAAATTTACAAGTTACAAGCCAACACAGACAAGCACTTAATTATTTATTCTATAAAAAGCACCAATTCACTTCTATTTGGCACATTCAAAATATTTTCAAATTAATATTGCCCTGTACTTAACAGAACCAATGTACACGCCTCTTCAACATGGATATCGTTATGAATTAACAATTTCTCAAACTCTGGATTTTCTGTTCCCGGATTAAATATCACACGATTAGGATTTAATGCGATAATATATTTGTAATATTCGGGTTGAAATTTGTCTGAAATATACATTGTTACTGTATCAATATCATCAAACTCATTCATTTCGGTATCAATAGTTCTTCCAAAAACCACTTCGGCACGCCTTCCTATCATTTCAATATCATGTCCGTACGCCAACAGTTTTTCGGCAGCCAAATACGAATAACGCTCGGGATTGCTGCTCGCACCAATTATCAAAGTTTTTTTCATAATTCGTCAATTTCTCTTAAATTAAAACCCTATTTAAAATCAATTTTCACCCCTCTCTAAACCAATCGAAACATTCGAATATTTCCTCTTTTGTTGCCGTTTGATTAATGCGAATATCACCCACATCGGCCAAGAGAGTGAAGTTTATTTCTTTTGAGTCGTTTTTCTTATCATGTTTCATCAGCTCAAACAAGTTGTCATACTGCTGACAATGAAATTCAAACGAACCGTAGTATTCTTTTGTTAAGTACTTCAAACGAAGGAGTTCTTCCTTTGGGAAGCCAAGTTTTATATGCGACAAATATAATTCGCACAACATGCCCCACATCACAGCATATCCATGCAGAACGGGGTGGTCGATTTTGTACGACCAACTTTCGAATGCATGCCCAAAAGTATGCCCAAAATTCAATGCTTTGCGTATATTGGCCTCAAATGGATCTTGCTCCACGATGCGCTCTTTTATTCTAAAACTATTTAAAAGTAATGGACGCAACTCGTCAAAATCAAATTTATCAATATCGTATTTAAGTACGCTTACCCACTCTTCTTTTGTATAAATAAGCGCATGTTTTATCATTTCGGCAAAACCCGATCGAAGATTTTCGGCATCGAGCGTCTTGAAAAAATCCACATCAATAAGAACCGCTTCAGCTGGTGCAAAAACTCCTATTTCGTTTTTCAACCCAAGAAAATTTATTCCTGTTTTTCCACCAGTTGCTGCATCAACAGCTCCGAGTAATGTGGTAGAAACATTTATATATGAAATTCCACGCTTAAATGTGGAAGCAGCAAAACCTCCGATATCACTTACTACCCCCCCACCAACATTAATCAACAAAGACTTACGAGTAGCTCCATTCTCGCTCAAAAACTTCCAAATTAGAACTACCGAATCAATATTTTTTGTTTTATCACCACTCGGAATGCAAACAACACGGCTTCTCTTTAGGATTTCTAAACCCATTAACTTAGGCAAACATAGCTGACGAGTTGTTTCATCAGTAAGAATAAAAATACTATCAGACGGCCGCTCCCCAATGGATAAATTTAATTCAGAAATAAAATCCTCACATATATTTGTAATCGAATGACTCATCGTTTTGTTTTTTTGCACACAAAGATACTTAATTCTCCAAAAACAGACGCTAAAATGGTATGGAATATATCCTATTTTTTATACATTTCGTTTTTTGAACCCTATTCTCCTAAAAATCATTAATTTATTTCCTCATATGAATATGTGTTCATATATTTGCATAAGATTTTAAAGTACCTATAAAGAAATGTATATAACCAAAATGGACGAAGCAGCTTACATACTTAAAGCTATCTCGAATGGAACACGATTGTGCGTAATTTCCTTGTTATCCGAACAAGAAGAGCTAAACGTTTCGCAACTGGTAGAACAGCTTCAATGCGAGCAATCTTTACTTTCGCATCATCTTACGGATATGCGTGCAAAAGGAATTTTAAATTGTAGAAGAGATGGCAAAAATTGCTATTATTCACTCAAAAACAAACAAATAGTGCAAATTATTGAGTGCATACGCACTTGTAACTGCATTTAACAAACAAGACTATATGGAAAAGTTTTTCAAAAAAAACAGCATTAAAATAACAATCACTTTAGTTGGTGCTCTTGGAGGTTTTGGCTACTACTATTTTATTGGGTGCGCTAGCGGCACATGTCCAATCACTTCCAATCCATACATCAGCATAATTTATGGTGGAGTTCTCGGCTATTTATTCTCAGACATTTTTAAAAAGAAAAAACATGAAATCGATTAAAAAATATTTTATAGACTGGAATTTCACTCGAATCATACGTGTGATATTGGCTGTATTCCTGGGCATTTCGTATTACTACAACCACGAATCGATATTTTTATTTGGAGCATTGATACTATCCGTTCAAGCGATTTTTAATATTAGCTGCCCGGGTGGTAGTTGTAGCACAAATTACAACAAAACGAATCAGCTGATTGTCAAAACAGAAAAATACGAACCTAAAAAATAATATTAAAATGGAAAGTACATTTTTAATTTCGACATCTAAATGTGCAAGTTGCAATAATCAAACACTTAAAACATTGGGGAACTTGCAAGGAGTTTTTGGAGTTGATATAGATAGAATTGAAGGTAAAATTGTAGTTTCGCACACTGATGAGATAACACACAATAGCATTTCCAAGGTTCTTTCCGGACAGGGTTTTTCGTTGAAAGAAGCCCATCAGGATATAGCTCACGACGACCCTTCAATCTGGGGTTGCTCTCTCTAAAAAATTATAAATTATAAATTATAAATCATCTAAAAACATTTTATGAAAAAAATCGTTTTTGCAAGTATATTACTTGCCCTTGCATTTTCAGCATGCGCTAAAAAAAATAATGAAAACAATACAAAAGAAATAAATCAACAAAAAGAAGTAAAAAAAATGGGAACAATACACTTAACCAAAGCAGAATTTTTATCAAAAGTAGCAAATTACGAGGAAAACCCTACCGAATGGAAGTATTTGGGCGACAAGCCTTGTATCATAGATTTTTATGCTTCCTGGTGCGGACCTTGCAAAATCATTGCACCCATTTTGGAAGATTTGTCCAAAGAATACGATGGACAAATCTATATTTATAAAATAAACACGGAAGAAGAGCAGGAACTAGCTGCAGCATTTGGTATCCGTAGTATCCCTACCATTCTATTCTGCCCAATGAGTGGTGCCCCGCAAATGGCACAAGGCGCATTACCCAAAGATGCATTCAAACAAGCAATTACAGATGTATTATTGAAAAAATAAGCATTTATATTTACTCTTGAAGTATTACAGTCCATTTTTAGGATCCCGCAAAAAGGGATCTTGATAATGGATTTTTTTTGTTTTTAAGAGTTTGCATTCAAATGCGAAAGATCTTAAAGAACATTGCAAATGGGATCTCAATGTTAATTAATAAGGTCTAATGTTGATTCGATTAAACCTATTACAAATCAGGCAGTCAAAGATGCAAAACAAATATTATTCACCTTTAAAAAAACAACATGAAAAAGTATTTAAAATTGATTTTGGCTTCCGTTTTCATCTTCAGCATGACAGCTAGTGCTCAACAGCAAACTTCACCTCAAGGACAAAACGGAATGAGACAACAACTTTCTGCTACAGAAAGAGCGGGGAATATGGATAAAGATTTGAGCCTTACCGATGCCGATAAAGCAAAAGTACAAACTGTGTATGAAAAAAATGATGCTATCTTTATTAAATTCAGAACTGAAGTAAGCAGAGACAACCCCGATTTCAGAGAAAAATTTAAAGCCCTACGCGATGCTCAAGATGCTGAATTGAAAAGCATTATTGGTACAGAAAAATTTGAAACATGGCAAAAACTCCAAGCAGAACGCCGACAAAAAAGGATGGGTAATAATTAATTTTTAAAAACAACATGAGTATGAAAAAGTATGGATTATTAGTAGCTATGTTTGCATTTATGTTTAGTTTAAGTGTAACAGCTCAGGATCAAATGCCACCAAAAGGGGAAAGAGGTCCTAAAAAAGAATTTCGCAGAGGTGACAGACCACAGCCAACTGCCGAAATGAGAGCAAACCGGTTGGCAAAACAACTGAATCTGACCGATGCTGAAAAAGTAAAAGTAAAAGCATTGTACGAATCTCAAGATGCTAAACGCGAGAAAAAACATGAAAAAGTTAAAAAAATGCGTGAAGAAATGAAAGCGAAGTTTGAAGCCGAACACAAAGTTCAGGACGCTGAATTAGAAAAAATTATTGGAACTGAAAAATTTCTAAAACTAAAAGCAGCACGTGCTGAACGTTTTGAAAAAAGAGAACAAAGAACTCAACATGCACCAGAACCTCCTGTTGCAAAATAAGCAGGGTAGTTACAAGCTGTTAGTTACGAGTTACAAGTCCATCTATATTAAGATCATTTAGAAATTGATAAATTGACAACTGTTCTAATTACCTATAAAAAAACTCCCGCTCAAATGAGCGGGAGTTTTTTTATAGAGCAACAATATTATTGTTTCATTATCTCTTGTTGATGACGAACCGATTCTTCGTGAATGGAAACCAAAACAGTTTTCATAAACTCGCCATCCATTCCCATTTTTTCGGCTTGTGAAATGCGATTTTGTAAAATTTCATCATATCGCTGAGCTTGTAAAATAGGCATATTGTGTTCCTTTTTATACGTCCCAATTTCATTCGAAATGCGCATACGACGTGCCAGCAATTCTAACAAGCTATCATCTAACTCATCGATTTGACGACGCAAAGCAGTCAAACTTTCTGTACTCTGAGTCATATCGCGAATAACGATAGTATTCAAAATAAAGTCTAGAACAGCAGGCGTAACTTGTTGAGCTGCATCACTCCATGCTTTTTCGGGATGACAGTGCGATTCAATAATCAATCCATCAAAGTTCAAGTCCATTGCTTGCTGACAAAGAGGTGCAATTAATTCGCGTTTACCACCAATATGACTTGGGTCGCAGATAATCGGAAGATTAGGCAATTGACGATGTAATTCAATTGGGAGATGCCACTGTGGTAAATTGCGATAAATCTTTTTATCGGAGGTACTGAATCCACGGTGAATTGCTCCAATACGACGAATACCAGCATTGTAGACACGCTCAATAGCACCGATCCATAAATCCAAATCCGGATTTACCGGATTTTTAATCAATACCGGAATATCAATTCCTTCCAATGCATCTGCAATTTCTTGTACTGCAAATGGATTTGCCGAGGTACGAGCACCAATCCAAAGAATATCAACATTATGCGCCAAGCATTCGCGAACATGCTTTGCAGTAGCAACTTCTACAGCTGTATACATTCCTAATTCTGCTTGTACGCGTTGTAACCAAGGCAAACCTTCAGCTCCAACACCTTCGAAACCACCCGGTTTAGTACGTGGTTTCCATATTCCGGCACGGAAAATTTTGATTCCACGAGCAGCAAGTTCTTTTGCTGTTTGCATTACTTGTTCTTCGGTTTCCGCGCTACACGGGCCAGCTATCACTAGAGGACGTTTTGCGTCGACTCCGGGTAATAAAATTGATTCGAGTTCCATATTTTTTTCTGTTGTTAGTCAGCAATACAATCCGTTATGATTCTATTGAAAAGCCATTTTTATTTAATCTATTTCTTATTCTGTTATTGATTTATTCTGTTCAATGCCTCTTGGAGCATTGGTTCCGGACAGCAAAGCGAAATACGCACATAGCGGTTTCCTTTGTCGCCAAAAATAAATCCCGGAGTGATAAAAACATTTTTGCCATAAAGAATTTCATCGGCAAGTTCTCCTGAATCTTTGTATTTAACTGGTATTTTGGCCCACAGAAACAATCCCACTTGTGTGGTATCGTACACGCAACTGAGTGCATCCATTATTATACAAGCCAACACTCTGCGACGAGCATACACTTTATTCATTTCGGCGTGCCATTCTTCGGTATTTAGAAGAGCAGCAGCAGCTGCCACCATTATGGGTCGAAACATTCCCGAATCAACATTGGACTTTACTTTCAAAATCCATTGCACAAATTCAGCATTTGTTGCCAGCATAGCCATACGCCAACCTGCCATATTATGCGATTTGCTCATAGAGTTCATTTCAATGCAAATATCCTTTGCACCTTGCACCGACAATATACTCAGTTTTTTATCATTCAGAATAAAACTATAGGGATTATCATTACAAATAACGATGCTGTGTTTTTTCCCAAAAGCCACTAATTTTTCGTACAATTCAACTGAAGCATTTGCACCTGTTGGCATGTTTGGATAATTAACCCACATTAGTTTAACGTTGCTCAGATCCATTTGTTCAAGAGCATCGAAATCTGGTTCCCAATTATTATTTTCAACCAAATCGTATGAAATAATATTGGCTTCGCAAATTCTACTTGCCGAAGTATAAGTAGGATAACCCGGGTTAGGCACTAAAACACTATCGCCGGGATTTACAAAAGTTAATGTTATGTGTAAAATTCCTTCTTTAGAACCAATTAACGGTTGAATTTCAGTCACCGGATTTAGTTCCACATTGTACCACTTTTTGTACCACTGAGCAAATCCATTGCGCAATTCGGGAATGCCAACATAACTTTGATAACCATGTGTGTTTGGTTTTTGTGCTTCGGAGGCGAGCGCTGCGATAGTTTGTACGGATGGTGGCAAATCAGGATTACCGATACCCAGATTGATAACGTTTTTTCCTGCTGCATTCATTTCGCCCACTTCACGCAACTTTGCGGAGAAATAATACTCCGATACAGAATTCAGACGATTAGCTGGTTGTATATTCATTTTTACTTCGTTTATTTTTTCGTATTCAATTAAGCGCCAGGCGTTGGTGCTTCTTTGTATTCGCCAAGTATTTGAAAGTCCTTGGTCAAAGGAATAATTGCTTCCAATGATTGACGATAGCGTGTATAATCATTAAAAGTCAGGTTGATATAAAATTGATATTTCCACTCTTCACCAAGAATTGGCAAGGACTGAATTTTGGTAAGGTTGACATGATAAAACGACAGGATTGAAAGAACCTTGGCTAAACTTCCTTCTTCGTGAGGCAAAGTGAAAACCAGTGACGATTTATTCAATTCAACACCTGTGGTCAATTCTTCGGCTAGCTTTGGTTCAGCAATAATTAAGAAACGAGTAAAATTTCGCTTATTGGTTTCAATTCCTTTTGCAATAATTTCCAAACCATACTTTTCAGCAGCCAACGAACTACAAATAGCGCCACGGCGGGACAATTTATTATCGGCAATATCTTTGGCCGACAATGCAGTATCTTCACTTTCGATAGCTTTAATATGTCTGTGCACATCTAAAAAATCTTCGCATTGCATTAAAGCAATCGGCTGCGAATAGACTTCATCAATATCTTCAATTTTTTGTCCCGGCAATACCGCCAGATTGTGTTCAATCCGCAGCTTATGCTCACCAATAATCATACAGCCACTTTTGCGAAGTAAATTATGATTTTGCAACAAACTGCCGGCAATCGTATTTTCAATAGCAACAATTCCAAGTAACGAATCATCATCGGACAAGGATTGGAATAAATCCTTGAAGGTTGTGCATGGAAGTATCTCAATTTCCTCATCCCGAAAAAATTCTCTTGCTGCAATTTCGTGGAAAGCCCCACTAACGCCTTGAATGGCTACTTTTATCATATGTTCTTAATTTGTAGTAAAAAAAAATCCTGCTCGTTGTAGAGCAGGATTTTCATGTATTTTCTATTGATATAGCGTTTGTTTTTTACATAAATAATTCCTGCTCTCACTTACTAAAGTAAAAGTAAAAAAAGAAATATGTAAAAAATCGATTGATCATAAAATGGTGTCGTTTATTTTAGACGGTGCAAAAGTAATATAATTTCTAATAAATACAACCAGATTGACAATAAAAAGTTCAAACTTATTTCAATTTATCAAACGTTCGTTAAATATTTAAACAAAACACTAAAAAATAAACTGATAAACGATCCCAAAATTCAAAATCAGACACATCCCACAAAGAAGAAATTATTGAATAAACCTATCTCAAAAACTCATTATATAAAACTAGTCGCTTGAAATTGAGAGTGACTACAACCACATACCCGGTTTTGTTTTATGGATCACAAACAATATTTGTAATTAACAACTCCATTCTACTGTTTATTTGTGAGAGAATAGCATTTTTTTAAACCGATTTGTAGGAATGATAGGCTTATTATTTGTAAATTTGCGCCTTGAACAAAAAAACCTGTCAGAAATGAATAAAATTGTCAGTAAAGAATATTTTTCGGCTAATGTAATAAAGTTTGAAGTAGAAGCGCCGCTGATAGCAAAATCGAGAAAAGCTGGTCACTTTGTGATGGTAAAAGTTGGTTTAAAAGGAGAACGAATTCCGCTAACGATTGCTGATGCCGATTTGCAAAAAGGTACTATTACTTTAGTAGTACAAAAAATGGGCGTATCGTCGTCGAAACTTTGCGCTCTGGAAGCTGGCGAATTTATTACCGACATGGTTGGTCCATTGGGTAGAGCAACTCATATTGAAAACTT
>Ga0136636_10000586_pt1 | contig 19272 bp, 19 predicted proteins | sample AntDrymUQ8522106_2_FD_104653 | JGI IMG/M metagenome (GOLD analysis project Ga0136636, IMG submission 104653) | Polar desert sand microbial communities from Dry Valleys, Antarctica - metaG UQ852 (21.06) | ecosystem: Environmental > Terrestrial > Soil > Desert | place: Antarctica: Dry Valley... | reverse complement strand
ATCGCCGTCTGTAATTTATTTCCCGACCAAGCCTATCTTGCCGGCATGTTCCACGATTGTGGCGTCTTGTTGTTGATGCAGCGCTTCCCGACCTATTGCGCCGAAATGAAGCTGGGCGTTGCCGGCCAGTGGATCAATCTGGCCGAGGAGGACAGTAAATACAACGCTGATCATTGCGTTGTCGGCTATTTCGTGGCGCGCCACTGGCATTTGCCCACCTTCATTTGCGACGCCATTCGCTACCACCATGCGATTGGTGAATTAGGTGATCACGATGCACGCAGCATGGTGGCGATCCTGCAGTTGGCGATTGAAATCTATTATCGTGGCCAGCGAGTAGTTAATCCGGAATGGGATCAGGTGAAGCACGACGTGTTGGCCGAGTTAGGGTTAAATGAGGAAGGCTTGCCCGAGTTTGTCGATATCATTCTTGAGCGCTTTGATGCCCCGGTTGTATAGCAAATGCTTGTGCTGTCAGGCTTTTCGCCACAGTGTTGCGCGAAGGTTAGGGCTTTCGTGATAATCTTTCGCCCTCAAAAGGGGGAAGGATGCCGATAACAGTCGATGCCTGCGCGGCGCAGCACCAGGGCGATCGTAAAGAGCAACAGGACCGTGTCGCCATTTTTCCGCATGCTCGGCGAAAAGGTGTCGCTCTGGCTGTTGTGGCGGATGGCATGGGCGGCCACACCGGCGGTGCACTGGCTGCGGCCCAGGTAATTCACACCAGCAAAACCAACCTTGATCACTTTGCCCCTTCAGAAGAGAGTGCCAAGTGCTTGCTTGAAAATAGCCTGCGTGAAGCGCATACGATGATCAAGGCATCGCGTTTTATGAACGAAAAAGATCCGCACAGCACCGCGGTCATGTTGTTGCTTCTGCCCGGGCGCGTTGCCTGGGCGCACTGTGGGGATAGCCGTCTATATCGCTTTCGCGGCAAGGCGTTGGTCAGTCGAACCGTCGATCATTCCTACGTTGAACACCTGATTGCCAGCGGCCGAATTACCGCCGAACAAGCGCTGACCCATCCCAATCGCAATGTCCTGCTGACTTCGCTGGGTGGGCAGGATGAACCCAAACTGGAGTTTGCTGATACCGACGATCTGCAGGCTGATGATGCTTTCGTGCTTTGTTCAGATGGCCTCTGGGCTTACTTTGATGATGAAGAACTGGCCACGCTGATTGCTGAAAATTCAGCCCGTGATGCTTGTGAAATCCTGATTGACAAGGCGCGTGAACGAGGCAATGGCAGTGGCGATAATATCTCGCTGGCCATCATCAAACTGGTCGAGGCCTTGCCGGTAGCGATCCCCAAGCCACCGACCGGCTTTGTCGGGCGCGCCAAGGTCTGATCGCCAAAGGTAGAAATTTCCGTAAAAGCAAACGGCGCCGAGTAGGCGCCGTTTGTTTTTACGGTCAGGCTAATCTTACTTTCGGCCCAAGCCACCCAACAGAGCTGCAACGACGCGTTTTGGTTTGTGTGGATCAATTGGCGCCGGTGCTTTCGGCGAGTTTGGCACCTCACCCCGTGGCCGGTTATCCTCGTAAGGCTTGCGGAAATCAAAGCCATCGGCTGCCACCATGTTTGAACGGCGCGGTGTGCGCTGTGGCGTACTAGCCGGCGTTCTGGCTGCCGCCGGCGCCCGGGTAGGCGCTGCGCTGGGCGGAGGCGGCGGTGGGGCCGAGCGCTTCTTCTTGTTGCCCGGCGGGTATTCATATTCAGCTTCGGGTTCAAAGCCAACCACTTCAACCTGTTCAATCGGCCGCTTGATCAGTTTTTCAATATCGACCAGATAGCCCACTTCATGCGCGCTGACCAGCGAAATTGCGTTGCCCAGCTTGCCGGCCCGACCGGTACGGCCAATCCGGTGTACGTAATCTTCCGGCGTATGCGGCAGCTCGTAATTGATCACGTAGGGTAGATCATCAACGTCTAGGCCACGTGCGGCAACGTCGGTGGCGATCAGCGCATGGGTTTGTCCGGCCTTGAAGGCGTCAAGCGCCTTGATGCGTTCCAGCTGGCTCTTGTCGCCGTGGATCGCGTCAGCCTGGATGCCGGCGCGCTGTAGTTCACGCGTCAGCCGCGAGCAACCTTGTTTGGTCCGCATGAAAACCAGGCATTGGCGGATTTCACTGGATTTCAAAAGCTTGATCAACAAGCCACGCTTGCCATATTCCGAGACCGGATGAACGCGGTGTGTAATGTTTTCAGAAACCTGGTTGCGCCGGGCGACTTCAATCAGCACCGGTGTGTTGAGCATGCTGTCGGCCAGACGCTTGATTTCTTCCGAGAAGGTGGCCGAAAACAGCAAGCTTTGCCGTTGTGCTGGCAGCATGTTGAGAATGCGCGTCACGTCCGGGACAAAGCCCATATCGAGCATGCGGTCGGCTTCATCAAGCACCAGTGCTTGTACTGAGTTAAAGCTGACGCTCTTGTTTTCGACGTGATCAAGCAGGCGGCCGGGGGTAGCGACAAGGATTTCGACGCCTTTTTTCAGTTCAGCAATCTGTGGCCGGATATCAACGCCGCCAAAGGCGCACATTGAGCGAATGTGCGTGTGTTTGCTGTAAGTTTTGACTGACTCGAAGACCTGCAAGGCCAGTTCGCGGGTCGGTGCCAGGATCAGAGCGCGGACCGGATGCTTGGCCGGCGAAGGGCTGCTGCTGGCGAAGGGCAGAATGCGTTGCAGAATCGGCAGCGTGAAGGCGGCCGTTTTGCCGGTGCCGGTCTGGGCACCACCCATGATGTCCTTGCCGCTGATAATCAGCGGAATGGCCTGGGCCTGAATCGGGGTTGGTTTGGTGTAACCCTCGTCAAGCACGGCGCGCAGTAGTTCCGGCGCGAGGCCGAGGTCGGCAAAGGTTATTTCGGGAGCGGTATCGGCAGGGATTGCTGCCGCCGGGATGCTGGCTGCGTCGCCAGCTAACGTATTGATTTCAGACATGGGTAACGATTATACGCTTACCCGGGCTTGCGTACCCGAAACTGTCAGATCAGCCGGGCTGCGCGGCCGACAAATTTCCGATCAATTCTTCAAGGCGTTGGCGGCTGATGGGTTTGACCAGCACCTCGTCAAAGCCGATAGCAAGTAAACGTTGGCGATCTTCCGGGAATGCGTGCGCGGTATAGGCCAAAATGTGCATCGGCTGCTGACTGGGTAGGGCACGCAGCCGGGTACAGGTTTCTTCGCCCGAGAGGCCGGGCATGCTGATGTCGAGCAGGACGAGTTGAACGGCGAGTTCGCTGGCCATACTAAGGGCTATCTCACCGGTTTCGGCTTCACGTACCGTCCAGCCGAGCTTCTTGAGCAGCGCGCCGGCGAGCAGACGGTTGGTCGGGTGGTCATCGACAACCAATGCATTTCGTTCAGCCATGAGCGTTATCCAATGGAAGGTGAATGGTAAAGGTCGAGCCTAAATCTGGCGTGCTGTCGAGACTGACTTGGCCACCCATTAACTCAGTCAGTTGCTTGACGATGGCCAAACCGAGGCCGGTGCCACCGTGTTCGCGGGTCAGGAAGTTGGCCAGTTGTTTGAATTTTTCAAAAACAATTTCGCGACTTTCCGGCGGAATGCCCGACCCGGTATCTTGCACTACGAACTTTAGATCATTTGCCGTGCGACTGATCGCCAGCGTGACACTGCCCTGCGTTGTGAATTTGATGGCGTTGCTAAGCAAATTGTTGAGGATCTGGCGGAGGCGGGTTGGATCGGTGCGGAACTGCGCGGGCAGGTCTGCTGCCAGCAGAACGGTGAATTGCAAACCCTTGGCTTCGGCAGTGCTGCGATAGACGGAGACCGTTTCGTCAATGAAGGTGGTGAGGAGTGTCTCGACCCAATTAAAAGTCATTTCGCCAGATTCTATCTTCGCCAGATCAAGAATTTCGGTAACCAGATTGAGCAGGTGCTCGCCGCTGCGATGAATGATGCCGGCGTATTCTTGTTGCTCTGGTTCAGTCAGTTCGGCTTGAAGCAGTTCGGCAAAGCCAAGAATGCCGTTCAGTGGTGTGCGCAGTTCGTGCGAGACGGTGGCCAGGAAGGCTGATTTGAGACGGCTGGCCTCTTCGGCTTTTTCCTTGGCTTCTTCGAGCCGCTTGAAGGATTCTTCGACCGAATCAGCCATGCCATTGAACGAGCGCGCCAGTTCGCCCATTTCATCGCTCGATCCGGCCTCCAGTCGGCGTTTCCGGTCGCCGCCCTGGAAAGCGTGAATGCCGTCGATCATCCGGGTAATTCGGCTGGTCATCAGGTTGGCGATCCAGATCGCAATGCCGATGACCAAGAGGACCATCAAAATGGTTGAACCCCAGAGGCCGATTGCCGTCGAGGTCAGGTTTTTTTCGATATCGCCGAGCATTTCGTCGCGCAGTGTTTTGAAGCTGCTGTCTTTCTCGACGACGAGGGTATTGATCTTGCCTGCGGTTTCCGTGGCGGCCTTGTGGAATTCATCGACGTTGGCCCCGATCGTAACGAAACCGAAACCCTGCTCAGTTTTGCCATACTGGCCGGTGTAATACGGGATCGCGGCGGCGGTTGTCAGTTTCCACAGGCCGGAGAAGAAAATGACGAAGGAACCCGAACCGCCATGCTCGGTGAGGGCGTTCCAGCCATCGCATTGCGGCGCAAAGTTGAGGTAGCGGCAGTCAAGAGCAACTGTGCCGGCCTGGCTCAGCGCCTTGGCTGGCTTGTGCTTTAGGTTTTGGTCACGGAAGGGCGGAGTGGCGGCGAGAAATTCGTCAGATGGCTTGCCACTGGCCTGCCACTCGGCGTAAAGCGACTCATCCAGCCAAGGTGTCGCGGGTAGACCAGTTTTTGCATCGTAGCCGACAATGAAATAGTCACGCACGTGCGAGATCGAGCGGTTTTTGTAATCCCAGAGGAAGGCGTAATTGCCCTTGATTGGGTCGGCAATCGGCGAGTAGCGTTCCTCGGTCGGCATCAGCCGGTCAGAGAACTGGCGGATATGGTCATGATCCAGTGCCAGCGTTACGTAGCCAGCAATCTGGCCATTTTTTACCACTGGCATGGCCCAGCGAACAATGCCGCGAAAGCGCTTGCCGAGCGGGTTTTCGGTGCCGGCATAGGCGGACTCTTCGGGCGTGAATGGCTTGCCGGCTTTTTCCAGAGACGCCGGCAAATAGGGGCCGATGGCCTGGGTCGGGACATAGGCGCCGATGACGTCGGAAACGAATATCTCTCCCGCTTTGAGTTTTTTCAGCTCAGGAAAGTAGGTTTCTGCCTTGATAAAGGTATTGCTGCGGTCGACGACGTTTTTAAGGCTTTTTTCCGTCAGGTTGCCGCTGGTGATCTTGATTTTTTCCTGGCCGCTGAGGTCGACGTAGGTCATCTCGACAAAAAGCGGGCGCTGTTCAACTTCGCCCAGGTATTCTGGCGGGCGGGCGTGAAAGTCCTTGGCGTTATCCGGCAATACCGGGCGGGTGACGTTAACTGTTGGCGTGACTGGTACTTCAGGCACCCAGGATTTCTCGTCAGCGGCCAGTTTCCAGGCTGCGTGGTGATGTAGGGCGCGGCTTCGGCCGGAAAGAAAGCGCTGGAAAGTCGCTTCAGAGGGCTCAAGCGTGGCCGCCATGCGGATGTCGCGGTCACGGTCGTAGAGGAAATCGGCGATTTCTTTTGCAGTATCCGTCGTCAGCGCTTCAATGGCTTCGCGGGAACGCAGGTCGAGGGCACGGATCGAGTCGTCGGTAACTGTCTTGCCGATGGTCTTGATGCTGCTCAGCATCGAATCCGCCATCGCGCCGGCTTTGACCGAAACGTCTTCACCCAGTTGTTGGGTCGCATGCCAGGCGAACCAGGCGAGCAGGACAAGCGGTACGACTTTGATCAGGACGAAGATGCTGATCAGTTTGCCGCGGATGCCGCCGAAAAAAGAGGAAGGTTTCATTTCATGCCTCTGTCGCTCGGGGCGGCTGGATCAATGCTTCTCAGCCGGTTTTTCGCTGGCCTTGGGTGCCTCAGCTGCCTCGCTGGTTTTGCCTGACTCTGCCGCACCGCTTTCCTCAACAGGGATTTTTTTCTTTTTCTTGGCGCTGCCGGGGCCTTCGGGCGGCGGCAACTGGGGGGCGATCGTTTCGATTTTGTTTTCCCGCATATAGGTGTCCATCTCGCGCCAGCCTTCAAAGATCCCCGCCTTGGGCAGCCAAGTGTAAATGGCGTAGCAGTCTTCAATGGCGCGACCGGAATGACGGCAGGCACTACCGACTGCTTTGCCTTCTGACTCCGACCGGGCATCTTTTTTTCCGGTGTCTTCCAGACCGAGTTTCTGATTGATCTGGTCGCAGCCGGTCAAGGCGAGTGCAGTAAGGAAAATGAGGAAAGTGCGTATATTCATGGCGAGGATTTTCGCACAAATGTGAAAAATATGGCGAGCGATAGGCGCTGATGAGGGCGGTATAATTGCTGCCTTTATGATCTTCTGGAGTGCTCATGTCTTATCGTTTTCGCCCACTGATTGCAGCTGTTGCTTTGGCATTGGCTTTCCCTGCGTTCGCGGCAAAACCGGCCAAACCAGCTGCCAAGCCAGCTGCTGAAAAGGCTGCAGCACCTGAATTCGCTCTGGCGCACAATCTCGGTCCGGTGGGTGAAGAGTATTTGAAGGCGATTGTCGAGCGGTTCAATAAGGAGGCCGGTGCCAACCTGGCAGTGACTCGGCTGGAAATAAATCACAAGCCGGCCGCACTGAATCTGGTTAGTCGTTACGACATGGCTGAAGTGCTGACTCGTCCGAAAAGTTTTGTGCCCTTGTATGAAGTCATGGCCAAAGCCGGTGAGCCGCTCAAAATGGCCGATATGTCGGGCGACCTGAAAGCTGGTGTGGTTGACGCCAAGGGCCGCCTGGTTGCCTTGCCGGTAGCCTATTCGACGCCTGTGCTGTTCTACAACAAGAATGCACTGCGCAAAGCCAAGCTAGATCCGGATCAGCCGCCAAAGACCTGGTTCGAGATGCAAGGCATGCTCGACAAATTGCAGGATGCCGGTTACGCCTGCCCCTACACGACCTCCTGGCCAGTTTGGGTACATATCGACAATATGAGCGCATTGTCCGGCGTGCCGGCAATGAGCGAGAAAGGCGCGTTGACCTTTAATGGTCTGCCGCAAGTCAAGCATGTCGCGATGATGACGACCTGGGTCAAGGCTGGCTACTTCAAAACCTACGGTCGTCGTAACGAAGCCAGCAGCAAGTTCCAGGACGGTGAGTGCGCCATGATCACGACCGATTCCCGCGAGTCGATCGAATTCCGTGATGCTAAAGGGGTTGAACTGGGCGTTGCACCGATGCCTTACCACGATGATGTCTATGGCGGTCGACAGCACACGCTGGCCGATGGCGCTTCATTGTGGGTGGGTGCCGGGTTGTCAGCGGCTAATTCCAAACTGGCCGCAAAGTTTGTCAGCTTTATGCTGAAGCCGGACATGCAGGTCGAAATGGTGCGCGCCTATGGTCAGCTGCCGCTGACCCCGGCGGCCCGTGCCGCTGCGCGCAGCAAGATTTTGAAGAACGAAGATGCAACGCTGCAGGTGGCTTATGCCTCGATGAATGCTCACGGCGCTGAGCCCAGTGTGCGCGTAGCCAATATTGATCCGGTGCGTATTGTCGCAAATGAAGAGCTTGAGGCTGCCTGGGCCGACAAGAAGCCACCCAAGGCCGCACTGGATGCCGCCGTGCATCGTGGCAACGTAATCCTTGGTGCCAAGCCCAGCTTGAAGAAGGCGCAGCCCTTCTGATGCAGTTACCGTTGCCGCGCTGGTTTGCCCATCGCGGTGGCGGCTCGCTCGCTCCGGAAAATACCCTGGCCGGCATCCGTTTGGCTGCCCGGTTGGGGTATCGAGCGGTCGAATTCGATGTCATGTTAAGTGGTGACGGTACGCCTGTCCTCATCCACGACGAAACGCTGGAACGAACCACCAGTGGTTTTGGCCCGGTTTCAGAAACCCCCGATTCAGTTCTTTTTTCCCTTGATGCCGGTTTGGGCGAACCCATTCCGCGTTTTGCCGAAGCCGCCGCGCTGTGTCGCGAGTTGGGCTTGCTGGCCAATGTTGAAATCAAGCCGGCCACGGGTTTTGAGGCGCAGACCGCCGAACGGGTGGCGCTGCTGACCGCCGCCTTGTGGCAAGGCGCTGCCGTGCCGCCCCTGATCTCATCCTTCTCGCTCACGGCGCTGGAAATTGCCCGTGACCTGGCCCCGAGTATTTCGCGCGGCCTGTTGTATGAAGCCGTACCGGCTGATTGGTACAGCGAGTTACGTCGTTTGCAGGCGGTGTCACTGCATTGTGATGTAGTTGTGCTAAATGATGCCGTGCTGGCTGAAGCCGTTGCCGCGAGCATTCCCGTGCTGGGTTATACGGTTAACTGCCAGGAAACGGCAAAACTGCTCTTTGCTCGCGGCGTTAGCAGCCTGTTTACCGATCGGCTTGATTTATTCGCGGCGGAAACAAACGCTTACAAAGGCTTGCATTTGGCCGGCTGATTTTTACCGTTTTTTGCTTTTTAATGGCGGCATCGAAACAAAACGCCAAACGGAGAAAACCATGCAAGCCACCAAGACTTTTGCTGCACTTTGCATCATGTTGCCACTTGCGGCTTTTGCCCAGACCGCACTTGCCCAGACCAATACGCCGCAGGTCGACCAGCGCGAAATGCAACAGCAGGCACGCATTCAACAAGGGGCAAGAAGTGGCGCGTTGACGCAGAAAGAGTATCAGCGACTGGAAAGTGGCCAGCAGCATGTTGCCAACATGGAAAGCAAGGCCAAGGCGGATGGTGTTGTGACGAAACAGGAAAGACAAAAACTGCGCCATGCCGAGGATGTGCAAAGTCGCCATATTTTTAATCAAAAACATGATCGTCAGCATGATTACAATCATGACGGTCAGCGCGACCGGCCGCATCATCGCAGCTAGGCTGCTTGAGCATGACGAAACCCGCCTTCCGGCGGGTTTTTTATTTTAAAATTGAAAATTACGTATTCCACGCATTGAAGGCCGCCAGCTTATGAAAAGCTCAGAAATCCGCCAGCAGTTCCTCGACTTCTTCGCCTCCAAAGGCCACCAAATTGTCGCCTCGTCGTCACTGGTGCCGCACGAAGATCCCACCCTGCTTTTTACCAATGCCGGGATGAATCAGTTCAAGGATGTTTTTCTCGGTTTCGATAAGCGCCCCTATACCCGGGCGACGACATCGCAGAAATGCGTCCGCGCCGGCGGCAAGCACAACGATCTGGAAAATGTTGGCTACACGGCGCGCCATCACACCTTCTTTGAAATGCTTGGTAATTTCAGTTTTGGCGATTACTTCAAGCGCGATGCGATCAAGTACGCTTGGGAATTGCTCACTGAAGTTTACAAGTTGCCCAAGGACAAGTTGACCGTCACCGTCTATGCCGAGGACGACGAAGCCTACGACATCTGGACCAAGGAAATCGGCGTGCCGGTCGAACGTGTTATTCGTATTGGCGACAACAAGGGTGCGCGTTACGCCTCAGATAATTTCTGGATGATGGGTGACACCGGTCCCTGCGGCCCGTGCACCGAGATTTTCTACGACCACGGCGAACAGCATTGGGGTGGCCCGCCGGGCAGCCCGGACGAAGACGGCGATCGTTTCATCGAAATCTGGAACAACGTCTTCATGCAGTTCAACCGCGACGAAGCCGGCGTGATGCATCCGCTGCCCAAGCCCTCCGTTGATACCGGCATGGGGCTGGAGCGGGTTTCTGCTGTGCTGCAGGGCGTTCATGCCAATTACGAAATTGACCTGTTCCAGGCTTTGTTACAGGCAGCCGCCCGCGAGACCTCCACTGCCGATATGGCTTCGCCGTCGCTGAAAGTGCTGGCCGACCACATTCGCGCCTGCTCCTTCCTGTTGGCCGATGGTGTTATTCCGGGCAATGAAGGTCGCGGCTATGTCCTACGCCGGATTATTCGTCGCGCCATTCGCCATGGCTACAAGCTGGGCGCCCGTACTGCCTTCTTCAACAAGATGGTGCCTGATCTGGTCGCCGAAATGGGCGCCGCTTACCCGGAACTGGCCCAGCATCAAAGGCGCATCATGGCGACCTTGAAGCAGGAAGAGGATCGCTTCTTTGAAACGATCGAACATGGCATGGCGATTGTTGAGGGCGAACTGGCGGCGTTGAAAGCGGCCGGGAATGGCATCTTCAATGGTGACACGGCGTTCAAGTTGCATGATACCTATGGCTTCCCGCTCGATTTGACGCAGGATATTTGCCGCGAACATCAAATCACCGTTGATGCGGCTGCTTTCGATGCGGCGATGACCCGGCAGAAGGAGCAGGCCCGGGCTGCCGGTAAATTCAAGATGGCGACCAATCTCGACTACAGCGGCCCGGCCACGAGTTTCCATGGTTACGATGGGCTGGAAACCCAAGGCAATGTGCTGGCTTTGTATAAGGATGGTGCTGCGGTCAACCAGCTAAATGAGGGCGAAATGGGCGTCGTCGTGCTTGACGATACGCCGTTCTATGCTGAGTCCGGCGGTCAGGTTGGCGATTCTGGCGTGTTGCAATCGGTGCATGGCATCTTTGCGGTTGAAGATACACAGAAAATTCAGGCAACGGTCTTTGGTCACCACGGCGTGGTCAAGACCGGTGCCATCACCGTGGGCAATGGCGTCACCGCCAAGGTTGATGTGCTGGCCCGTATGCGCATCATGCGCAACCATTCGGCGACGCACTTGCTGCACAAGGCTTTGCGCGAAGTGCTCGGTGACCATGTGCAGCAAAAAGGTTCACAGGTTGATCCGGACAAGACGCGTTTTGACTTCGTGCATAACCAGCCGCTGAGCAATGCGGAAATTCGTCGCGTTGAGAATATCGTCAATGCCGAAATTCTCGGCAATACGGCCAATGAGTGTCGGGTGCTGCCGATTGCCGAAGCGCAGAAGCTCGGTGCGATGATGTTGTTTGGCGAAAAGTACGGCGATAGCGTCCGGGTGCTGGATATTGGTTCCTCGCGCGAACTGTGTGGCGGAACGCACGTCAGCCGCACTGGCGATATTGGTCTGTTCAGCATCACCGCTGAAGGTGGTGTTGCGGCGGGTGTGCGGCGCGTTGAAGCGGTCACTGGTGACAATGCGCTGACTTACATGCAAGGGATGGAAACGGCGCTGGGCGGCGTGGCGGGGACTTTGAAAGTGCTGCCGAAAGATGTGCCGGCCCGCGTCACCGCTGTACTCGATCAGGTGCGCAAACTGGAACGTGAACTGGCGGCTTTGAAGGCCAAGTTGGCTTCGGCGCAAGGTGATGATCTGGTTAATCAGGCCGTCGACATCAAGGGCGCCAAGGTATTGGTGGCGATGCTGATCGGCGCTGATGCAACCGCGTTGCGCGAAACGATGGACAAGCTGAAAGACAAGCTGAAGTCCGCCGCTATCGTGCTGGCTTCGGTGATGGACGGCAAAGTAGCGCTGATCGCTGGCGTCACGGCTGATCTGACCGGCAAGGTCAAGGCTGGCGAACTGGTCAATATGGTGGCAATGCAAGTCGGTGGCAAGGGCGGTGGCCGACCAGATATGGCCCAAGCTGGCGGTACGCAGCCGGAAAATCTGACGGCTGCGCTGGCTTCTGTCACGGCTTGGGTTGACGCCAAACTGTGAGTCGTTGGTTGGTTTTTCTTGTTTTTGGGCTGTCGACCGCAGCATTCGCTGACGCGCCGCCGGCGCTCGATAGAACGGCGCTTGACGCGGTGACGACCATTGGGGAAAAGGTCCGCCTTTTCCCCAATGGTCGCTGGGAATACATCGATGCGGCGAAAGCGGTCGAGGCACAGAAGCGCGCCGCTGAATATCCCGAGAACAAGACGCGCCCGGTCGAAGCGCAGGGCGGCTTATTTGGTAGTTTTGGTCGGGTCATCATGCCCGGCGACAAGGATTACAACCGCGGTTCGTTGAACCCGAAGATGCACTGACCCACATTGGCCGACTATCGCTTCTGTCCGCAGTGTGGATTGGCGCTCAGTGTGCGGGCTGAGGGTGGGCTGGAACGACCAGAATGTGGTGCAGAAAATTGTGATTTCGTACTTTGGGATAACCCGGTGCCGGTTGTTGCGGCGTTGGTTGAGTATGGCGGTCGGGTCGTACTGGCGCGTAACGCAGCATGGCCGGAAAAGCAGTTTGGGCTGATCACTGGTTATCTCGAACGCGATGAAACGCCCGCTGCGGCGGTGGTTCGCGAAGTTGCCGAGGAGCTTGGCCTGGTGGCCCAGGCGGTTAATCAGATCGGGCTCTACGCCTTTGCCGCGAAGAATCAGTTAATCCTCGCCTATCACGTGGTCGCCAGCGGTGAGATTGTCCTCAATGAGGAGCTGGCTGAATTCAAACTGATTGAAGTAACCAAGCTGAAACCGTGGGATTTCGGTACCGGCCCAGCCGTTCGTGACTGGCTGGCAGAGCGTTCAGCGCAATAGTTTGCCGGCTTCTGGCGGCTCATCTGTTTGACGGACCGCTTCGCCCTCAATGATATAGCCGCCGCTTTTGCCTTCACTATTACCACCATTGCTGCGTGCCATCGATTCCGGAGCGATTCCCTGCTCACGGATCAGCTTGCGGACAGCACGGGTTTTCCACCACAACCAGCCCCACAGCATCAAGCCGCCAACGGCAACGACGGCCAGCGCCACCAGCGAAAACATGAAGGCGACCACGAGAAAAGCGCCACCTAATAGCAGCGTCAGCAATTTGCCGAAGATGCTTTGCGGCGGCGTGTTGAAACGGGCGTAGCGTTGGGAAAATTTCATTTGCTCTTCGGTCGTCATCGCGTTTGGGTCAAGCATCCAAAATGGAATTCAGATTTTATTCTGACAGAAAGCAGCTGGCGTCGTCTGTGCGCTCAATGTCGCCATTTTGTAACGATCTGTCAGCTGCCGGCCGGTTGTTCCTGGCCGATGCTGTTGGCCCATTGCAAGGCCCGGGTTTGCGCCAGGTTGAGGGCTTTTGGGCTGATCCCGGGCAGGCTGGCCAGGTTCGCAGCCAGTTGTTCCAGATCGCCGCCTTCGCAGCTCTCGGCTAAACGCAGCATATCGCCGAGCACGCCGCGCCCCTCACAGAGCGCTTCTCGCACACTGCTGGCCAAGCCGAGCGGGGTGACGATTTCGGCAATCGGCTGGCCGACCAGCGCTGGCATCAAGGACATGATGCCGACCATAAAAGCTTGATCGGCCAAAGCGCCGTCTTTGGGGTGCAATGTTTCGGCCAATAGTTCCATCAGCCGGCCACGGGTGGCAGCCAGTAAAAGTAGCGGGTTGCTTGGCCCCTGCTGGCTACCGGAGGCGAAGACGAGTAACTGTAGCCAGCGTTGCAACTGGCGCCGACCCAGCACTGTGATGGCATGGCGCAATGAGGTGATTTTTTCGGTCGTTCCCGTACCGACGGAATTGGTCATGCGCAGCAGGTTGACCGTAAGACCCGGCTCCGGCTTCAGGGCAATTTCAATTTCGGCGGTGTCGGCATCACCGAGCAGCAGCCCCATCAGTTTCATCAGTGAAAGCTGCGAGTGATCGAGTTTTTTGCCGGCAATGATTGTCGGTTTGGCGAAGTAATAGCCCTGAAACAAGGTGAAGCCGAGCTTCAGGCATTGCTCCATCTGCTCGCGGGAGTCGACTTTTTCCGCCAGGAGTTGCTTGCCCAGTGGTTTCAGTTTCATCACCAGTTGCATTAGCTGAACGCGGGAAAGCGGCTGAATATCAACTTTGACGATTTCGACTAGGGCGAGAAGTTCGGCGAATTCCGGTTCGAGCTGGATCACGTCATCGAGTGCCAGCGTGAAGCCGGCGGCAATTAGTGCCTTGCAGCGTTCGACCACGGCAGGCGAGGGCGGCACGGTTTCGAGAATTTCCAGCACGACGGATTGGCGGGGCAGGAGTTCGAGCATGTCGCTGAAGAGAAACTCCTCGTCGACATTGATGAAGCCGCGATAGCTGCCCAGCGCCGCTTCAACACCTAGTTCGGCAAAGGCATTGACGATGACAGTCGCGGTGGCCTGCACGCCATCGGTGACTTCTGCCGAATTACGTGTGCCGTTGCGAAACAGCAGTTCATAAGCAAACAGTTGCTGTTCGCGGTCAAGGATCGGTTGGCGTCCGAGAAATAGCTGGTCAGCGGCTTCGTTGCTCACGAAATGTCCTTAGAAAGGTAGCTCAATGCCTGGCCAGACGGCACGCAGGGCTTGTCGGAAGTCGGCCTGAATCCGTTCGAGTGCCGCAGTATTGTCGGCCTCAAAACGTAGCACAACAACCGGCGTGGTGTTGGAAGGGCGAGCCAAGCCGAAACCATCAGCGTATTCGACGCGCATGCCATCAATCGTGATGATTTCCTGAGCGTTGGTGAATTTTCCCTCGGCCTTCAGTTTGTCAATGATCACGAAGGGCTCACCTTCGGCCATTTTGATGTTGAGTTCCGGGGTCGACGGCGAATTGGGCAGGTTTTTCAACAGCGGATTACCATCGGCCGCACGCGACAGGATTTCGAGCAGGCGAGCGCCGGTGTACAGGCCGTCGTCAAAACCATACCAGCGTTCCTTGAAGAAGGTGTGGCCGGACATTTCGCCGGCCAGCGGCGCGCCGGTTTCCTTGAGCTTGGCTTTGACCAAGGCGTGGCCGGTGTTCCACATCAGCGGTACGCCGCCATGTTGGCGAATCCATGGCGCCAGTAAGCGGGTGCATTTGACGTCGTAAATGATCTGGCCGCCCGGGACGCGGGAGAGTACGTCGGCAGCAAACAGCATCAGCTGGCGGTCCGGATAGATAATCTCGCCGTCCTTGGTGACGACGCCAAGGCGGTCGCCGTCGCCGTCAAAGGCGATGCCGATTTCGGCGTCGGTTTCCTTGAGGGCGCGGATAACATCAGCTAGATTTTCCGGCTTCGAGGGATCTGGATGATGATTCGGGAAATTGCCATCGACTTCGCAGAATAACGGCACGATTTCGCAGCCGAGTCGCTTGAACAGGGCCGGGGCGATTGCACCGGCAACACCATTACCGCAATCCATGACGATCTTCATCGGCCGGGCGAGTTTGACGTCGCCAACGATTTTCTCGATATAGGCAGTCATGACATCGGCGCTACGCCGTTCGCCCTTGCCGTGCTTCAGATTGCCTGACTCGGCGCGTGCTTTCAGATCCTGGATCGCTTGCAGGGCGAGCGTTGTGCCGCCAATTACCATCTTCAAACCGTTGTAGTCCGGTGGGTTGTGGCTGCCGGTGACAGAAACGCAGGAGTGGCAGCCCAGTTCATAAGCGGCGAAATAGGTGACCGGCGTTGGGACGCAGCCGATATCGATGGCATCCACTCCGGCGGCACAGATGCCGTCCATCAAAGCGCCCGCCAGTTCCGGGCCGGAGAGGCGACCATCGCGACCGACGGCGATCGCTGGCTGGCCTTGTTCGGCTGCCATTGAGCCAAGGGCGTGGCCGATGCGGCGGACGACGTCGGCGGTTAATGATTTATCGACGATGCCCCGGATATCGTAGGCTTTGAAGATTTCAGCAGGCAGGAGTTGGCTCATGATGGTTTTTATGACGTTTCAGAAGAGAAGAAGTGTAAGAGCCTTTGGGGTAGCCAGTCCAGATTTCCTGGAAATGAACCGCTGACAAAGCCGACATGGCCACCGCTGGCCGGTTGTTCCAGGCGCACTTGCGGGCTGACCTCGGCGGCGGTGGGCAGATAACGGGCGGGCAAAAATGGGTCATTTTTCGGGTTGACCGCAAGCGTTGGTACGGCGATTGATTTCAGCCAGGGTTTCGCCGAGGCGCGGCGCCAGTAGTCATCGGCGCCGGCAAAGCCGTGGATCGGTGCCGTCACGGCATCATCGAACTGGTAAAGATTGATCGCCTGCAACATTTTTACTTCGTCAAACAGACCGGGAAATTGGCGCAGGCGACTGGCGGAAACAGCTTTCAGCGTTTTTAGAAAGTGCTGTGTATAAACCCGATTAAAGCCGCGTGCCAGATGCTGCCCGCAGGCAGCGAGATCGAGTGGTGCACACATGGCGGCGACGCCGGTGACCAGCTCTTCGGCAGCGCTGGCACGTTCGCCGGCCCATTTGAGCAGGGCGTTGCCGCCGAGCGAAACGCCGGCGGCGTGCAGTGGCCGGCCGCCATTGGCGGCATGCAGGCGACGCAAAATCCAGTCGATTTCCGCAGAGTCACCCGAGTGATAAGCGCGGGGCCGCCGGTTCATTTCCCCCGAGCAGCCTCGAAAATGCGGCAGGGCGAGGCGCCAGCCGGCTTTCTGGCAGGCGATGGCGGTTGAGATGGCGTAGTGGCTTTGGGCGCTACCTTCCAGGCCGTGGAAGAGGACGAGCAGCGGTGCTTCGGCAGGGCCATCGAGATGATCGACGTCGATGAAGTCGCCATCCAGCGTTTCCCAGCGTTCGCGGCGCAATTTCAGCGCTGGTGGCTTGATCAGCAGCGGCCAGAGGGTTTGGGCGTGGCCGCCGGGGAGCCAGGAGGGGGCTTGGTAGGGCTTCACTGCCGATTAATGCAGCGTGTGCGGCACGGAGGTCTCGGCCAGTGCTTGATGGCCTTCATCGGCAGCGGAGGCGTGGCGACTGGCTAAGCGCCAACCGTGCGGGCCACGCGTGTATACCTGAGTGACGTGGAGGGGGCCGTGTGGGCTGGGGTCGTCGCCGACAAATAGGGTTTCGGTCAAGTGGTGAATGGCCAGGATTGAGCCTTGCCAGTGGGCAGTCAATGTTGCCTCGATGCGAATTTTTGCGGTGGTAAAAATGCCGCGCCAGCTTTCCCTGATCGCGGGAATGCCGAGCAGGCGGATGCCGGTGGGATGGACGCAAAGGGTTTCTTCATCCTCGGCCCAAAGGGCGATCATCTGGTCGGCATCGCCTTTGAGAATGGCCTCGTAAAAGGCTTTTTCGACATCTTCCGGCGCGGCAAAATTGCTGACTTTGCTCATCAGGCTATTCGCTTCAGCGCAGCGGCTAGAACCAGATCTGGCGATAGTTTATTCAGGCAGTCGAGATGGCCAAGCGGACATTCGCGCTTGAAGCAGGGGCTGCAATCGAGCTTCAGGCTGAGGATGTCGGCCTGGCCGGAGAGCGGTGGGGTGAAACCGGGCGATGAGGAACCGTACAAAGTGACTAGCGGACGATCGAGTGCGGCGGCGACGTGCATCAGACCGGAGTCGTTGCAGATGACCAGTTCTGCCATCGCCAGCAAATCGACCGCCTGACCGAGCGAGGTGGCGCCGCACAAATTTCGGCAGAGGCCGGGGGCGAGTTGCGAAATTTCCTCGGCGACGGCGTGGTCTTTCGGCGAGCCAAAGAGCCAGATGGCGCAGCCGCGTTCGGCCAGTTTTTTGGCCAGTGCCGCAAAGTGGGTGGCCGGCCAGCGTTTGGCCGGGCCGTATTCAGCACCCGGGCAGAAGGCGACGATGCGGGCCGGGCGCTCCAGTTTGAGCTCGGCCAATGTTTCTGCTTGGTCTGCTGCGGTCGACCGGATTTTTGGGTAAAAAACCGGTTTCGGCAGCGCCGTGCCGGGCGTTTCGGCGAGCTGGGCAAAACGCTCGACCATCAGCGGCAGGGCGGCTTTGTCGAGGCTGTGGCGGACGTTGATCAGGCCATAACGCAATTCGCCGGTAAAGCCGACACGTTTCGGGATGCCGGCCATGAATGGCACCAGTGCCGATTTCAGTGAATTGGGCAGAACATAAACGGCGTCGTATTGGCGTGCCGCCAGTTCGCGGGCCAAGCGCCAGCGCGGTTTGAGCGACAATTGGCCGTGGCCGAATGGGCTATCAATGACCTCGCTGATTTCATCCATGCGTTGCAGCACCGGAGCAACCCAGCGTGGCGCCAGGGCATCAAGCTGCAAACCGGGAAACTTGGCGTGCAGCCGCGCAAACAGCGGCTGCGCCATGATGGTATCGCCGATCCAGGAGGGGGCGACAATAAGGGCTTTCATTAGTTGTTAGACGTTAGTCATTAGTCGCTAGCAACTAGCAGCTAACGACTAAAACTCAATGACCCTTGGGCGCCTCGCCCTTGAAAACGTACTTGGTGCTGCAGTACGGGCAAACGACTTCGCCTGATTTCAGCACGTCAAGAAAAACCCGCGGATGGAGGCTCCACAACGCGGTGCCGGGTTGCGGACAGTGCAGCGGCAGGTCGTGGGCGGTCACTTCAATAGTCTTGTTATCGGACATCTTGATCTCCCTGAGCTTAGATGTAGGCCAGCCAGCTATCGTGCTGGGTCGAGCGGCCATAAACCACGTCAAAATATTTGGCTTGAATCTGGGCGGTGATCGGGCCACGGTGGCCGATGCCGATCTGCCGGCCATCCAATTCGCGAATCGGCGTCACTTCGGCGGCGGTGCCGGTGAAGAAGGCTTCGTCGCAGCAATAGACTTCGTCGCGGGTGATACGTTTTTCCTGCACTTCGAGGCCGAATTCTTCGGCGATTTGCAGCACGGTGGCACGGGTGATGCCTTCCAGGCAGGAAGTCAGATCCGGGGTGTACAGCTTGCCCTTCTTGACGATGAAGAGGTTTTCGCCAGCGCCTTCAGCGACGTAGCCTTCCGGGTCGAGCAGCATGGCTTCGTCGTAACCGTCATTGGTTACTTCGTTATTGGCCAGGATGGAATTGATGTAGTGGCCGGACGCTTTGGCGCGAACCATGGAAATATTCACATGGTGGCGGGTGTAGCTGGAAACCTTGACGCGGATGCCGCGCTCCAAACCTTCTTCACCTAAATAAGCGCCCCACGGCCAGGCGGCGATGGCGACGTGCACCTTGGCGCCCTTTGGCGAAACACCCATTTTTTCCGAGCCGTAGAAGGCGATTGGGCGGAGGTAGCCGGATTCGAGATTGTTGGCGCGCAGCACTTCCTTGTGCGCCTCATTGATGGTGTCCTTGTCGAATGGCATGGCCATCTGGAAAATATGCGCCGAGTTGAACAGGCGGTCGGTGTGATCTTCCAGGCGGAAGATGGCGGTGCCGCGTTCGGTCTTATAGGCCCGGACGCCCTCAAAAACACTCATGCCATAGTGCAAAGAGTGGGTGAGGACGTGGGTGGTGGCTTCGCGCCAGGGCACTAGTTTGCCGTCTTGCCAAATAAATCCGTCGCGGTCAGACATCGACATGGTCATTTCTCCGTGTTGCGCGTATCAAAGCGCACAATTCTAGCCGAATTCAGACGTTAAAATAACGCTTTTGCCGATTGAGCTTGGTCATGATCTGGAAACCGAATGTCACCGTTGCTGCTGTCGTCATGCGTGACGGCAAATT
>Ga0136636_10000585_pt1 | contig 19280 bp, 26 predicted proteins | sample AntDrymUQ8522106_2_FD_104653 | JGI IMG/M metagenome (GOLD analysis project Ga0136636, IMG submission 104653) | Polar desert sand microbial communities from Dry Valleys, Antarctica - metaG UQ852 (21.06) | ecosystem: Environmental > Terrestrial > Soil > Desert | place: Antarctica: Dry Valley... | reverse complement strand
TGTAGATGCACCTAGTGCAGCTGCAGAGTTTTATTAACAGTCTCTCACGCACAAACGGCGCAACCAATTGCAGTGGCGACGGTGGGAGTTACGGAGAAAACAATGAGTCTGAGCAATCACTTAGGGTTGCTGGGGCGCAAGGTTGGCATGATGCGTTTGTTTACGGATGATGGGAATGCAATTCCCGTGACCGTGGTCGATGTATCCAACAACCGCGTGACCCAGATCAAAACCCAGGAGAACGATGGCTATGTCGCTTTGCAAGTGACATTCGGTGCGAGAAAAGCTTCTCGTGTCAGCAAGCCTGCTGCTGGACACCTCGCCAAAGCGGGTGTTGAAGCTGGTGAAATCATTCGTGAATTTCGAGTCGCTGCAGAAACTGCTGCAAAATACCAGGCTGGCGCAGTCGTGCCAGTGTCTGATTTGTTTGCGATCGGCCAAAAGGTAGATGTGCAAGGCACATCCATCGGTAAAGGTTTTGCCGGCACGATCAAGCGTCACCACATGAGCTCTCAGCGCGCATCACACGGTAACAGCCGTTCGCACAATGTGCCGGGTTCTATTGGTATGGCACAGGATCCAGGTCGTGTGTTTCCTGGTAAACGCATGACAGGTCACCTTGGTGACGATCTGGTCACCACGCAAAACCTCGACATCATCCGTGTCGACGAAGCCCGTCAACTGCTGATGATCAGGGGTGCGATCCCTGGTTCGGCTGGCGGCTTTGTGACCGTGCGTCCTGCTGTCAAAGCACAATCAACTGAAGCGAAAGGAGTGAACTGATGCAGCTCGAACTCCTGAATGATCAAGGGCAAGTGGCCTCCAAGCTGGATGTGCCTGAAACTGTGTTTGGTCGCGCCTACAACGAAGACTTAGTTCACCAGGTAGTCGTTGCTTTTCAGGCCAACGCCCGCCAAGGTACGCGTGCCCAAAAAGATCGTGAACAAGTTCATCACTCGACCAAGAAGCCTTTCAAACAAAAGGGTACTGGTCGCGCACGTGCCGGTATGACCTCTTCGCCTTTGTGGCGTGGTGGTGGTCGTATTTTCCCGAACATGCCTGATGAAAACTTCGCGCAGAAAATCAACAAAAAGATGTACCGCGCAGGTATGGCCTCCATCCTGTCCCAGTTGGCCCGTGAAGGCCGACTCGCAGTGGTTGATTCGTTGACGGTGGACTCCCCCAAAACCAAGGCACTGGCTGCGAGATTCAAAGCCATGAACTTGGACTCTGTGCTGGTCATTTCCGACGAAGTGGACGAAAACCTGTACCTTGCTTCACGAAACCTCGTGAACGTCTTGGTGGTTGAGCCTCGCTATGCCGATCCCGTGTCGCTGGTCCATTACCGCAAGGTGTTGGTGACCAAGGCTGCCATGGGCAAACTTCAGGAGATGTTCGCATGAGCCACGGTCCAAATCTTTCCAAATTCGATGAAGGTCGTCTAATGCAGGTGCTGGTGGCGCCGATCGTGTCTGAAAAGGCAACGATGGCCGCTGAAAAAAGCAATGCTGTGACCTTTAAGGTGCTGCAAGACGCAACCAAATATGAAATCAAGGCCGCTGTGGAGTTGATGTTCAAAGTTGAAGTCAAAGGCGTGTCTGTGGTGAATACCAAGGGCAAGACCAAACGTTTTGGCAAATCAGTGGGCCGTCGTGACAACGTGCGCAAGGCTTACGTGATGCTCAAACCTGGTCAAGAGCTGAACCTTGGTGGGGAGGCTGCTTAATCATGGCTGTTATCAAAACTAAACCAACTTCGCCCGGCCGTCGTGGCATGGTGAAGATTTCGCGTGACCACCTTCACAAAGGTGAGCCCTACGCGCCACTGTTGGAGCCACAGTTCCAGCACGCCGGCCGTAACAACAATGGTCACATCACGACGCGTCACAAAGGTGGCGGTCATAAACACCATTACCGTGTCATCGATTTTCTTCGCAACAAGGATGGCATTGCGGCAAAAGTTGAGCGTATTGAATACGACCCAAACCGTTCTGCGCACATCGCTTTGGTGTGTTATGCCGACGGCGAGCGTCGCTACATCATTGCACCACGTGGTCTGGAAGTCGGAAGTTCCATCATGAGTGGTGCCGAGGCACCGATCCGTGTGGGCAACGCTTTACCCATTCGCAACATTCCAGTGGGCTCGATCATTCATTGCATCGAATTGCAAATTGGTAAAGGTGCGCAAGTGGTGCGGTCAGCTGGTGCATCTGCGACCCTGTTGGCTCGCGAAGGCATTTACGCTCAAGTGCGCATGCGCTCTGGTGAAGTTCGCAAGATCCACATCGAGTGCCGTGCCACTTTAGGCCAAGTCGCTAATGAAGAACATAGCTTGCGCCGTTTGGGCAAAGCCGGTGTGAAGCGTTGGATGGGTATTCGTCCGACCGTTCGCGGTGTGGTCATGAACCCGGTGGATCACCCACATGGTGGCGGCGAGGGTAAGACCGGCGAAGGCCGTCATCCAGTCGATCCTTGGGGCAATTTGACCAAGGGTTACCGTACCCGTAACAACAAGCGCACGCAGGTCATGATCGTGTCGCGTCGCAAGAAGTAAGGGGAAGGTAAATGACTCGTTCTCTCAAAAAAGGTCCCTTTGTTGACCATCACCTGATTGCAAAGACTGAAAAAGCCGTTGCGACCAAGGACAAGAAGCCGATCAAGACCTGGTCGCGTCGCTCAATGGTTCTGCCTGATTTCATCGGCCTGACCATTGCTGTGCACAATGGCAAGCAGCATGTGCCTGTGTATATCACTGACCAAATGGTTGGCCATAAGTTGGGTGAGTTCGCGCTGACCCGTACTTTCAAGGGTCATCCTGCGGACAAAAAAGTCCAAAAGAAATAAGGAGTTGACCATGGAAACACGTGCAACCCTTCGTGGCGTTCGTTTATCAGTTGATAAAGGCCGTCTGGTCGCGGATCTGATTCGCGGCAAGAAGGTAGACCAAGCCCTGAACATTTTGCAGTTCACGCAGAAAAAAGCTGCTGTGATCATCAAGAAGGTTCTGGAATCTGCCATCGCCAATGCTGAACACAACGATGGTGCTGACATCGACGAGTTGAAGGTGAAAACCATCTACGTTGAGCAAGGCGCATCGCTCAGGCGCTTCACGGCCCGCGCAAAAGGTCGTGGCAATCAAATCAGAAAACCCACGTGCCATGTGTACGTGACGGTTGGTAACTGAAAGAGGCCAGGAAGATATGGGACAAAAAATCCATCCAACCGGCTTTCGCTTGTCGGTGAGTCGCAACTGGGCATCACGTTGGTATGCCAATGACCGTGATTTCGCGGGCATGCTGGCTGAAGACATCAAGGTGCGCGAGTACCTGAAAGCCAAGCTTAAAAATGCATCCGTGTCGCGTGTGCTGATCGAGCGCCCTGCCAAAAATGCCCGTATCACCATTTACTCGGCTCGTCCGGGTGTGGTGATTGGTAAAAAAGGCGAGGACATCGAAAACCTCAAGCGCGAACTGGGCCGCCAGTTGGGCGTGCCAGTGGCTGTGAACATCGAGGAAGTGCGCAAGCCTGAAATCGATGCCAAGCTCATTGCCGATTCGATTACGCAGCAACTTGAAAAACGCATCATGTTCCGTCGGGCCATGAAACGGGCCATGCAGAACGCCATGCGTCTGGGTGCTCTGGGCATCAAGATCATGTCTGCTGGCCGGCTCAATGGCATTGAAATCGCGCGTACTGAATGGTACCGTGAAGGTCGTGTGCCACTGCACACCCTGCGTGCCGACATCGACTACGGCACCTCCGAAGCCAAGACCACCTACGGCATCATTGGTGTCAAGGTCTGGGTCTACAAGGGTGATACTTTGGGTCGTAATGATCTGCCGGCAGTGGAAACAGCACGTCCTGATGATGAGCGTCGGCCACGTGGCCCACGCCGCGATGACCGTGGCGGTCGCCCCGGATCTGACCGTCCTGCCCCACGTGGTGCTCGCCGTCCAATGGGTAGCAACGCTGCGCCTGCTGACGGCAGTGACAAACCCGCTGAAGCCACTGGTGCTGACGCTAACAAACCCACCGTTCAGCGCGTCCGCAAGGTAGCCGCGCCAGCTGCAGCAGCTGACGGTAAAGGAGAATAATTATGTTGCAACCCGCTCGTCGAAAATATCGCAAAGAGCAAAAGGGCCGAAACACCGGTATCGCAACCCGGGGTAGCTCGGTTGCGTTTGGTGACTTTGGTCTCAAATGTATCGACCGCGGTCGTTTGACTGCGCGTCAAATCGAAGCAGCACGGCGTGCCGTTTCTCGTCACGTCAAGCGTGGCGGACGTATCTGGATTCGTGTGTTCCCTGACAAGCCAATTTCCCAAAAACCCGCAGAGGTGCGTATGGGTAACGGCAAGGGTAACCCCGAGTATTACGTGGCTGAAATTCAGCCCGGCAAGATCGTGTTTGAAATCGTGGGTGTGTCCGAAGAGCTGGCCCGTGAAGCGTTTCGTTTGGCGGCTGCCAAACTTCCGTTGCGCACGACTTTTGTGTCACGCATGATTGGCCAGTAATCAGGAGCAAATGATATGAAAACGACTGAATTACGCCAAAAAGATGCCGCCGGTTTGCAGGCAGAAGTCAAAGAGCTTCAAAAGGCTCACTTTGGCTTGCGAATGCAAAAGGCCACCCAACAACTCAACAATACAGCCACGTTGCGCACTGCGCGCCGTGACATCGCTCGCGCCAAGACCATTCTGGTTGAGAAGCAAGCAGCTGTTCCATCCGCCAAATAAGGAGCGATACATGACGGAAGCTAAAACATCCCTCAAGCGCACCTTGGTCGGCAAGGTGGTCAGTGACAAGCGTTCTAAAACTGTGACTGTGCTCATTGAGCGCCGGGTTAAACACGAGCTTTATGGCAAGATTGTTGGCAAGTCCAGCAAGTACCACGCCCATGATGAAAAAGGAGAGTTCAAGTTGGGCGATGTGATTGAAATTACTGAAAGCCGGCCGATCTCCAAGACTAAAAATTGGGTGGCGACCCGTTTGGTGCAGAAAGCCTCATTGGTTTAAGACTACTCACTGCTGTCAAGCAGAATCGATAAAAGCGGCTCACAATGTGAGCCGCTTTTATTTGTTCTGTTGTTAGCATTTTTTGGAGTTTGACATGATTAAAGTTGGCGATCAACTACCGGCTGTTACGTTGATGGAATACCACGATGAGGAGGGTGGAGGCTGCAGCCTAGGCCCGAATCCCGTGGACGTGATTGCCGCCAGCTCTGGAAAAACGATTGTTCTTTTTGCGTTACCAGGCGCCTTCACGCCTACTTGCTCGGCCAAACATGTGCCCGGTTACATTGAAAATCATCAGGCTTTGAAAGCTGCGGGTGTTGACGAGATCTGGTGTGTCAGTGTCAATGATGCTTTTGTGATGGGCGCCTGGGCGCGCGACATTAAATCTGGTGACAAAATTCGGATGTTGGCTGACGGCGATGCTGAATTCACCAAGGCAACCGGATTGACACTGGACTTGACGGGGAAAGGTCTCGGGTTGCGCAGTAACCGTTATTCCATGTTGGTCAAGAACGGTCGCGTGGTGTCAATGAATATTGAAGGACCCGGCAAGTTCGAAGTCAGTGACGCGGGCACCATGCTTGCACAAGCAACCGCCTGATCACGGTGACGGTCTTGTGTGCAACGTCACTTCCGAAATGTGACAGGCTTGAGTCTCAGCTTGAGATAGTGGACGTCCTTAATTGGATTCAAATAGTAAGGTGGGATTTCAACAAAACCCATGTCCTCATAGAGCGACCGTGCTGATTCCGTTTCGGACAAAGTGTCAAGAAGCGCGCAGGCATAGTTTGCCTGACGCGCAGTGTCCAAGACGGCTTCTACAAGCTGTCGGCCAGCGCCAGAACCTCTGAATGTCTGACGCACGTACAGCCGCTTGACCTCACATGCGTTGGAATAGTCCGCAACGTCAAGCGGGCGCAACGCACAACAACCGGCCAATTGATCGCCAGAGTAAGCAGCCAATAGTGTTCCCTGCGGCGGTGCATACTGTCCCGATAAATCGGCCATTTTGGCCTCTAAGTTCTGGAAGCATAAGTTAACGTTCAAGCTGGCTGCGTTACTCGCAAACAGTTCCCGAACCGCATCAATTTGCGTGATGGTTTCAGGTATCCGGATATGATAAATATGGGTTGACACAAGGGTTGATAGCCACAAAACTGAAAGTTATTCTAGTTTGCGGCACTTTTACACAATGTGCCGAGACCGAACGCGCGCGCCCGAGCGCAGCCGGCGTTAAGATGGTTGCCCACGATGTTCCACCATAGGAATTAGGCCAATGGATCGACGCCGATTTGCTTCTTCATATCTTCTGCTTTTGGGAGTGCCAGGACTCTTTGTCCACCACACCGCCAATGCGTTGTCTCTGGTTGACCTGAGCAACACCGAAGCAACTCAGGGTTTAAAGGCTGCATTGGAAAAAGGCGTGGGTACCGCAGTCGGGACCCTAGGGCAGGCCAATGGATTTTTTGGTAACGACCAAGTTCGAATTCCCCTGCCGGGCTATTTGCAGGATGTCGCCAAGATCATGCGCAGCCTAGGGCAGGGCGCCAGGCTGGACGAGTTGGTCGTTGCCATGAACCGGGCCGCCGAAACTGCGGTACCGTTGGCGCGTGACATGCTGGTCAACGCGGTGAAAGGCATGAATGTTCAGGATGCCAACAATATCCTGAGCGGTGGCGAGACCGCAGTGACTGAATTTTTTGCCGAGAAAACGCGACGGCCACTCTCGCAAAAATTTCTGCCGGTGGTCACAGAAACCACAGCGCGTGTTGACTTGGCCGCCAAATACAACCAAATAGCTGGCAAGGCCGCATCCATGGGCCTTGTCAAAGGCGAGCAATCAACCGTCGAGCAATATGTCACCGCCAAGACACTCGATGGCCTGTATTTCATGATTGGCGAAGAAGAGAGGAAGATTCGCCAGGATCCGGTTTCTGCCGACAGCGCTGTGCTCAAAAAAGTCTTTGGAGCACTGAAGCCTTAAACGCCCGATTGGCAAGGACAAAATGGCTGCGTCGACCTCTTGAAGTGCAGAAGCGTTGGTGGTAAGACGCCATAATCAACATTTTGAACACTTGGCAAAAGCCCACCTGACTAAAGCCACGAAGCCGGGAATCGTTGAACACCATGAACACCATGAATATCGGAATTTTCATTATTGCGCACGCTCCCCTGGCCAGTGCCTTGCGTCAATGCGTATTGCATGTATTCCCGGACGCGTCCTCATCGGTGGCCGTCTTTGATGTGCAACCCAACACGCCTACCGATGAAACGCTTGCGGCTGCTCGAATCACATTGGCGATGCTTAATGCCCGGCATACACTGGTGTTGACAGACATGTTTGGTGCCACGCCATGCAACATCGCGCAAAAAATGGTGGATGGTGTCAACTCCCGGTTAGTGGCGGGTGTCAACCTGCCGATGTTGCTGCGTGCGGTGACTTACCGAAATGAACCCATGGACGCACTGGTGGCACGCGTCCTTGCGGGAGGGACGCAAGGTGTCATGCAAGTGGCCGTGGCGGCACCGCAAAATCAGCAACGAAAACCAAATGATCAAAACCACGACCACCATCAACAATAAATTGGGGCTGCACGCCCGGGCCTCGGCCAAGTTAACCAAGCTGGCCGGAGGTTTTCCTTGCGAAGTCTGGATGTCCCGAGGTGATCGTCGCGTCAATGCGAAAAGCATCATGGGTGTCATGATGTTGGCCGCCGGTATGGGCACACAGGTTGAGGTTGAAACTCAGGGTGACCGTGAACAAGAGGCGATGGACGCCTTGTTGGCCTTGATCGCCGACAAGTTCGGAGAGGGTGAATGACATTTTCCATCCATGGCCTGGCAGTTGCTCGGGGCATTGCCATTGGACGGGCTGTGCTGGTGGCGTCGACACGGCTCGATGTGGCGCACTATTTCATTGAGCCATCGCAGGTTGCCGCCGAGGTGAAACGCGTGAGCGATGGCCGCGATGCAGTCGTGGAAGAAATTCATCGCTTGCAGACCAGCATTGCCCTGATGGCGCCCAAAGAGACACCGCATGAAATAGCCGCGTTGTTAGATGTGCACCTGATGCTTTTGCAAGACGAAGAACTTAGCAACGGTGTGCGGCACTGGATCAAAGAACGTCTTTACAACGCTGAATGGGCACTCACCACCCAACTTGACGTGGTGGCACGTCAATTTGATGAGATGGAAGATGAGTACTTGCGTGAACGCAAAGCAGACCTGGAGCAGATCACCGAGAAGGTACTGCGCGCCATGCGTGGTGTGTCCTCCCCATTGATATCGCCGCCAGCGCGTCACGGGCGCAAGGTGTCCCAGCAAGACCTGCTGCTGGACGACACAGTGGATGTGCCCTTGATTCTGGTCGCGCACGACCTCTCACCCGCAGACATGCTGCAGTTCAAGCAAAGCGTGTTTGCGGGTTTCATCACCGATGTGGGTGGCAAGACGTCGCATACGGCCATCGTGGCACGCAGTCTGGACATTCCAGCAGTGGTTGGCGCGCGCCTGAGCAGTCACTTGATTCGGCAAGACGACTGGGTGGTGATCGACGGCGATGCAGGCGTGGTCGTGATTGACCCGTCGCCCATCATCCTGGCCGAATACGGGTTCAAGCAGCGTCAAGTCGAATTGCAGCGTGGTCGCTTGTCCCGTTTGCGGCATACCCCTTCCGTCACCATGGATGGGAAAAAGATAGAGTTGCTCGCCAACATCGAAAGCCCTGATGACGCTGTCAGCGCGTTGAAGGCGGGTGCCGTGGGTGTGGGGCTGTTTCGCAGTGAGTTCATGTTCATGGGGCGGCATGGAAAATTGCCGAATGAAGAGGAGCAGTTCCAAGCCTACCGGCGAGCCGTGGAGGGCATGCAAGGTTTGCCGGTGACGATTCGAACGGTGGATGTCGGTGCTGACAAGCCCCTTGACGCTTCCTTTCGGGACGATGCCCATTTGAACCCTGCCCTGGGTTTGCGTGCGATTCGGTGGAGTCTGGCCGACCCGGCCATGTTCTTGACCCAACTGCGGGCCATCTTGCGGGCAGCGGCCTTCGGGCAGGTGCACATGCTGATTCCTATGTTGGTGCATGCGAGTGAAATCCGCCAGACCATGTCACTGATTGACCACGCTCGGGTGCAACTAGACAACCGCGGTGTGGCTTATGGATCGGTAAAAATTGGCGCCATGATTGAAATTCCGGCGGCGGCATTGACGCTTGGGGTATTTCTGAAGTACTTCGATTTTCTCTCTATCGGCACCAACGACCTGATTCAGTACACCCTGGCCATTGACCGGGCTGACGAGTCGGTAGCGCACCTTTATGACCCCATGCACCCGGCCGTGTTGCGACTGGTGGCCAACACGATTGCCCAGGCGCAGGCGCAAGGCAAGCCAGTCAGTGTGTGCGGAGAAATGGCCGGTGACACGGCCATGACCCGTTTGCTGTTGGGCATGGGTTTGCGCAGCTTTTCGATGCATCCGGCCCAGATTCTTGCCGTGAAGCAAGAGGTGTTGCGTGCCGATACCACCAAGCTGTCTGTCTGGGCCGAAGAAGTCATGATGGACGATGAACCAAGCACGCGCATTGCCAGAAAGGCATAGTGTCATCAAGGCTTCATTGGCGCACAAAAAATTCAAGTTGAAGGCAGAATGATGAGAGCAACAAGGGTCTTTTTTTATACGCTTTTGCTGCTGAGCAGTGCCTGCGGCGCGCAAGACCAACGCTTGGGCACTTTCAAATCGATCACAGGTGAGGTCAACGTCGCTCAGGCGGGAACGATGCGAACCGCTGAAACTGGCGGCGGGCTGCAGTCAGTTGACCGCGTCCTGACAGGACGCGATGCCAGTGCCACCTTCATGCTCAAAGATGGCACAGTGGTCAGTGTTGGACCCAATTCCACGCTGGAGCTGGCCAAAGTGCAGTTTGACACCACCACCCAGGACGGCAGCCTGATGCTCAACTTGCTACAAGGCACGATTCGCGTGGTGACCGGCTGGCTTGCCAAGTTGCACCCTGAGCAGGTCATGGTCAACACGCCGACTTCGGTGGTCGGCGTGCGTGGGACCGACTTCATTGTGGAGGTGCCATGAGCTCGATGCTTAAACTGACCTCAGGTCTGCTGGCTGCCGGGCTGCTGTGCGCTTGTGCACCCGCATCGCGTGTGATTTTGTTGCCAGAGGCCAGCGGCAAGCCGACAGCGGTCGAGGTCAAGACCGTCATGGCATCCCAGCTGCTTTCTACGCCCTACCAGACTGCCAGTGTGAGCAAATCGGGCGCGTTGGCACTTGGTACCACCGACCCGCAGGTGGTGCAGGAGCGTTACGGCCGCTTGATCGCGCAAAAACCTGCGCCTGACGAACAGTTTTTGCTTTATTTTGAGCCAGGCGGCTCACAGCTGACCGCCGCATCGCTGGAGGTGTTGCCCACCATTGTGGCGCGGGCACTGGCGCGTCAAGGTGGTGAAATCATTGTGGTGGCGCACACCGATCGGGTCGGCTCGGTGTCAGCCAATGACGCGCTGTCATTGCACCGCGCCAAAACCGTGCGTGAACTATTTGTGGTCCAGGGCTTCAAGCCGGATCTGGTGGATGCCGCGGGGCGTGGTGAGCGTGCTCCCGTCGTGGCTACTGACGATGAAGTGGCCGAGCCCCAAAACCGTCGCGCTGAAATCATCGTGCGTTGACTAGCTGCAGTTGTCACGGCCAACGCTTGGGACGGGGGTGATGGCGATGTTGGGTCTTAAAAAAGATGAAACGCCAGGGGAATCAGTAGTGACGCCAGCACCACTTGCACCCCGAGCGCCAGCCCGGCGAAGGCGCCTGCGTCAGCATTGACCTGCAGCGCACGTGCCGCGCCAATGCCGTGTGCCGCCGTGCCAAGTGCGTAACCGCGCGCCATCCAGCCATCCTTGTCAGTAGGAATCTTCAGCAAGCCAAACAGCACCTTGCCGCTGAGGGCACCCACCATGCCGGTGACCACGGCAAACACGGCTGCCAGCGCCGGGATGCCGCCAATCTTGTCGGCAATGCCCATGGCGACTGGCGCCGTGACGGATTTAGGTGCCAGCGACAACACCACGTCAACGGGCAAACCCACGGCCCAACCCAGCAACAGGGCGGAGCCACTGGCTGCAAAACCACCCAGCACCGCCGCAGTGAGCAGTGCGTGCCAGTGCTGGCGCAACGCTACTCGGCGTTCCCACAGCGGCCAGGCCAGTGCCACCACGGCCGGTCCGAGCAAAAAATGGATGAATTGCGCACCGGAAAAATAAGTGGGGTAATCCACCCCGGTGACGGTGAGCAGGCTGGCCAGTGTCACCACCGACCACAACACCGGGTTGGCCCAGGCGGCCTGGTTCAACCGGGCGTACACAGCCTGTGCCAGCACATACACCACCAGTGTGGCGGTCAGGCCAAACAGTGGCGTGGCCGACAGGTAAACCCACAACTCGACAAACTTAGGCATCGCGCTGGCCCCTGAATGCCCGCAGCAGGAGCACCGTGATGACAAGCCCAAACCAGGTGGACAGCACAATCACCGCCATCATCCGCAAGCCATATTGGCCCAGCAACCCCAGGTGCGTCATTACCCCGACACCCACCGGCACAAACAGCAGCGAGAGGTGCGACAGCAAAAAGTTGGCGCAGGCGGCCACGGGTTCGCGCACCACCGGCAGTTGCAGCACCGCCAGCAACAGCATCATGCCAATCACCGGCCCCGGAAAAGGCAAGTTCAGGCCACGTGACAACAGTTCACCCAGTGATTGCATAGCCAAAAGCCATGCAAAGCCACGTAATCCTTGCATAGTCAGCTATTAAAAACGCGGTAGGTCCGGGTGTTTGATCTTGCCGCCGCGCACCAGCATCTTGCCGTATTCGGCGCACCGGTGCAGGGTAGGGATCACCTTGCCGGGATTGAGCAGGCCTTTGGCATCGAAGGCGCGTTTGACGCCAAACATCTGTTCGTTTTCAGCCGCGCTGAACTGCACACACATGCTGTTGAGCTTTTCAATGCCCACACCGTGTTCACCGGTGACGGTGCCGCCCATGGCCACACTGGTTTCCAGAATGTCGGCACCAAACAGTTCGCAGCGGTGCAGTTGGTCCGGGTCATTGGCGTCAAACAGGATCAAGGGGTGCAGGTTGCCGTCGCCAGCGTGAAACACATTGGCGCAGCGCAACTGGTATTTTTTCTCCATTTCCTGAATGGCCAGCAGGATGTCGGCGACACGTTTACGCGGAATGGTGCTGTCCATGCACATGTAATCCGGGCTGATGCGCCCGCTGGCAGGGAACGCATTTTTGCGCCCACTCCAGAATGTCATGCGTTCCTGCTCACTTTGGCTGACTGCAATTTTGGTGGCACCTGCCGCCAGCAGCACAGCGCTCATCCGGCCAATTTCTTCTTCCACTTCTTCCGGCGTGCCATCGCTCTCGCACAGCAAAATGGCCTCCGCTGTCAGGTCGTAACCGGCATGTACATAGTCTTCCACTGCGGCAGTCATGGGTTTGTCCATCATTTCCAAGCCGGCCGGAATGATGCCCGCCGCAATGACAGCAGCCACGGCTTCACCGGCCTTGCGGATGTCATCAAAGCTGGCCATGATGCAGCGCGCCAGTATGGGCTTGGGGATCAGTTTGACGGTGACTTCCGTCACCACCGCCAGCATGCCTTCGCTGCCAATCACCACACTCATCAGGTCGTAGCCGGGCGCGTCCAGCGCATCAGAGCCGAATTCGACGTGCTCGCCCTCCATGTTGAAGCCTTTGATGTTGACGATGTTGTGCAAGGTCAGGCCATATTTGAGGCAATGCACACCGCCCGAGTTTTCTGCCACGTTGCCACCAATCGTGCAGGCGATCTGGCTGCTGGGGTCGGGTGCGTAATACAAGCCCAGTGGTGCCGCCGCCTCGCTGATGGCCAGGTTGCGCACGCCGCATTGCACCACGGCCGTGCGCGCTTCCAGGTCGAGCTTGAGGATCTTGTTGAACTTGGCCATTGACAAGGTGACGCCCAACGCATTTGGCATGGCACCACCCGACAGGCCGGTGCCAGCACCGCGCGCCACCACCGGCACGTTCATGCCATGGCAGGTCTTGAGCACAGCCGCCACTTGCGCCGCATCTTCCGGCAGGGCAACCACCAGCGGCCGCTGGCGATAGGCTGTCAGACCATCACATTCGTAAGGTGTCGTGTCCTCTGCGTTCCATAACAAGGCATGATGAGGTAAAAATGCCTGAAGCCCTTTTACTACATTGGCTTGTAGCTCTGATCTTTGTAGCGCGTCAGAAGCGCTTGGGGAAAGGGGTGCATTCATTTGTGGGGTCCAGTGGCATGCCGCAGAGCCTGAACTCTAAGCCAAAAGTGATAGCCTTGGCTGGAGAAAATTTAACAAGGCTGCTGAAAATCGATGGCCCGGCAAGTTGGCCGTGCGTTTGCTGCGCCCGCTGGTCTAGGGTGCGGCGATGTAGATGGCGCGAAAGTCGTTCACATTGGTGAGGGTTGGCCCGGTGATGACCGAGTCGCCCAGTGCCTCAAAGAAGCCATGGCCGTCGTTGTTGGCCAGCATGTCCTTGGGTTTGAGCCCCAGCGACCATGCGCGCGCCAGAGTGTCTGGCGACCACAAGGCACCGGCAATTTCCTCCTGGCCGTCCACGCCATCGGTGTCGCCGGTCAGCGCGTGGATGCGCGGGTGCCCGTTCAGCGTCAAGCCCAGGGACAGCAGGCACTCCACATTGCGCCCGCCCCGGCCGGTGCCGCGCACGGTGACGGTGGTTTCGCCACCGGACAGCAGCACGCAAGGCGTACAAAACGGCTGGTTGCGCTGAGCCACCTGCTGTGCCATGCCGGCCAGCACCTTGCCCACATCACGCGCTTCGCCCTCGAGTGCGTCACCCAGTAGGTGCACGGGCAAGCCCGCTGCGCGGCCCACAATGGCTGCCGCTTCCAGTGCCATTTGCGGGGTTGCAATCATGCGCGTTTTAGCGCGCGCAAGCCGCGGGTCGTCAGGCTTGACCGACTCCGCGGCGCCACTCGTGAGAAGCGCCTGCGCAGCGGGTGGCAGATCAATGCCATAGCGGCGAACGATGTCCATTGCCTCCTGGCAAGTGGTCGGGTCAGCCACGGTTGGGCCGGATGCAATGTCCATCGGGTCGTCGCCCGGAACATCCGAAATCAGCAGCGTCAGCACCCGCGCCGGGTGACAAGCCGCAGCCAGTCGGCCGCCCTTGATGGCTGAGAGGTGGCGGCGCACACAGTTCATCTCGCTGATGGTGGCGCCCGAGGCCAGCAATGCCCGGTTGATACGCTGCTTGTCTTCCAGTTCTATACCGGGCAAGGGCAGTGGCAGCAGGGAAGATCCACCACCCGAGATCAGGCACAGCACCAGGTCGTCAGCGCTGAGCCCTGCAACCAAAGCCAGCATGCGCTGTGCAGCCTGCAGCCCGGCAGCATCAGGCACCGGGTGTGAAGCCTCCACAATTTCAATGTGCTGGCACGGCACGCTGTAGCCATAACGGGTGACCACCAGGCCCGACAGTGGACCGCGCCAGTGGTCTTCGACCGCGCGCGCCATGGCCGCCGATGCCTTGCCTGCGCCAATCACCACCAGGCGACCCTTGCCCAGCATGTCTGGGGTGGGCAGATGGGGCGGCAGGCACAGTGCAGGTTGCGCGCTGGCGATGGCTGCCTCAAACATCTGCCGCAACAGGGCTTGAATGGTGGCGGGGTCGGTGGGCTGTTGGTGTGGCGTGGCTTGCATGGTGGACTTGCGTGGTTGGTCAGATTGGCTTGGGCATCGGGCCTCATTCGAGATGGGGGTGCTGGTGGTCCTACTGAAGTTTCAGTTGGATCTGTGGGTGGCCTGTGCGTGCCAGCCCAAACCGGCTTCTGTGGTGGTGGCCGGTTTGTATTCGCAACCAATCCAGCCCTGGTACCCAAGGCGGTCCAAGTGTGCAAACAAAAACGGGAAATTGATCTCGCCGGTGCCGGGCTCGTTGCGCCCCGGGTTGTCCGCGAGCTGAATGTGACCGATGCGCGCCAGCTGTTTTTGCAGGGTGGCGGCGAGTTCGCCTTCCATGCGCTGGGCGTGGTAGATGTCGTATTGCACAAAGGCGTTGTCGGCGCCCACGTCGTGCAGAACCGCCAGTGCCTGGGCGGTGCGGTTCAGATAAAACCCCGGGATGTCGTAGGTGTTGATCGGCTCAATCAGCAGCCGCAACCCGGCACCCTTCAATTCGGCAGCGGCGTACTTCAGGTTGCTGACCAGCGTGATGCGAAGCACCTCGTCGCTGACACCGGCCGGTGCCTTGCCGGCCAAGCAATTGACCTGGCGCACGCTTAATGTGTTGGCGTAGTCAATCGCCCGGGCCACACCGGCCTTGAATTCCTCGACCCGGTCCGGGTGGCAGGCAATGCCGCGCTCGCCAGCGTCCCAGTCACCGGCGGGCAGGTTGTGCAGCACCAGCGTCAGGCCGTGGGCATCCAGGCGGTGTTTGACGTCTTGCGCGCTGTAGGCGTAAGGAAACAAAAACTCCACCCCAGTGAATCCGGCCTGCGCCGCGCGCTCAAACCGGTCTAGAAACGGCACCTCGGTGAACAACATCGTCAAATTGGCAGCAAATTTAGGCATAGCGTACTCCTTGACTTGTGAATGACTTGTGACAGCAGAGCGACCAATTCCCAACCGGCGTGGCCCTCGAGGTGGCTGCAACCAAGGGCTATTAATTCGTTGATCCTGTCGATTTCTCTGCCCGTAGCGATGTGGTTCCCCGCCATTGACCCAGGCCGGGCTGACTGGTGGGTTTGATGCTGGCTTTTAAACCATGCTCTGCTTGAGCCAGTCGGCAAAAGCCACACACTCCCAGCGCTCCATCATGCCGGTGCGCCAGCACAGGTAGTGCGCGTGCGGGCTGGGCACATTGGTGCCAAACACCTCGCTGGTGCCCAAACGTACCAGCGAGCCGTTTTCCAGCCAGGGCAGCGCCAGTTTCAGGCGGATCAGCCCAATGCCCATGCCAGCGGCGGCGCCGTCGCACATCAGCCCCACGTCATTGAATTGAGAGCCGTCCACCGGCTCGGGCCAATCCAGGTTGCGGGCGGCAAACCAGGTGCGCCAGGGCTCCAGCGGGCTGCGCAACAGGGGTTCGCCTTCCAGGTCTTGCGCCACTTCAAATGGCCCGTGCTCGCGCACAAACGCGGGGGACGCCAGCGGCGTGACCTCGTCTTTCAGCAGGCAGACATGCTCCACATCGGCGTAACGGCCAGTGCCAAAACGGATCATCAGGTCGGCGTCTTCGGCCACCACGTCGAGCAGCGGGATCGAGATTTGCAATGTCAGGTCAATCTCGGGATAAGCCTCGGTGAACTGGCGCAGGCGCGGAATCAGGATGGAGCGCGCATAGGTCGGTGTCACGGCCAGGCGCAGCTTGCGTTTGCCCGGCATCGCCGCCGCACCGGGAAATTTTTGCAGCATGGTCAGACCGTCTCGCACATGGGCCAGGTACTCAACCCCTTCCACCGTGAGTGAAAAATCAGCACGGCCAAACAGCTTGGTGCCGATGATTTGCTCCAACTGTTTCACGCGGTGGCTCACTGCGCTGGGGGTGACACACAGTTCTTCTGAAGTTTGGGTGACACTGCGCAAACGTGCCAGCGCCTCAAAGGTCAGCAGGCATTGAATCGGGGGGATGCGGGCATTTGACATGGCAAACATTGTGGCATCAGGCAGGCAAAATGCACTGCGTAAAATCCCTGCCCAACCCGTCGGGTATTTTGATCCATTCAACAGGTAGCCATTCATGTCCGACCGTTTTGCCGTGCTGCCACAGTACCTCTTGCCCAAACAGGCACTGACCCTGCTGGCGGGGCGCGTTGCCCGGGCGCAAGGCGGCGCGCTCACCACCCGTTTGATTCAATGGTTTGTGCAGCGTTACCAGGTCAACATGCTGGAAGCCGCCAACCCCGATATCGAAAGTTATGCCAGTTTTAATGACTTCTTCACGCGCGCCCTGAAAGCCGGGGCCCGGCCGCTGGCCAAGGCCGACCTGATTTGCCCGGTGGATGGCGCCATCAGCCAGTTTGGTCCGATGCAAGGGCCGCAAATATTCCAGGCCAAGGGCCACCAATACAGCAGCACCGCCCTGGTCGGTGGGGACTCAGCCTTGGCCGCACAGTTTGACAATGGCCACTTTGCCACGCTGTACCTGAGCCCGCGCGACTACCACCGCATCCACATGCCTTGCGCCGGGCGCTTGACCCGCATGATCTACGTGCCGGGCGACCTGTTTTCTGTCAATCCAACCACCGCACGCGGTGTGCCAGGGCTGTTTGCGCGCAATGAACGGGTGGTGTGTGTGTTTGAAAGCGCACACGGCCCGTTTGTGCTGGTGCTGGTGGGAGCCACCATTGTGGGCAGCATGGCCACCACCTGGCATGGCGCGGTCAATGCGCCGCGCCCAGGCCAGTTAACCGACTGGCACTACGACAACAAGCCACTTGTTTTTCGTCAGGGTGACGAGATGGGCCGCTTTTTACTGGGCTCCACCGTGGTCATGCTGTTTCCCAAAGGGCCGCTGCAGTTCAACGCGGCGTGGCAACCGGGTGGCGCGATTCGCTTGGGTGAGGTGATGGCGCAACGCAGTTAACGCTGAAATACAGCGGACCGCCTTGTCACTGCGAATGCTGGTGCCCAGCCACTTCGGCATCCACGACCTCCAACAGCACTGCAGGTGTTTTCATCCCTTTGGTTGAGGTGCCGGCGCCAGGCATGTCGACCCAGGCGTTGCTGCCTTTGTCGCAACTCTGCAGCACTTTGAACCACATCGCACCGGCAACCGTGGGCAAACCGCCGCGCAGCACGAACTCGTCATAGTGCGCATCGGGCAGCCAACTCGCGGGTGTGCTGGCACTCCAGGTGATTTCAGCCACATCCTCGGTCACCGTCTTGCCATGGCTTTTGTAAGGTGTGTCGAGCCGGGCCAGCGTGGTGGTCAGGGTCCAGCCCACCTTGGGCATGGGCTTGGCGCCTTGAAAACCTGTGGGAATCAGCACTTTGATGGCGGTGGTGGGCGAGCCGTCGCAGCCATGGCCAACCCGCAGTGTGGCGCGGTAACTGCGCCCGGCGAGGGCGCTTGGTTCATCCAGGACAATATGGGAAAATGATGATGTAGCCCATGTGATTAGTGCACATGATGCTATTAATTTTGATGCAGTGATGATTTTCATAAGGTCTTTGAAATGAAGGGCAGTGACATCCGTTGGTGTCACTGTAAAAAAAAGTTACAGGTCAAACGTCAACTCGGCCATGTAACTGCGCTGGGGGTATGGGTGAAAGTTCCAGTACTGGTAGTTGTTCAGGTTGTCTATGCCGAACGAGGCCGTCCACTGTTTGGCCATGACATAACGCACACGCACGTCAGCGGTGATGTATTTGCTCACTCCCTGATAGGTGAAGCCATTCACATCGGCGTTGTTCAGGGTCCGGAATTGGGGCCCGCTGTAACGCACGCCGAGCGACGCGCTCCAGTGCGCGTCCATCCTGTAGCTGGCCAATGCGGTGGCTCGCCATTGCGGGATATTTGGCTGCTGCTTGCCAATGGTGTCGCCGGCCACCGACACAAATCCGGCGTTTTCCTTGATCAGCGAGTCGGCATAGGTCACGCTGCCTGACAGGTCCAGCCCCTTTTTGACGACATCAAAGCCGTTGTAGGCCAGCTCCAGCCCTTGAGTCTGGATGTGCCCGATGTTTTGCACCCGGCTGATGTTCTTGTTGGCCACTGCATCAAAAGTGGTCTGGGAGTACAGCGAATCCCGGGTGTCTTCCGAGAAAAAAGTCAGGCGCAGCAGGCCATGGCCGAGGTCTTTTTCAGCGCTGAGTTCGGCGGTCCATGATTTTTCCGGCTTCAGGTTCGGGTCATTGATGTATTGCGAATTGGTGGTGGAGGTCGCGCCGTACAACTCGGACACGGTGGGCATGCGAACCGCACGGCCGACCGAGCCCTTGAGCACGGTGTTGCCTGACCACTGGTAAGAAAGGGCCGCTTTGGGTGAAATGAAGTTCTCGCTGCGCGAGGCGTAGCTGGCATTGGCGGCATTGCCGACGCCGAACGTGGTCAGGCCGTTGGCGGCGGTCCAGCTTTCAATGCGCGCGCCCAGCACGGTTTTCCATTGCGGATCAAAGGCCCAGGCGTCCTGTGCATACAGGCTTTGCGTGCGGGTCTTGCCGCCGACTTCATTGACCAATGTGCCTGCACCATCGGTTTGCCAGTTACC
>Ga0136636_10000584_pt1 | contig 19288 bp, 17 predicted proteins | sample AntDrymUQ8522106_2_FD_104653 | JGI IMG/M metagenome (GOLD analysis project Ga0136636, IMG submission 104653) | Polar desert sand microbial communities from Dry Valleys, Antarctica - metaG UQ852 (21.06) | ecosystem: Environmental > Terrestrial > Soil > Desert | place: Antarctica: Dry Valley... | reverse complement strand
GGCTACAATAGTTTTAATAGGAGATGCAGGGCAATTAACCAATGGACGGCAACCCGTAGTAGATGCAGTTAGAAAAACGGTAGCGATGGATTCAAAGACTACCGTAATTTATTTAGGCGATAATTTGTATAAAACCGGTTTGCCTGATAATTCTTTACCCACCTACGAAATTGCAAAAGCTCCATTGGATTCTCAAATTTTTATTGCAGGTAAAGCACCAGTAAATGTATTTTTTATACCTGGTAACCATGACTGGGCAAATGGAGGTAGAAACGGCTTTCAATCTATTTTGAGAGTTCAAAATTATATAGATGTATTAGGAAACAAATACGTGCGCCAGCTTCCAAGAAACGGATGCCCCGGGCCAGTGGAAGTGAAAATAAATGATGATGTTACCTTGGTTATTGTAGATTCTCAATGGTGGCTGCAAGAGTATGAAAAGCCCGGCGTGGAGTCTGATTGTCCCTATAAAACAAAGGCTGAAATATTAACACAATTAGAAGATATTTTTACCAAAAATGAAAATAAGTTTGTCATTTTTGCCATGCACCATCCCATAAGAAGTTATGGCCCACATGGTGGTTACTTTAAAATAAAGCAGCACATATTTCCTTTTACCGATGTTAATCCTAAACTTTTTATTCCGTTACCCGTTATTGGTTCTGTTTATCCTCTTACCAGAGCAGTTTTTGGCACAGCGCAAGATCTAAAGCACCCTTTTTACCAAGAAATGGTAGGTGCTTTTGAAAACGCCGTAAAGGGTCATCCAAATGTAGTGTTTGTTAGTGGTCACGAACATACATTACAGCTAATACAAGACAGTAATTATGTAAATATTGTAAGTGGCAGCGGTAGTAAATCCAACAGGGTTTCTAAAAGCAGAAATACAGAATTTGCCAGTCCGTCTACAGGTTTTGCTACTTTAAGTGTTTTAAAGAATAAAACAGTTAGGTCCACATTTTATACAGTAAATGGGGAAGAAATAAAAGAAGCTTTTTCAAAAAATATTCTTGATTTCTCCAAGATAAAAAAATTGAAATCTCAAGGAGACACTACCCGGGAACCTGAATTTGTTTTTAAAGATAGTGCGGTAATATCTGCAAGTGATAAATATAAAAATGAAACTAATGTAAAAAATTCTGTACTTGGAAAAAATTACCGTAGAGAATGGAGTACTCCTGTTACGTTTAAAGTATTTAATTTAAGAAAAGAAAAAGGTGGTTTTAAGATAACCGGTATTGGTGGTGGTAAGCAAACTAAATCTTTAAAACTCGAAGATAGAAATGGAAAAGAATGGGTACTAAGAACCATAGATAAAGACCCCGAAAAAGCGGTACCTGAAAATTTAAGAGGAACTATAGGACAGGCAATTGTGGTGGATGTAATTTCTGCAAGTAGCCCTTATGCGCCATATATAATTCCCATATTGGCGGATGCCGTTGGTGTGCCTGCAGCAAATCCCCGATTTTTCTTTGTACCAGATGATCCTGCATTTGGTTATTACCGACCACTCTTTGCCAATACTGTTTGTATGTTGGAAGAAAGGCAACCAACACCAGATGAAACGGATACAAAAAGTACCAATTCTATTATTAATAAAATGTTTGAAGACAATGATCACCAAATAGACCAGCCCGCAGTTTTAAAAGCAAGGTTGTTAGATATGCTTATAGGTGATTTTGATAGGCACGCAGACCAATGGAGATGGGGTACTAAGGATACAGGAAAAGGAAAAGTTTATTACCCGGTTCCAAAAGATAGAGACCAGGCATTTTTTAACAGCAATGGACTTTTGTTAAAATATTTATCCAACAATGCAATGCCATTTTTACAGGGATTTAAAAAAGAAATTAAAAACATTAAAGGATTAAATTTTGTAGCAAAAGATTTTGACAGAACCTTTATGAATGAGTTAAGCAAAGCCGAATGGCAATCAATAGCTGATAGCTTTACCTATAAAATGAATGACGAGGTTATTAAAAAAGCTGCATCAAAATACCCCCGGGAAATTAAAGTGTTGGATTCTGCATTTACCGTAGATAAGTTGATCAGCAGAAGAAAAGACTTATCTAAAAATGCAATGAAGTATTACAACTTTTTGGCAAGAGGTGTAACAGTTACAGGTAGTAATGAAGCTGAATATTTTCATTTGCAAAATGATAATGGAAGAGTCAAATTATCTGTGTATGATAAAAGCAAAGATGGAGATACAACTTTTTTAGCTTACCAAAGATCTTTCTCCCGTAAAGAAACGAAAGAACTTGTTATATATGGATTAAATGGCAATGATAAATTTGTAGTGGATGATGATATTTCGTCTAGAATTAAAGTGAGAATAGTAGGGGGTAAAGGAAGTGATACATTTAACTTACAGGGAAATATTAAAAAAACACTGTATGATTTATCAACAGAAAAGAATGTTTTAATAAATACAAAAAAAACAGAGAGAAATCTTTCTACAAATCCACAGGTATTAGATTATAAAAATACCGGTTTTCAATATGATCGTTTCATTATTCCACAAATAAACTTTGGATTTAATGCAGAGGATGGATTGTTGATTGGTGTAGGATTTACATCACGAAAATTTGGATTTAGAAAGGAGCCATATAAAAGTTTACAAAAACTTACTACACTGGCTGCGGTAAACAGGGGCGCATTTTCTGCACAATATGAAGGTATTTTTAATAAAGTTATTTTAAAAAATGATTTGGTTATTAACGCAGATATTGTATCACCAACACTTACAAACTTTTTTGGTTTTGGTAATGAAACAGTTTTTGATAAAAATTTATCCTTAAGATATTACAGAACAAGGTACAAATATGCTTCTACAAATATTTCTATAAGAAAAAGAATAAATGATATTTTTCAATTTTCAATGGGTCCTTATTACTACAGGTATTGGAATGATATTAATGATAACCGAGGTAAAATTTTAGAAAAGCCTGCCAATATTGGTAAAGATTCCATTGCTGTTTATTCTAGTAAAGAATATTTAGGTGGAAGGGTAAAATTGGATATAAATTATATAAATAACGAAATTTTTCCAACAAGAGGTATAACATGGTTTACCTCTTTTACATCATTGCAAGGGTTAAATAAAAATAGCCGGCAAATTACAGATATCCAATCAGACATGACGATTTATGCATCCATTTCTGACCTAAGCAAAATATCAGGTGTTTTAAGATTTGGAGGAGGAAGAATTTTATCAAAGGATTTTGAATTTTTCCAGGCAAAAACACTTGGGTTTCATAATTATTTGCGTGGGTATAGAAGAAATAGATTTTCAGGTAGGGCCATGGCTTATGGAAGTGGAGAATTACGTTTTAAAGTTTTTAAATCAAAATCATTTGTATTGCCTGGAGATGTTGGAATACTTGGCTATGCTGATTTTGGTAGGGTATGGCAGGATAATGAAAAGTCAAAAAAATGGCATAATTCTTTTGGTGGTGGCGTTTATTTTATACCTTTCAATTTGGTTGCTATCACTGCATCGCTTGGGGTTTCACAGGAGGATAAATTATTTAATTTTTCTGTAGGCACAAAATTTAACCTCACTTTTTAAAAATCTAACATGTCATCGTACACATCTTTATTTAAAAAAACGGAAGCGCATGTAACAGAAATGTTTCATAAGCACCAACCTATTAATTTAGCGCTGCACAATTTAGATCATACAGAATCTGTAGTAAAAAAAGTTAATGAAATTGCAGGGCACTATAACCTAAGTGAGGAAGATATGATGGTTATATACGTTGCAGCTTGGTTTCATGATACAGGGTATCTTTTTGACAAGCCTGAAAACCACGAATTTAAAAGTGTGGAATTAATGAAGGAATTTTTGAATAAAGAAAAAGTAACGGAGGAAGTAATTGAAAAAACAGAAAAATGTATAATGGCAACACGGGCACCTCGCAAACCTAGTGATCTTGTTTCCGAAATTCTTTGCGACGCTGATACCTACCAGTTTGGTAGTAAAGCTGAATTTAAAAGAACCAATAAACTTGCTTACAAAGAAATGTTGGCACAAACCGGTTTTGCACTTACCAAAAAGGAGTTTGACGCTAACACCGTAAAAATGTTATCGGATCATAAATATTACACCTCTTATTGTAAAGACATATTAAATGATGTGAAAAAAGAAAACATAAAAAAAGTAAAGAAAATGGCGGAGGCTCAGGAAAAACCAAAGCCGGACGAAAGTGAGATCACAGAAAAAGACGGAACAACAAAAGGTATGCAAACCATGCTGCGTCTTACCTCATCTAACCATATACAATTAAGCGAAATGGCAGATAGTAAAGCAAATATTTTGATATCTGTAAATGCAATTATAATTTCTGTAATACTTGGTGTGTTGTTAAGAAAACTGCAGACAGATCCTTATCTCACTATTCCAACAATGACGTTTCTGGCTTCATCTGTAATTACCATTGTTATTGCCATACTTGCCACAAGGCCAAAATTAAACACAGGAACTTTTGAAGATGAGGATATCATAAATAAAAAAACCAATTTGTTGTTTTTTGGTAATTTTCATAAAATGAGTTACCAACAATATGAAACCGCTATGCGCACTATGATGAAAGATTCAGATTATTTATATTCATCTATAGTACAGGATATTTTTCATTTGGGGCAGGTATTAGGAAAAAAATACAAACTGCTTAGAATTGCCTACAATGTATTTATGTTTGGTATTATTGCATCTGTTGTTGCCTTTACTATAGCAGCATTAATAAACACCGGCTCACCTGAACCTGCAGTTATAAACAGTACCGGTTCTCCATTTTAAAATATAAATAATGCTTTATAATAGAGATCTTAGTTGGCTTTCCTTTAACCATAGAGTGTTGCAAGAGGCAAAAGATGCTAATGTGCCGTTGTATGAAAGGCTTCGTTTTTTATCCATTTTCTCTTCTAATTTAGATGAATTCTTTAGGGTGCGTTACCCTGTAGTTGTAGCTTTTAGCAAACTCAATAAAAAAACAATTCGTAAAGAATCTTTTTTAACAGAAGATGATTTATCGGAAAAAATACAATCCAACATAAAAGAACAGTTAGATGAGTTTGGCGAAATACTTTTAGGTGATTTAATACCGGCATTAATAGATAAAAATATTTTCTTCTATTATAATAAAGCGCTTTTACCGGAGCATGTTGCAGAGGCCAGACAAATTTTTTTATCGAGGGTGTTATCTTTTATACAACCTGTATTTTTAGATGCACACACTGCGTATGATTTTTTGCCTGAAAATAATCGCCTTTATTTTATCGTGACCCTTCTTGATAATTTGAAAGACACTTTACGTCATGTTTCAATTAATATTCCTTCAGATAAACTACACCGGTTTTTTGAATTGTCATCTATAAACGAAATGAGGTACGTAGTTTTTATAGACGATATTATTAGAGAAAATATTGGGATGTTGTTTCCAGGACAAAACATTAAAAGTGTTTACAGCATAAAATTCAACAGAGATGCAGAAATTTCATTAAATGATGAATACAGTATTAACCTTTTGGAGAAGATTGAAAAACAATTAAGCAAAAGAGACATTGGTGCAGCATCGAGGTTTTTATTTGAAAAAGGAATGCCCATGTATCTGCAGCTTTTTTTATCAACACTTTTTAAAGCAAAAATGTCTGATATGTTTGAAGGGGGCAGGTACCATAATTTAAGCGATTTGTACAATTTTCCTTCATTTGATAAATCGTTGTTTTATAAAAAGCAAGAAGCCATACATTATCCTTCTATTACTGGCGGAGATATTTTTGCAAATATCATGAGTAAAGACGTGTTGCTACATTTGCCTTATCACTCCTACGTTCCAGTTTTGAGTTTTTTTAACCAGGCAGCTGTAGATGCAGATGTGAAGGAAATTTACATAACATTATACCGGGTGGCTGCAGAGTCGCATATTGTAAATGCCCTTATAAGTGCAGCTAAGAATGGAAAAAAAGTTACCGCATTTATAGAGTTAAAGGCTCGATTTGATGAGGCAAATAATATAAAGTGGAGTAGGGTAATGAAAGATGCCGGTGTAAAACTTATTTACAGTGATCCGGCAATTAAAGTGCATTCAAAAATTGCATTGGTAAAAAAGGAAATAGGCGGAAAAAATATTTGTTATGCAGTATTAAGTACAGGGAATTTTAATGAAAATACAGCATTGTTTTATACAGATCATGTATTGATGACTGCCAATGCAAATGTTTGTACAGAACTGGAAAGTCTTTTTGCGTACCTGCAAAAAAAGAAAAGCGTTCTTCAAAAAAAGTCTATTCCATTTAAAGAATTAATGGTGGCCCAGTTTAATTTATTGGAGCAGTTTGAAATGTTTATTAACAGAGAAATTGCCAAACAAAAAAATGGATTGCCTGCCAAAATCAGGATCAAAGTAAATAATTTGGAAGAACCATATTTTATAAATTTATTATATAGGGCAAGTGCTGCCGGTGTTAAAATAGATTTGATGGTAAGAAGCATTTGTTGTTTGATACCCGAGAAGGAAAATCTAAGTGAGCATATTACCGTAAAACGACTGGTAGATAAATTTTTGGAACATACACGGCTTTTTATTTTTGGTGAAGATGAAGATGCAGTGGTAGTAATGGGTTCGGCAGATCTTATGACTAGAAACCTGCGCCGAAGAATAGAAGTTTGTGTAGATGTTAAAGACGACAATTGTAAACAGCAGCTTGTTCACTATTTTAATTTGCAGTGGCAGGATAATAGCAAGACAAGTCGTATGTTACATAACGGTGAGCAGCTTCGCTTGCACTCAACTATTGCAGAACACAACTCACAATTAGAAATATACAATTACCTGAAAAAAATATCGAGTTAATGTCCAGTGATAATTTTTCCATATTTCAAGGAATTAAAAAATTTAGGGTACGGAGGGTATTTTATATAGCTATTTTTTGGATGTTCATTGATATGGTTTCTACCATACTTAGTTTTAACACTCACGAAAGCCATACAAAATCTATTTTATTAAGAGCTTTGCTTGTACTTTGTATGAGTGGAGTTATGGGTTATTTATTTGTTTTCACTCTACGTAATATTTTTAAAAATAGACCGCTCCTTTTAAACTTCTTTGCTAAAGCCTTCATATTATTATTTGCCGCCTTAAGTATGAATTTTCTGGCGCATTTTATTGATGATTTATTTGTAGATAAATATTCTGTAATAGAAAGTTTTAAAAGTTTTTATTATAACACAATGGACGGAAACTGGTTATTGAAACGTACTTTATACTGGTTAATATTATTTGCAATAACACAATTATATTTAGAGATAAATGATAAATATGCACCTGGTGTTTTTTTGGATATTCTTTCCGGAAAATATATTAAGCCTAAAATTGAGAACAGGATTATCATGTTTATAGATTTGAAAGACTCTACACCCATTGCAGAAAAAATGGGACATCAACAATACTTTTTATTTATACGAGAGTTTATATATTTTATTTCTCTTGCACTTATTGAAAACAATGGCATTATATACCAATATGTAGGAGATGAAATTGTTGTTTCGTGGAAATACAATAAAACGAATATGAAAGCCTGCCTTGCATCCGTCCTTGCTGCAAGAAAAAATATTCAAAAGAAAAGTGAACATTTTCGCAGAATATATGGCACTATACCGGAGTTTAGAATAGGGATACATACAGGCGATGTTACCGTGGGTGAAATTGGTGTAATTAAAAAAGACCTGGCTATGAGTGGAGATACAATGAACACTACGGCACGCATACGAAGCGCATGCAATGAACTAAATCAAAAATTTATTGTGTCAAAAGATTTTGCCGAGAAAAGCAATTTAAAGGAATTTCAAATGGAAAGTTTAGGGTTGATAGAGTTAAAAGGAAAAACTACAGGTATAGAATTATTTGCACTCAAAATTTGACAGTATTACTTTTTGCATTACCTTAAATGCCTGTTTAAAATTTGCCAGATATGTTTATGAAAGTATTATTTTTTCTCACATTTACAGTAGTTGGTGATAATGCCATTGCGCAACAAAAAAAACCTCTTACACACAATATTTACGATGGTTGGAAGTCAGTAGGGGAAAGAATAATAAGTAATAATGGCGCATATGCAGTTTATACAATTGTACCTCAAGAGGGCGATGGTATGTTGGTGATTAATGAGTTGAATACCGGTAAAACTAATTTACTTCAAAGAGGTTATGGCGCTGTTATTTCTAACGACTCCAGGTTTGTTTTTTATAAAATAAAACCGGTGTTTCAAGAATTAAGGCAGGCACGTATAAAGAAAAAAAAGCCGGATGAAATGCCAAGAGATTCCTTTGCTATTGCTATTTTAGGTACAGATAGTATTTTGAAAATCCCTTTAATAAAATCGTTTAAAACACCACAAAAAGGCAAAGATTGGTTAGCGTATCTGGCAGAAAAGCCTATGCCTGATACGGCTAATAGAAAGCAAATACCTGATTCATTAAAAGTAAAAATTGACGGTTTCGTAAAAATGGCTGACTCAATTATTAGAAAATCGTTGGACTCTGTAAGAGGAAAAATTGAAAAGCAGGAAATGTTGTTAGCTGCGCAAAAAGCCGTGGAGGAAATATACAAAAAAGCAACCGATGCATTTACCGATGCTGATGGAGATGAAACTTCAACTGATAAAACAACAGAAGGAACTGAACTTACTGTAAAAAATTTAAATACAGGTAAAGTAAAAATATTTAAAACAGTTAGTGATTATTTTTTTGATAAAAACGGTACTAAACTACTCATTAAAACTTCCAAAATTGCTAAAGACAGTAACAGCAAAGCTTATATAATTTTATATGATCTTTTAATTAATAAGCCAGATACTATAATGAAAAGTTTTGCAGATGCTAAGAACTTTGTTTTTGATGATGAGGGAACACAATTAGCCTTCGTAGCCGAACGAGACAGTAGTAGCAAAGCATTGCAAAAATTTTTTAAATTATGGTATCACAACAATACAAATGACAGTGCTACATTGTTAGCTGATAAAAATTCAGAGGGAATTAAAAATGGTTTTACAATAAGCGAAAACGCTGACCTTAAATTTAGTAAAGATGGAAAGAAGCTTTTTTTTGGAACAGCTTCCATTAAGCCACCAAAAGATACAACCCTTGTAGATTTTGAACTTGCCCGCCTGGACGTATGGAATTATCAAGATGATTATTTGCAGCCTCAACAATTAAAACAGCTATTGCAAGAATTAAAAAGAAGTTATGCAGCGGTTGTATTATTAGGTACTAATAAAATTGTCCAATTGGCCACAGACTCATCAGAAAATATTTCATTAATAAATGAAGGTAATGCAGATTTTGTGTTGGCGCAATCATCAAAAGGAAATCGCAATAGATCTCAGTGGGAGGGTAGATCCCGTATAAACGCTTATTTAATTAACGTAAGCGATGGCTCTACAAAAAGTATTGCAAAAAATGCGATCGAACGCTTTGGGGCTTCGCCCTTAGGAAAATTTATTTACTGGTACGATCCAATAACAAAAAATTATTTTACATACAACACTACTACGGGAAGTACAAAAAACATTTCTTCAAAAATAAAAATACCATTGTTTGATACAGAAAATGATGTGCCGGATTATGCAGATGCAATAGGCGTAACAGGTTTTACAGCAGATGATAAATATATTTTGCTACAAGATGAATTTGATATTTGGAAAACAGATCCTGATGGAAATGAAGCACCAAGTAATATGACCAACGGTTTCGGTAGAAAAAACAACATCAAGTTTGATTATATAAACACCGATAATGAAAGAAGATTTATAAAGGCAGATGAAAAAATATTACTGCGCAGCTTTAATAAACAAAATAAGCAGGCAGGTTTTTATACAGTTAATGTAAGTGAAACAAAAAATCCTGTATTACTTACAAGTGGTAACTATTCATTTTCAAATCCTATAAAAGCTAAAGATACTACTCAATATATTTTTGTACAATCAAATGTGGCAGCTGCAGAATTGTACAGCACTCCAGATTTTAAGCAGAAAAATAAACTCACCAATATTGCTGCACAACAAAGCGATTACAATTGGCTTACATCAGAACTGGTGCGTTGGAAAATGTTTGATGGTAAAATGAGTGAAGGAATTTTATTTAAGCCTGAGAATTTTGATCCTCAAAAAAAGTATCCTGTACTGTTTTATTTTTATGAACGTAACGCAGATTTATTAAATAATTACAGGGCACCTTCGCCTAGTGCTTCTACTATTAATATCCCTTATTTTGTAAGCAATGGTTATTTGGTTTTTGATCCTAATATTTATTACAAAAAAGGGGAGCCTGGGCAGAGTGCATATAATAGTGTAGTAAGTGCCGCAAAAATGTTATCAAAAATGCCATGGGTAGATAGTACGAGAATGGCTATACAGGGGCAAAGTTGGGGAGGCTACCAGGTTGCATATCTTATAACCAAAACAAATATTTTTAAAGCTGCCGGTGCAGGTGCACCCGTAAGTAATATGACGAGTGCTTATGGTGGTATAAGATGGGGAAGTGGTGTAAACAGGCAGTTTCAATACGAAAAAACACAAAGTAGGATAGGGGCCACATTATGGCAACGCCCGGATTTATACATAAAAAATTCGCCTCTTTTTTCAGCAGATAAAATACAAACACCATTGCTTATTATGCACAACGATGCAGATGGATCTGTACCATGGTATCAAGGCATTGAGTTATTTACTGCTATGACAAGATTAGGAAAAAAAGTATGGATGCTGGAATATAATGGAGAAGATCATAATCTAATAGAAAGAAAAAACAGAAAAGATTTATCTGTGCGATTATCTCAATTTTTTGATTTTTGGTTAAAAGATGCACCTGCAGCAAATTGGATAAAGAAAGGTGTGCCGGCTACACAAAAAGGAATAAACTGGGGATTGGATGTAGAATAAAAATTTCTTTAATAAAAGAAGCGAGCTATTTTTATTAAAGCTCGCTTTTGTATTTATATATAATTAATTCTTTTTACCACCTCTAATTAGAGCTACCAATAATAAAATGAAAACTGCACCACCTACTACCCACACCCATGGTTGCATAAATACATTTTCATTATCACTTTTAGTGCTAATGTCTATATCTACTTTTTTATCTTGTGCAAACGCTAACACAGATATAAATAACATTGCAATAGCGAAAAAACATTTTTTTGAAAGATGAGAAATTTTTTGAATCATATAATTAGTTTAAGTTAAAAGACTAAATACATAAAAAAGAGTGCCAAACTTTGCATTTCCACAATTTAATTTACATACTGATTAATATGATATCGTACTTTTTATATTCACTAATTAATTAAAGGCAAAGATTTTTGGGATTATATTTCCATTGCAAATCCATTACTTTTGGTGTAAAAACCACCATAATTGCTTGTTAACATTCATACTCACCATCATGCTTTAAATAATAGCCAGTGGGTTATACAAAATTTGTTTGAGCGCTTTGAAGAGGTAAAAAATATTGGCAATTATTCCATAGGTCTTCACCCTTGGTATTTAAAACAGGGTAAATGGACAGAGGAGTTTGAAATACTTAAAAAATACGCTGATAGTAATTTTGTTTTAGCTATTGGAGAATGTGGTTTAGATAAAAGTTGCACTACAGATTTCTTATTGCAAAAGGAAGTTTTTTCTGCACACATAATTTTGGCAAATGAAATAAAAAAACCGTTAATAATACATTGTGTAAATGCTTATACAGAAATAGTACAGGTTTTAAAAATTAATAGGAATAATGTTCCTGTAATTTTTCATGGATTTAATAAAAAGGAACATATTGCTTTGTCGCTAATTAAGGAGGGATTTTTTCTTTCTTTTGGCAAAGCATTACTAAATGAAAAAATACAGAAATTGTTAATAAAACTACCGGTGGAAAATATTTTTTTTGAAACGGACGATGATACTATAACCATAGAAGAAACATATACAACAGCAGAAAAAATTTTATCTATAGAAGCAGAAGTATTGCAATTACAAATTAAAAAAAATGCCATCAAATTATTTGGTAATGGCTTATTATAAAAAATGACAACAGATTTTTCTTGGCTTAGCCGTACAGAATTATTAATTGGTAAAAGCGCTTTGGAAGTATTAGCTAAAAGCAATGTAATGGTGGTTGGGCTGGGTGGGGTAGGCTCTTTTGCAGCAGAGTTTATTGCCCGAAGTGGAATAGGCAAAATGACTATAATTGATGGTGATGTAGTTGATCCATCAAATAGAAATAGACAGCTTCCTGCACTTGCTACAAACCATGGAGAATACAAAGCAGATATAATGGCAGAGCGGTTAAAAGCAATTAATCCACAACTTGAATTGGTTATAATAAAAGATTTCATTAACCCTGATATGGTAGAACAATTATTAACAATAGCACCAGATTATATTATAGATGCAATAGACAGTATTACGCCTAAACTTAATTTTATTGTACAGGCTTATCAAAAACAAATTCCTTTGGTAAGTAGCATGGGTGCGGGTGGTAAAATGGATCCTACAAATTTAATGGTAGCAGATATTTCTAAAACATACAACTGCGTTTTTGCTCAACAGATACGTAAAATGCTAAAACGAAATCATCAAATAAAGAATGGAATAAAATGTGTTTTTTCGCCGGAGTTGCCAAAAAAAGAAAGCCTACTATTAACAGACGGAAGCAATTATAAGAAATCTGCTTACGGCACTGTTTCCTATATGCCTGCCGTATTTGGTGCAGTTACCGCTAGTGTAGTTATCAGAGATTTAATTGATGACAAAACGAAATAACGATTTTCATTTGTACGGCATTACTATGTCTGTTTGTAATTTATAATAATTAGTTTCTTCATTGTTTTTTAAATAAATGCTGTCCCTGTAAACTTCATAGGCAGGGCTAGTTCTTTTTTTATTATTTTCTCTCAGCATATCTGTTAAAGCATCATGTCCTACACCAAGCAATTCAAGTGGTCCAAAAAAGTGTGCAACCAAAGCGCTGTCTCCACCCGTTTTTGTAATAAATATTCCTTTGCTAAGTTTTGCAGGTACTTTATCAACTGGAATTCCGGCTTTAAAAAAAAATGGTGCTTTGTTAGATTGGTACCACACCATCGGATCACCTATTATCTTCAATTTGCTAACCAAAATAGCATCAGGTAAAATTTTTTTAAAGATGCTGGAAAGTTTGTCCTTCAATATTTCCATATTTGCCGCACTATCATTTAGGCAAAGTATGGTTCTCTTAATTTCTACTGTATCAATAATATTTATGATAGGGCCTTTCTGTGCTACAGATTTTTTTGTTTCTTTCTGTTTTACGAATGGCGCTGCTTTTGGCAATTTTTCCTTGCTATCTTTACACGAAACAGAAAGCAAAACAAAAATTAAAAAAATAAGCAAACTTTTCATTGTACTTGGTATTATATTTTAGTTAGAATAGATGTAAAGTAGTTATTGTAATATTATTAAATACGATCTTTCGACATCCATATTTTTAATAACTGCTATTTTGTACTACGTTTGCACTCCGAAAAGAACATTATGTACAATATTACTTTCAGATTTGAACAAAAAGGGTTAGAGCCAGTCACTATATCCAACATTACGGCAGGTGAGTCCATCCTTGAAGTTGCTTTAAAAAACGATATAAATTTACACCATAACTGCGGCGGCGTTTGCGCATGCAGTACATGTCATTTATATATAGATAAAGGGGAACTGTTGGTAGAAGAATTGAGTGATAAAGAAGAAGATTTTATTGACAGAGCTGTAAATCCAAGGCTAAGTTCAAGGCTAGGTTGCCAGTGTGTATTATTAGAAGATGGTGGAGATATAGAAGTTACGCTGCCCGATCAATCGCAGTTTTTTGGAGAATAATAACCACTGTGTAAATATGCCAGTGTGCTAATTTGCTAATGTGAAGTATGTATTTCTCTAATGTAAAAAGATTTTTTAAGGAATTTAATTCTAATTTAAAATAAATTCGCAACAAATAAATAATTTCAACTTATAAAAAATTAGCACATTAGCGCATAAGCTAATTAGCACATTAAACCCGTCATGAGTTTTGAACTACCAATACATTGGAACGATTATGAAGATATTGCCATAAAATTATATGAGCGTTTTGGTGATGAATTTAATGAAGGAAAAATTTACAGGCTTCGATTTACTGATCTGCTTACCTGGATATTGGAAATCCCTTCTTTTGTAGGCAAAAGAGAAGAAAGTAATGAAGGTCATTTAGAAATGATTCAGAGCACTTGGGTATATGAATGGAGAGATAATCAAAAATAAAATTAATGAATGTGCTTGCCCTTTTTAAGAAAGTAAAACTTTTTGTATTTGATATAGATGGTGTGCTTACAGATGGATCACTCCTACTGTTAGACAATGGGGAAATGGCAAGGACTATGAATATAAAAGACGGTTACGGTTTACAATTAGCTGTAAAAAAAGGATATGATGTACTAATAATTTCCGGAGGAAATTCATTAGCAGTAAAAACAAGATTAGAAAAATTAGGCGTAAAAGATATTTTTCTTTCGGTAAAAAACAAAAACGAAATACTTTCTAAATATATAAATGAAAAGGACTACCATGTGGAACAGGTCTTATACATGGGAGATGATGTGCCAGATGTATTGGTTATGCAAACCGTAGGTGTGGCGTGTGCTCCCTCAGATGCTGTAGAAGAAATTAAAGCAACTGCTCACTATATTTCCCCTATACCTGGTGGCAAAGGTTGTGTAAGAGATGTTATAGAAAAGGTTTTAAAACTAAATGATGACTGGAATGAGACAGATGATATTGCTTCTGTATAATAATAATTTTAACCGGATAACTTTTTAAATGAAAACAGTTTTGGCATTTTTTAGGTTAATACGTTGGCCAAACTTGTTATTCATTCTTATAACACAATTACTTTTTTATTATTGTGTTTATGCTCCTTTACTAATCGAATTTCCTAGGTATAATAATCAATTACTTTTCTTGTTACTAAGTATGGCTTCTGTTTTAATAGCAGCTGCAGGCTACATAATAAATGACTATTTTGATATACAGATTGATATTATAAACAAGCCCGATAAAATTGTAATTAATAAATTTATTAAAAGAAGATGGGCTATCATCTGGCACTTTATTTTTTCAGCATTAGGCGTTATTATTAGTTTTTATGTGAGTTTAAAAACGGGCGAGTGGCTAATATTGGTAATAAATTTTTTATGCGTTTTATTGCTGTGGTTTTATTCAACTACGTTTAAAAGAAAATTATTATCCGGCAATTTAATTATTGCAGCACTTACTGCTTGGGTAATAATAGTAATTTATTTATTTGTAGGTGCAGATATTTTTTCGCTAAAAGGTTGGGCAAAAGATTCCGTTGATTTTAATGTAAGAAGGCTTTTTAAATTTACATTGTTATTTGCTTCTTTTGCTTTTATTATGACACTGATAAGGGAAGTAATAAAAGATTTAGAAGATATGGAAGGTGATAGAAGATATAATTGTACCACCATGCCAATAGCATGGGGAGTGCCTGCATCAAAAGTTTTTACAGGAGTATGGATAGTGGTTTGTGTAGCTGCACTCGGCATTGTACAACTGTATGCATGGCAGAGTGGCTGGTGGTTTGCGGCTTTATATATTTTATTATTACTAGTATTACCTTTACTGCTTTTACTTAAAAAACTTTACAAAGCTTTCACTAATGTACATTATAAAGAGCTAAGTAGCATTGTGAAAATTGTAATATTGTTTGGAATATTATCCATGTTGTTTTTAAAATTTACTGTTTAATTTTTTATGGAAAAAATTATTCTTGCCTCCCAGTCACCCCGTAGAAGGGAATTGCTGCATCTTGCCGAAATAGATTTTGAAGTAATTGTTGCAGATACTGATGAAAGTTTCCCCGAAGGATTATCATTTGAAGAGGCAGCGGTTTTTATTGCCAAAAATAAAGCCCTTGCGGTAGCTTCAAAAACTGACAAGGATAAAATTATCCTAGCTGCAGATACAATTGTTATTTGTGATAATAGAATAATTGGGAAGCCTGTTGACAGGCAACATGCCATTGAAATTATTTCTGCATTATCAGGCAATATCCACCGGGTAGTTACCGGTGTATATATTAGTAAAGGAATTAAAGAAATAAATTTTGCAGATACAACCTCAGTTACTTTTCATACACTCGCCCAAGAGCAAATAGAATATTATGTAGATAAGTACAAGCCTTACGATAAAGCAGGTGCTTATGCAATACAGGAATGGATAGGCGCCATAGGGATAAAAAACATTGATGGCGATTTTTACAATGTAATGGGTTTACCAATAAGCAGGGTAGTAGCTGCACTACATGAATTTTCTTTATAGTTGAAAAAAGAGTTCTTTAAAACATTTTTATTTTACTCTAGCCGACAAAACATTTTCTACATCTTCTAACTTCACATTTTTTGCCTTCAGCAAAATGAGCACATGGTACATTAAATCTGCAGCCTCATTTAAAAAAAGGTTGTCGTCGTTGTCTTTGGCTTCAATAACCAATTCAACAGCTTCTTCTCCTACTTTTTGTGCAACTTTATTTATTCCTCTTTTAAACAGTTTATTGGTGTAAGAACTTTCGTCGTTTTCATCAATTCTTTTGTGAATGGTTTCTTCCAGCTTGTACAAAAAGCCTTTACAGCTCACATCTCCAAAACAGGTTTGTGAACCTGTATGGCAAACAGGCCCAACAGGATTTGCCAGAATGAGAATAGTATCATTGTCACAATCAATTTTAATATCTTTTACAAAAAGAAAGTTGCCGGAGGTTTCGCCCTTCATCCACAAGCGCTGTTTGCTGCGGCTGTAAAACACCACTTTACCCTCTTCTTTTGTTTTGCCAAGTGCTTCTTCATTCATGTAACCAAGCATGAGCACCTGCATGCTTACTGCATCCTGAACAATCACTGGAACAAGTCCGTCCGATTTATTAAAATTGATAGTCATCGTATATTTATATTTTGTTCTTTTAGATATTGTTTTAAAACAGGTATTGGTATTTCGCCAAAATGAAAAATACTTGCAGCCAGTGCACCGGTTGCTTTTGTATTTTCGAAAACATCCTTAAAATGTTCTGTTGTACCTGCGCCGCCGGATGCTATTACAGGAATATTAATTGAATTACTTACCGCATTTGTAATATCAATAGCAAAGCCCTGCTTGGTGCCATCGTTGTTCATAGATGTTAGTAATATTTCTCCTGCGCCCAATTGCTCCGCCTGTTTTACCCAATCAACAGTCGTTATTCCGGTAGCAACTTTGCCACCATTAACATAGACAAACCAATCGTTGTTTTCAAATTTAGTATCTACCGCAACTACTACCGCCTGGCTACCAAAACGCTCTGCTATTTCTTTTATTAAAGAAGGATTTTTGACTGCTGCGGAGTTGATGCTTATTTTATCTGCACCTGCCTTAATGATGGTTGCAGCATCTTCAACGGTGTTTATTCCGCCACCAACGGTAAATGGAATGTTTATTTCCTTTGCAATTTTTTCAACCAATACAACGAGGGTTTTTCTTTTTTCGTTGGTAGCAGTGATGTCTAAAAAAACCAATTCATCTGCTCCCTCCAAAATATATTTTTTTGCAAGTTCAATCGGGTCGCCTGCATCTTTGATATCAACAAAATTTATTCCTTTTACCGTTCTGCCGTCTTTAATGTCAAGGCATGGTATTATTCTTTTTTTTAGCATAATTTACTTAAATCATTTAGCGTAATCCTGTTTTCATAAATTGCTTTTCCAACTATAGCTGCTTCACAGCCGATTGCTTTTAATTCTATCAAATCACTTAGGCTAGATACTCCGCCACTTGCAATCAGTTTAACATTTACTATCTTAATTATTTCTGTGTACAGATCATTTGATGCTCCCTGCAACATGCCGTCCTTGCTGATGTCTGTACAAATTACATACTCAATTCCTTTGGTTTTATAATCACTAATAAAATCAACAACATCAGTCTCAGAACTATCCTGCCAGCCCTGTGTAGCTATTTTTCTGTTCAAACAATCTGCTCCTAATATAATTTTCTCTGCACCATATTCTGCCAGCCATTCTAAAAATAATATCGGATCTTTTGCTGCAATACTGCCGCCGGTTATTTGCGTGGCACCGTTTTCAAAAGCAATCTTTACATCTTCATTTGATTTTAATCCTCCACCAAAGTCTATCTGTAACGTAGTCTTGGTTGCAATTTCCTGTAAGACTTTATGGTTCACAATATGCTGTGATTTTGCACCATCTAAATCTACCAGGTGAAGGTATTTAATGCCCGCAGCCTCAAATTGCTTTGCCACTTCCAATGGACTTTCATTGTAAATTTTTTCTGTGCTGTAATCACCTTTGGTAAGACGAACAGCTTTGCCATTTATGATGTCTATTGCCGGAATTATTCTCATTGTTGATTTATTTTACGGCTGTTTTTTACCGCAGAGACGCTAAGTTAAAAGCGTATTCTTTTTTAGTAATCTATTGAATTCCTATTTCAGTTTATATTTTCCTTTGTGAACCTTGTGTTTCTTCTTTGTGTCTTTGTGCCTGCCTGCCGGCAAAGGCAGGGTTCAACTCCCCAAGAAATTCTTTAAAATCTTTTCTCCCGCATCAGCTGATTTTTCCGGATGAAATTGTGTCGCATAAAAATTATCTTTCTCCATTACCGCACTAAAAGGCAAAATGTAACTACAAATTGCTGATGTGTTTTCGCAGGGTTCAGCATAAAAACTATGCACAAAATAAAAATTATCATCTGCAGAAATACTTTTCATTAAACGGCTCTGCAAAACTTCTACATTGTTCCAACCCATGTGTGGTACCAATTCTGTTGGTGGAAATTTCTTTACACTCGTATTAAAAATTCCCAGGCATTCCGTATTATTTTCCTCAGAAAAATTACACATTAATTGCTGCCCCAGACAAATGCCTAAAACCGGTTGTGTAAGTGCCGGAATTAATTTATCCAGTCCTTTTTCTTTTAGATATTTCATGGCGGTGCTTGCTTCCCCAACACCCGGGAAAATAACTTTATCCGCATTTTTAAGTACATCAATATCATCGGTAACCACACATTGGTAACCTAAGCGGTTAACTGCATTTTCTACGGAAGTGATGTTACCTGCCGGGTATTTAATAATTGCAATCATAAAGTGCCTTTTGTACTTGGAATAGTAAAATTATCTGTCTTGCTCACCGCCATTTTTACAGCCTTTGCAAATGCTTTAAATATT
>Ga0136636_10000583_pt1 | contig 19292 bp, 23 predicted proteins | sample AntDrymUQ8522106_2_FD_104653 | JGI IMG/M metagenome (GOLD analysis project Ga0136636, IMG submission 104653) | Polar desert sand microbial communities from Dry Valleys, Antarctica - metaG UQ852 (21.06) | ecosystem: Environmental > Terrestrial > Soil > Desert | place: Antarctica: Dry Valley... | reverse complement strand
GTTAATGGATCCTGTTTAAGGAAATCTATGATAAGCTTTGGGAATTTGAAATATCGTCGTTTTACAATCTTAATTCATTCCTATTTTAATAAAATCGAAAAATAGTGCATCTCTTTAAATGTAATTGCTATTTTTTTAGCTTTATGAATAAGTTAGATTTGTGTTGAATATTTAAACTTGTTTTATTATGAGTGAGTTACTACAAAAACTAGCCGAGTGTATTGAATTTGGTAAAATTAATAAAGCAGCTCCATATCCTCCTCAAATGAAAGGATGGATGGTGCCGATGAAATCACAATCGAATTAATAAAAAATGGCACTGAATCACAAGATATTCTAACACTTGGGTTAATGCCAGGAATGGAACGAATAGGAATTAAGTTTCGTGAAAATAAGGTATTTGTTCCTCAGGTATTAATGTCTGCAAAAGCAGTGAGTACTGCAATGATTCATCTGAAACCTTATTTTGCTTCAGGTGCAGCAAAGCAAAAAGGTACTTTTATTATTGGCACTGTATTGGGCGACTTGCACGATATTGGTAAGAATTTGGTAGCCATGATGGTCGAAGGTAATGGTTATAAGGTTATCGATCTTGGAACCGATGTTAGCTCCGATAAATTTATTGCGGCGTTAAAAGAAAATCCAGATGCTACTATTGGTCTTTCGGCTTTGCTGACAACAACAATGGTGAATATGGAATCAATTACCAAGGAAATTAAGACTGTTCTGCCTGGTACATTGGTAACAGTAGGGGGGGCGCCTATCAATTCCGAATTCTGCAACAAAATAGGATCAGACAACTATTCGCCTGATCCACAGGGAGTTGTTGAGTTTTTAAACAAAAAAATTGCATAAATGTTTGGCTTAAAATTAATCGAAGAAGCATTAAAACTTAAAGAGGTTTCGCGTGCACCATGGGTTCCCTTTGTAGGCGTACACGGTGGAAAATTGATTGGACTGGATGCAACTGAGTTCCTTCAATCGTCCAAACATATTATCCATGGTATTACTAAAGCTATTCAGCTCTATAAGCCAGATGGTATTCCAGTAATGTTTGATCTTCAAGTTGAAGCTGAGATTCTAGGTTGTAATCTTGCATGGAGCAAAGACAACCCCCCGGCTGTAATTTCTCATCCTCTTGCGCAAGGTGTTGATATAATATCGCTTAACCTCCCATCGATTACCGATGGTCGAATTCCAATTATTCTTGAAGTAACACGAGAGTTACGCAAAAATAATCCTGATATTGCTTTGTATGGTTGTATAACTGGGCCATTTACGTTGGCTTTGCATTTGTTAGGAACCGACATTTTTACAAAAATGTTTGAGGATCCTGAATACATTGCTGAACTCATGCAATTTTGTTCGGAATTTGGGGTGAAGTTTTTAGAAGCAGGATGTGATGTTATTGCTGTAGTGGATCCAATGACCAGTCAAATCGATCCAGATTCGTTTGAGGCTTTTGGGAGTCCTTATGTGAAGCCGATTTTCGATTTTGTACGATTGAGAAAAAAGTACAGCTCGTTTTTTGTTTGTGGACATGCTCAACAGAATATTGAAGTGATGTGCGATTGTATGCCTGATAATATCTCAATCGACGAAAATATTCCTTTGGATTACGTAAAGGATATTGCACTTGCAAAAAGAATTAGTTTTGGAGGTAATCTTAAGCTTTCAAGTGTGTTGTTGCTTGGTAATGAGCTTGATTCTCGCAAAGAAGCATTATTTTGCTTAGACTTGGGTGGAAAAAAAGGATTTATTATTGCTCCGGGTTGCGGTTTGCCTATGGATACGCCTATTGCTAATCTACAAGCAGTTACTGAACTTATCTACGATGAGTACATTCAGCAAACAACACGTGAAATGGAGCATACTTCATCGTTAGAACCATGAGTTTATGACAAACTGGGGGCAGAAAGTATTGGTTCCTGATGGTTTTAGAACAACAACCGATGAAAAAGGAGAGGTTTTAATTTATCCAGAAGGTGGCACCACTGCAAATCCATCTGGCAGAATGCCTTATACGGGTTATTTTTTTGATGCCATAATTAGACAAGAGTCCATTGATGATGAAAATTTAAATGTTGAAGATAACTTAGAAGAATTTGGATTAATTACAAATCGTGATTTAAACTTCTGGAAAGAATCGACAAAAAATGCTCGAGCAACAGGAAAAGCTGTAATTGCTGGCCTTGGGGGAACGGCTCTGGGCGATATCGCCTTGGTTCCCGGTTTAAATATGAAAAACCCAAAGGGGATTAGAGATATCACCGAATGGTATATGAGTACCATTATGAGACCAGACTATGTTAAAGACATATTTGATAAACAATCTGAAATAGCGTTAGAAAATTTTCGCCGTTTACACGAAGTTATTGGAGATAATATTGATGCCGCTTTTATTTGTGGTACTGATTTTGGCACACAAGATTCCACATTTTGCGCTCCCGAACAGTTCGATGATTTGTGGTTGCCTTTTTACCGTAGAATTAACGATTGGGTGCATTCAAACACTTTATGGAAAACATTTAAACACTCATGTGGTGCAGTAGAGTCGTTTATGCCTAAGTTTATTGACGCTGGGTTTGATATAATTAATCCAGTTCAGATAAGTGCCAAAGGCATGGATCCCAAAAAACTAAAAAATGCATACGGCAACGATCTTGTGTTTTGGGGTGGTGGTATTGATACGCAGAAAACCTTGCCTTATTCAACGCCTAGCCAAATTAGAGACGAGGTTTTTTCGCTGTGTGATACGTTTGCACCGGGTGGTGGATTTGTTTTTAATACAGTTCATAACATTCAAGCAAATGTACCCATCGAAAACATTATAGCTATGATTGATGCTATTAACGAATTTAACGGGAAGAAGTAATTCTGACAATTTGATTGGGTTAGTCCTAAATTATCAACTGATTTTGTTTCTGTAATCCAAGACCACTTTGGCCATCATCGGTGCAAACTTCCGTCGTTAAATATTGAGGAGTATGACCGGAATTGGAGCTTGGTAACTCAACAATTTATTAGTGAGAATGGCTCATTAAAGCAAGTTGAGTCGAATAAGTTTGAGAAAGGACAGTGGCAATTGAGCGAAAAACCAAATTCATCTCGATATAGTATCTATCAAACATTATTCATAAGGCTGTTCGATTGTCGGACAGCTTTTTGCATCTAAACAGCTCGTCTCTCGTATGTTACAAAGCTGTATGGATAGCTGGCTTTAGGATCATCAGTAATTATTTCGTCAGATGTTAATATCCATATGGCGGGATCAATTTCCGGGAAGAATGTATCCACATCTACAAATGCATGGTGAATTTTAGTAATGTTCAGATGGGTTGCTTTGGGAAAAAAGAGCTTGTAGATTTCGCCTCCACCAATAATAAAGCAATTTGATTCAGCATTGCATTCGTTCAAGGCAGCCTGAACTGAGTTGACAACAACGCAATTAGCGGCCTGATATGATTTACTTGAAGTTAATACAATGTTTTTACGATTGGGCAAAGCTCCATTGGGAAGCGATTCGAACGTTTTTCGCCCCATAACAATGGTGTGTCCCGTTGTTAATTGCTTAAAGCGTTTTAAATCGGCCGGAAGATAGGTTAGAAGGTCATTGTTTTTGCCTATTCCATAGTTTTTATCTATTGCAACTACAAGTGCTATCTTCATGGCTATGTGTTGGTGATGGGATTAAAAAAGAGAAAGATCAAATTGAGAAAATAATTACCAATTTAATCTTTCCTAAAGCAGATTATTAGTTTATCGATACAAACCTAAAAGCCTATTGTTTACTTTTGGCTTTCTTTTCGCGTTTCTCCTCTTTTTTTTCTTTTACTGTTTTTAGAGGCTCTTTCTTTACAGTTTTCTTTGCGTCTTGACTCTTTGCCATGATGTAATTAATTATAGTTGTTTGAATTATTTTTGTTTGTTCTCTAATTGCAAAAATACATTTTTCTTCAAATAATTGTCAATTAAATTGCAATATCTCCTTTAATATGTGGATGCGAATCATAATTATCAATTGCAAAATCAGAGTAATCGAAATCAAAAATGGATTGTACTTCTCTTGTAAATCTGAAGCTAGGTAATGGTTTTGGGTCCCTCGTTAATTGTGTTTTAACTTGTTCTATATGGTTTTGATAAATATGAACATCGCCAAGCGTATGAATAAATTCACCGGCTTTTAGTCCGGTTACTTGAGCCATCATGTGAGTTAACAAAGCATATGATGCAATGTTAAAAGGTACGCCTAAGAATAAATCGGCACTTCGTTGATACAGTTGACAGCTTAATGTTCCATTGGCAACGTAAAACTGAAAAAGTAAGTGGCATGGAGGTAGCTGCATTTGATCCAATTGTCCAACATTCCAGGCACTAACAATGTGTCTACGAGAATCGGGATTTGTTTTTAGTGAGTTAACAACTTGAGTTATTTGGTCGATATGCTCACCTCGCTCATTTGGCCACGATCGCCACTGATAACCATAAACAGGTCCTAATTCGCCATCGGCTTTAGCCCACTCGTTCCAAATGCGTACGCCATTATCTTGCAAATATTTTACATTGGTGCTTCCTTTCAAAAACCATAACAATTCGTAAATTATCGACTTCATATGGAGTTTTTTTGTGGTCACCAACGGAAACCCATCTTGGAGGTTAAACCGCATTTGATGACCAAAAACACTTATCGTGCCAGTTCCTGTGCGGTCTTCTTTAAGCTGACCTTCAGTTAAAACTCGGTTACATAAGTCGAGATATTGTTTCATTGGTTTTTATTTAGATTCAAGCAACCTGTATTAAGGTGTTCTATATGGTATTATTATTGTTGTTTGCTGAGTTGTTCTAATTTGTTGTTGATTTCAATAATACCAAAAAAATGTAAATATCATTTGAACTATTTCAATAGAATTGTAGCCATTATGGGATAGTGATCGGAATAATCTTTTTCAAATCGTTCGAAATGTATCGCCTCGAATTGTGGATCATGAAAAATAAAATCAATTCGGAACGATGGAAGTTTTCCATTGTAGGTTCCTCCAAAACCAAAGCCCGCTTCAACAAACGAATCGGATAGTTTTCCTCGCATGGTTCTATATACATACGAAACTGGAGTGTCATTAAAATCGCCACAAACCAATACCGGATAGGGTGAGTTTTTAATATGCCGTCCAATGGTTTCAGCCTGGTTAGCACGTTGCCCTAACGCAGTGTTTAGTTTAATAGCTATTTCGCGAATGCCGGCATTTCGTTCCGTTTCGCTCAAAGTATTTAAACTATCCAAAAAATTGTAGTGTTTAGCTTTTAATCGTATGCTCTCTAAATGATTATTAAAAACCCGAATGGTTTGATTGTGAACTTTTATATCGGTTTGAATCGAGAAATTTGTTGTGTTAGTAAAATTAAGTTGTTGCTCACCTGTTATGGGGAATTTGGAGAAGGTGGCTTGTCCAAATTTTCGTCCATTTTTACCAATAGCATTGTATTCAATATGACGATAAGGGAACTCATTGAGTCGAAATACGATGCTGTTCTCGGAAAAATTAGTGTGCTTATCGTAGGAGAAAAACTCTTGAATGCACAATATGTCAGGATTCTCTCGGCGAATAAATTTTAATACTTCATCTAAGGTATTTTTACGACCTGTCCATTGATAGTAGTCGAACATGCGAGTGTTAAACGACATGATTTTAATCGCTTTTTGCGAATTTGACTCAGGAGATTTAACCCATTTTCCTGTTTGAAATGTATTTCCCAACTGATTCCATGTAATAATCAAGGCAGCTAATGGAATTAATACTCTCCAGCTTTTTCGAAGAGAATTTAGGATTAGAAACGTGAAGTTAGCTAGCCAAAATATAGGAAATGCAAAACCAGCAAAAGCCAAAACGTGTAAATATTTTGGACTGATAATAGTTGTTAACGATGACCATAGCAAAGCTAAAGCCGAAAGTATCGTTAATATTAGGAGTATATGGCGTATTGTTTTTTTAATCATCAATTCTGAGAAGCTGTTTGAATTTTATAGTTGTTAAGATTTATAGATTATAGATTATCGATAAGAAGATGAAAAGAGAATGTTCATCATCCGAAAATATCTAAAATATCTCATCTATATGTCTAATATCTATTTTTCTTCCTATCACTGCATTCATTTAAATTAAACAGTTACTTAATCTTTGCTTGCTTCAAATAATATGGTTTTTTCGTCCTTCGACAAGCTATCGTATCCACTAACTTTAATCTTATCTAAAATACGGTCTACTTCTTTCTGTTTTCTTACTTTTTGTGCATTGTACTCCAAATCAGTCATTGGTCGTTTATGAGTGACTGATAGTTTTGATTTGCGTTTAAAAGGATTAAAGCTAGGTACTTTAAATAAGGCTATTGGTTTCGCTAAATCTGTGCCCTTCAAAAGAAGCCATCCGTAAAATAGTCCCATCAAAGCACCGCCGAAGTGAGCGAAGTGCCCACCCGTATTGTCTAAAGTTGGAATGCTAATAATATCAATTATAAAGGCTCCTAATGCCAAATATTTTAGTTTAACCTCACCTAAAAACATTAAGTAAAGCGAGTGATTGGGTTTAACTATCGATACTGCAAATAATATGGCCATCACCGATGCCGATGCACCTAGTAAAAACGAAGATGGCACTTTTTGATACAATACAGGTATAAGAGTGTAGGCCGTGATGGATAAAAAAGCACCAGCTAAACCACCCAATATATAAACAGCAAGTAATTGTCGCGATGATAAGAACTCTAGAAAGATTTTCCCAAACCAATAAAGATATAGTATATTAAATAAAATGTGTAAGAAGTTATAGTGGACAAACATGTATGTGATGAGTGTCCATGGTTTTGTCAATAACTCATGAGGTGAATATGGTACTGATATCCATGATAAAAGAATCTCCTCACTGCCTGGCATTGCCCCATTAACCAATGTGTTGATGGTTTGAATTAGACGCAAGGTTACAAATACTGCTAAGTTAATGTAAATTAGTCTAGTGAGTACCGTTCCATGGCGGTAACTATCTTTTATCTCGTTCCAAATACTCATAATTGGGAAAGTGTTATTGTAAAAGATTTTTCCATTTGCGTATTAAAAAGAAACCAAATAGCATGCCCCCTAAGTGCGCCCAATGTGCAACATTGTCGCCACTAAAGTTAGCTACACCTAAAAATATCTCGGCCACACCATAAATAATTACAAAATATTTGGCTTTTAAAGGTATAGGAGGGAATAATAGCATCAATTCCACATCGGGAAATAACATTCCAAAAGCCAATAGTATTCCAAATACAGCACCCGATGCACCAACTGTTGCTGTGTTTATGGCAAGATTGAGTTTTGCCATAATAGGATCTGTGAAATTCATGTTTTGTTGCAATGCAGCAAAACCTTCGTTAAGCACTTGTTGTATTTGATCGTACGATAATTGCGATTGAATAAATTGTATTTGAACAAAAATAACGAGCAATTGAATTAAACCTGCTCCAACACCAGTGGCTAAATAATAAATTAAAAAGCGTTTCGATCCCCATCTCTGTTCCAAAATCCGTCCAAACATATACACCGCAAACATGTTAAAAAACAAGTGCGAAAAGTTGGCATGCATGAATAGGTAGGTGATTATTTGTGCCGAGTTAAATGCTTTTGATGCGGGGTAATGGAGAGCCAAATATTTATCGAAATCGAAATAGGAGCCTAAAGCATACGATGCCACTAAAAAAAGAACATTAATAATTAAGATGTTTTTTACAACAGGGGTTAGTGATGCAAATATAGATGAGCGATTGTACATATATGTTTTGTTTTTATTGGCTTGTAAATATCAACTTTCTTGCCAATTTATTTTTAGGTTTCTGGTAAAGTGCAAATTTATCCTTTTTATATTGAATTCAGGCAATATATATGCACTCAATGGTTGGAATTTCAGGTGCTTTTATGGTTTTGATATTGGTATAAACCATTTCAGGAGCCAAATAGTTGTTCTATGGAATCATTTTCAATGATACAAATGATGGTTTTGCCAGCAAAACTGTAATTGGGCGATTGACAAGCAAATAAATTATCAAATAACTCCTGCATTTCAATAACTGATAGGGGATGACCATATTTTATGGCAGCGTTGGCTGCCATTGTGGCGGCGATGCGTTTTTTCAGCTCTTGTTCGGCATTGTATTCGCCAGTTTTATAACTCTCTAAAATTGCTTCAACTACATGTGCAATGTTTGCATTTAACAAATCTATGGGAAGCGATAGTACTTCAAAATCACCGTCTTCATTTTCTTCAATTGCAATACCTGCACATTCAAGTTCTTCGAGTAAATCGCGTAGCAACAAGGCATCTTCTCCACCAAATGTTAATACTTGAGGAAATAATTGTTTTTGGGAGATTTGCTGACGCGATTCCATCTGACCTAAAAACTTCTCGAACAACACCTGTTCGTGTGCTCTTTTTTGGTCTATAAACATCAATCCCGATTTAACGGATGATAAAATGTATCTGCCTTTAAACTGAAAAAATGAGCCGCCTGTGATTGGAGCTACATCGTTGGACGACAAAAACGTTTGTTGCTCAGGCTCCGATTGAATTGTGAAATGAAAACCTGACGATTCAGTTGATATTGCTTCGTTTCTGTCGGGAGTCTCATTCTCAAATCCGTTGTATAAATCTTCCCAACCTCCTTGCGATGATAGGTGTACTGTTGGATTATGCTGATGATGATTACTCGCCGACGATGAAGGATCGAACGGGTTATAGGTGGGATTTATTGATATAGATGGTTCATCAATACCTCCTGTTCTTAGTGGAAGTGGAATATCGGGCATGCCTTCCATATCAAAATCAATGGAGGGGACGATGTTAAATTTTCCAAGACTCTCGCGTATAGCGGCATTTAAAATGTGCCAAATCGTACGTTCATCTTCAAATTTTATTTCGGTTTTGGTTGGATGAATATTAATGTCAATCAGCTGAGGATCAATTTCAATAAAGATAAAATAAGAGGGAATGGAATCGGAACTAATCAAATTCGAATAGGCTTCCATTAATGCTTTGTGCAAATAGGGGTGCCTGATGTATCGATTATTGACAAAGAAAAATTGCGTTCCCAATGTTTTTCGAGCCGATTCGGGTTTGCCAATAAACCCATTTATAGTCACCAACGGCGTTTCTGCTTGAATGGGTAAAAGTTGTTGGTTAATTTGTTTGCCAATTAAGTTCACTATTCGTTGACGAAGATTGCCAGAAGGCAGTGTGTAAATGGTTGTATCGTTGTGGGTAAGGGAAAATTCAACTTCGGAATGAGCCAATGCAACCCGTTCAAACTCATTTAAAACATGACGAAATTCGGTGCTATTTTGTTTTAGAAATTTCCTGCGTGCAGGAATGTTGTAAAAAAGGTTCTTCACCATAAAATTGCTTCCAACTGCGCATTGAATTGGGGTTTGCTCCTCAACCTGACTAGCTCCAATAATTAAATGAATTCCCAACTCATCGTTTCTACGTCGTGTTTTAAGCTCCACCTGAGCAACGGCAGCAATGGATGCCAAAGCCTCTCCTCTAAATCCTTTGGTGCGAATGTGGAACAAATCATCGGCCTGACTAATTTTGGATGTGGCATGTCGTTCAAATGCCATGCGCGCATCTATTTCGCTCATTCCCGATCCATTGTCGATAATTTGAATAAGCGTACGCCCCGATTCTTTAATAACAACTTGTATGCTTTGAGCACCTGCATCTACGCTGTTCTCCATTAATTCTTTCACAACCGATGCAGGACGTTGCACCACTTCTCCGGCAGCAATTTGGTTGGCAACCGAATCGGGCAGTAGCTTTATTATATTCGACATCTTTGTCAGAGTAGGGTTAAAGTTGACTTACTATTATTTAATAAAAACCTCCAGCCATTTATTGCTCGATTTAAGCATAATATAAGCTAATGCCATCAGTACCATTAATATAATAATAAGGCGGAAGTTCGATTTCTGTCGTTGAGTATCAATACTACTATATTTCGTATTGTATTTCTGGCGCATCTTACCTTGAATACGATTTCGAAAACCACTTTGCTTTTCATCATCCGAAAGTGTTCCCAGCGCCTCTTTTGTTCTACGATCTCGTTCCTTTTTCTGCTCTTCGGCTTCGTTGTAATAAATAGGGATGTGATTGAATGTCCGACCTTTAGTCTGTTTGAAAAGAGTTATTCGCATAATGCCTATTTTTTTACAAAGATAATAAACCAATTTAAGAGAGGATTATATATTACGTTTTAATAAGCTTTAAAGATATCGAGAGTAGAGTTTGTTGTTGATTAATGCGAATTAAGGGCTGAACAACAATTCTAATATTCAACCACTTCGTGGCTATTTTTCAATCTTTATTCTAACTATTTTTCAATGTGTTAGCGTAGTATTAATTGCTTAAATATATACCACTTAACTTACATGATAAATAATCAAATGGCCTTTGCAAAACGAACCACCCAATTAAATCAACATAGAGCCAAAAAAAACGATGCAATAGATATTGCATCGTTTAGAATAATAATAAAAGTTGTAATGGAAATTTGGTTTATAGTGATGAAATCCAATTCAACGCCTCATCGTAATCATGGAAAATTTTCAAGTTGATGCCTCTTTCTTGATAATATCCAATAAAGCTTCTCATCGAAATATTACCTGTTGCTAATTTGGGTTCAAGTACAGCCCAATGTTTCCATCCAATATTTAGCATTTTTGGCAACCAAACTGTATTAATCCATTCTATATCCTCAGGTTTATAAACAATTAGATTTGTATTGTCAGACATCCATTTATTACCCATGTTTTTCCTCACCTCTTCATACCCCGTATTGAATAGCTCTACGACTTCTTCGCCTTTGATATAACCTCTAATTGTTTTAATTAAAACCTTACCTCCCCCTTCCCACTCAAGTTTCCATTTTGGAGTTTCCTTAATTAATTGTATTGTCATAATAGTATGAGTTTTTGTGACTATTTTAATATTGCAGCAATGTCTAATTTACGATAAATTTCCTGAAAATTTGAATCTGTTTGGTTTTATTCGTACAACAATATGTGCGTTTTCCGTATTTATTTGTACGAAGCTTTCAAAAACAGATTGTACCTTTGTTTAACTTATCTAGTAATTGAAATTCAATATTAAACTCAAATGAGTCGTGCAGCTATAATCAAAAGCTTCGAAGAAGCGAAACAAGTTCTTGTTAATTTTTTGTCTGATTCGAATAACATTGATCAGATTGAAAATGCAGGTAATATAATGGTTAAATGTATCTTAAGCGAAAATAAAATTTTTGCTTGTGGAAATGGAGGTTCAATGTCCGATGCGATGCATTTTGCCGAAGAGTTAACTGGGCGTTTTCGTGGTCATCGACAATCATTCCCAGCCATTGCTATTTCTGACCCTACCCATATGTCATGCACGGCAAACGATTACGGGTTTGATCATGTGTTTAGCAGATATATTGAAGGGTTAGGTAAAAAAGGAGATGTGCTTTTAGCCATAAGCACCAGTGGCAATTCGAGAAATGTGATTGAAGCTGCCATAAAAGCAAAGCAAATTGGAATGAAGGTTGTTTCGTTAACAGGGAAAACCGGAGGGAAGCTAAAAGAATTAAGTGATGTAAATATCCATGTCAACCATCAGGGATACTCAGATCGAGTGCAGGAAATTCATATTAAAGCCATTCATATTTTAATTGAATATATTGAATTAAAGGTAAGTGAGGGAAAATAGGTCCTATATCATTGGGAGTGAAGTTATCTGCCTTATTATTGTTGGATTGAGTTTTTGCGCTTGTGGTGTGTCTGATATTAAAGGATTTGAAGCTGATGCAACTATTCATCACGAATATTCAATACCACTAGGTAGTTATTCAGTGCAGGTTGATGATATGATTGATAAATTTGAACTATCGCCTTTATTGCCTGAAGATGAACTTGTTTACCCTAACTTGTTTCAATATAGAGGACAGACTTTTCAAACGCCTTTTGAGTATGATACTGTTTTTATGACTCGCATTGATTTAAGTGAGTTTCGACAGTATTCCGATAAAATATCTTACTTGATGTTTCGAGGGAATGTGGAGAATTGTAGCCATGCAACCATTTGGATTCAAGGATATTTTAGTACAGCAGATCAAGCTACACGAATTGATTCGGTTTTTGTTGATGGTCCATTGAAAATTAATTCATCGGAATTTAATGGAGGAGATGTTATCCAGTGTCGATCTTTGTTAAAAAACGATGTTTATTTCCCCCAAAATCGTATTCAATCAATTTTATACAGTACTAAAATTGAATTGTATGCAAAATGTAAATTTCCTGATTTTGAAGGCAAACCAGTTATCTATCCCGATAGTATGATGATTAGCATTCAAATGGCATTTCGTGCAGGTGTTGATATGGATTTAAATGAATTTAAATAGAGCCCGATATTCAGTTTTTAGCATTTTGCTTTGGGTTGCAATTTCACTTGTAGCTCAGCAAAATCGATTAATGTATTTGATCCATGATGTTCCTCAAAGTAATTTTTTAAATCCGGCTGTTCCGTTAAAGTGCAAATGGTATATCGGATTGCCAGTTCTATCGTCGGTACATTTGAATGCTGCAAACAATTTGACCAGCTTTAATCAAGCATTTTCTCCCATTGGCAATGGAATTTATCAAACCTCAATATCGCAAGTAGAACCGCTTATTCACCGACGCAATTATGTTGGTGCTGAGTTGCATGTTCAATTGCTTGGAATTGGTTTTGCTACTGGGGACTGGTCGTTTTTAGCATCGGTTAATGAAAAAGTTGAGTTGGCTGGAACCATTCCCAAAAGCATTGTGGATTTGGGGATGTATGGCAATCGTAAGTTCGAAGGTTCTGAGATGTCTCTATTGGGAACTGGCCTATTTGAAACTCACTATCGCGAATATGCTTTAAGTATTTCAAAGCGTTTCGATAACGGATTGATTCTTGGTACTCGCGCTAAAGTATTATTTGGGAAGTCAAATGTGTCAACAAAACCATTTGATGTGGCTGTATTAACTGACGATTTAACTTTTGACTTACATTTAATTGGCATTGCCACTGTTCGCTCATCATTGCCGGCTTATGTGAATGTGGTTAATGATAAGCCTTCGGATTTTGTTGTTCAGGATCTTTTCGATGTGAAGGGTTATTTAATGAATAAAGAAAATCTAGGTTTGGCATTCGATTTTGGCGTTATTTATCCCTTATCAGAACAAATTGAGCTTTCAGCATCGGTTATTGATTTAGGGGCTATCTCATGGCAATCAAATCTGCATCAATATAAAGGTTGGGGCGATTTTGCGTACTCAGGGGCACTAGGTTCAAATACTAGCTTTAATAATCTGGGAAACAATTTTTTAGACTCATTGCATCTGGCTTCGAATATGGATAGTTATTTGACCTATTTAGCACCTCGCGTTATGGCAGGTGCAACCTATAATAATCAAGAAAAGATGACATGGGGAATAAATACCGACTTGCGTATTTATCGTACAAAAATTCTATCGGCGTTAACTTTATCCGGACAATATCAAGCGTCCGATGCAGTTAAACTGATATTAGGATACACACTTCAGTACAATAGTTTCAATAACATAGGCGCAGGCTTGGTTTTAGGGAATCATCCGGTGCAATTTTATATAATATCTGATAATGTTACTTCATTTATTTGGCCATTATCAACACGTAATGTAAATTTAAGGTTTGGTTTTAACTTGATACCTAACTGTAATAGAGTTAAATCGGAAAACAATAAAGGTCTTCATTCTAACGGGAAGCCTGCATTACCCGGCAATTGTAGTTGGGTAAAGGAACCTCGAAAGCGTAAACGACGATAAATCAAACCCTATGCTAGTAAAAACTTTTGGAGCTGCTGTATCTGGAATACATGCTGCACTTATTACCATCGAAGTGAGTGTGTCACGAGGTGTTCACTTTTTTATGGTTGGCTTGCCTGATAATGCAGTCAAAGAGAGTCAGCACCGGATTGAGTCGGCATTTGTTGTCAGTGGCTTAAAATGGCCGGGCTATAAAATTGTTATTAACATGGCTCCTGCTGATATTCGAAAAGAGGGCTCGGCTTATGATTTGCCTTTGGCAGCTGGTATTTTAGCTGCGTCGTCGCAAATGAATCACGAATTTCTCGATAAATACTTGGTGATGGGCGAGTTGTCGCTCGATGGCAGTGTGCAACCCATAAAAGGTGCTTTGCCTATTACGCTTCAAGCCCGAGAGGCTGGTTTTAAAGGCGTAGTATTGCCGTTTGATAATGCTCGCGAAGCAGCTGTTGTGGATGGGATGGAGGTTTATGGTGTGAGATCATTATCGGAGGTGGTTGGGTTTTTTAATTCTCCTGACTCGCTAAAACCTATTGTGATTGATATGATTGAAGAGTTTGCGACTAAGGCAGGCGTATGCGATATGGATTTTTCGGATGTTAAGGGACAAGAAAATGTTAAACGCGCCTTGGAGGTATCGGCTGCTGGAGGTCATAACCTAATAATGATTGGTCCTCCGGGAGCAGGTAAGTCGATGATAGCTAAGCGTCTACCAGGAATTCTGCCTCCATTAACGCTTGAAGAAGCTTTGGAGACGACCAAAATTCACTCGGTGGCTGGAAAAATGAAAGCCAGCACTGCTCTGGTTACTCAAAGGCCATTTCGTTCTCCGCATCACACAATCTCGAATGTCGCATTGGTAGGCGGAGGATCATTTCCTCAGCCTGGCGAAATTTCGCTTGCGCACAATGGGGTCTTGTTTTTAGATGAGTTGCCCGAATTTCAGCGTACTGTGCTCGAAGTGATGCGTCAACCACTTGAAGATCGACAAATATCGATTTCCAGAGCTCGTTTTTCGATTGACTATCCCGCCAGTTTTATGCTTATTGCTAGTATGAATCCCTGTCCATGCGGGTTTTTTAATCATCCCGATAAAAAGTGTGTTTGTAGTCCGGGTGCAGTGCAAAAATATTTAGGACGAATTTCTGGTCCACTGCTCGATCGAATTGATTTGCATGTGGAAGTAGTTCCTGTTCCATTTAATAAATTGGCCGAATCGCCTGCTGCCGAGAAGAGCGAGAAAATCCGTGAGCGCGTTATTCGAGCCCGTGAAATCCAGTCGAAGCGTTTTGAATTTGAAACAGGAGTGCATTGCAATGCTCAAATGAACTCACGACAACTGCGCAAGTATGCCTCGCCAAGCGAAACGGCTATGCAAATTTTAAAAAATGCAATGGAACGGTTAGATTTATCTGCGCGTGCCTACGATCGAATTATAAAAGTGGCTCGTACCATTGCCGATTTGGAAGAAGCAGATGTGGTTGAAGCTCATCATGTTGCCGAAGCAGTTCAGTATCGAAGTCTCGATAGAGCCGGGTGGTGTGGTTAATGGAACAAAAGCTTATACGCATTGTTATTAAGTAAATTTTAAACTGATATTTATAAATATTCAGACTATTTTTGTGCAAATACTCATTAAGTAGCTGATAACACAACGATTATAAATGACTAAAAAAAAGAGTACAATTATGGCAACAAATGGTTTGATGGATCCAATCGGAAGATTGATGGGACTGCGCTATAAATCTCATCCTTGGCACGGAATTGATATTGGCGATGAGGCTCCAGAGGTGGTGACCACTTTTATTGAGGTTGTACCCACCGATACCATTAAATACGAAATTGATAAAAAAAGTGGTTATCTGCGTATCGATCGGCCACAGAAGTATTCCAACGTTGTGCCATCGCTTTATGGTTTTATACCTCAAACCTATTGCGGTCCGTTGGTTGGAGCTTATTGTTCTGAGAAAACCGGACGGAAAGATATTACCGGAGATGGTGATCCATTGGATATTTGTGTGATCACCGAAAAGGAGGTTCCTCATGGCGATTTATTGGCGATTGCCATTCCCATTGGTGGATTTCGAATGATTGATGGAGAAGACGCTGATGATAAAATTATATCGGTATTAAAAGGCGATGTAGTTTATGGCAACATGAAAGACATTACCGATTTGCCTGATTTAGTGATACAACGTCTAAAACATTATTTCTTGACTTACAAAGATATGCCTGGGATGAATCACAACTCCGAAATTACACATGTTTACAATGCTGCGGAAGCTCACGAAGTAATTCGCCTATCGGTGAGAGATTACGAAGATAGATTTGATAGTTTACGAAAAGCGCTGTTGAGTTATTAGTTGATTGTTATAAACGCTAAGACGCAGAAAATCAGAGTTATTTGTCATAAGCGAAATGATATTTTAGAATACAGAAAAAGCCAGCAGAATATTGCTGGCTTTTTCTGTATTCTAAAATCGTCGGACTTTTATTTTTCTAAATCGTTACGAATGTAATTAATTATTTGCCAACGCTCTATTGGGTTTATTTGCGATTGGTGTGCTCCCATAATGCCATAGCCAACCGAAATAATGTGGAATATTTCGCCATCGGGGCGATGAATTGTATTTTCAAGAACTAGAGATGCTGGTGGATAGGGATATTTTCCTGATGTGTATAAATTTCCTTTCCCATCGCCGTTTATTCCATGACAATTTACGCAGTAGATGCCATACAATCGCTTACCTTCTTTAATGTTCGCATAATCCATTGCAACAGGATTTATAAGTTCTTCACCTGCTTGTTTTAAGTTTTCTTCGGTTTTTTCAAAGTCATAAGGTATATATCCTCGTGAAATGGTGTTTTCAACTGGTGGTTGATTGGTTTGTCCATCAGCAAAAATGGGATTGGCCGAATAGGTTTCGTAGGCGCGACTTTGTTCCATGTCAGGAAAATAGGATTGCCCTGGTTTATTACGGTCTTTATCGCACGAGGTGAATGTACAAAGTATTACTATCCCTATTATTGATAGGATACTACTGCCGCTGGAAATATTTTTCATACTCATTGTTCAATTTTTTTCACTTGATGATAATGGTTTGTTGGGGTTTGATGTTATCTCACATTTATTTCTAGTCGTTTTCCTAATCCAATTTCTACAATTTTACGCAATGTTGCTATTTCAATATCAGACCTGTCATTTTCAATTTTAGAAATATAGGTTCTAGATGTTCCGCTTATCAATGCGAGTTCTTGCTGAGTCATTCCTGACTTTATTCGTGCATTTCGAACCAGTCCGCCTATTTTTATCATTAAATCAGATTTCTCAGGCTTACTGTATTTTAACAAAACATCTGCGCCAATTTCAAATGGCACTTTCATTTTCTCAAGATTCTTTAAACTTATATATTGCTCAACATTATTCCATGACAACGTATTATTCTGCAATTCAACCTTTTCAAATTCATTGGATTCGAACAAAATTGAAGCTGGAGTTCCTATCCCAACACCAATTTCTCCAAACAGTTTATGGAAATCAATAATTCTGGACTCACCATTATTGAATACAACAGAAATAGATAAATCACGTATCCAATTTATTTTTAAGATTCTAGGTGTTTTAATTGTATGCCTCATGATAAGTATGGATTTAATTCATAAAATACTTCTAATGCCCAATCCGAATTCCCAAGTAGCCAATCAAAAATCATTTTCAACTGTTTATTAGGCAAACTTCCTGCATAAATTTCACCATTCTCAATTAGAATAAGCACTTCGTATTCATTATACACAGCATGAATATGTGGTGGTTTGTACACCATTGTAAATGCAAATTTTTATTCCATTGAAAAATTCAACTGTTGGCATTATGCATTTTTTATCAAATGTATCTAATTAGGTACAATTCGTCAAGTATTTTATTGTTTTTTAGCTGTTAGAATATTTTTCCATAATTAGTGTCACCAAGAAAACTACACTTTTTCGCTGTCTTTGTCAAGAAGGACTCAAAGACAAGGCTTTCGAAATGAGAATAACGTAGTATTTGGAGTTTCCTTGCAAAGACTATCTAGTGATGTTCTCCTTCTGATAGCTCCTCAATTAAAGCTTCATGCATAAAAGGATGATTGATGGGGACTTGTTTTATTTTAGTTAATGATCGGAATGTTACGTAAGCAAGCAAGCTTACAAAAAGCATTAAAGTTCCAATGTCGAATAAGTTTATAGATGCATTTTCACCAGTACTTCCAGGTTTAACGGCTACGTATAAATTAATCCATTGACCTACTAATACTACAATGGCCATAATTAGCAACCATGTTTTGTTTTTCTTCGATCCGGCTGTCATTAAACCCATTAAGGGAACAATAAAACTTAAAACGACCGATAGTCTAAGTAACTCTGGGAAATGTGTTAGGCGTTCCACGTAATAAACGCTCTCTTCGGGTATGTTGCTGTACCAAATAAGCAAGTATTGCGAACCCCATAAATATCCCCAAAAAATTGAGAATCCAAATAGGTATTTACCTAAATCGTGGAGGTGATTGGTTTTAACGTGTTGGAAATAACCAAAATGCTGCGCAACAATTAGGATGATGATAATGGCTGCAACTCCCATTACAACCGCTCCTGATAATAAAAAGAAACCAAACAGTGAGCTATACCAATGCGGATCGATGGTCATTATCCAATCGATGGATGCAAAGTAAAAGGTTGAAACAAAGAGTACGATAAATACTCCACTTAAACGTTTTAGGTTTTTATAGATAACTGGCGAATTATCGTTATCCATTTTTTTAGATTGTTGCCATATTTTAAGGAACATCAGCGACCATAGCAAATAGTAAATTATTAGTCGGATAATAAAAAATGGCGTATTTAAAAACGGTGTTTTTGCCTCCAGCAATGCATCTCCCTGAGGATGAGTCCAGTGATAAATGTCTCCAAGACCAAGAAGGATTAATAACATTAACAAACCAGCAACAGGGAAAAACGTTGCAATCGATTCAGGAATTCGAACTAACACTGTGTGCCAGCCCGAATCGGCCAAATTGTGCACTAACACAAAAAAGGCACATCCAGCAGTAATTGCTGTGACGAAGTAGGCATTTAAAAGCACTGAACTCCAAAGGCTTGCCGCTCCTTGATTATTGGTATACACACCCAACAACGAAAGCAAAATGCCAAGGATGCCAATAGCGGTTAGAGTGATTAATAACGATTTTTTTATTTCGAATGATTTTTCCATAGTCCTATTGTGTGGTTAATCAACCAATTTTATATCAATGGCGTTGGTTTCGGTAAATACCAATTTCGCCTCCGATGAGTTTGCATCAATTAAAATTAAAAATCGGTCGTTACTTGTGCCGGGGTCATAAATTTTATTTACTGCACCTGCACCTGTTCC
>Ga0136636_10000580_pt1 | contig 19308 bp, 15 predicted proteins | sample AntDrymUQ8522106_2_FD_104653 | JGI IMG/M metagenome (GOLD analysis project Ga0136636, IMG submission 104653) | Polar desert sand microbial communities from Dry Valleys, Antarctica - metaG UQ852 (21.06) | ecosystem: Environmental > Terrestrial > Soil > Desert | place: Antarctica: Dry Valley... | reverse complement strand
CATCTGTAGGCTTGTTTTGGGAAATTGGTATTACTAAGTGGATGAACAGAAATAATTACAAACTCAAAATTGGGTAATTTATTTTGTATAAGTACTTAGCCTTCAGCTAAATACTTCATAACAAGACGTTCTAAAGAACGAATGGATTGTTTTGGCTTCAATGTTTCGGTTATTATTTTGTCTTTGATTGAGTGAGAACAATCTTTCCAGCCGTATCTTTCTAAGGTCAAATCAAGGATTTGCCTTAAGTATTGTGGTTCTTTAATTGGAAAGAAAGGAATCACAAAATCAATACGATCGAGAAAAGCACGATCTAAAGCACGATCTAAAGGTGTTTTTCTTTGTACGTATTCCAAGCGATTGTAACGATTTTTGAGATCGATATATCTCTCAACTAATGCTTCTCCGTTCTTCTGGAATAAGTCTTGTTGTAACTGGCACTCATCGAACTGATTTTTGGCCGTATTTATTTCTGTAAGCAAAAAGTTTCGCATGGCTACTTCAGTTTCGTCGATCGCGCCTTGAAGAATTAATTTTCGCAAAGATTCGTCGCTGAAACTTTCTGATAACCTTTCTCTGGAAATATTATCGACCGAGGAGGTCTTTTCATAAATTTCTTCTACTTGTTCTTGCCCTTGGTTGGTAGTCATAATGAAAATGACTTGCGAAAAATAAACAATCTTACCTTCTGCATCTTTTCCCTCTCCTTCAAGAATACTAAGCAAGATGTCTTGTATGGAAGCATCGGCGCGATCAATCTCGTCTAGCAAAATAACGCAAGAGGGACGATATCTAACCAAATCGTAAATAGTTCTAGTAGAACGATAACCGACGTAACCCGGATCTGCTCCCATAAAACGAGTTCGGGCGCTTTCAGAGGAGTATTCTGACATATTGAATATAAAAAAGGCTTCATCTCCCAAACCCAGATGAATTGCTAATTGCCTACCTAAATGAGTTTTACCAACTCCAGGGGGTCCGACAAAAAGAAATCTGCCACGGGGAGCTTTGCGAGGGGGACGTTTAGCCATTACTTGTAGTACTTTACAGACTTTCTCTACAGCTGCATCTTGTGCAATAATTTGCTTTTTGAGATTCAATTGTACTTTTTGATAAAATTCCTCTGGATCTTTCCCTAATATTTCAGTACTAATCGATTGTTCTTCAGCAACATGCTCCCACAAATCTGCAAAGAGAATTTTGTCTAAAGGTGGGTGCTTGAGATAAATGCGGTTGATTGCCCTATTTAAAGTACTTTCAGCTAGATGCAGCGCAATTTCAGGGAAGAAACGTCCAGGATATCTCTCTGAAGCGATGTTAATTAACAAAGAACAAAATTCATCCTTGGAGGGGTCGAAATCGAGTCTCATTCCAGAGAGGGGGATTAATTGCTCCATTTTCTGAGAGACAATTTCTAAACTTACTGTAGGAGATAAAGGTGATAACGTATAGCTTTTGATAGGTTCAAGTAAGTTTGAAGTTAAAGCTATTTCCGTGCGACATACCAATACAAAAGTGCGTCCGCTAGTAGAAAAAATACCACCAAAGAGGCTAGTAAATATTTCATGAACTGAAATAGTTGGATTTAAAAGTGCCTCAAAACTGTCAAATATAGGAATTACTTGAGGATTGGCTTGGAGATATTGATATAGGCGCGTCAGACGAGTTCGATTGTCTTCTTCTGAATAAATAAAATCTTTTTGCTCAAATAAAATAAAACGAACGTTACTTAATAATTGATCGCCGGATCTTTGCCAACGTTCAAGAGAAACTTTGATTAATTCTCGTAAAAAAACAGATTTCCCAACCCCTCGATATCCTGCTAATAAATAGTGTCGGCGTTGGCGAATTGCAAGAGATAAAAAACCACTATATTTATCAATATCTGCCTGACGACCTAAAAATGCTAAATCGTTTTGTTCTCCCATCCATTCAGAATCAAATAGCGTGCCAAAACCCAAATCAGCAACTTTTAGGTCTGAAAAATCAGGCATTAAAAAAAGAGTATCGACTCCTCGCGCTTTACAAATCTTGCGGCATAGCTTTAAAAATTTATCGTCAAAATCTCCTTCTAAAAGCCAGTATATTATGTTATCTGTGAGTCTTTGTTGCTGGGAGCGACTGTTAGTAAAATTTTCGTAGCTGCTAACAGCATCTTCTAGCTTGTAATTAACTAAAAATTGATGTTCTTGCGTATCTGCTCGAAAAATAGCGTATTTGTCGATTTCTAATTCTATATCGCTAATAACTTTAGTAAGTAGGTCGTTATTATTACTAGATTTAGATTTGTAACGATAATTCTGCTGGAGGCAATGAATTAGTAAATGAGCTAAAGTACCAATTTCCCTGGGACTTTTTTGATTTGCTTGGTTAATGCTAGTTTGAAGAAGTTGATGAAATTTTTGTACGGACATAGATAAATATAATTATTTGATAAAATATTTACAATAGATTGTTTTTTGTAAGACTAGAAAAACGAATATTTGGATTGTTCCAATCCACCCCGGTGGCTTTTAAACCTAGACAATCTTTTCGTCCAAGAAGCGATTTTTTGATCACAAATCCACTGTGTTTGATAAATTTTAACCCCACATTCCAACGTTCATTGAAGATGGTTGAATGCCAATCATTCCACCAGCCAAAGTTATAGTCAAATTCTACTAATTCCCGTTCTCGAACACTATCGAAACAATTAAACAATTCCCATAAAAAGTGATGCGCTCCAAAGTTAAGTGAATTAATTGGATCTAAAAAGCTATTGTCTTGATTGGGGATAGCGATTAATATTAGGGATTCTGGTACAAAGTGAGTTTTACTGAAATAATTCCAGAAATCAACATCGTCAAATTTTACTAATTGATTATTTTGGTTCGACCTACGCCAAAAATTATCATAAGGGAATTTTTCTGAATATTTTTTAAATTCAGGATTTTCAAACAATTCTACAAGAAAGTGGTATGGATTGTTTTTTTTGGGATCGGATATATATAGAGGATGTCCCTTCAATAGAGAAGTTAAAGAAGTAGTAGTCCCAGACAAATCGTCTACTTGAAAAGTTACTAAACCTTTACTAGAGCGATAAGGTCGAGCCAATGAAGGTGGAGAGACTACGTTAACTTCGCTTTGGATGTTTATTTTTTGTGTATTTCCCCATCTTTCTAGCCAATAAGCTGCAAACCAAAGTTTATTTGATTTCGCATTTTGAGGGGGCTTCCAGTTAACTAGTGGTTTTTCTTGCTCTCGGTTTTCGTTGACATTTTGGTAAGCATAAAACTCACCCCCAAGTAAATCTAGAGTTAAAAAGGGTTTCCACGGTTGAGGATATTGAGATCCTAAGAGGATATATTCAATGAGACTTAAACTTTTATTGTTAGCTTTGTTTTGCTGACGTTCTTGAATTATTTGATTGAGTTTAATCAAAAAACTGATTCGTAAGTCATAACTTTCATCAATGTGGGGTTCGACGAATATTAGAGATGATTGATCGAGAAATAAACTAAGTGCGTAAAGATATTCATTTTTGTTGGCCTTTTCGATGTGTTCTATATCATTTCCATCTAGATCAAGGGTTAAAATTACTGGATTCAGCCAACCTACAGCATGATACTCATCTTCGTGATCGTCTGTGATCTCTGGATTATATTCGAGGTTTATTATTGATGGATCAAGCCCTTCATCGCTTTTCACTTGCTTAAAAAAAACTCCACTTATATCGCTTTTTTTGCTAGCTAGTGAATTAGGAAATCCTAGTTCTTCTGCTTCAATCAATCGATAGCGATAGTTTTCATCGTCACTAATGTTATGAAAATCTATAAGCTTTTTTTCTCGCAATGTAGGCAAATATAACAAATTATTCCTATTAGTGCTATCAAATGCTGTAAGATCTGCTAAATCTTTTACATAATATCTATTATCTCGTTCTTGGTGTTTCCAAATACAGACAGTAGAAAGGTTGGGAGAATTTGGATGAGTTAGTTCTAGAAAAAATTCAGAATTTACACTTCTGTCTTTCAACGTTTTTACTGCTTCCCCTAAAGGATTCTTATAATCCGTTAATCGGGTAGAAAATGAGTTTTCTTTATAATTAGGAAAAAAATCCTTCCATTCTTTTTGTCTGTTTGTATCTTGATAATTTGGTCGCGAAATAATTGTAAAAATTTTCATATCATATGCATTACTTTAATAATCAAGTTTTTATTTATGTACGGAGGTATTCCAAAAAATGAGGCAGTTCTATAGCGTCGATTAATTTGTGACAGAGACTTATATTGTTTGCAAATTCGACACTATGAACTTAAATTTCTTCTGATCGGTGTGAGAATAATTCGGTTTTTAATAATTTTTCAATATTTCCAATAAAATTTTCCTTCCAATCATCGAGTTCCTCTGTCTCAATAGAAGTTAAATTACCCCAAATCAGATTATTAGCATATTGACTAAATGAATCATTTAACCATTGTAAATCCTCAATCCACTTTGATACCCGCAAGTATTCTACTCGTTCGAGTAGAATTAGTAACTTACGCTGTTTTTCATAGTCTTTTAAAAGATTATTATACTCATTTGTTTGCAAAAAAGTAAATTTTTGTATTATGTCTTTTGATGATAAAGATTTTAACCGTTCCTTATCTTTCTCAACCAGTTCTAATATTTGTGCATAAATGTTGAAAGCGGTTTTTAGCTCTATTTCTATTGCTTTTCCCACCCTATTTATGTCTTTACTATTTAATGAATAAAAATTGTTATCACTGCTTAATTTTATTTGTTGGTAATCATTTTTAAAACTGTCTAAATTAATATTTTCTTGTTCGACTTTAGACTTGTTCAGAATCTCAATTAGATTATTAATAGCGTTAGCAATTTGTTTTGTTGTTTCGTCAGGTTCTTCTTTGAATCGCTCAATATTAAAATTATGTGATTCTAGCATTTTCAACAAATATTGTGCCAAATACAAATTGGCAACATATTTTTCGTATTCGTATTTATTCGAGATATTTTTATAGATACTTTTAAACTCCTGGTAATTTCTTAATAAAATTATTACCATGTCAAACAACAATTTTTGCTGTTGCTTTAGTTTTTTATCCAAACTTCTTATTACATTAATTTTAATTTCATCCAGTTCTACTTGAATTTTGTCAGAACGATGTCTCTTAACTAGAATAAACTGTGGATACTTTGGTTTTTTCGGATATTTAGGTAAATAATTACTTAACAGTTGACAATATTTTTTTGCATCCTCGAAATCAGTAAATTGACAGAATCTCTCAAAAACTGTCTGTTCGCGAGAGGTTCCTTGAATTAAGCTCCGATCGGATTTTTCAAATTGTCCACATTGGATTAGACACAGCGCACTTGTATTATTTAAAGCATAGGAAAATAAGAATTTTTCTCTTATTGAAGCCTCAAATGCTTCATTCCTATTAGCAATATCAATTGCTTGAAGCTGTTTAGGTAATTGTTCTATGATGATTTCTAAATTATCTCTGTCGATTTGTAGCCGTTCTTTTTCAATCTTATTATTATTATAATCAGATATTTTTCGGAAGAAAAGATTTTTTATTTCCTCTTTGATCAGATTGTATTCTTCATTTTCTAGAAAATTTTTAACTATTGGGGATTGTCCGTAAAATTGCCAAAAATTATCATCATAATAATTAATAGTTTCTGGCTCGATAAATTCTATTTTTTTTAACGGAAAATCTTGGAAGTTTTGACTTTCTTCTATTTGATCTATTTCTACAGGAACGCCAAGTTCTTTCAAATTTGCTCTTAAGGCTTTATCTAAAAAATTGCTAAAAAAACTTTTTTCTTTGAGAAAATCATTTAAAGCTGGCTCAAGTCCAGAACTTAATGACAAAACATCTGATGTATTGATTTTATTGTTATTCGCAATTATATTTAGAAGATTTCTAAAATTTTCTAAATATGATTGAGAATCTGGAGCTTCATTTAATCGCTCGAAAACATCTTTGCCTTCTCTATTTTTGCTAAATTCAAGAGAAGATGTAATTAGTGCTTCGTTATAAACTATATCAATTTTCTTAAAGTCACGATTAAGTTTTATTTTAAATTCCTGTAGATAGTATTCTTTGATATCTTCACAAGTAGCTTTGATGATAAAATTGCTCAGATCGCTCCATAACTTTTGCAAGTCAGTATACTGTCCGCCATACTGAAACAACGAACAAGTATATATAAAACTCAAATTCGTAAAATTTCTATCCAATAAGCTATCAATGATTGTTTTTACTCTTTTGATATCTTTATTTAATTGAGCAAGAAATGCCAAATTAGCACAACAAGCTTTGGTTCGGTTAACAATTTCTAAAGTGCCAATTTGTTTAACTTCTTTTTGATAACGCAAAGAAAAGAAATTAAATCTTTCACGGAGTTCTATATCAGAGTTCAAATAGCCCTGGAACTCATTGAATAGTTGTTGGTTCCATTCTTCGGATTGTTGTATTTTGGCGAACAATTTATCAGACTTATTAAATGTAAAATATATGGGAATATTCCGGTAACGTTCGTCTTTTTTCGCTAACTTATCGAGTAAATTTACCAAAAAATCATACGATTTTAAGTTATCCTTTTCTTCTGTAGAAAATACTAAGATAATTGCAGAGGGTAAACCCCTCTCAAAATGTCCTTGTAAAGATTGCCATTTTGTAACGGTATCTTCTATTATCTGCGTATCTTCTATCTTATAAAAAGTAAATCGACAAAGATTGCGGACTTTTGACCGCATATAAATAAGATGATTCTCTCGTGCTTTTAGATATTTTCCTTCTTCCCATTTTTTTCTATCTAGTCCACTCTCTTCTGAAGCATCAATATACTCGATCAATAAGGGTAATTGTTCTTCAGATTTTTTGCTGAAGTGTTCCATAGCATGAAAAAAATATGTCTTTCCTACACCAGAAGCACCGATAGTATAAACAAAATTATCTGTTCCATAAGGTGAGGGTAATTTAATTGCTTCTGGTTGATCATACTGATAAAACCTAAATTCTAATTTTTCTTGTAAAAAGAATTTCATTAATGGTGAGTTTGCACCCCAATATCGCAAAAGTCGATCTAGTAATTCCTCTCGATCTTCTTGTTTCACCTGCTTGATAAATTCTTCTTCTTTCAATGAATCAATCACTTTTTTAACAAACTCTTTTAAGCTAATAACAGCAAAATGATTTACAAATCTGTATAAATAGAGAAACGAAAGAGTAAATTCTCTTTGTAAATTACTACTTTCATCGTTACTAAAAACTTTGGTTAGGACGATAGAAGAATTATTTTCTTTTGCTTTACAAGAAATTGCTTCTTCAGCTATTTGCAATTGATGCATTAAAATTTTTTTTTCTTCTTTAACAGATATAGATTTATTGGGATATAAATATACATAAAGATGAGACATTGAATAGAGCAATTTTCGCTCCAATTGCATTTCTTGCTCGTTCTCAATGCACATTAATTTTATTAAAAGCTCTTGTATATGTCCGCGCCAACGTTCGGGGGCTGTTATTACTTCTGCATTTAATATCTCATCAAATTGGTTGTTTACTTGAGCTACAAAGTAGCGAAGAATATCTCTTTCTCTTTGATAATTTACTGAAAATTTTTGTTCTCTTTCCTCGTATATATCCCACAAATCTAAGAAAAAGCCTCTTGTAGCTTGTTGCCTGGCTCTGGCGAAAACTTGCCAAATATCATACAAATGATACAACTCATTATTGTCAATGGCATAATCTAGGATTTCAATATATTTATTTCGTTGCCGATATTGTTCTTCAGGATTTTTTATAAACCCTTCATTTCTATTAATATGATAATTGATACTTTTAATTAAATCTTGGCACTCTTGAGAATTACTAAGCATAATTTATCACCATTATTAAAATTTTTATAGACGCTACTTTTTAATTAGTTCTACTTGATTGATTATCTCTTTTGGAGCTGCTACAAACAAATAAGATTCAGTATTAAATGGGGGAAGCTCATATCGTTTGTTATTGGCGTTTTCTGGCTGAGATTTTTGTTTGATTTGTTTTAAAGGAGTTATATGGGTGCTTGTTAGGTCTTTTTCATTGGTGAAAATAAAGGCTACGTTAGTTGGATCTTTATTGAATTCAATTACTAAAGTATGATTTTCTTTTGCATTTGGTTGCAGTTCATATCGATATAACCATCGCTGGACATCGAATTCTTGAGGATAACCTTCACTCTGAGAAATTCTTTGTCTCTTTATTTGCAATCTTTGAAATAAATGTTTATCTGAATCAAATAAGTAGGTAAGTTTTTCGATAAAATTCTGTTGGTGTTGACCTGTTATGACTTCCATCTGCAAAAGCTCGCTGATGGGTTCAAAAATTTCTGGTTCTGTCAAACTGCCATAATTTTCTGCTAGTTTATTCTCTAAAACGCGTCCCCGATAATTTCTATAAGATTCATCATATTGGTATCGTTTCCCTTCGTCATCGATTAATCTATAATAAAAACCTTTAGCAGACTTTAGAGTTAGTAAAGCGATATCGATAAATTCAGCTACTTCGGTATTTTTAGAAAATAAGTTTAGTCTTTCAAGGCGATCTATATATTCGCTACAGTCAAGATTATTTTCTCCGGCGGCAATTATTAACTGTTCTATATATTTATCTATATTTTCTTTTAAAATTGAACCTGTTTTCCACAACTTGCTTGTACCATTGAATTGCAAAGCTGGGGGAGTTATTGAAAATTTTCGGTTAGTATCATTACCTGTTACCTGTCCCAATTCAATCAGAAAAGGTTCTGTTTCTTGATCCGATTGAATTTCAGGAAGATCCCATTTAAAATCAATATTATAACCATCATCATTATAAGATTGTGAGTTTTTTGCTAAATAGGCTACAGCAAATAAAGTTTTTCCTACTTTTTCTATTTTTTTCTGACCAGGAATAATGAATGGGTATCCTTGCAAGGAAATAACAAATACATTAGTTACAAACAAGTTATCATTTTTCCAATCAAATTGATTCCACGAGTTAGAACTTAATATAAGATCCGTTTCCGAAGGCGCAAAAAAACCAAACTTTTTTCCAGCGATGCAATTCCAACGAAAAAATTCCATTGAAAGTCTCGCTAAAGCGTATAACTCTTGTTCGGAAAGAATGTGACCGTCTTCAAATTTAGGTACTTTAAAAGTCATACCCATAGCATAGTTATTAGCTTATTAAGCGTTGCTGAATTGGAATATGAAATTCAAAAATCCAATCTTCTAAACTCTTACTTTTTGGAACTCTGCGAAGGTCGCGTGAGACAAATTCATATTTTTAATCAAGAACACTGCTTATTAATCGATAAATTTTGTATCTTGTTTTATTTGATTCTCAGTATGCTTTCACAATTCAAGCGTGATGCCCATATTATAAGGCAATGTGCGACTTTCAATGTGCGATTTTATAACCTCTGCCTGCTCACGGGATGTGGAAAAGATCATTTTGAGGGTTTTCCCAAACTCTCATTTTCCACAGGCTGATTATCATTAATCTATAATTATTGATAATCAGCCTGTGGAAAAAGCCGCATTATTTGGTTGTTTGAGAACTTAGGATCGTGGATTAAATAAGGTGTAATAAGCTGTTGTACCTTTAATTTGCATAAAATGGAAATTGGATAAGTATTACATCTACTGCCATGCCAGCTAGAGGTTTTCTCACACAGGGTCAGCAAGAAAATTTGCAAAAAGCCGTCAGAGAAAGTGCGGACAAGCATCTACGAGAACGGGCATTAATGCTGTTGTTGATGAATGATGGCAAGACGTACCAAGAGATTAGCACTTTTTGAGGTTCAAATGCAACGATACTATGAGTCGTTGCCAGAGAAGGATCGCTGCCGATATGCCGCGATTGAAGCGGTAAAACTAGGGTACGGCGGGCAGGTATACATCCGTCGCTTGCTCTTATGCCATCACGAAACTTTACAGATGGGCTTGCGGGAACTTCAGGACAAAACGGTGCTGGGGCAGGAGCGGATTCGCCAGCCTGGAGGGGGACGTAAATCAGCGTTTGAGACAACGGCTGGATTAGACGAGGCGTTTTTGCGAGTGTTGGAGCGGCACACAGCAGGTTCACCGATGGATGAAAGCGTCAAGTGGACTAATCTCAAGCGTCATGAGATTGCCGGATTGCTGGAAAATGAAGGAATCAAAGTGAGTGTGACAGTGGTAGACCAGTTGCTGGAGAAATACAACTTTCGTAAACGCAAAGCAGTAAAGACCCTGGCAACAGGAGAGAGTCAATATCACAACGAGCAATTTGAGACGATTAACCTACTTTTGCACTCTTATCAAACGGCAGGCAATCCGGTTATGAGTATGGACACCAAAAAAAAGAATTAGTTGGGCAGTTATACCGAGAGGGACAACTGTACACTCAAGAAACGATACAGGTATTTGACCATGATTGGCCAACGCTGGCGACTGGAGTTGCCATTCCCCACGGGCTGTACGATATGACAGACAATGTGGGCTATATCCAGATTGGCATCAGCCACGACACCAGTGAATTAGCCTGTGACTTAATTCGCTACTGGTGGAACACTTATGGTAAGATGCGCTATCCAATGGCCCTCTCGATTCTACTGTTATGTGATGGGGGCGGTAGCAATAGCTCTCGCTATTACATCTTCAAACAGGACTTACAGGCGTTAGTTAATGAACTGGGCATCGAAATTCGCATTGCTCATTATCCGCCCTATACCTCCAAGTACAATCCGATTGAGCATCGTTTGTTTCCTCATATTTCTCGCGTGTGTCAGGGGGTGATTTTTGAGAGTGTCCAGACTGTAAAACACCTCATGGCAACGGCAACCACTCGTACAGGACTCAAAGTGTTTACGACGATTCTCGATAAAACCTATCAAACGGGCCGAAAAGTGGCTCTTGAATTCAAATCAAATATGAAGATTGTTTTTGATGAATTCTTGCCGCAATGGAATTACACCGCTAAACCAGAGTTACAGGTTATTTAATCCACGATCCTTACCACCCTTAAGGCTAATTCCCCTTCTTTACCGTTGCCAACTTCATTTAATGCTTACAAATCAAAATCAAGGCTGAATGTTTCACCATCAGAATCCTCTTCTTTTTCCTCTGTAATTGGAGTTGAAGTCCTTGAGTGTAGTTGATTTGACTCAGTATTAATCGGTGTGTTTGCTGCAAGTTGTGCAGGTAATCCAGCTTTGATAAAAACAAAATAGCAATCAATTATAAAGTAAAGCGTCTCCAGGTAACTTTTACCTAGTTGTTGCGATTCTGCAAATATCCGCTCTCGGTAATTATCTTTGAGCCGAACTTTTTCCGGTGCTAAATCTTGTTTATCTGCCATTGCTATAGTTTCCCAGATGTGCTTGTTGGATTCTTGCTCAGGATGGTTTTTGCCATCTCTAAAAGCCCAAAGACATTAGCTTCCACTGGATTGTCCAGGATTTTAAACCCGTTCTTCTCTAACAGTTTCCTAAATCCTGGTAATAGGCAACCTCCACCAATCGCCCAGATTTCATCCCCTTGGTGCTTGGCATCAAGTGTCAAATTCACCACTTTCTTCAAGTATTTTTCATACCAATCTTTCAAACAAGCACTGTATATATCTTTGATATCGATGTCACGGCTGTACTTGGTATGTCCCATCTCCAGACAAAATCGGATCTTGGATGCATCCCCGATTTTTCCGCCATTTAGATGTTTCATTTTTTGGGAGATATCATCGATGAGAACTTCTACACCGATGGGATAGGCGGTGTGAACTTCTCGTTTCCCCTGGTTGTAACGAGAATACAGAGTCGTACCATTGCCAAAGTCTAAAATGGTTAATTTTTTCGGTAGTTGATGCCCAAACAATGCACCCATCCCCTCTAGAACAACTTTTAGCACTTCTACTTTCACATCTGATTGTTTGCCAGCTAGTATTGGCTGATATTCTCCACTTAGCACTTTTTGCAATTCATCAGCCAGAGCAACATCATGTAAGCTGACGACTAATTTTAAATGCCAAGCCTTACGGTGTGGCAGATGTGCCAATGCACCAAATAAAGTCAATAATGCCTTGTTGACTTTGTTTTCATTGTTATCTGTATTTCGGTCAAAATAATTTCCTGTACGGTAAGCTGACTCTCCAACTGTGTAAGCACTACCGTTAAAAACTACACGTCCTGGCACATCTTCCATTTCGGCATTGGTTATATAGCTGGGGACACGAACTACTTCAAATCCTTCGACTAAAAGTTTTAGGCTTCCGTAGCCGTTATCGAAACCCGCAGGAAAAATTTTTTGTAACGTGTGAATGTTCGACATGAGGGATAAGTCTATACACTTTGATTTTTAGAAGTTATCTGTTCTGGTGCAAAAGGGGAGCAGGGGAGTAAGGGAGATAAAAATAAATTGCTATAAGTTTTTCCCCTCCGCTCCTCCGCCCCCTGCTTTTTTATCCAGTCTCAAGAGCTTATCATAACCCCTTGGGGGCTAAGTGGGGTACAAAATCCAATTGAGTCAAATGCACCCCAAGAAGCCCCCATATACACCCTATGTAGGGGTCATATTCTGACAAAAGTACTGACCTATGCTTGGGGTATGTATAGCCCCCATATAGCCCCCAATACAGTTTTTAAAGTTTTTTCATGAGCAAAATGAAAGTGCTGCTTTCAATAATTTGGGTAAATTTGACAAGTTGCAGGCAGTGTGAAGATCGTTGTTATTTGTAATTTTAATCATTTTTTGTGCATCTTAGGTTAACTCTATTCAGTGAATCGTTGCATTTATTAACTCTGTTTATAGGTGATTAATTGCAGGTTTTTCTATGGTGTTAAGGTTTAGTTATTACATTTTTGGTAGTCGGTTAGTAGAGTCCATATACACTTGTATTGAATAAAGTCTTACAGAATAGCATTTCTGGAGCTAAGTTCGCTTGTTTTAGTTCATTACTGCAAACTTGAATTTTTGCAAAAGTGTAATTTGAATTAAAGTAAGTTTTTCATAAATGCAACTTTTCATAAATGCACTTTTGAAACTATTCAATACTACATTTGTATATTTTTGTTAATCTATAGCTTTTCAACTATGATTTTATGTAAAACTAATATTTATCATATATAATGTGTTGCAACTTTATATATAGGCAAGGTTTAACCCTTTCAAAATGCACACTGTCAGTTCTATATCTTTGGCTGGGGGTCAGGGAAAGACAACTGTAGTCTTGTTCGTGGCAAGATTGCTAGCAAATCAAGGGCACACTGTTTTGCTCATTGATGCCGACCCTCAAAGCAGCTTGACCACTTTTCTGGGACATTCAGTAGGAACTGATAATCCAACACTTCTAGAAGTTCTTAAAAAACAGGTTAATACGGAGGATGGAATTTACAAAACACGATACGATAATTTGTTCTTAATTCCTTCTGATGACGCACTTGATAATGTACAAGACTACTTGGCTAGTAGTGGAACTGGTGCTTTTACGCTTAAAAAACGTCTAGCTACAGTTGCTAAACTATTTGACTATTGCATTATTGATGCTCCACCCCAGCGCTCGCAGATTTGTTTGACAGTCATTGGCGCAAGCAATGCTTTGATAATTCCAATTGAAACTTCGGTTAAAGGCTTACAATCTCTGATTCGCACGCTAGAGCTAATTTCTGAACTCCGGGACGATCAGGAAGCATTTGATGGTGATATTTTGGGTATAATTCCTTTTCGTGACCGATGGGTAGGCTTACGCCGCACTACAGAGAGCGAGAGCAATATTGAATCAATGAAGCAGATAAGTAACCAATGGTTAGAGTCTGATTTGGTGCTGCCATCAATTAGAGAGTCTGAAAAGTTTAAACAAGCCATTAATAAAGGACTGACACTTCACCAGATGAACCAGGATGAACTAGCATATCCAATTGAAGTAATAGTCGAAAAAATTAAAAGGTTAAAATAAAACTTTATGAGTGAAACTAATGATATTCGCTCTATACTTACATCCAAGTCACGAGCTAAGGTAGCTCCTCGCGATCCCTCTTTAGCTAATAAGCGCTCAACTTCAGAAAATGAACCACTAATTGAAGTTGATGATGCAACACCTGAAATAGATACATCTGTTACATCTAAAGATTTATCAGGACTACAGACAGAACTAAATAACCTTCCTACTGTTGGTAAACGCTTGGCTATTCACTTAGAGCAGGGGATTAGGGAGGTTTTAGTCAAGTTATGTGATAGCAACGACATTACACCAGAGATTTTAATTGAAGCTGCGATCGCTTTATTAGAAGAAAAACCTAATTTGAAATCAAAAGTTCTAGCTGATGCCAAAGCACGATTAGCTAAACGCAAACGTGCTGGATTAGTACGGCGTACTTTGGCAATGATGCAAAAATATGGCGGTAGTTCAAATTGATACTATGACTTCCCGTACTCCCGACTTAGTTAGCTCCTACCTCAAAGAAATCGGTCGCTATCCTCTGCTGACTTCTGAACAAGAAATTACATTGGCTAGACTTGTGCAACAGATGATGGCAATTGAACAGCAGCGCTCAAGTCTCGCTCAACCACTAAATCGACAACCAACTGATTTGGAATTAGCCGCTTCACTTGGGCAAACCGAAGCTGAAGTACAATCAATTGTTCAACAAGGTCAACGAGCTAAACAGAAAATGATCACTGCTAACCTGCGTTTGGTAGTTTCTGTTGCCAAAAAATACCAAAACCGTAATTTGGAATTTCTCGATTTAATTCAAGAAGGCGCACTGGGACTGCAACGAGGTATAGAAAAGTTTGACCCGAACCGGGGTTATAAGTTATCGACCTATGCATACTGGTGGATTCGTCAGGAAATCACCCGCGCTATAGCAGAACAATCCCGCACTATTCGATTGCCTGTTCATCTAACTGAAATACTTAACAAAATTAAAAAAGTCCAGCGAGAAAGCTTTCTAAAACTCGGTCGCCATGCCACTGCTGAAGAAATCGCAAAATCATTAAACCTCAACCCAGATAAGCTTCGAGAATATCTCGCCGCATCTCGTACAGCCGTCTCTTTAAATAAACTTGTGGGAGATGAGCAAGAAACAGAATTGGGCGAAATTTTGGCAGACGATGCCGTTTCACCAGAAAAACTGCTCACCCAAGAACTTCTATCCCAAGACGTGGCTAAATTCTTAGAACCACTAACACCTATTCAACGTCAAGTAATGATTTTAAGCTTTGGACTGGAAAATGATTTACAAATCAATCTTGCTCAGATTGGCAAAGAGCTAAACCTCAGCCGAGAGCGAATTCGTCAAATTCAAGTCAAGGCTATTAGTATTCTCCGCCATCAGCAAAATGACATCCAAGAGTATTTATTGGATTAAACATAAAAGTGATTTATTGTATTAGACATATCCTTAAAACAAAATTTGTGAGAAAATGATATAGGAATAAAGAAATTAGTGCATCAACGATGACGAGTCCTTTAATAAGAATCGAATCACATCCCCAGTCAGCAAAACAATTAATTGGTATTAATTATGAACAGTTTATGACATTAGTTGCCTTGGCAGAACAACGACATAAACAGAAACAAACAGAAATTGAAAAAAACAAAGTTCGTATTATTGCTCCTGGTGGTGGACGTAAACCAGAAATGTCTCCCAAAGAAGGGGTCTGTTTATGTCTAGTTTACCTGCGACAAAAACCAACTTTTGATATTTTAGGCTTATTATTTGATATATCAAAAACTAAAGCTAATGATGCGTTTAACTATTGGGTGAAAATTTTGAGAAATATCTTACCAGCTTCTCAAATGGAAAAGGTAGAAAAAGATAGTCATAAATATCAAGAGTTACGTAAGATTCTTTGTGAGCATGAATTGATAGTAGATAGCGCAGAACAAGCTATAGAAAGACCTGTAGACTATCAAGAGCAAAAACAGTACTACTCTGGAAAGAAAAAGATGCACACCCTAAAAAACCAGTTTATTGTATTGCCTAATGGACAAGATATTGTGGACATTCATATTGGTCAATTAGGAAAAACAAGTGATATTATTTTATTCCGAGAAACACGAGTTAAATTTGATTCTGAACAAAAGTTTATTGGAGATAAAGCTTATATAGGAGAGTCCACAATTACCACACCTTACAAGAAACCTAGGAATAAAGAAATTTCGGAATTACAAAAAAAAGAAAACCAGCAGTTATCGTCTAGAAGAATAGGTGTTGAACATTTGATAGGTAAAGTAAAAATATTTCGAGTCGCCAGTGAGAAATTTCGTTTAGCCCGTCACAAGTATAGCCAGGTGATTATGGTAGTTTGTGGGTTAGTCAGACTACGGCTTAATTGTTTGTTTTCACTAAACATTAATATTTAAATTGTTTGGTAAAAAATAAATTTTATTTCCACCGATGTTTTTGCCCCTAAAGTGATAGTTTAGCCATAAATTATGCTAAAACCCCTATTCTTGCGTATATCTAGTTTAGCGATCGCGCATTCGCCTATAATCACTGAAATCCTTGTACCGTATACATTTACTATTGACGGATAAGTCTATTTAATTGCGAATTGCGTTAGCGGAGCGGTAGCGAGTCTACGTACCCTTACAGGGAAGCAAGCTACGCGCAGCGTCTCGTAGAGAGCGTCATTGCGAATTGCGAATTGTTATGTCAGCGTCAATTTTTCCCGCTTCTTCCCGGAGCTAACCATTTTCACCAAGTGCTGATTCAAATAACTCTGTGCTGAAATGTACAAGCTTTCCCAAATTTCGTGGTTGCGGCTAATTTTCGTGCCTACTGTATTTCCGGCTGTTTTCTCCGATATTAAATATTTGCGAAAATAGTTTGTCCACACGTGTTGCAAAAAGTCTTCAGCAAATTCGTTAAACGGCAGAATCCATTTATAATCTTGATCCAAAAACACCCGATAGGATGCAATTATCGGTAGTGCCAAATCTGTTGGCGCACCAAAACCAAATGAGTACTTGCTATCAGGTAATAATGTATTTTTACGTGTATCTATTGATGCCAGGTCGTTTACACCCTTTCTTCTAGGGTTACTGATATGTTCTTGGGGTAAATAAACAGCACCATATTCGCTCTGAGTTCCACCGTAAATGCTGCTTGCATCTAATTTACCTTCTAGATATACCCCATCAAGGATGGCGAAGCGGTCTTTCATGTCGGAACAGTGTTTCAGTACTGCATCATTAATTTGTTTGCGGATACCGTCATCAACCGTTGCAGTTCCATCAGTAGGTGGAACTACTGGTGGAGCTACTGGTGGAACTGGCAAAGGAACCGCTACTAGGGAAATTTCATCAATTGCTTTAAAAGTGTTTAAACCTTTTTGAAAATCTTTATTTAAATCGGGTACATGTGCCACCCAGCAACGAGTACCACCGTTATAAAAGAAGCCAAATACTGCATTAGCTAAGACATTTTTATTGTTGTCACCTTTATCATCTATATTGTTACCAAAATATGTCTTAAACTCCCCCCAGTTATTGACTGCTTTGAGTCCCTCTTTGAGGTCTTTAGAAGGAGTGGGAGCAACACCGACGAAGCCAGCAATGGTAGTCCCAACACCCGTAATTGGTCGGCTGACAGATGGAGCTTCTTCAACATAAACACCTGGAGTTTTATAATCAGGCATGGTTCTTTCCTTTCAAAGCATTGGTAGATTTGGTTGTTAGTTTGATGGAAATTAATTCAGATTTATTTTTTCAACTACTTACTCAAAAATGATAGTCAGGTTTTGCTCCCACATCACGTCAACCTCAGTATCGGGAATCCGATCTCGTTATCTGAATATCCTTCATTTGCCATTAAAAGGATGTTTGCACGGGTAATAGTCCGAGCCTTATGCTTTCCTATTTTAGTTACCGATTCTAATCGCGATCGCTCTGCTTCCATCAAATCCACAATATATTTTTTCCCCATGATGCTACTCTGATTCCTTTTATATCAGTTAGCTTATCAGCATTGGCTATTGTCAGGCAAAGTTTCCTTGGTGGACTACTAGATTCTACAGAAGAATTTGACATATAGAATTCGAGATTTTAAGATTCAGTTTCCTATTGTGTGGAAGCCATTTTCGCCAAGTATAGGTATATACTCCAGAAGGTTAACAATCACAGAATTGGTGTTATCCATAACACATATGAATTTTAAACTTCGCCATTCTACGATATTGAGTTGTGTCAAATGTCAAGAGATATATGAAACTTCATTAAAATCCTATACCTTTGCAGAAATTGACCCAGAAATTAAACTCCTGGGCGTAAACGTTCACAGGGCTACTTGGTTACTCAAATCCCGTAAAATCCAATGTGTGAAGTAGTTACAGCAATTAAACCCACAATCTGTTCTATGTGGGGTACAAGTAAATACCCTTATAAGACAGATAATTTCTCAACAATATTGATTACTTACTCAGCAGCAGGAACTTGGGGGAGTAAGGATGGAGAAGGTTGAACCGACAAACTACTTTTCTTGGAGCGATCGCATACAAACACAGCACATTAAACCAGGACTGGTACTGATGGCTGGTCTAATTAATAACTAAACTCTAATTTCCAACTCCAAAACACTCAACACTTTCCCCTCCAAGTCCGTCAAATAAGCCCGGTTCAGTTTCCCCAACGACTCCAGAAACTTCTGCACCGACTCCTCCAGCCCACTGGAATAAACCCTGGCAATGCGATCGCACACCTCCCGCATCTGCTCACATTCAGCAGGCAAGTATTCATAAGATTTCAGGTGTTTCACCCCAACAGTCAGTTCGCCATCCCAAGTCTTCACAGTACAACTAAACTCCCCCACCTCAGTAACAATTGCCCAACAACCACCTTTACCTCTGAGTTCTGGATTGTCTTTGACTAGAATCTGACAAACTTCGCCAATCTGGTAGGTGTTGGGGATTTTTGTACGTTCCATAATGCGCTGTACTACGTCTTTGACGATGCGATGAGATGGTACTTTACCTTTAGCAGACTCTACAGCTTGTTGCCATGCTTCGGGCTGAATGTCTGGCTCTAGCTTGGTTAGTGGTCTGATTTGCCACTCATTAGTTGGCAGAATGTGATCAATTTGTTATATCCACCAAATTATCAAAAATAACGGCAGCTTCCATTAAATGATAGGGCTGTCTGCGGCTAAAACCAAAGCGATCGCGGCAATAGTCCTCGAAAGTTTTGTGCGTTGGTTTGAGTCGATGGGAGCTATTACGCTCCGCACCTCTCAGTTAGATCCGAACGTGAGACTTTCACCTCATTCGGCTCCCGATATCCTTGAGGATTAATTCTATAGACTTTCTCTGTCCTT
>Ga0136636_10000577_pt1 | contig 19339 bp, 13 predicted proteins | sample AntDrymUQ8522106_2_FD_104653 | JGI IMG/M metagenome (GOLD analysis project Ga0136636, IMG submission 104653) | Polar desert sand microbial communities from Dry Valleys, Antarctica - metaG UQ852 (21.06) | ecosystem: Environmental > Terrestrial > Soil > Desert | place: Antarctica: Dry Valley... | reverse complement strand
GCTCTGGCTGGCTTGGGCGTTACCGGTGCGGGTGACGGTGAACGTCATCAAACCACCTTCACTGATGCGCACATCATTGACGGCAAAGCTGGGAGCGCCATCATCATCGGTGATGGTGCCGGTTCCCGTGGCACTGGCATTGCTGGTTACACCTGCCGTTGTAGAGGCAAGCAGCGTGAAGCTTTCTGTGTTTTCTTGCAGCAGGTCATTGGTGATCGGGGTGCGCACCAGCACGCTGGTGCTGCCAGCAGCGAAGGTGGCGCTGTTGCCTGCTGTCCAAGTTCCACCGCCGTCGGTGGAAACTTCCAGACCCGCGCCGGTGTCAGTGCCCACGGTGGCCGTGCCACTGTTGAGTGCCAGACTGACAGTGGTGGCGATGTCGCTGGCGTTGGACAGACTGACCGTGAATTGGGCGTAGGCGTCCGTGCCTTCGGTGACGCTGACGTTACGCACGCTGAGCGTCGGGCGGTCATCGTCTGGTGTGCCTGGGGCGCCAGGAGGCAGGGGGCCGGTGCCATCATCCAAGATGGTGGTAGCCACACTACCCGTTCCCACCGTTGCATTGACCGGATTCGTCAGGTTGATGCTGAAAGCCTCTGCGCCTTCGAAAACCTTTGGCGCGTCGTTCAGGACAACGATGGTGATTTGTTTGCTGGTTTCCCCTGGCGCGAATGTCACCGTGCCGGAGGATTGGCCGAAGTCGCTGCCTGCCGTGGCCGAGCCGTTGGCCGTGCTGTAGCTGATGCTGACCGGAACACCGGTGGCTGACGACAGTGTGACGGTGTAGGTGATGGTTCCCGATGCTTCATTCACTTGTGCAGGGCCGTCAATCGACACCGTCGGAATCAGAATCGGCAATGCGTCTGCCTGGGTATCTGGCAGGATGGTTGCGCCAGAATCCGCTGCACGATCCAGTGACAGGGAATCCAGCGATTCGCTGATGCGCAGCAAACGAACGAAGCTATGCGCCTCGCTGGCTTCGCCACCTGACAGGCCCGCGGCGGTGGGGTCAAGTTCGGTTGAAAGGTCCGTTCCGGCAGCAATAGCCTTGGCGATATCTGCCGCACCGCTGTTCAACGCGGCCAATGCCGCTTCGGATTTGTCGATGGGCGCGGTTCCCAGGAGGGTGGTGTCAATCAACAACTCCCGCCCCGCACTGACGATCAACTGTTCGCCATTGGGCAATCCGAGTTCGAGCAAAGTCGCTTCGTCGGCAATCAGTCGCTGGCCTTCCAGGACTGTGTCACCCACTTTGAGGAGCCGCTTGGTGCCATCCGCCTCGACCACCCACGCGTTGCCTTGTAATGCCACGACGATGCCGTGGGCGAGAACCGGGGTTTGAATGGTGGCCATGCGCAATTCCTTGGTGAATCAAATAGAGATTGACGCACTTTAAAGGCCCGGCTGGCAGATGGCTATTGTCCTTGCGTACAGGTCGTTAACGACACCAATGCCTCAGCTGATGCCGTGCACCCGCAGCGCCAACTGCAAGCGATCCGTCAAGTTCATCTTGGCAAATATGGCGCTCAGGTGTGCCTTAACCGTGCGTTCCGAGATGCCACACCCGGTCGCTATCAGTTGATTTGACGCACCGTTGGCCGCTAATATCGCAATTTCTCGTTCCCGGCTCGTCAAAACCGAATCCCACGTCGGGTCAACGGCTACAGCTTGTTTGGGCGCCGCTTTGTTCGCGGACTGAATAAGTCGCTGCATCAGCTGCGGCCCAATCCAGACATGCCCTGCTGCGACCACTTGTTTGACCTGCTCCAAAGTTTGTGCATCGGAGAAAGCGTGGCAATACGCAGCACAGCCCGCGTCCAGCGCGGGAATGGCTTGCGCATCATGGGGGATGGAGCTGGCGGCCACCACCTTCAGTGCCGCAGCCTTGAGCAGTTTGGACCAGCGCGGATCAGACCATGGCGGCAAAAACGGGAGGGCTAAATCCACCCAGACCATGCCCGAGGTCGCTGGTGACATCGCCAGCAGTTCGTCAACGCTGGACATACTTACATAGTGGCGCGTACTAAACGCCCGCGCCCAATGGGAAAGTAGGCCAGCGTCCGCCGTCGCCAACACCAGTTTCGGCAATCGGCTCATCTTTCGGTCATCGCTCGTGATTGGGCTCTGAGAATCGGCTTGAGCAAGTAGCTCAACACCGACTTCTTGCCGGTAAGAATGTCCACCTCAGCGACCATGCCAGGAATGATCGGCAGCTTTTCTTCCCCGATGGTGGTTGACAGGGTTCGTATACGCACCAGAAAGAAGGCGTTACCTTTTTCGTCTAGAACGCTGTCGGCGCTGATCAACTCCAGCGTCGCCTCCAAACTGCCGTAGATGGCAGAGTCATAGGCGGTGAATTTCACCATGGCTTTTTGGCCGGGCCGTAGAAACGCGATGTCTCTGGGCGCCACGCGAGCTTCGAGCAGCAGGGCATCATCTGAAGGCACCAGTTCAATCAAATCTTTGCCGGGTTGGACCACGCCGCCTACCGTGTTGACTTTCAGTTGTTTGACCGTGCCGTTGACCGGCGAGCGGATGTCGGTTTGTTTGACCCGATCTTCCAGCGCGGCGCTGCCTTCGGACAGCGCGTTGATTTTGGCGTTGACCTCGCTTAACTCGGATCGCGCCACGTTCTTGAAGGTCAGGTCGATCTCCTGCATTTTTCGATTGGCCTCGGATACGGCGGATTCCAGCCGTGGAATGTCTGAGTTGGCACTGTCGCGCTCACCTCTGTACTTGGCCACATCACGCTCCAGGCGCAAGAGTTCCACATCAGAAATGGCGCCTGTTTTGGCCAATGGCCGGGTCAACTCCAACTCACGAGCGGTCAGTGTGTAGCTTTGGGCTGCCTGCTCGCGCCGCGCTCTGATGGAAATCAGTTCTTGCGAGCGCTGCAATGATTGTTGGCGGGCGACGCCAATCGTTGCGTCCAGTTCAGCCTTTCTGGACTCATAAAGGTTTCTTTCCTGCTCCGCCACGTCGGGTGCTTCTGCCAGAACCTCGGGTGGTGGTGTGAACGGTGCGCCATCCGCAATCGCTTTGAGCCGGGCCGCTTTGGCCAACAAAGACAGGTATTGGGATCGGTTTTCTCGCAAGGACGACACCACGCGTGTCGGGTCAACCTTCAGCAGCAAATCGCCCGCTTTGACGGTTTGCCCCTCTCTAACCAGAATTTCAGACACCATGCCGCCGTCCAGGCTTTGAAGCACCTGAATTTGGCGCGACGGAATGACCTTGCCTTCGCCCCGGGTGACCTCGTCGAGTTGTGCAAACGCAGCCCACACCACCAAGACAAAAACCGAGATGGCGCTGAGCCAGATGATTATTTGCGCGCCGCGCGGGGTTTGCTCGGCAATCGCCCAATCGGCGTTGGCATCAAAATCGCCATCCATGTCACGGTCCTTGCCGCTCAAACGGTGCAGGAACTTGTCGATCCAGTGGGAGCAAAACTGGTAAAACTGGCGCCACAAAGGCAGAATTTTGGCGATTGACGCCGATGTGATGTGACGCATGCTCACGCGGCCTTTCCAATTCTGCCGCTTTGCAGCGCTTCGATGACCTGGGCTTTGGGGCCGTCGGCCATCACCTGCCCGTTGTCAATGACGATCAGCCGATCAATCAGCTCCAGCAGGGACGTTCGGTGGGTGACCAGTACCATGGTTTTGCCCACGGAAAACGAGCGTAGCCGCGCCTTGAGCGTGTCCTCGCTTTGGTGATCCATGGCGCTGGACGGCTCATCCAGAAGAAGAATAGGGGCGTCGTTTAGAACGGCGCGCGCAATACCGACCGCTTGCCGTTGGCCGCCCGACAACGATTCGCCGCGTTCCCCGATGGGCATGTCATACCCGCTGGGGTGGCGGTTGGCAAACTCTGAGACACCGGCGATTTCTGCCGCAGCGATGATGTCCTGATCGTCGGCAAACGGTGCACCTAGTGCGATGTTTTCCTTCAAGGTGCCGTAGAAGAGGCCGACGTCTTGCGATACGAACCCCGCGGCGCGGCGCAGTTCAGCAGGGTCAATCTGGCGCATGTCAATGCCGTCAATCAAAATAGCGCCCTCGGTGGGTTTGTGAAGGCCAAGAATCAAGCGCTGAATGGTGGACTTTCCCGATCCGACACGACCTACAAAGGCGACGCGTTCGCCCGCATTGATTTTGAAAGATACCCGATTGAGGGCGTTTTGTCGTTGGCCTGGGTAGGCGAAGCTGACGTTTTTGAACTCGATCTGACCTTGAAACCGTGCCCGATGCAAAAACGCCGAATCTTCGGTGCGCTCAGGTTGTGTTTTCATGTGGGTTTCAACTGAGGCCAAACCGCTCTTTGCGTGATGAAATTGCATCAACAGCCCAGCAACCTGGCCAAAGGGCGCCATGGCGCGGCTCGACAACATCGATGCGGCAATGATGCCGCCCATGCTGATTTTGTTGTCGATGAGCAGGTAAACCCCAACGATCAGGGTGGAGACGTTCGCAAACTGCTGCAGCATTTGCGCAAAATTCATGATGGACGAAGACAGCAGTTTGAGTTTGGTGCTGTTCTGGGCGAGAAAGGTGGTGGAGTGCTCCCACTTGCGTTGAAAGTTGCTTTCAGCAACCATGTATTTGATGGTTTCAATGCCCACCAGGCTTTCCACCAGGGTGCCGTTGCGTTGGGATGCGGCGCGCTGGGTGATGTCCACCAGTTCCTTCATCTTTTCTTGAACCACCAGGGAGGCAACCAGCAAAACAATGACACAAAACAAAGGCGGGAGAATCAACCACGGCGAGATCCACGCCAGCACCAAGAAAAAGATGAAGACGAACGGAATGTCCACCAGCGTGGTGATCGAGGCCGACGCAATGAAATCCCGAACAGATTCAAATGCCTTGAGGTTGGCGGCAAATGATCCGACAGATGCCGGGCGATCTGACAAACTCAGGCCAAGAACGCGGCCCATAATTTTGGCGGAAAGCGTCACGTCGATGCGTTTGCCGGCGGTGTCCAACACATAGGAGCGCAACACCCGAAGCGTCATGTCAAACAGCATCATCAACAAGACGCCTGCCGTCAAAACCCATAACGTCTCCTGTGCCCGGTTGGGTACAACCCGGTCATACACCGTCATGGAGAACATGGGCAGCGCCAGCGCAAACAGGTTGATGAGCAGTGCGGCAAGCAGGCTATCGCGGTACAGCCGCCAGTTTTGGAAAACCACGCCCCAAAACCAGTGTCTGGATTTGATCTCGCCGGTCTCGGGTGTTCGGGAATCAAAGTTAAAGACAGGGCGGGCGAAAAAAACCACGCCCGTGAACGAGGCTTGCAGCGCCTCTTTGGACATCACCTCGGCGGATTCTCCCCCTTCGGGTAGCCTGACCCGCGCGCTGCCGTCTGCCATCCACTCAAGCAACACGCAGGCCTGTTTGTCTTTTAACAACAAGATGGCAGGCAACAGCCCTGGGCGAAGGTCGTCCAGTGTTCGGCGAGCCAACTTCGCCGTCAGCTTGGCTCTTGCAGCGGCGCGCGGCAAGAGTGCAGGGGTGAGTAGGTTGTTTTCCAAGGGCAAGCCGGCAGACAAAGCCTCTTGGGTGGTGGTGACACCATAAATGCGGGCAATCGCCACCAAGCAGTGAAGTAACGGGTCGAAATGTACGTTGTGTTCACCGAAATGCCAAGCGCCTTGAGTGGCTTGCTGGGTGGGCAATGGCGTGTTTGTTGGCGTTGACGTGGTCATGCGTGTTCTCTGATGAGATGGAGCTATTTCAAAGAATACCGTCGTCCCGACTCAATAAATCCAAGGCGCCCAACATGCGGTTGCGCAGGCCTTTGCGGATCAATAGCTTTTTTTGCGCTGCGTCGGGTAGGTCTGTATGTCGAATGACATTCTTGGCAATCAAGGTGTCGATCAAGTCTTCAATGACCCGGACAAACTCCGCGTCGGCTTCACCGAACGAGTGTGTGTCACGTGTCGACCTAAAGAACGCTTGAATATCAGGATGGTTCTCTTCCAATTCCTCGCTTTCAGGGCCGGGTACCTTGGCGACAGACTGGATGTCGCCCGCAGCGTTTCGAATCACGTGAAACATATTCAAAAAACTCCTGAGCGTTGATGTAAGGCAAAACCCGTTTGCAGCAGTGCGCCATAGTGTAAGAGCGTCACGTTCCCGAGCAGAAGAAATACGCACTGCTTGATACCCCATGGGGTATATGGCTATACTTGTTCTATCTAAAAACCGGTGTTCAGCATGTTTCACATTTTTTTTAAATCCTGTCGCGTGATGCGGCCCTCTCGCGTGGTTGGGGCGGGCATGATGGCGTTTGCGCTAGCGGGGGCGGTTGCACACGCAGACGTCCGAGTTCCTGTGACTGCGGTACAGGGAAAATCAGTCGGGACGGTGTTTGATCTAGAGGGCGTGGTGCAAGCGGTGCAACAAAGCACGGTGTCTGCACAAGCGGCGGGTCGTTTGGTCTCTATGGGCGTCAAAGCGGGTGACCGGGTCAAAGCCGGGCAGGTTCTGGCCACGGTGGATGACCGAGAAACCCAAACCGGGCTGCAGCGCAGTCAGGCCCAGACGGCGCAAGCCCGAGCGGAGTTGCGCACTGCGCAGCTCAACTTCGAGCGCACGCGGGCGTTGAATCGGCAAGGTTTTGTCAGCTCTGCCGCGTTGGATCTAGCCGATGCGCAGCTAAAGTCTGCGCAGGCTGGGCGGGACCAGGCCAACGTGGGAGAGAAACAAGCAGGCTTGTCGCAAGGGTTTACCCGGGTGACGGCGCCGTTTGACGGATGGGTCATGCAGGTGCACGCAGAGGTCGGTGACTTGGCAACACTGGGCAAACCCTTGCTCACGCTCTACGCGCCAAGTCCGCTTCGTGTGGCGGTTCAAGTCCCTATCTCAAAGGCAAATCAGGTGCCCACAGGCAGCCTGATCGAGGTGTGGGCGCCTGCACCGGATGGCTCCACCCGGTGGGTGACACCATCCGTTGTCGGCAAGTTACCCACGGCCGACCCGGTGTCGCAGACGATGGAGTGGCGTCTGGGCCTGCCCAGTGAGGTGTCAAGCGGGCTGGTTCCCGGTCAATCCATGAAAGTGCGAATCTCGACGGGCCAATCCAAACGCCTAGTGATACCGGTGGCTGCCGTATTGCGACGTGGGGAGCTGACCGCTGTGTATGTGGCCACCAAGCAAGGGTTTTCATTGAAAGCCATACGTGTGGGCGCTGAGCACGGTGGCCAAGGCGTGGAGGTCTTGGCAGGTCTGTTGGAGACGGATCGCGTTGCTATGGACCCTGTTAAGGCAGGGTTGCTTGGTGCGCAACCCGAACTCGCGCCGTCTGCGGCGAAGTGAGGCTGGTATGCATCAATCAGATAAATTGGGTATCTCTGGTCGGATTGCAGCGGCGTTTCAACACAATGCCATCACACCGCTGTTGGCATTGGTCGCTCTTTTGCTGGGGGTGTTTGCCGTCCTTGTCACGCCGCGAGAGGAGGAGCCACAAATCAACGTCACCATGGCCAATGTCCTTATTGCGTTTCCAGGTGCCAGCAGCGAAGACGTGCAAAACATGGTGGCGCGTCCGGCAGAGCAAGTCCTGAGTCAAATTGCAGATATTGAACACACTTACTCCGTGGCACGCGCCGGTGTCGCAGTACTGACGGTGCAGTTCAAGGTAGGTGTTCCTCGAACAGAAGCCTTGGTGCGTTTGTACGATGTTCTCAATGCCAACCAGGCTTGGCTGCCCAAGGAGTTGGGCACCCTGGCGCCTATTGTGAAGCCCAAAGGGATTGACGATGTGCCGGTGTTGGCCGTGAATTTGTGGGGACGCGAGGCGCTTGCGGCCAGCGAGCTGGAGCGGGTGGCCTACGCCGTGGAGATGGAGCTCAAGCGGGTGCCCGGAACGCGGGAGGTGCAGACCATTGGCGGCCCGGGGCGTGCTGTTCATGTGTGGTTGGATCCTTCACGGATGCGTGAGCGAGGGGTGGATGTGCTGTCGGTGAAGACGTTGCTCGCTGCGGCCAATGCCAGCGTGCCGTCGGGAGCTGTCCTCACGGCGCAAGCAGGCGGATCGCAAATGCTCAGGGTGGAAACGGGTGAATTCCTTCGCTCGGCTGAAGATGTGCGTGACCTCGTAGTGGGTGTGAGCAATGGCGCACCGGTGTATTTGCATGAAGTGGCCCGGGTGGAGTCTGGCGCTCAGCAGCCCCAGCGGTATGTTTGGTTCACCCCCGGTGCTGCAAAAAATGAGGCCCGGGCTACAACTGGCGGTGACGCAAAGGCGGCGCTTGCGGCAGGCGGGGTGTATCCCGCGCTCACGCTCACGGTCACCAAAAAACCCGGCATGAATGCGGTGGATGTAGCCCAAGCCGTCCGCCAAAGGTTGACCGAGTTGCAAAACACTGTGATCCCTGCGAACGTAGAGGTCAGCATTTCGAGAGACTATGGTCAAACGGCTGCCGAAAAGGCCAATAAGTTGATCCAAAAGCTGGCTTTTGCGACCGGTTCGGTAATTCTTTTGGTGGGATTTGCGCTTGGCAGACGTGAGGCCGTCATTGTGGGTGCGGCTGTGATTCTGACGTTGACTGCGACGCTGTTTGCGTCGTGGGCATGGGGGTTTACCTTGAATCGGGTGTCACTGTTTGCGCTGATTTTCTCGATTGGTGTGCTGGTTGACGATGCCATCGTGGTGGTGGAGAACATTCATCGACACCAAAAACTCAGACCCAACGACACTTTGCGCGACATCATTCCGGTTGCCGTGGATGAGGTGGGTGGCCCCACCATATTGGCCACCTTGACCGTGATTGCAGCATTGTTGCCCATGGCCTTTGTCAGTGGTTTGATGGGGCCGTATATGAGCCCCATTCCCATCAACGCCAGTTTGGGTATGGCCATTTCGCTGGGCATCGCCTTTACGGTGACGCCTTGGTTGGCTCTGAAATTGATGCGTTCCGGGTCACATGGCGGGACAGAAGCTGGGCACCGCGAGCACGACAACGATGCGACATGGCTGACAAAGCTGTTTAAGAAGGTGCTCACGCCTTTGCTAGAGAGCGCTCGCAAACGCTGGTTTTTGCTGCTGGGAATTTTGGTGGCCTTGATGTTGTCGGTTGGGTTGACGCTGGTGCAATGGGTTGTTCTGAAGATGCTGCCCTTTGATAACAAGAGTGAGTTCCAGGTCGTGGTTGAAATGCCGGCAGGTTCGCCACTCGAAGAAACGGCCGCAACGCTGCATGACCTGGGGGCTTTCTTGTCGCAGCAACCAGAGGTGCTGGATTTGCAAGGTTACGCTGGGACGGCCTCACCGATCACTTTCAACGGACTGGTTCGACAGTACTACTTGCGTGCTGACGCTGAACAGGGTGATTTGCAAGTGAATCTGGTGGATAAACACCACCGCAACGAAAAAAGCCATGCGATAGCCCAGCGCTTACGGCCCGAGTTGGAGCGAATCGGCGCAGCCCATCGGGCTCGCATCAAGGTTGTCGAAGTGCCCCCTGGTCCCCCCGTGATGGCGCCCTTGGTCGCTGAAATTTATGGCCCTGACGAGGCAGGCAGACAGAAGTTGACTGCGCGGGTTGCCAAAGCGTTTTCTGCGACGCCAGACATCGTGGGTGTGGATACCTCACTGTGGGCGGATGCACCTAAGGTCAACTTTCGGGTGCGTCGGCAACGTGCTGAGTCGCTGGGAATTTCGGTTGCGGCGGTAGCCCAGACCGCTGCGATTGCCCTGTCAGGCAGTGATGCGACGTATTTGCGGGATGGGCAATCCAAATACCCTGTACCCGTGCGTTTGCAACTGCCGCTGGACAAGCAAGTGGGGCTAGACACTCTGTTGGCAATGCCAATGCGTGCAGCCAACGGACAGCTGGTGCCATTGTCGGAGCTGGTGGACATTTCTTATGGCGTCATCGACAAGCCGCTGTTCACCAAAGACCTGCTGCCCGTCAGCTACGTTTTTGGCGACATGGCAGGGAAAACCGATTCTCCGCTGTATGGATTGTTTGGCATACGGGAAAAACTGGGCGAAGCCGCGTTGCCGCAAACGGGTGAACTCGGCGAATACTGGATACGCCAGCCCAGCGATCCCTATCGTGAGTACGCCATCAAGTGGGATGGTGAATGGCAGATCACCTACGAAACCTTTCGCGACATGGGTGCGGCTTACGGGGTTGGGTTGATTTTGATCTATTTGTTGGTGGTCGCGCAGTTCAAGAGTTACCTAACACCCTTGGTCATCATGGCGCCTATTCCTTTGACCATCATCGGCGTGATGCCCGGGCATGCGTTGCTGGGCGCACAGTTCACGGCCACGTCCATGATCGGCATGATTGCCTTGGCGGGCATCATTGTTCGCAACTCGATTTTGTTGGTGGACTTTATCGAGCTGCAGGTGCAACAGGGCGTTGTTTTCAAGGAAGCGGTCATCCAGTCGGCCACCGTGCGTGCGCAACCCATCGCCTTAACCGGGCTGGCGGCCATGATTGGTGCATTCTTTATATTGGACGACCCGATCTTTAACGGCTTGGCGATTTCCCTGATCTTTGGCATTCTGGTGTCCACCGTGCTGACTTTGGTGGTCATTCCCGTTCTGTATTACGCACTGTATTGGAGGCGAGTCACGCTGCCTGAAGGCGTGGCCCCGCCGGTGGTTGACAACGCTTGAGTGAGATGTACAACAAGGAGACAAGACATGGCACATATCGTGGTGATGGGCGCAGGCATTGGCGGCATGCCAGCGGCATATGAATTGCGGTAAACCCTGGGCAAGGAACACCAGGTGACCGTGGTCAATCCAGTGGACTACTTTCAGTTCGTTCCCAGCAACCCGTGGGTCGCCGTCGGGTGGCGTACCCGAGAGGCCATTACCCTACCGATTGAGCCGTATTTGAAACGCAAGGGCATCGCCTTTGTTCCGAAAGCGGTGACGCGCATCGACGCGGCCAACAACACGCTGGAGCTGGTTGGTGGCCAGACGCTTAACTACGATTTCCTGGTGATCACCACGGGGCCCAAACTGGCGTTTGATGAGGTTGCGGGTGCGGGTCCGATCAGTTCTGGCGGGGGCGGCTATACCCACTCTGTGTGCTCGGTGGACCATGCACAGAGCTTTTTTTCAGACTACGAAGAGTTTCTGAAGAACCCTGGTCCGGTGGTGGTGGGCGCGATGCCCGGGGCAAGCTGTTTCGGTCCGGCCTACGAATTCGCGATGATTCTAGACACCGATTTGCGCAGGCGCAAGTTGCGCAACAAGGTGCCTATCACCTTTGTGACCAGTGAGCCTTACATTGGTCATCTGGGCCTGGGCGGTGTGGGTGACAGCAAGTCCATGCTGGAGTCTGAATTGCGCAACCGTGACATGAAATGGATTGCCAATGCCAAGACCACGCGTGTCGAGCAAGGCAAGATGCATGTCACTCAGGTGGATGACTTTGGCAATGCCCTTAAAGACCATGAAGTCGCGTTCAAATTGGCCATGATGTTGCCTGCGTTCAAGGGGGTGGACGCGGTGGCCGCTGTGCCCAACCTGTGCAATCCGCGCGGCATGGTGCTGATTGATGAGTTTCAGCGCAGCAAATCCTACCGAAACATCTTCTCTGCGGGCGTATGTGTGGCCATTCCTCCTGTGGAAGTAACCCCTGTGCCCACCGGAACTCCCAAGACCGGCTACATGATTGAGAGCATGGTGGGCGCCATATGCCACAACATTGCGGATGAATTGGCCGGTAAACCGGCCGTTGCCAAAGGGACTTGGAACGCCATTTGTCTGGCGGACATGGGCGACACCGGTGCAGCTTTTGTTGCGTTGCCGCAAATTCCACCGCGCAACGTGAATTGGTTCAAAAAAGGAAAATGGGTGCATCTGGCCAAAATTGCGTTTGAAAAATACTTCATTCGCAAAATCAAAAAAGGCACGTCCGAGCCAATTTACGAAAAATACGTGCTCAGGTTATTGGGCATCAGTCGGCTTGAGCCTTGACGATTTTCAAGCCACCGGCGCATCAAAACCCTGCAGTCACTGCAAGCGAAGCGGCAATCCAGGGCTTCTCAAGTTATGGATTGCTTCACTTCGTTCGCAATGACGGCAGTATTTCACGTTAAGTTTTCACACGCTTTGGAGCAACCACCATGACTGTTCAACGTTACATCCACATCATCGCAGGCCTGTTCATCCTGCTGTCTTTGGCTTTTGGGGTCGAGGCCAGCCCCGTGTTCGTGAGCCCCTGGGCGCTGGCCTTCACCGCCTTTGTCGGCCTGAATCTGTTTCAATATGGGTTTACCGACGTGTGTCCCATGGCCTGGTTTCTGAGAAAACTAGGTGTGCCTGACCAACCAAGTGCCTGTGCCACAAAGACGTGACCCCAGTAATCAGCTTAAATTCGGAGTAAGACGATGACTGTTCTGACCAATGAAGCCGCCCGAACCGACGTGTTGAATCGACTGCGCCGTGCGGAAGGGCAGATCCGGGGTGTGCAACGCATGATCGAAGAGGGCGAGAGCTGTCTCAAGATCGGGCAGCAACTGTCTGCAGTTCGCAAGGCGCTCGACAGCACCTACGTGCGCATGACTCTGTGCTTCGTCGAGCAAGAAATCAACGCCTGCCTTGAACCCGAAGACGCGCAAAAAGACGCATTGAAAGACATTCTCAAAGGCATGGAAAGCCTGGTGTCGCGCATCGGCTGAATATTCTTCAACGTGAAATACAGCCGTCATTGCGAACGAAGTCAAGCCATCCATGACTTGAGAACACGGTGAATTTGTTCTCTGTTCAGTCAGAGGGAGTGCGAATATTGAGTGAAAATTTTCCCCGTTACAGATCAAGCACTTACGTTTAGAACAAATTCACCCTGGACTTGAGAAGCCCTGGACTGCCGCTTTGCGCGCAGTGACGCCAGGGTTTTCATGCTCTGGGGTGGCTTCGTCGCCCTGAAAGTTAGAAGCAACACCCGATATAACCCAGGTGGGACCGAGGGTGGTTGCTGGTCAGCTTATCGTGATGCTGTGGGCATCTGACGAAATCACCGCGCCACCCAGACAGACGTCGCCGTCGTACAAAACAGCCGATTGGCCAGGTGTGACCGCCCATTGCGCCTGGTCGAAACACAGTTCAAAAACGGTGTCAGATTGAAGCGACAACACACAAGCCGCATCAGCCTGACGGTAGCGGGTTTTGGCCGCCAGCGGGCCGTTGGCCGGTGGGCTGCCTGCCACCCAACTGGCGTCCATTGCCTGCAGGGTTGGCGACAGCAACCAAGGGTGGTCATGTCCCTGAACCACCCACAGCGTGTTGGTGGTTAGGTCTTTGCGGGCGACAAACCAGGGCGCATGGTCACCGCCGCCGCGTTGGGCCCCTTTGGCCTTCAGACCGCCAATGCCCAGTCCCTGACGTTGGCCCAGCGTGTAAAAACTCAAGCCCACGTGCTGCGCAATGGTTTGGCCGCGGTCGTTCTTGATGGGGCCCGGCTCTTTGGCGATGTAGCGGTTCAGAAAGTCGCGAAAAGGACGCTCGCCAATGAAACAAATGCCGGTGGAATCTTTTTTCCGGGCGTTGGGCAACTGGATTTCCGATGCGATGCGGCGCACCTCTGTCTTGAGTAGTTCTCCGACCGGAAACAGGGTTTTGGACAACTGGCTTTGGTTCAGGCGGTGCAAAAAATAGCTCTGGTCTTTGGCCGGGTCCAGACCTTTGAGCAACTCGTGACGCGACGTGGTTGGGCTATGTCTCACACGGGCGTAGTGCCCTGTGGCAATTTTTTCAGCACCCAGACGCATGGCGTGGTCCAGGAAGGATTTGAACTTGATCTCGGCGTTGCAAAGAATGTCTGGGTTGGGCGTGCGCCCAGCACTGTATTCGCGCACAAATTCGGCAAACACGCGGTCCTTGTAGTCGGCAGCGAAGTTGACGTGTTCAATCTCGATGCCAATCACGTCTGCCACCGCAGCGGCATCCACGAAATCGATGTTGGACGAGCAGTATGCGCTGTCGTCATCATCTTCCCAGTTCTTCATGAAAATACCGACGACTTCGTGTCCTTGCTGCTTGAGCAGCCACGCGGTGACCGCTGAGTCCACGCCGCCGCTCAAGCCCACGACAACGCGATGGTGAGCTTGGGTCATGGCGCAGGCGCCTCGGGTGTGGAAACCGACGCATCGGTATGGATCAGATCAAGTGGGAAACGCCGCCCCCTGAGATAGTCTTCCACGCCACGCAGCAACATGGGGCTGCGATGGCGCGCCGTGCTGGCACGGATTTCATCGACCGTGAGCCACAGCGTGCGGGCAATGCCGCGGTCCAGCAGCAGGTTCGGCTGTATTGTGCCCAGTGTGCCGCAAAAGGCGAAACGCAAGTAGGTGATGTCTTGCGTGGGTTCGCACCCAAAGCGCCGCACACGAGAGCTGTAGATGCCAACCAGATGTGTGGGTTCAAACCGGTACATGGTTTCTTCCAGCGTTTCGCGCACACACGCGTCCACCAGATTTTCACCTTCGTCTAGGTGCCCGGCCGGGTTGTTGAGCTTCAGTCCTGAGGGCGTGTTCTCCTCAACCAGCAAAAACTTGCCGTGTTGTTCGATCACCGCCGCCACTGTGGTGTTGGGTTTCCATCGTGTCGTCATCGGGAGATTATCTGTATGTTTCAACACGAATCAGGTCATCTTCCCATGCAAAGTAAACCGAGTTGGGGGAATCCATAAAAAAAACTGCGGTAAGCTCCTTGGGTTTATTTCACAGTTATTTTCAGATTTACATCGACGAGGAGTCGCCCCATGCAAGTTGGTGCAACAAGTAATGGCGTTTCAGAGAATACCGGTTCGGTCGGTACCCCTGATAACGTCAAAAAATCACAACGTATCGGCGTACCACGCGAAATTTTTGCCGGAGAAAAGCGCGTCGCCACCGTGCCCGAGGTAGTTGAAAAACTCATCAAACTCGGTTTTTCGGTCAGCATCGAAACCGGTGCAGGCGATTTAGCCAACTTCAGCGACGACGCTTACCGCGCCGTTGGTGCCACCGTCGTGGACAGCGCCGCTGCACTGTGGGCGCAGTCCGACATTGTGTTCAAAGTGCGTGGCCCCACAGCCGACGAAGTCGCGCTCATGCCCGAAGGCAGCACCCTGATCAGCTTTATCTGGCCTGCACAAAATCCTGAGTTGATGCAGTTGTTGGCCACCAAGAACGTCACGGTGTTGGCCATTGACGCGTTGCCACGCATGTTGAGCCGCGCCCAGAAAATGGACGCATTGACCTCCATGGCTGGCGTCACCGGCTACCGTGCGGTCATCGAAGCGGCCAATGCGTTTGGCCGCTTTTTCAACGGTCAAATCACGGCTGCGGGCAAGGTTCCCCCAGCGAAGGTCTTTATCGCCGGCGCAGGCGTGGCTGGCTTGGCAGCGATTGGTACGGCAGCAAGCCTGGGCGCCATCGTGCGCGCCAATGACACCCGTGCCGAAGTGGCTGATCAAGTCACCTCTCTGGGAGGCGAGTTTGTCAAAGTGGATTACGAGGAAGAAGGCGGGGGTGGCGGTGGTTACGCCAAGGTGATGAGCGAAGGCTTCCAAAAAGCGCAGCGTGAGATGTACGCCAAGCAAGCCAAGGAAGTGGACATCATCATCACCACGGCGCTGATTCCCGGCAAGCCCGCGCCCAAGCTCATCACGGCCGAGATGGTCATGAGCATGAAACCCGGCAGCGTCATTGTGGACATGGCCGGTGAGCAAGGCGGCAACTGCGAACTGACCGTGCCCGGCGAAGCGGTGGTCAGGCATGGCGTGACCATCGTGGGCTATACCGACTTGGCCTCGCGTCTGTCCAAACAGTCGTCCACGCTGTACGCCAGCAACTTGTTCCGCCTCGCCGAAGAGTTGTGCAAGACCAAAGACGGCATCATCAACGTCAACATGGAAGATGATGCCATCCGCGGCCTGACCGTCGTCAAGCAAGGCAGCATCACCTGGCCTGCACCTGCGCCCAAGTTGCCTGCCGCCGCGACCGCACCTGCGGCCAAGTCCGCAGCAGCGCCTGCCGTCAAGAAAGCCGCCCACGGCCACGGTGCGCCCAGTGAACCCATGGCGGGCAGCAAACTGGCCATCATGTTTGGTGTGGTCGCCGCCTTGTTCTGGTTTGTGGGTGCCAATGCGCCCACCGAATTCCTGTCCCATTTCACCGTGTTTGTGCTGGCCTGTTTTGTGGGCTACATGGTGGTGTGGAACGTCAAGCCCGCGTTGCACACACCACTCATGAGCGTGACCAACGCCATCAGCAGCATCATCGCCATTGGTGCGTTGGTGCAGATTGCGCCGCCGTTTGCAGAGGCGGTGGTGGGTCGCCCCGATGGGTGGATTCGCGGTCTGGCCGCAGCAGGCATTGTGCTGACGGCGATCAATATGTTCGGCGGTTTTGCCGTCACCCAGCGCATGCTTGCCATGTTCCGCAAGTAAGAAGAAGGACGACACATCATGTCAACGAGTCTCGCAACGATGGCCTACATTGGGGCCACCATTCTTTTCATCTTGAGCCTGGGCGGCTTGTCCAACCAAGAAACCGCACGGCGCGGCAACCTGTACGGCATGATCGGCATGACGATTGCCGTTCTTGCCACGGTGTTTGGCCCCCAGGTCAGCAGCACCGGCTACACCTGGATCATTGGCGCCATGGTGGTGGGAGGAGGTATCGGTGTGTTTGCTGCGCGCACCGTGCAAATGACGCAGATGCCCGAGTTGGTGGCTTTGATGCACAGCATGGTCGGCTTGGCCGCCATGTTGGTGGGCTTTGCCACTTTCATCGACCCCGAAGCTGCCAAAGGCTTTGAAGGCGCCGCCAAATCTATCCACGAAATGGAGATTTACATTGGCGTCTTTATTGGCGCGATCACGTTCTCTGGCTCCATCATCGCGTTTGGCAAGTTGTCGGGTCGCATTGGCGGCAATCCCCTGTTGCTGCCGGGGCGCCACTTTCTGAACTTGATCGGTTTGTTGGTCGTCATTTATTTCGCCCGCGAATTCCTGAATGCCCATTCCATCGAAGAAGCCACCTTGCCCATTGCCGTGATGACGACGGTGGCCTTGCTGTTTGGTATCCACATGGTGATGGCCATTGGTGGTGCCGACATGCCCGTGGTGGTGTCCATGCTCAACAGCTACTCCGGCTGGGCGGCTGCGGCCACGGGCTTCATGCTCTCGAACGACTTGTTGATCGTGGTCGGCGCGCTGGTGGGTTCTAGCGGTGCGATTCTTTCCTATATCATGTGTAACGCCATGAATCGCAGCTTCATCAGCGTGATTGCTGGCGGTTTTGGTACCACCAGCGTGGCCAAGAAGCCAGCAGGCGAAGCTGCTCAGCCCGCCGGTGAAGTGTTCCCGATCAACGCGACGGAAACCGCAGAGCTGCTGCGCGACGCCAAGAACGTCATCATCGTGCCCGGCTACGGCATGGCGGTGGCGCAAGCGCAACACACCGTGTTTGAAATCACCAAGTTCCTGCGCGACAAAGGTGTCAATGTGCGTTTTGGTATTCACCCCGTGGCAGGGCGTATGCCGGGCCACATGAACGTGTTGCTGGCCGAAGCCAAAGTGCCTTATGACATTGTGTTTGAAATGGACGAGTTGAACGACGACTTTCCTGCCACCGATGTCACCATCGTGATTGGCGCCAATGACATCGTGAACCCAGCTGCCCAAGATGACCCCACCAGTCCCATCGCCGGCATGCCGGTGCTGGAAGTCTGGAAGGCGAAAACCTCCATCGTGATGAAACGCAGCATGGCATCGGGCTACGCCGGCGTGGATAACCCCCTGTTCTATAAGGATAACAACCGCATGTTGTTCGGGGATGCGAAGAAGATGCTGTCCGAAGTGCTCACTGCACTGAAAGCCTAAACAAACAACGGGGTCTTTTGACCCCGTTGTCACATGCGCAGACCGGGATGCTCAGGTGTTGGCTTGTATGATGCGCCTTGCCCGGGTGATAAGCCGGTCAACATAAGCTTTGTATGTCATTTCATGAGGTCTTCATAGGTGGCTGCCGCATTTTTGGCGCATGAAACTTATGCGTGACAGCTTATCCATCGCTTTCATGGTGTGCTTGAACTTGCGGGTTGCAGTATTAGGGAAATCACGCCACCGGTCACGAGGTGGTGCAGTAAGAATCCACTCTTAACGAGAACTTTGGAGACTTGACCATGACTGATCGCATTTGGCTCAAAGCCTACCCACCCGGTGTTCCCGCAGACATTGACGAAAACCGCTATGCCTCTATCGTGGAGATGATGGAGGAAAGTTTCCAAAAGTTTGCCGACAGAAGTGCCTACAGTTTCATGGGCAAAGAGATGACTTACCGACAGGTGGACACACTGAGTCGGACCTTTGGCGTCTATCTGCAGGGGCTGGGGCTTGCCAAGGGTGACCGTGTGGCCGTCATGATGCCCAACGTGCTTCAGTATCCGATTGCGGTGGCGGCTGTGCTGCGCGCAGGCTATACGCTGGTGAACGTCAACCCGCTATACACCCCCCGGGAGCTGCAGCATCAGTTGAAAGACGCTGGGGCCAAGGCCATCATCATTCTGGAGAACTTTGCAGCCGTTCTGGAGAAGTGCATTGCGGCCACCTCAGTCAAGCATGTAGTAGTTTGCGCGATGGGCGACCAACTGGGGGGGCTCAAAGGCGCGCTGGTGAATTTTGTCGTTCGGCACGTCAAGAAAATGGTTCCGGAGTACGACTTGCCTCAGGCGGTGCGGTTTAACGCAGCGCTGGCCAAGGCGGGCAGTGGCTCTTTGCAAACGGTGATCCTGGCGCCTGATGACGTCGCAGCCCTTCAGTACACGGGCGGCACGACAGGTGTTGCCAAAGGCGCGGTGCTGTTGCATCGCAATCTGGTGGCCAATATGTTGCAGGCCGACGCGTGCTTTCAGCCAGCGATGGGCAAGCTCGCCAACGGGGAGCAGATGGTCGAAGTCTGTGCCTTGCCGCTGTACCACATCTTCGCATTCACAGTCAGTCTGATGTTTTGCATGCGCCTGGGCGGCAAGCTGATTCTGATTCCCAACCCGCGCGACTTGCCGGCCGTGCTCACAGAGCTTGCTAAGCACAAAATCCATGTCTTCCCGGCGGTCAACACCTTGTTCAACGGCTTGGCCAATCATCCTGACTTTGGCAAGGTGGATTGGAGTCATCTGCTGGTGTCTGCCGGTGGTGGCACAGCGGTGCAAAGTGCGGTGGCCAAACGCTGGTTCGAAAAAACCGGGTGTGCCATCTGTGAAGGCTATGGGCTGAGCGAGACATCGCCACTGGTAACGGCCAATCCGGTCACGTTGACCGAGTACTCGGGTGCGATTGGTGTGCCCGTTCCCAGCACCTGGATCAAATTGCTCGACG
>Ga0136636_10000576_pt1 | contig 19340 bp, 18 predicted proteins | sample AntDrymUQ8522106_2_FD_104653 | JGI IMG/M metagenome (GOLD analysis project Ga0136636, IMG submission 104653) | Polar desert sand microbial communities from Dry Valleys, Antarctica - metaG UQ852 (21.06) | ecosystem: Environmental > Terrestrial > Soil > Desert | place: Antarctica: Dry Valley... | reverse complement strand
GTAGAGCGCCAGCGGGCTGGCCAGGAAAGGCTTGGTCATCCGTTGCGAGATCACCACTTGCATGATGTCGCCTTCGGTAATGTAATCCTTGGCCTTGAGTACGGCTTTTTTGAACGCTGCTTCGCCGAAGACGGAAACGGCCGGCTCGGAATGTACCGGCTGCTCGCTCGGAATATGAACCTGAGCGCGCAACTTGCCGAGTAATTCCATCAGCCGTGCTCGCGCCTTTTGATAGGCACCGGGGAAACCGGGTTCGGCATAGACAATCAGGGTCAGCTTGCCGGAGAGGTTGTCGACGACGGCAATTTCTTCAGAGAGCAGTAGGCCGATGTCGGGCGTGCCGATGTCATCAGTCTTGTTGGTCCGGGTCAAGCGGGTTTCGACATAGCGCACGGTGTCGTAGCCGAAGCAGCCGACTAGACCGCCGCAGAAGCGCGGCAGGCCATCGCTCGGCGGGGCGCGGAAGCGCTGCATGAACTTACCAATGAAGTCGAGTGGATTGGTGTCGTCTTCACGCTCGGCGATGCGATTACCGGTCAGCACCAGCACTTGATGGCCGGTGACGACAATGCGCGTCTGGGCGGCCAGACCGATGATCGAATAGCGGCCAAAGCGCTCGCCGCCCTGCACCGATTCAAGCAGGTAGGTGTAAGGCGTATTAGCCAGCTTGAGGTAGATGGAGAGCGGCGTGTCGAGATCGGCAAACGTTTCAAGCGTGACGGGAATACGGTTGTAGCCTTGCGCGGCAAGCGAGTTGAATTCTGTTTCAGTCATGGGGCAGCCTCGAAAATGACGTGGGTGTTGCGTACTGGTGCGTTGCGCCACGAAGGCGCGCGAGTGAGATCAGGTGCGCCAGCGACGCCAACCCTGGGGGCTGCCGTTGCTTCCATGCCCGTGCCATTCGTGCCAGATACGCAAAGGGGTCATTTGATGGTGAGGTCTTTAAAAGTGAGCGCCTGATGATAGGCGACAAGCAAATCGGATACTAGCGCATCGCAATCGGCACTGTCCACCGGCTCGCCTTCGTTGTAGCCGTAGGGCACGGCATAGGCCAGACAACCGGCGGCATGGGCGGCGTGGATGTCGTGTTTCGAGTCGCCAATATGCAGATTGCGCTCGGGCCGGACGTTGAGGATACGGCAGGCGTGCAGGATAGGTTCGGGATGTGGTTTCTTGTTCGGCGTGGTGTCACCGGAAACGATGACATCGAAGTAGTCGGTGAGCGCCATATGATCAAGCAGCGCTTCGGTAAACATGCCGGGCTTGTTGGTAACGACCCCCATTTTCAGGCCACTGGCTTTCCAGGCCTGGAGGCCATCGATTACGCCGGGGTAAATTTGGGTAAATTTGCCGTTGACCGCAGCATAGTGGCGCTTGAAGGATTCGATGGCTTGATGCAGCTTTTCGGCGCTCGGCGGCTGGCCGTGCGTGAGGCAGCGCTCGACCAAGACAGCCATTCCTTTGCCGACGAAGCTGTGCACTTCAGCCAGGCTGCGCGGCGGCTCGCCAATTTCTTCAAGCATCAGCCGGCAGGCTTCGGCGAGATCGGCGATGGTGTCGAGCAGGGTACCGTCAAGGTCGAAGGTAACGGATTGGAAGAACATCTGGATTTACCTCAGACTTTGGCGAGTTCATGACGCAGGTCAGCGATGATGCTGTTGTAGCGTTGCGGGTCGCTGTCTTTGCCGGCGCCATAGACGGCTGAACCAGCAACGAAGGCATCAACGCCGGCCCGGGCGATTTCGGCGATGTTGGCGACATTCACGCCACCATCGATTTCAAGACGGATACGCCGGCCAGTTTGCTCTTCATAGGCGTCGAGTCTGGCCCGGGCTTGCTGGGCTTTGGCCAAGGTGCCGGGGATGAATTTCTGGCCGCCGAAGCCGGGGTTGACGCTCATCAGCAGGATGACGTCAATCTTATCCATGACGTAATCCATCAAGTCGAGCGGCGTCGCCGGGTTGAAAACCAGACCGGCCTGACAACCGGCATCACGGATCAGCCCGAGGCTGCGATCAACGTGATCAGAAGCTTCCGGATGAAAAGTAATAATGTTTGCGCCGGCCTTGGCGAAGTCGGGAATGATGCGATCGACTGGCTTGACCATTAGATGCACGTCAATCGGCGCGCTGGTGCAGGGGCGAATTGCTGCGCAAACGAGCGGCCCAATAGTTAAATTGGGAACATAATGGTTATCCATCACGTCGAAGTGTATCCAGTCGGCGCCCGAAGCAATCACGTTGACCACTTCCTCGCCCAGTTTGGCGAAGTTGGCGGAGAGCAGGCTGGGTGCGATGATGAAATCTTTGGCTGACATGATGCTTCCCTAAACAAAAACAGATAACCGAAATTATCCCATGCCCGACTCCAACAAGTACCGTATCGAAATCATCCCCTCGGCGCAGTTCATTCCCGAGCAGTCCGACCCGAACGAAAATCGCTATCTATTTTCCTACACGATCACGATCAAAAACATTGGCGAAGTGCCGGCCCAACTGGTTTCACGGCACTGGATCATCACCGACGGCAACAACGAACAGCAGGAAGTGCGCGGCCTCGGCGTGGTCGGCAAGCAACCGCTGCTCAAGCCGGGCGAAAGCTTTCAGTACAGCAGCGGCTCAGCCTTGACGACGCCGGTCGGCACGATGAAAGGCACCTACCAGATGGTGGCGGAGGACGGTACGCACTTCAATGCGGAAATCCCCGAGTTTGCCTTAGCCATGCCACGGGTGCTGCACTGAGCCTGAAGCACAGCTACACGCTGATTGCCCCGTTTTACGACGCGGCGATTGGCCGGGCGACTCAGGCCGCCCGCCAGCGCAGCCTGGCCGCCCTGCCCACTTCCCCGAGCCGGGTTTTGTTGGCTGGGGTGGGCACCGGGCTGGATTTGCCGCATCTGCCGCCGCAACATCATTACGTCGGCCTCGACCTCAACCGCGCCATGTTGCGCCGCGCCTTGCCCCGAGTCGGCCATGTCGACTTCGCGCCGGTGCAAGGCGATGCCCAGCGCCTGCCTTTTGCCGATGGCAGTTTCGATTGCGCCGTGCTGCATCTGATTCTGGCTGTCGTCCCGGAGCCGGCGCACTGTTTTGCCGAAGTGGCCCGTGTTTTACGGCCGGGCGGACAGGTGCTGGTCTTCGATAAATTTCTGCGGCGTGGGCAGAGCGCCGTGTTGCGGCGAATGGTTAATCCGTTGATGCGGCGGATTGCAACGCGGCTCGATGTCGTCTTTGAAGACTTGCTCGCCGAAGCACCCCGTCTGATACTTGAACACGATCAGCCCGCGCTGGCGGGCGGTTGGTTCCGGATGATCCGGCTAAGTAAGGGCTGAGTCAGGCTCGACTTCGTTACCGAGCCCGTCATCAATCCAGGCCAATAACAGCGTGTAGGTCACAGCCAGGGCGACCGGACCGAGGAAAATTCCGATCAGGCCAAAACTCAACATGCCGCCGATTACGCCAGAGAAAATCAGCAAGAGCGGCAAGTCGGCTCCACGCTTGATCAGCACTGGCCGCAAGAAGTTGTCGAGGGTGCCGACGACCAGGCTCCAGACCAGCAGAAAGGTCGCCCAACTGTTATCGCCTTGCCAATACATCCAGCCGACCGCTGGCAACAAAACCAGCATCGGGCCGATCTGGGCAATACAAAACATCAGCATCAGAGCCGAAAGCAGCGAGGCGTAGGGCACGCCGACCACCGCCAAGCCAATGCCGCCGAGCACCGTCTGGGCAATAGCGGTGACGCCGACACCGAGCGCCACACCACGAATCGCCTGACTGGCCAGAATGACCGAGCCTTCACCCTGCGCCCCAGCCAAGCGCCGACCAAATCGACGCACCAGGCGGGCCCCGGTTTCGCCGCCGGCATACAGAATGGCGGCAATCACCACAACAAGTAAAAACTGCAGCAACATGCCACCCAGACCACCGACCTGACCGAGCAACCATTTGCCGGAATCAGCCGCATAGGGCGTCGCTTTGGCCAGCACGCCGGCTGCACCACCCGCCGCCAGTTGATTCCAGGCGCCGGCAATTTTTTCACCGACCAACGGCAAGTTGGCCACCCAGTCAGGCAGCTTTGGCAAGCCTTCAGTCGCCAGCGACTTGCCGGCTGCGGTCAACTGGTCCAAATGCTCAAAAATGATATCAATCGCCAGCCACAAGGGCAGCACTAGCAGCAGCAACATGCCCAGGCTCATCACTGCCACCGCCGGCGCCCGGCGATTGCCGAAACGCGCTTCGAGCGATTTCAGTAGCGGCCAGGTAGCAACAACGATCATTGTCGCCCACACCGTGGCCGCCAAAAACGGTCGAAGCACCCACAACGACAGGCCGATCAGCCCGATGATGCAAATAACTGCCAGCGTATGTCTGGCCAGATCTGGGCGAACTTCAGCCATCAACTCCGGTAATCCGCGTTAATTTTGACGTAGTCGTAGGAAAAGTCGCAGGTGTAAATACTGGCCTGCGCCGCACCGCGCCCGAGATCAACGCGCACGGTGATTTCGGCCTGCGCCATCACCCGCGCCCCATCTTCTTCCTCGTAGGCCGCCGCCCGGCCGCCTTTCTCCGCCACCAGCACGTCATCGAGCCAGACCTTGACACCATCGACATCCAGATCATTGATCCCGGCGTAGCCAACGGCCGCCAGAATACGGCCGAGGTTGGGGTCGGAAGCAAAAAAGGCCGTCTTGACCAGCGGCGAATGGCCGATGGCGTAGCCAACCAGACGGCACTCGGCAATCGTCTTGCCGCCCTCAACCGCGACCGTAATAAACTTGGTCGCGCCTTCGCCGTCACGCACGATGGCCTGCGCCAGTTCAACCGAAACCGCAATAATCGCCGCCTTGACCTCGGCCCAGCCAGCATCGCTTGCGCTGGCAAAACTGGCCCGGGACTGGCCGGTGGCGATCATCACGTAGGAGTCGTTGGTCGACGTGTCGCCATCAACGGTGATGCAGTTAAAGGAAGCATCAGCCGCTTCCTTGACCAGCGTATCGAGTAGCGGCTGAGCAATACCAGCATCGGTGGCGAGAAAACCGAGCATCGTCGCCATGTTCGGCCGGATCATCCCAGCGCCTTTGGAAACACCGGAAATCGTCACTTTTTTGCCGTCGACCGTAGTAATCGTCCGCGAGGCGGCCTTGGCCACCGTGTCGGTAGTCATGATGCCGTGTGCGGCGGCATACCAATTGTCGGCTTTCAGATCGGCCTGCGCGGCGGGCAAGCCGGCCTTAATGCGCTCGACTGGCAACAACTCAAGAATGACCCCGGTGGAAAATGGCAACACCTGTTCGGCCTCGACGCCAAACAAGGCAGCCACCGCCTCGCAACTGGCCTGCGCCGCCTGCCGACCGGGCTCACCCGTGCCGGCGTTGGCGATGCCGGTGTTGATCACCAGCGCCCGGATTTCCTTGCCACTGGCCAGATGCTTGCGGCACAACTGCACTGGTGCGGCACAAAAGCGGTTTTGCGTGAACACGCCAGCCACCGTACAACCGGCATCCAGCGCGACCAAAGTCAGGTCACGGCGATTTTTCTTGCGAATTTCGGCCTCAGCCACCCCGAGGCGAACACCAGCCACGGGAAAGAGTTGATCGGCGGCAGGCGTAGCGTAATTAACAGGCATTCTCGACACTCCAAAAGCATCAAGGCACCGCTTGGGTGCCTTGGGGGGAATCAGAAAAAATCAGGATAGTTTTCCGTGGCACTGCTTGTATTTCTTCCCGCTGCCACAAGGGCAGGGATCGTTTCGACCGACTTTAGGCCCGGCATCCGCCGGCTGTTGCGGCGGCGTTTCACCGATACCGCTACCCAAGGCCTCGTCGTAACCCGCGTGCTGATACTGGACATTCTGGACATCCGCATGTGGCGCGGTTTCCTCAACATCTTCCGGCGAACGAATCTGCACGGTAAAGACAATGCGTGTAACTTCCTTGCGCACCTGGTCAAGCAGGCCCTCAAATAGCTCGAAAGCCTCGCGCTTGTATTCCTGCTTCGGATTCTTCTGGGCGTAACCGCGCAGATGGATACCCTGACGCAGATGATCCAGCGCCGCCAAATGCTCACGCCAGTGCGAATCGAGGCTTTGCAACATGACATTGCGCTCAAACTGATGGAAGCTTTCAGCGCCCACCAGATCAATCTTGGCCTGATACGCCGCATCTGCCTCCTGGGTAATACGCGCCAGGATTTCCTCGGCCGAAATTGTTGGCTCGTCCTTGATCCACTGATCAACCGGCGCAGCAATCTGCAACTCGGCTATCAAGGCGCGCTCCAGAGCCGGCATATCCCATTGCTCTTCGACCGATTCAGCTGGAACGTGGATGTGGAAAATATCCGCAATCACGCTGTGACGCATCGCCGTGGTCGTTTCCGAAATATCCTCGGATTCCAGCAACTCATTGCGCTGCTGATAGATCACCTTACGCTGATCGTTCGAAACATCATCGTATTCGAGCAGTTGCTTGCGAATATCGAAGTTGCGGGCTTCCACCTTGCGCTGCGCCGACTCCAGCGAGCGAGTCACGAGCGGATGCTCAATCGCCTCGCCTTCCGGCATTTTCAGCTTGTCCATGATGGTGCGCAGACGCTCACCGGCGAAAATGCGCAACAAGGGATCATCGAGCGACAAATAGAAGCGGGAAGAACCAGCATCACCTTGGCGACCAGCACGACCACGCAACTGGTTGTCGATCCGGCGCGACTCATGACGCTCGGAGCCAATAATGTGCAGACCGCCCGCCGCCAGCACCTGATTGTGCACCACCTGCCAGTCTTCACGCTTCGTAGCGATATTCGCGTCGCGTTCAGCCTCCGGCAAGGTTTCGTCGTGCTTGATGGCCGAGAGAATTTTTTCGATATTGCCACCGAGCACAATGTCGGTACCGCGACCGGCCATGTTCGTCGCAATCGTCACAATACCCGGCTGACCGGCCTGAATAACGATTTCCGCCTCACGGGCATGTTGCTTGGCGTTGAGCACCTGATGCGGCAACTTTTCTTTATCGAGCAGGCTGGAGAGCAGTTCGGATGCTTCAATCGAAGTTGTACCAACCAGCACTGGCTGACCGCGCTTGGCGCAATCCTTGATATCGGCGACGATCGCCGCGTTCTTTTCCTCGGCAGTTTTGAAGACCTGATCGTTCATGTCCTTGCGGACCATCGGCCGATGCGTCGGGATGACTACGGTTTCCAGACCATAAATTTGCTGGAATTCGTAAGCTTCGGTATCGGCCGTTCCGGTCATGCCGGACAGCTTGCCGTACATGCGGAAATAATTCTGGAAAGTGATCGAGGCCAGCGTCTGGTTCTCGGCCTGAATCTGCACGCCTTCCTTGGCTTCAACGGCCTGATGCAGGCCATCGGACCAACGGCGACCGGACATCAAACGACCGGTAAACTCGTCAACGATAACCACTTCGCCGTTCTGCACAACATATTGCTGATCCTTCTGGAACAGCGTCAGCGCGCGCAAAGCGGCGTTCAGGTGGTGCATCAGCGTAATGTTGGATGTTTCGTAGAGGCTGCGCCCCTCGACCAGCAAACCGTGCTCAAGCAACAGCTGCTCGGCGTGTTCGTATCCGGCTTCGGAAAGATGGACCTGATGGCCTTTCTCATCAACCCAGAAATCACCCTCGCCATTTTCTTCCGTCGCCCGCGTCAGCAATGGAACGATGTCCTTCATACGCAGGTAATTTTCGGTGTGATCTTCGGCCTGCCCGGAAATAATCAGTGGCGTCCGCGCCTCATCGATTAGGATCGAATCGACCTCGTCGACAATGGCGAAATTCAGGCCGCGCTGAACGCGTTCGCCACCTGAATAAACCATGTTGTCGCGCAGGTAGTCGAATCCAAATTCGTTATTGGTGCCGTAAGTAATATCGGAGGCGTAAGCCGCCTGCTTGGCTTCATGGTCCATCTGCGACAGATTGACGCCGACGCTGAGGCCGAGAAAACGGTGCAAACGCCCCATCCACTCTGCATCGCGGCTGGCCAAGTAGTCGTTGACCGTAATGACATGAACGCCCTTGCCGGAAATGGCATTGAGGTAGGCCGGCAAAGTACCGACCAGCGTTTTGCCTTCACCAGTACGCATTTCAGCAATTTTGCCATCATGCAGCACCATGCCGCCAACCAGCTGCATGTCGAAATGGCGCATGCCCAGTTCGCGCTTGCCGGCTTCGCGAACCACCGCAAAAGCTTCCGGCAAGAGGTCATCAAGTGACTCGCCTTGGGCGTGGCGCTGACGGAATTCATCCGTCTTGGCGCGCAAAGCGTCATCGCTCAGCCCCTGCAATGACGGCTCAAACGCGTTTATACGCTTGACAGTCTGGGAGTATTGTTTGATCAGCCGGTCGTTGCGGCTGCCGAAAATTTTTTTGAGTAGGCCGGAAATCATTGCGATCAAAGGTGGTTACGCAGAATGCGACAAGGCGGCGATTCTAACACGCCACCCCGGCACTACGCTGATGACCTAAATCAAGGCGAACCGAACCCCGCCTAGCGACGCTTGACTTGCGCGAACTCGGGGCCTTGCTTAAGGAACAGCGCCGGATTTTGCGCAACGCCGAGCATCCTGACCTCAAAATGCAAGTGTGAACCGGTGGAACGCCCTGTGCTGCCAACCGCACCGATTTTTTCGCCACGCTTGATCAGCGTCCCGGCCTTGACATCCAGCGCTGACAAATGGGCGTAACGCGAGGTCAGACCATCACCGTGATCGACTTCGATCAGATTCCCGTATTCGGCATGGTAAGCGGCGGAAAGGACCACGCCGTCGGCGGCGACAACAACCGGCGTACCCGTTTCAGCATTGAAATCGATACCTTCATGCATTGCCCGATATCCGGCAAACGGATCGCTGCGATGGCCAAAGGGTGAGCCAAGAAAAGCCTCCTTGACCGGCAATATGGTGGGCAACAAGCGATCCTTAACGCGCTTTTCGAGCAAACGGGACTCAAGGATGGCCAGCTCATCAGCCTTGCTATCTACCGTTGCGGCCAAACGATCAATCTCCTGCTGCAAGGCTGCCTCACCCAGCGGCGCCGGTAAATAAGGGCCACCTTGCCCAGCCTTAATCTCCGGTGCAACTTCCTGCTTGCGTCCGGCCAGACCGGAAACGCGCTCGCCCAGGCTATCAAGTTGCAGCACCTTGGCTTGCAATTCGCCAAGGCGAGTGGCCATCAACTGCAGGTTATTGGTTACGTAGCTCTCTGTTTTTTTCGATTCCTGTTGCTGCAGCGAAAGCAGAAGATTTTCCACGACCGGCAAACGCCAATGCACGGAAAGCCAGGAAAAAAGTACCGAGGTCGAAAAAAGTAGCGCCAGTGATACAACAAGCGTCGCCACGATATGACGAGGCATAATAGTGATTGTTCGCGCCGCCTTGAGATGACGCGATACCAGAATAATTTGCATGGAACCTCCTATGTACAAAGGACCGGAGCAATACCTCGACAGCGACGCTGCCGCCAGCAGGGTGATGACCCATGCACGGCTATTGCTCAAGCTCTCGCGCCACTTTGAAGCGATCGCCCCAGTCGGGTTACGCCACGCGGCACACGTTGCCAATTACAAGTCGGGGAAGATCGTTATCCACGCCGATAACGGCGCAGTTGCCACTAAAATCCGCCAGATGAGTCAGCGCTTTTGTGACGAGTTATCGAAAAGAGGGGCTGAGTGTACAGGCATTGAGGTAAAAGTTCAACCCCGAGAAATCGCTTTGCAATCAACAACATCAACCCAGAAGCCCCTTTCTGCAAGGGCTTGCGGCGTGCTACGGTCGACCAGCGAAAACTTGCCAAAAGGGCCGTTGCGCGATGCGCTCGACCGCTTGCTGCAGCGTGCCGCTAAAGCGGAATGAGGGCGAAACGCTCAATAATCATCAGAGCGAAAACGATCAGCGCGAAGACGACGCCGTACTGAAAAAGTCGCCAGGCGAGGGCAAGATATTTACGATTTCCGGTGATCACATAGATCAGCAATCCGGCGCCAATCGCCACCACCAAAATAACTGCCAACAGACGTAGCAGCCACATTACGCTTTACGCCAACTGTTGATTTAGCCAGCGGGTAACACCTTGCGGCGCGTGCTCGGCTTGGTCGAAAGTCACCAGTTCCCAGGACTCCTGATGATTCAGCAGTTCGCGCGCCAACTGATTGTTCAGCGCATGACCGCCTTTGTGCGAAGAAAATGCCGCCAGCAAGGGATGGCCGAGCAAATAGAGATCACCGACCGCGTCGAGAATTTTGTGTTTGACGAATTCGTCACCGTAACGCAAACCATCCTGGTTCAGGACGCGGAATTCATCGAGAACAATCGCATTCTCCAGACCACCACCAAGGGCGAGGCCATTTTCACGCAGGTATTCGACTTCCTGCATGAAACCGAAGGTGCGGGCCCGTGCAACATCGCGAACATAGGAATCATCGGCAAAATCGATGGAGGCTTTTTGCTTCGATTTGTCGATGGCGGGATGATTAAAAACAATGGAAAACGACAAACTGTAGCCGTCGTAAGGCTCAAAGCGCGCCCACTTGTCGCCATCACGAACTTCGATAGGTTTAGTGACGCGAATAAATTTTTTGGCTGCGTTCTGCTCTTCGATGCCTGCTGACTGAATCAGGAAAACGAAGGGCGATGCTGATCCGTCGAGGATGGGTACTTCCGGCGCATCCAGATCAACCCAGGCGTTATCGATACCGAGACCAGCAAAGGCCGACATCAGGTGTTCAATGGTGCCCACCTTGACGCCATCTTTTTCCAGACAGGAGCACATGCGGGTATCAGCAACCAATAAGGCGGCAGCGGGAATATCCACCGGCTCGGGCAAATCAACACGACGGAAGACGATGCCGGTATTTGGCGCAGCCGGACGCAGGGCCATATTGACCTTGACGCCACCATGCAGGCCAACACCTGAAGCGCGGATAATTGTCTTGAGCGTGCGTTGCTTTAGCATGCAAGTACTTGAATAATTTGGGGAGCGGCGCATTGTAACACAAGGCGCCGCCGCCCTTTTTCAGAGTAAGGCTGTGTTACTTTCAGTCTGCCTGCTTACGCAAGAAGGCTGGAATGTCGTAACGATCCACGCCGCTGTTGGCCAGCGCTTCAACTGTCACATTGCGTTTGCGCACGACTGCCGGCACGTCAAGGTGCGAGTAATCAGGTGCGGAACCGAATGCCACGACACCATGCGTACCCGTTGCTTGCATGACCGGGGTATTGATCACTTCAAACGTCTGACGGTTACGGGCAACGGCAACCTGACCGAGGCCAGTGGCGACGACGGTGACGCGCAGCTCATCGCCCATCAGTTCATCGTAAACCGCACCGAAAATGATGTGTGCGTCGTCAGCGGCAAATGCCTTGACGGTGTTCATCACTTCATTGACTTCCTTCATCTTCAGGCCGCCCTTTGCTGCCGTGATGTTGACCAAAACGCCCTTGGCGCCGGACAGGTTCACACCCTCCAGCAGCGGCGAAGCGACAGCCTGTTCAGCCGCGATACGGGCACGGTCAACGCCGGCCGCAGCGGAAGAACCCATCATGGCGCGGCCCATTTCACCCATCACCGTGCGGACGTCTTCAAAGTCGACGTTCACCAGGCCGGGGTAGGTAATGATTTCGGCAATGCCGCCGACGGCGTTTTTCAGCACATCGTCTGCCGCCTTGAAGCAATCGTCAACATCGGCATCGTCGCCCATGACTTCCATCAACTTGTCATTGAGGATAACGATCAGCGAATCGACGTGCTTGGAGAATTCGGCAATACCGGCTTCGGCCGCCTTCATGCGCTTGTTGCCTTCGAAGCTGAACGGCTTGGTGACCACGCCAACAGTCAGGATGCCCATTTCACGAGCGATCTCGGCCACCACTGGAGCAGCGCCCGTTCCCGTGCCACCACCCATACCGGCGGTGATGAAGGCCATGTGGGCTCCAGCCAGCGCAGCGCGAATTTCGTCGCGATGTTCCTGTGCGGCTTCCTGGCCTTTTTCCGGCTTGGCGCCTGCGCCCAGACCGGTTTTACCCAACGACAACTTGCTCGATGCGGCATTGCGGCTCAGTGCCTGGGCATCCGTATTTGCAGCAATGAATTCAACACCATTGACGCCTTCAAGAATCATGTGCTCGATGGCATTACCACCGGCGCCACCGACCCCAAAAACCTTGATGATGGTGCCGCTCTCTTCCTTCTCGATGATTTCAAACATGACTACCTCCTCTGAAAAAACTGGTCAAATAACAAATTAAAAATTCTTGGCAAACCACGAACGCATACCTTCAAAAACATCCTTCATGCCCTGCTTTTCTTTGATCTTCTGGCCCCGTTTGCGCTGCGACTGCGCTTCCAGCAACAGACCAAAGGCTGTTGAAAAGCGTGGGCTTTGTACGACATCGGCCAGACTGCCGGTGTATTTCGGGTTGCCCAAACGAACCGGCATGTGGAAAATTTCTTCGCCCAGTTCGAGCATGCCGGGCATGACACTGGCACCACCAGTGAGCACGATGCCGGAGGACAGCACTTCCTCGAACCCGGCGCGGCGCAACTCGTGCTGAATCAATTCATAGAGCTCTTCAACGCGCGGCTGAATGACATCAGCCAGCGCCCGGCGGCTCAATTTACGGCTCGGACGGTCGTCGACCCCAGCAACTTCCATGCTTTGCTCGGCATCGGCCAGTTGCGACAGGGCGCAGCCGTAACGGCACTTGATGTCCTCGGCTTCGCGCGTCGGCGTGCGCAAGGCCATCGCGATATCGTTGGTGATCTGGTCGCCAGCGATCGGAATCACCGAGGTATAGCGAATCGCCCCCTGCGTCCACACGGCGATATCTGTTGTGCCACCGCCGATGTCGATCAGACAAACACCGAGATCCTTTTCATCTTCGGAAAGCACGGCGTAGCTTGACGCTAGCGGCTGCAGCATCAGGTCATTTACTTCCAGACCACAGCGACGCACGCACTTGACAATGTTCTGCGCTGCCGAGATGGCGCCGGTGACGATGTGCGTCTTCACTTCCAGGCGCATGCCGCTCATGCCGATCGGCTCGCGAATGCCGTCCTGGCCGTCAATAACGAATTCCTGCGTCAGGATATGGAGGATTTCCTGGTCGGCCGGAATCGGCATTGCCTTGGCGGTTTCGATGACGCGCTCGACGTCACTCTGGGTGACTTCCTTATCCTTGATTGCCACCATGCCATTCGAGTTGAAGCTCTTGATGTGGCTGCCGGCGATGCCGGTGTAGACATCCTTGACCTTGCAGTCAGCCATCAATTCGACTTCCTGGATGACCCGGCTGATCGTATGCACGGTGTCCTCAATGTTTACTACAACGCCTTTTTTCAGGCCGCGTGAATCCTGCGACCCCATGCCGATCACATTCAAGTGGCCTTCCTGATTGATCTCGGCGACCAGCGCGACGATTTTCGACGTCCCGATATCCAGACCGACGACCAAGTCTTTATTGTCTCTGCTCATACTTTTACTTTCCCTTCCCCTCGCCCGCGACTCGCATCGCAAAGCCGTTCGGATACCGCAAATCCACGACTGCCGGCCGTACCGCCCGTTTGGCGACCGTTTCCGGATATACCTCGATAAATCTTTGCAGGCGCACACCGACCGGCGCCTTCGGCTGCTCGCGCCCCATGTCCACCACCATGCCGTTGGCCAGTTTGAGTTGCCAGGCCAGGCGCGGCGACAAGATGACCTGTACCGGCTTTTCGCCCACCGTCTTGAAGCTGTCGGCAAACTCGGCATAGCGCTTCATCACTTCCGGCGCCGTGCCCTGTGGCCCGAAGAGCAATGGCAAGGCGGCCAACTCCTCCGCACTCGGCACTGCCGAAAACACTTCGCCGTAGCTGTCCACCAATTCGCCGCGTCCCTCGCCCCAACGGGCGGCCGGACGATGTTCCTCGACCTTTAATTCCAGCTTGGCCGGCCACACTCGCCGGACTTCGACCTTGCGCACCCAAGGCAGCGTTTCCAGCGTGCCGCGCACCGTTTCCAGATTCAGGCTGAAGAAATTGCCCTTCAACGCCAATGGCAAAACCTGTTCCACTTCCAGCCGGCGCGTATGCGCCAGCGGCTCGGCAAACACCACTTGGCGCACCGGCAAGGACGGCACTCGCACCAGCCATACCGCCGCCGCTGCCAGCAACGCGGCCGCCGCGACCAGCATCAGCAGGTCGGCAAGCGCATTTAGCAGGTGCGGCTTGTTCCACATTAATTGCCTCAGTCGTTGGTGGCGAGTTCGAGCACATGACGCACCAATGCCGGGTATTCCATGCCTGCTACCCGGGCGGCCATCGGCACCAGCGAGTGATCGGTCATGCCCGGTGCGGTATTCACTTCCAAGTAGTAGTGCTTACCTTCTTCGTCCATCAGAAAATCTACCCGGCCCCAACCGCGTCCGCCGAGAATGCGAAAGGCTTCCAGCGCGCCTTTGCGAATTTCCAGCTCCTTGGCTTCCGACAAGCCACACGGACAGAGGTAACGCGTGTCGTCACGGTTGTACTTGGCTTCGTAGTCGTACCAGTCGGTGGCCGGCTCAATCTTGATGATCGGCAGCGCCACCATGTCATCGCCGCGGCCAATGATGCCGACCGTGTACTCCCCACCCATCACGCCCTTTTCGGCAATCACCAAAGGGTCATACTTGGCGGCTTCGGCGTAGGCGAGGTGCAACGTTTCGCGCTCCTTGACCTTGCTGATACCGATCGAAGAACCTTCATGCGCCGGCTTGACGAAAATCGGCAAACCGAGGTCTTCCTCGACTTCGGCAAAATCGGAATCGGCGGTGAGCAGTGCATAGTCGGGAATCGGCAGGCCGGCGGCCTGCCAGAGCAGCTTGGTGCGGAATTTATCCATACCGAGAGCGGAGGCCATGACGCCTGAGCCGGTGTAGGGGATGTGCATCAACTCGAGGGCGCCTTGAATCGTCCCGTCTTCACCGTGCCGGCCATGCAGCGCAATAAAGGCGCGGTCGAAGCCCTTTAAGGCATCGAGTGGCTGTTCGGCCGGGTCGAAGGCGTGGGCATCGATGCCCTGCCCTTGTAGCGCGGCCAGGACGCGGGCGCCACTTTTGAGGGAGACCTCACGTTCGGCGGACGTGCCGCCGAAAAGGACTGCGACTTTACCGAAACTGCTCATTTCAACTCCACCACTTTGCCGGGCACGGCACCGATCGAACCGGCGCCCATGCATAAGACCACGTCGCCAGCACGGGCGACCTCCATAATCGTTTGCGGCATGGCCGCTATATCTTCGACAAAAACTGGCTCGACCTTGCCGGCGACGCGCAGGGCTCGGGCCAGTGACCGGCTATCGGCAGCAACGATCGGCGCTTCGCCAGCGGCGTAGATTTCGGCCAACAAAAGGGCGTCGACCGTAGAAAGCACCTTGATGAAGTCTTCAAAACAGTCGCGCGTCCGTGTGTAACGGTGCGGCTGGAAAGCCAGCAGCAGGCGACGGCCGGGGAAGGCACCACGGGCAGCTGCCAATGTCGCGGCCATTTCGACCGGGTGATGACCGTAGTCGTCGACCAGCGTAAAAGTACCGCCGGTTGGCAAAGCGACTTCGCCGTAACGCTGGAAGCGCCGATCAACGCCGGTGAATTCAGCCAGCGCCTTGATGATGGCGGCGTCTGATATCTGCACTTCGGTGGCAACGGCGATTGCTGCCATGGCGTTGAGCACGTTATGCAGACCCGGCAGATTGAGCGTGATCGGTAGCCGCGAGGTCGTGCCATTGACGCGGACACAATCGAAGCGCATCTGGCCGTCGGCGGCAACAATGTTTTCAGCGTAGAAATTGCAGCCCGGCGTCAGGCCATAGGTGATGATCTGCTTGGCGACGCGCGGCATGATGTCGCGGACGTTAGCGTCGTCGCCACAGAGGACGGCCACACCGTAGAAAGGCAAGCGGCTAAGGAAATCGACGAAAGCACTTTTCAGCCGCTCAAAATCGTGGCCGTAGGTTTCCATGTGGTCGGCATCGATATTGGTGACGACTGAAATGACCGGCGAGAGAAAGAGGAATGAGGCATCCGACTCGTCGGCTTCGGCCACGAGGAAATCGCCACTGCCGAGACGGGCATTGGCGCCGGCGGCATTCAGGCGACCACCGATGACAAATGTCGGATCAACGCCACCTTCGGCCAGGATGCAGGTCACCAAACTGGTTGTTGTTGTCTTGCCGTGCGTACCGGCGATGGCGATACCGTGCTTCAGGCGCATCAGTTCAGCCAGCATTTGGGCTCGCGGCACGACCGGAATGTGACGCTCACGAGCGGCAATAACTTCCGGGTTGTCTTCTTTGACCGCCGTTGATGTGACCACGGCATCAGCTCCTGCAATATTTTCTGCGGCGTGACCGAGCATGACCTTAATGCCTTCGCCTTCGAGGCGGCGCGTCGTCGCGCTCGCCGCCAGGTCGGAGCCGGTTACGGTGTAATCGAGGTGAGCCAGCACTTCGGCAATGCCGCTCATGCCGGAACCACCAACGCCGACAAAGTGGATATGTTTGACTTTATGTTTCATTTCGCGCTCTCTGCACAAATATTCGCCACTTCTTCGGTGGCATCGGGCTTGGCCAGACTGCGGGCCTTTTCGGCCATTTCCAGCAGTTGACCGCGACTATAGTTCCGGATCAGCGCCAGGGACTCCGGGGTCAGTTCGGTTTGTGGCAACAGGAAGGCACCACCGACATTGACCAAAAATTTAGCGTTGCCGGTCTGGTGATCATCAACAGCATGCGGGAAAGGCACCAGAATGCTCGCCACACCGGCCGCTGCCAGCTCTGCTACGGTCAACGCGCCAGAACGGCAAATAACCAGATCGGCCCATTCGTAGGCACCGGCCATGTCTTCGATGAAGGAGACGCAATGCGCCTGCACACCGACGGCGGCGTAGTTGGCCTTGAGCGACTCAATGTGCTTTTCGCCAGCCTGATGGACGATCTGCGGCTGCTCGTCTTCCGCCAATAGCGCCAAGGCCTGCGGCACCTTCTCGTTGAGCACTTGGGCGCCAAGGCTGCCACCAATAATCAGCACGCGTAGCGCACCAGTCCGCTCGGCAAACCGTTCAGCTGGCGGGGCTATCCTGGCGATTTCCGGACGCACTGGATTACCGGCCCAGACACCCTTTTTCAGGACATCCGGGAAGCCGGTGGCGATCCGATCAGCCACGCCAGCGAGGACGCGATTGGCTAGCCCGGCCACGGAATTCTGTTCATGCACGACCAGCGGCTTGCCGAGCAACGCAGCCATCATGCCACCGGGGAAAGTGATGTAGCCGCCCATGCCGAGCACGACATTCGGTTGCACCTGACGGATCGCTTTTTGTGCCTGCCAGAAACCTTTGAGCAGATTGAGCGGCAGCAACAACTTGCGCAGCAAACCCTTGCCGCGCAAAGCCGCAAACTTGACCCAGACCATTTCAAAACCATGCTGTGGCACCAGACGAGCTTCCATGCCGTCAGGGTTGCCCAGCCAAACGACACGCCAGCCACGCTCACGCATTTTTTCCGCGACGGCCAGTGCCGGGAAGATGTGACCACCGGTACCACCGGCCATGATCAGGATCGTTTGGCTCATAGTTTTCCGCCTCTCATCAATTGGCGGTTCTCCCAGTCAACCCGCAACAGGATGGCCATCGCCACACAATTGGCGAGAATGCCCGAGCCACCGAAGCTCATTAGCGGCAAGGTCAGGCCCTTGGTCGGCAGCAAACCCATATTCACGCCCATGTTGATGAAGGACTGGACGCCGATCCAGATGCCCATGCCCATGGCAACGAGCGCCGGGTAGAGACGTTCGAGTTGCACACATTGGCGGCCGATGGCGAAGGCGCGCTGGACGATCAAGGCAAACAGGGCGATCACGGCGACCACACCAAAGAAGCCCATTTCCTCGGCGATGACCGCCAGCAGAAAGTCGGTATGCGCTTCCGGCAAATAAAATAGCTTTTCAACGCTGGCACCCAGGCCGACACCAAATAACTCGCCACGCCCGAAGGCGATTAGTGAATGCGACAACTGGTAGCCTCGGCCGAAGGCATCGGCCCACGGGTCCATGAAGCCGAAAACGCGGTCACGCCGGTAGGGCGAGACGATGATCATGACGGCGAAGGCAATCAGCAAACCGACCACCAGCAAGGCAAATAGCCGTGCCTTCAAGCCACCGAGGAAAAGAATGCCCATGGCGATTGAGATGATGACGACGAAGGCGCCGAAATCCGGTTCCTTGAGGAGCAACATGCCGACGACGGCCATGGCGCCAAACATCGGCAGAAAAGCCTGCTTCAGGTCGTGCATGACGTTGATCTTGCGCACGGTGTAGTCCGCAGCGTAGAGCACGGCAAACATCTTCATCAACTCAGATGGCTGCAGATTGGCGAAGCCGAGCGGCAACCAGCGGCGGGCGCCATTGACGTCCTTGCCGACTCCCGGAATCAGCACGATGGCAAGCAGGACGACGCCGATCATGAATAGGTAAGGGGCGTAGCGTTGCCACAGCGACAGCGGAATCTGGAAAGTCACCGCAGCCGCGACCAACCCGATGCAGAGGAAAACACCATGGCGAACCAGATAGTAAGCCGGCTGATGATTGGTGAAACGACCGGCTTCGGCGATGGCGATTGAGGCCGAATAGACCATGACCATGCCGGCGAACAACAGGATCAGGACGCTCCAGAGCAGCGCATAGTCTATTTCGGCGACTTGGCGGCGGGGGCTATCGAGGGCGCCGAGCATCATGCTTGCAGCCCCTTGACCGCGTCGATGAATGCCTGGGCGCGATGGGCGTAATTGCGATACATGTCGAGGCTGGCGCAGGCGGGGGAAAGCAACACGCAATCGCCGGCTTGGGCTTGCCCGGCGAGCCATGTGACGGCAGTAGCCATATCGGCAAATGACTGGGTCGGCACGGCACATCCGGCGATGGCACTTTCGATGGCAGCAGCATCGCGGCCGATCAGCGCAACGGCACGACCATGATTGGCGAGCGCGGCCTTGAGCGGCGAAAAATCTTGGCCCTTGCCATCGCCGCCGAGTACGATGGCGATCTTGCGGCCCATGCCTTCAATGGCGGCCAGCGTCGCGCCGACGTTGGTACCTTTTGAATCATCGACGTAAATCACGTCCTTGATTTGAGCGATGGTTTCGACGCGATGCGGCAGCCCAGCAAAAGATTTCAGCGGCTCAAGCAACCGAGCCGGAGCGATGCCAATCGCTTCGCACAGAGCAAGCGCCGCCATGGCATTGGCGGCGTTATGCAAACCGCTCAGTTTTAGCGTGTCGACCGCAGCAATGGCCTCTTTGCCCTTGCAGATGGCGCCATTG
>Ga0136636_10000575_pt1 | contig 19342 bp, 14 predicted proteins | sample AntDrymUQ8522106_2_FD_104653 | JGI IMG/M metagenome (GOLD analysis project Ga0136636, IMG submission 104653) | Polar desert sand microbial communities from Dry Valleys, Antarctica - metaG UQ852 (21.06) | ecosystem: Environmental > Terrestrial > Soil > Desert | place: Antarctica: Dry Valley... | reverse complement strand
TGGCAGGCCGCAGGGCAGCAGGTGCTGGTGGTGTTCCAGGGGCCCGACGGCTACATCTCGCCCAACGGTTACGCCAGCAAGCGGGAACACGGCAAGGTGGTGCCCACCTGGAACTACGCCACCGTGCAGGCCCGCGGCCCGCTGGTGGCGCTGGAAGACGCCGCTGCCACGCACGCCCTGGTCAGCATGCTGACCCCGCACCACGAGACGCGCCAGGCCAGGCCTTGGGCGGTCGGCGCTGCGCCCGACGACTACATCGCCGGCATGCTGCGCGCCATCGTCTGCGTCGAGATCCCGCTCACCGCGCTGGTCGGCAAGTACAAGCTCAGCCAGAACCGCAGCGTCGCCGACCGTGCCGGCGTGGTGGCCAACCTGCAGGCGGATGCCGAGCCGGCGGCGCACGACCTCGCGGCCTGGATGCAATCGCCCGCAGGAGCGCAACCATGACCGCAGCGGCGCTGCACATCGCCCCGCTGGGCGCCGCCGACCGCGCCGCCTGGGAGCCGCTGGCGCGCGGCTACAAGGCCTTCTACGAAACCGAGGTGGACGACGCCGGCTACGCCGCCGCCTGGCAGCGCCTGATGGCTGGCGCGCCGATGCTGGCGCTGGGCGCCTGGCTTCCTGAGGGCGGGGCGGGCGGGGCGGGCGGGCAGGGCGGTGTGCCTGACGCTGCACCGCGCCTGGTCGGCATCGCCCATGCGCTGTTTCACTCCAGTGTCTGGTCGCCCGGCAACTGCTACCTGCAGGACCTTTTCGTCGCGCCCGACGCGCGCGGCCACGGTGTGGCCGGCGCGCTGATCCATCGGTTGGCCGAACTGGCCCACGCCCAGGGCGCTGACCGGCTGCACTGGCTGACGCACCACACCAATGCCCGCGCCCGTGCGCTGTACGACCGGGTGGCCGTCCACCGCGGCTTCATCCGCTACGACCACCCGATGCCGCCGGGCTGAGAGCGCCCCCAGACCTGCCGCTTCGCGTCAGGCCCCCCGAGGGGGGATGAGGAAACTTGGGAGCGGCCCGGCGTTTCCTCATGAACCTGAACCCGCGCGCTTTACAAACCCACATCGTCCGCGCATGGGATGCACACACGCCCGCTGCACAGTGCGACGCCATGCGTGGGGCCTGTCGCCCCGCCCCAAGGAGCAGCACCATGCGCAAGATCTTCCAACCCCTGGCCTGGGCGATGCTGGGCGGCGGCCTGGCCGTGGTCGGCACTGCCGGCGCCTTCAACCTGCCCTGGCAGCAGCCGGCCAAGACGCCGGTGGCCATCGCTGCGGCGGCCAGCCTGCCGGCGGCCAACACCGCTGCGGCCGTGCCCCTGGCACCGGCAGCCGCGCCCAACTACCGGGCCATCGTGCAGCAGTACGGCCCGTCGGTGGTGGGCATCACCGTGGAAGGCAATCGCGTGGCCGAGGCCGGCGACGGAGAAGGCCAGGGCCTGCCGCCCGGCTGGCGCCGCCTGCAGCCGCCGGGCGCACAACCCTTCCGCGGCCAGGGCTCGGGCTTCATCGTCTCGGCCGACGGCCTGGTGCTGACCAACGCCCATGTGGTGAAAGACGCCCGGACGGTGACGGTGCGCATGGCCGACCGCCGCGAGTACACCGCCAAGGTGCTGGGCAGCGACGCCGCCACCGACATCGCGGTGCTGCGCATCCCCGCGAAAGGCCTGGTGCCGGTGCGCCTGGGCGACCCGGCGCAGCTGCAGGTGGGTGACCCGGTGCTGGCCATCGGCGCGCCCTACGGCCTGACGCAGACCGCCACTGCCGGCATCGTCAGCGCCACCGGCCGCTCGCTGCCCGGTGATGGCGCCGTGCCCTTCATCCAGACCGACGCGGCGGTGAACCCGGGCAACTCGGGTGGCCCGCTGTTCGACGCCGCCGGTGCCGTGGTGGGCATCAACGCCCAGATCTACAGCCGCACCGGCGGTTACCAGGGCTTGAGCTTTGCCATCCCCGTGGACGTGGCGATGCGGGTGGGCCAGCAGATCGTGGCCACCGGCAGCGCCCAGCATGCCCGCCTGGGCGTGGCAGTGCAGGACATGACCCAGCCGCTGGCCGACAGCTTCGGCCTGCCCCGGCCCGACGGCGCGCTGGTGTCGCAGGTGGCGCCGGGCAGCGCCGCCGCTGCCGCCGGGCTGAAGGCAGGTGACGTGATCCTGAAGATCGACGGCCAGCCCACGCTGCAGGCGGGCGCCCTGTCGGCACGCATCGCCCAGGCGGTGCCGGGCGATCGCATCGCGCTGGCACTGTGGCGCCAGGGCAAACCGCTGGACCTGAACGTGACGCTGGGCCGTGCCGATGCCAGCGCCGACAGCGCCGCCGCCAGCAGTGACGACGCCGCCGCCGGTGGCGCCCGCCTGGGCCTGGCGCTGCGCCCGCTGCAACCCGAGGAGCGCGCCCAGGCCAGGCTCGACCACGGCCTGCTGGTGCAGGACGCGCAAGGCGCAGCGGCACGCGCCGGCCTGGCCCGCGGCGACGTGGTGCTGGCCGTCAACGGCCAGCCGGTGGACAGCGTGGCGGCGCTGCGCCGGGTGCTGGCCGCCAGCGGCAAGGGCGTGGCGCTGCTGGTCTGGCGTGACGGTGCGCAGTTGTTCGTGCCGATCACCCCGGTTTGACCAGCTGCCCGGCTGCGGAACTGTGGCCTAATCGTGGGTTTTGCACCCGCCGAACCTGACCGCCAATCCGGTGACCAACCCGGCGACCAACCCGGCAGCCCTGAAAGCACAGCATGGCCCTCAAGATCCGTACCGAAGCCGACCGCAAGGCCACCCCCCGGCCTGACGCCCCGAATGGCGTGACCTTCACCGTCGCCCGCGGCCAGAAGCGCAGCCTCGAGCGCGGCGCGCACACCCGCAGCAAGAAGCGCCCGGGCAAGCGTCCGCATCAAGGTTGACGCTTTCCCCCCCCGGTAGCGCCTTGGGCGCTTTCCAAAGGGGGGCGCCGCCAGTGGACCGGCGAAGCCGGACCCGCAGCGGCTGCCTGATGGGCGCTCCGGATCGACCCGATGCTGCGCATCACCGAACTCAAACTCCCGCTTGACCATGCCGAGCCGGCGCTGCGTGCTGCAGTGCTGGCCCGACTTGGCCTGCGCGACGCTGAACTCGCCGGCTTCAGCGTCTTCCGCCGGGCCTGGGACGCACGCAAGAAGTCGGCGGTGGTGCTGATCTACACCGTCGACGTGCAACTGGTCGATGGCGTGGATGAAGCGGCGCTGCTGGCCCGGTTTGCCGGTGACCACCACATCCGCCCCACGCCCGACACCGGCTACAAGTTCGTCGGCCAGGCGCCGGCCGACCTGGTTGCCGGCGGCGCGCTGCGGCCGGTGGTGGTGGGCTTCGGGCCGTGCGGCATCTTCGCGGCGCTGGTGCTGGCGCAGATGGGCCTGCGGCCCATCGTGCTGGAGCGTGGAAGAGAGGTGCGCCAGCGCACCAAGGACACCTGGGGCCTGTGGCGCCAGGGCGTGCTCGACCCCGGCTCGAACGTGCAGTTCGGCGAAGGCGGCGCCGGCACCTTCAGCGACGGCAAGCTCTGGAGTCAGATCAGCGACCCGCGCCATCTCACCCGCAAGGTGCTGACCGAGTTCGTCAAGGCCGGCGCGCCGGACGAAATTCTCTACGTCGCCAAGCCGCACATCGGCACCTTTCGCTTGGTCGGTGTGGTCGAGAAGATGCGCGCCGAGATCACCGCACTGGGCGGCGAGGTGCGCTTCGGCCAGCAGATGACCGACCTGCTGGTGGACGAGCGCGGCGGCCAGCGCGCCGTGCGCGGCCTGGTGCTGGCCGGTGGCGAGCAGTTGCGCGCCGACCATGTGGTGCTGGCCCTCGGCCACAGCGCGCGCGACACCTTCGCCATGCTGCAGCAGCGCGGTGTCTACCTGGAGGCCAAGCCGTTTTCGGTGGGCTTTCGCATCGAGCACCCGCAAGGACTGATCGACGCCGCCCGCTTCGGGCCCAGTGCCGGCCACCCCATCCTGGGCGCGGCCGACTACAAGCTGGTGCACCACGCCGGCAACGGCCGCTCGGTCTACAGCTTCTGCATGTGCCCCGGCGGCACGGTGGTGGCCGCCACCAGCGAGCCCGGTCGCGTGGTCACCAACGGCATGAGCCAGTACAGCCGCAACGAGCGCAATGCCAATGCCGGCATCGTCGTGGGCATCAGCCCGCAGGACTATCGGCAACTGCCAGGCGAGGGCCCGGTCAACCCGCTGGACGGCGTGGCCTTCCAGCGCCAGTGGGAAAGCCGCGCGTTCGAGTTGGGCGGCGGCGGCTACAAGGCGCCGGGCCAGTTGGTGGGTGATTTCATCAAGCGCCAGCGCTCGGCGGTGCTGGGCAAGGTGCAGCCGTCCTACCAGCCCGGCGTCACCCTGACCGACCTGGCCGACAAGCAGCAGCCCAGCCTGCCGCCGTATGTGCTGGCGGCGGTGCGAGAGGCGCTGCCGGCCTTTGGCCGGCAGATCCGCGGCTTCGACATGGCCGACGCGGTGCTGACCGGCGTGGAGACGCGCACCTCGTCGCCGCTGCGCATCACCCGCGGGCGTGACCACCAGAGCCTGAACACCCGCGGCCTGTACCCGGCCGGCGAGGGCGCGGGTTATGCCGGCGGCATCATGTCGGCCGGGGTCGACGGCATCGAGGTGGCCGAGTCGCTGGCCCGGCAACTGCTGGCGGGCGTTGCAGTGGCGGCTGCCACATCCGCAGCAGCCGCAGGCACCCTCAGCGCGGTGGCGCTGCCGCCATTGGCAGGCACAGGCCCACACGCGCCGCCACCACCACCGCCTGGGCGCGCGAGCTGACACCCAGCGCGCGGAAGATGGCCTCCAGGTGGGTCTTCACCGTCGAGCTGGAGAGCCCCAGGCGCCGGCAGATGGTCTTGTTGGCATGGCCGTCGACCAGCAGCCCCAGCACCTCGCGCTGGCGCGGGGTGAGTTCCGGGCTGGCATCGGGCGGGCCGGCTGCCATGCCCACACCGGGCGGCAGGTAGATACCGCCGTCGAGCACCCGCTGCAGCGCGCCCCGCATCTGCTGCAGGTCGGCGGTCTTGGGGATGAAGCCGGCCGCGCCGGCCTCGATCGCCTGCAACACCAGCGCCGGCTGGTGCTGCGCCGACAGCACCACATGCCGCGCCCAGGGCGCCCGGGCCTGCAGCACCTGCAGGCTTTGCAGGCCCTGGGCGTCGGGCAGGCCCAGGTCGAGCAGCACCAGGGCCACGTCGGGGTGGCTGTCGGCCAGTGCGCAGGCGCCAGCCAGGCTGCCTGCCTGCAGCACTTCCAGACCGGGCCAGGTGTGCGCCAGCAAGAGGCCCAGCGCTTCGCGCAGCAGGGCGTGGTCATCCACCAGCATCAGTTTCAAGGCGGCATCCGGTCTGTGCGTCTGCACCGGTATGGCACAGGCGGCGCGCATGCTAACCGAGCCGCCCCGGCATTGCATGGCGCAGCGCGGGTCGCGGCGCGGCCGCCGGCACAATGGCCCGGCAGGCGCCGGCTCCTTTCCCCGGGCCGACAGCACAGGTACCGATGACCCTCTCTGCGCACCGTGTCGACCTGCCGCGCCTGGCCCGCTGGATGCTGCCGGGCCTGTGTCTGCTGCTGGCCTGGCTGGGCGCGCTGGCGCTGCCGGCTGGCGACCGCGTGGTCCGCTTCGACCAGGCCGCATTCCAGCGGCTGGGTGGCCAAGGCCCGGCACCGAACAGCGGCTGGCAGACGGTGGCGCTGCCCGACACCTGGGGCGCGCGCGGCCTGCCGCTGGCCGGCAGTGCCCACTACCGGATGGTCTTGCAGCTGGCCCAGGCACCCCAGGGCGTGTGGGCCTTGCGCATCGACCGCCTGAGCAATGCGCACAGCATCCACATCAACGGTGTGCTGGTGCAGCAGCGCGGCCAGGTGCAAGGCACCGGTGGCGTGCCGCGGGTGGCGCCGGCCTTCGTCGAGTTCCCGGCATCGATGCTTCGCGCCGGCGACAACCAGATCGACCTGCAGTGGCGGCTGGCCGCGCGTGCAGGCATGTCGGCGCCCGAGCTGGGGCCCAGCCAGTTGCTGGGCCCGGCCTATGACCGCGCCCAGCTGCTGGACCAGACCTTGCCCCAGGTGATGAACGTGGCGGGCGCCGCGCTGGCCATGTTCCTGCTGCTGGTGTGGTGGCAGCGCCGGCAGGAGCAGGCCATCGGCCTGTTCGGCCTGCTTTGGCTGCTGCTGTCGCTGCGCAACTACGGCTACACCGTCGACGCGACGCCGCTGCCCAGCCCGCTGGGCGATGTGCTGTTCTTCGGCGCGCAGTGCATCAGCGTGGTGCTGCTGGGTCTGTTCGTCATCGCGCTGTCGGGGGCCGGCCTGCCGCATGCCCGGCGCCTGCTCTGGTCACTGGGCGTGGTGCTGCCGCTGTCGGGGCTGCTGTTCGGCCTGGGCGGCCAGCTGCCGCTGCTGCGCCAATGGGTCTATCCCTTGCTGACGCTGCTGAGCGCGCTGTCCCTATGGTGGTTGCTGCGCAGCCTGCGGCGCATCCAGGGCCCGTCGATGTTGGCGCTGGCGCTGGGGCTGGGGGCGGTGGTGGCCGCTGGTGTGCATGACTACCTGTTCCTGCATGCCCGCCTGCCGGTCACCGGCTCTTACTGGATCCCGGTGGTGGCGCCGCTGGGCTGCGTGAGTTTTGCCTTGGTGCTGGTCAAGCGCCTGGTGCGTGCGCTGGCGGTCAGTGAAGACCTGGCGCTGCGGCTGGAAGCCCGCGTGGCCGAGCGCACGGTGGCGCTGCAGGCGGCTGACCAGGCCAAGACCCGCTTTCTGGCCGCCGCCAGCCATGACCTGCGCCAGCCCGTCACCGCCGTCGGTCTGCTGGTCGGCCTGGCCAGGGAACGCACAGCCGATGTGGCCATGGGCGCCATGCTCGACCGCATCCAGGCGGCGGTGCAGGCGCTGGAATCCCTGCTGCGCGGCCTGCTCGACCTGTCGCGGCTCGACACCGCCGAGGCTGCGCAGCAGCGCCAGGCCGTGGCGCTGCAGCCGCTGTTCGAGGCCCTGGCCCTGCACCACCAGGCCGATGCCCAGGCGCGTGGCCTGCGCCTGCGCCTGCGGCCCAACACCCTGGTGGTCGACACCGACCCGCTGCTGCTGGAGCAGGTGCTGCGCAACCTGGTGGGCAATGCGCTGCGCCACACCCGGCAAGGCGGCGTGCTGGTGGCCGCGCGCCGCCAGGGTGCCGACGGCGTGCGGCTGCAGGTCTGGGACAGCGGCATCGGCATCCCGGCTGACCAGCAGCAGCGGGTGTTCGAGCCCTTTGTGCAGTTGCACAACCCGGCGCGCGACCGCAGCCAGGGCCAGGGCCTGGGCCTGGCCATCGTGCGCCGCGCGGTCGACCTGCTGGGCCATCCGCTGGCGCTGCGCTCGGTGCCGGGGCGGGGCAGCTGCTTCACGATCGGGCTGCCGCGTGTGAGCGCAGCAGGGCCAGCCGCGCTGCCGCTGGCCATTCCTGCCGCGCCGCTGGCCGGGGCCAGCCTGTGGCTGCTCGACGATGACCCGGCGGTGCGTGACGCCCTGGCCAGCCGCCTGGAGGCCTGGGGCGCCCAGGTGCTGCCGCTGGCCAGCCTGGCCGCCCTGCGGCAGGCCCTGGCCGCGCCCGGCCTGCGCAACGGCGCTGCGCCTGATGGCCTGTTGACCGACCACCGCCTGCCCGACGGCGACGGGCTGCAGGCCATCGCGCTCTGGCGGGCCACGCTGGGCCCGCTGGCAGTGCTGGTGGTCACCGGCGACACCGGGCCGGCCGAGCAGGCCGCCTATGCCCGCCTGGGGGTGCCGTTGCTGCACAAGCCAGTCGGGCCTGAGAACCTGTTGCAGCAATTGCTGCTGAGCCTGCCGTGCACCTGAGGCCGAACCAGCGACAGGTCAGCGCCGGCGCCCGCGGCCACGCGCCTTGGGTGGCGGTGCGGCCATCGCGTCCTGCAGGGCCTGCATCAGCAGCATCTCCTCGAATGGGTCGATGGCATCGTCCGGGTCGTCCACCTGCAGCATCCGCAAAAAGCCCAGCCGGGTGTGCCGGTCGCGCAGCGCCTCGCCGTCTTCGCTGATCGCGGCAATCGCCTGGCGCATCTGGCGCAGGTCGTCGTCCAGCGCGTGGGTCAACAGCTTGGCCGGCCAGCCCAGCAGGCCGGGGGCGTCGCCACGCTGCCCGGCCACCTGCAGTTGCAGCCCTGCCAGCTCGGTCTCCAGTGCGGCCTGCTGGTCCTTCAGCACCAGCACATAGTGGCGCAGCCGGGCGTCCGGCACCGTGGCCAGGTGGTCGGCGCTGATCTGCTCGATGTCGAGTTGCACCGCCAGCAGGGCCAGCAGGTCGTTGCGGCCATAGGCCTCGTTGACCCTGGCCATCAGCGTGGTCTTGCGGGTGCGTTCGGTGGCGTCTGGCTCGCGGTCGGGGTGCAGGCTGCTGGCCAGCCGGCGGTAGACCTCGCGCACCGACTGGCTGGCTTCCTGCAGTGCCTTGGCGTCGCGGGCGCGGGCCTGGTCGGCGCGGCTGGGGCGCCGGCCCGGTGCGGGTTGGCCATGGCCGTCCAAGGTGTCGTCGTCGCTGTCCTTGCCTTCCTGCAGGCGCTGCGCGGCGCGCTGCAGCAGTTCTTCCACCGACGCTGCCTCGCCCTCGAACAGCCGCTCGTCGCCGATGGCCTGGCCCAGCACGGCGGCGGCCAGGTCGGCCTGTTCACGCTGGTCTTCGCGGTGGCTCTTCGGGCTGTGGCGGTCGTGCGCGGCTTCGACATCGGCGTCGGGGCCGGCCTGCAACATCGTCGCGGCCAGCATGCGCAGCATGGCCACCAGCTTGGCCCGCAGCTTCTTGGGCAGCCGCTCGCCCTGCGGCGGCTGGGCCAGGTAGTTGTCGATCCACAGCACCATGTCGCGCTGCAAGCCGGCCAGGCGCTGCTGCAGCGGTGTCAGCTCGACGGCGGCGCGCTGCCGGCAGGCGTCGCCGGCCGCCTGCCACTGGCCCAGGTGGGCACGCAGCTGGCCGATGCGCTCGACCATGCGGTTGAACTCTTTCTGCGGCTTGCTGAGCCGGGTGGCCGGGCCGGCAATGCGCACCAGCGCCTCGGCCGGCTGGCCAGCGGCCCCCGGTTCGGCGCCAAACAGGTCGGGTTGGTGGTCGTTTTGGTCGAGCATCCAGGGATTGTCACGCAGGGCCGCCGCGCCCCGCTGCTTCTGCCTGCCCGAAGGTGCGCTTCCTGAAATCGGAATGGCGGCCGGGCCGGTCTGGCGGCACAGTACGCACTCCACGCCCACGCCCAAGCCCGCGACAGAGACACGCCGACCATGCCCCACACCAGCCCGCCTGACCGCCAGTACACCGACATCCGCGACGCGGTGCGCGCCCTGTGCGCCGAGTTTCCCGATGCCTACCACCGCGAGGTGGACAGCCGCCGCGCCTACCCCGAGGCCTTTGTCGACGCGCTGACCAAGGCCGGCTGGATGGCCGCGCTGATCCCGCAGGAATACGGCGGTTCAGGGCTTGGCCTGGCCGAGGCCAGCGTGATCATGGAAGAGATCAACCGCTGCGGCGGTAATTCCGGTGCCTGCCACGGCCAGATGTACAACATGGGCACGCTGCTGCGCCACGGCTCCAAGTCCCAGAAAGACCACTACCTGCCGCAGATCGCCAGTGGCGCGCTGCGGCTGCAGAGCATGGCTGTCACCGAGCCGACCACCGGCACCGACACCACCAGGATCAAGACCACCGCCGTCAAGCGTGGCGACCGTTATGTGGTGAATGGCCAGAAGGTGTGGATCTCGCGCATCCAGCACAGTGACCTGATGATCCTGCTGGCGCGCACCACGCCGATTGCGGAGGTGAAGAAGAAGACCGAGGGCATGTCGATCTTCATCGTCGACCTGCGCGACAGCATCGGCAAGGGCCTGGACGTGCGGCCCATCCCCAACATGGTGAACCACGAGACCAACGAGCTGTTCTTCGAGAACCTCGAGATCCCGGCCGAAAACCTGATCGGCGAGGAAGGCCAGGGCTTCAAGTACATCCTCGACGGGCTGAACGCCGAGCGCACGCTGATCGCGGCCGAATGCATCGGCGACGGCTACTGGTTCATCGACCGGGTCAGCAAGTACGTCGGCGAGCGGGTGGTGTTCGGCCGGCCGATCGGCCAGAACCAGGGCGTGCAGTTTCCCATTGCGGAGGCCTACATCGAGGTGGAAGCCGCCAACCTGATGCGCTGGAAGGCGTGTGACTTGTTTGACGCCCACCAGCCCTGCGGCGCCGAGGCCAACATGGCCAAGTACCTGGCGGCCAAGGCCAGCTGGGAGGCGGCCAACGCGGCCATCCAGTTCCACGGCGGCTTCGGCTTCGCCTGTGAATACGACGTCGAGCGCAAGTTCCGCGAGACCCGGCTGTACCAGGTGGCGCCGATTTCGACCAACCTGATCCTGAGCTATGTTGCCGAGCATGTCCTCGGGCTGCCGAGGAGTTTCTGAGATGACGCCCCCACGCGCACTGCGTTCGCTGCTGGCCGGCCTGCATGCCGGCCAGCCTTCGCCAGCCACAAGGCCCCTTCCGGGCCCTTGTGTGCGGGCTCAGCCACCCGAGGGGGCGCATGCCTGCCTTGGGGCGGCCCGGCGGGAGGCATGATGTTGCCGCTCGAAGGCATCACCGTCGTCACGCTGGAACACGCGATCGCCGCGCCGTTCTGCACCCGGCAGCTGGCCGACCAGGGCGCGCGGGTGATCAAGGTGGAACGCCCCGGCGTGGGCGACTTTGCCCGTGCCTACGACACCCGCGTCAACGGCCTGGCCAGCCACTTCGTGTGGACCAACCGCAGCAAGGAAAGCCTGAGCCTGGACCTGAAGGCGCCGGCTGCGGCCGAGATCCTGGCCAGGCTGCTGGCCGATGCCGATGTGCTGGTGCAGAACCTGGCGCCGGGCGCGGCGGCGCGCATGGGCCTGTCGTACGAGGTGCTGAGCGCGCGGCACCCCGGGCTGATCGTCTGCGACATCTCCGGCTACGGTGAAGATGGGCCGTACCGCGACAAGAAGGCCTACGACCTGCTGATCCAGAGCGAATCGGGCTTCGTGTCCATCACCGGCACGCCCGACGAACCCAGCAAGGCCGGCTGCAGCATCGCCGACATCGCGGCGGGCATGTACGCCTACAGCAACATCCTCACCGCGCTGATCCAGCGCGGCAAGACCGGGCGCGGTCGCCACATCGACGTGAGCATGCTCGAGGCGATGACCGAGTGGATGACCTACCCGCTGTACTACGCGTACAACGGCGCCAGCCCGCCGCCGCGCGCCGGCGCGGCCCACGCCACCATCTACCCCTACGGCCCGTTTGCCACCGGTGACCGCAAGACGGTGATGCTGGGCCTGCAGAACGAGCGCGAATGGGCCCTGTTTTGCCAACAGGTGCTGCAGCAGCCGGCGCTGGTGGCCGATGCACGCTTCGACACCAATGCCAAGCGCAGCGCCGCACGCGATGCGCTGCGCGGGCTGATCGAAGCGGCGTTCGCCAGCCTGGATGCCGCCCAGGTGGCGGCCCGGCTCGACGAAGCCGGCATCGCCAACGCCCAGGTCAACAGCATGGCCGACGTGTGGGCGCATCCGCAGTTGCGCGCGCGCGGCCGCTGGACCACGGTGGCCACGCCCGCCGGCCCGGTGCCGGCGCTGCTGCCACCGGGCTGCACCGAGGCCCGCATGGGCGCCGTGCCCGCGCTGGGCCAGCACAGCCACAGCGTGCTGGCCGGCCTGGGCTACACCGCAGAGCAGATCGACGCACTGGCGCAGCAAGGCGCCATCTGACGAGGAGACACCGCATGACCACTGCCCAGGACCCCACCGCCGCGCTGGCAGAATTTGCCGCCGGCCTGCGCTTCGAGCACATCCCGGCGCCGGTGCTGCGCCGCGCCGAAGACCTGTTCCTCGACTGGTTCGCCTCGGCGCTGGCCGGCAAGGGCGCGCGGCCGGTGGAATCGATCGTGCGCTTCATGCGCAGCCAGGGGCCGGTCAGCGGGCCGGCGCAGATCCTGACCGACCGCAGCAGCAGCAGCCCGCTGGTGGCGGCAGTGGCCAATGCCGCAGCGTCGCACTTTGCAGAGCAGGACGACGTGCACAACGGCAGCGTGTTCCACCCGGCGGCGGTGGTGTTTCCGCCGGCGCTGGCCGTGGCCCAGGCCATCGGCGCCAGCGGGGCCGACCTGCTCACCGCCAGCGTGGTCGGCTACGAGGTGGGCATCCGGGTCGGTGAATTCCTCGGCCGCTCGCACTACCGCATCTTCCACACCACCGGCACGGCCGGCACGGTGGCCGCCGCTGCAGCCGTGGGCTGGCTGCTGAAGCTGGACGCCACGCAGATGCGCCATGCCTTCGGCTCGGCCGGCACCCAAGCCGCGGGGCTGTGGGAGTTCCTGCGCACCGCCGCCGACAGCAAGCAGCTGCACACCGCGCACGCCGCCGGCGCCGGGCTCACCGCCGCCTACCTGGCGGCCGATGGCTTCACCGGCGCGCAGGCCATCTTCGACGGCAAGCAGGGCATGGCAGCGGGGATGAGCAGCGACAGCAATCCCGCTCGCCTGACCGACCGCCTCGGCACGCGCTGGGCGCTGGCCGAGACCTCGTTCAAGTTCCACGCCAGTTGCCGCCACACCCACCCGGCGGCCGACGCGTTGCAGGCGCTGATGCGCGAGCACCGCCTTGCCGCCGACCAAGTGGCCCGGGTGGTCACCCAGGTGCACCAGGGCGCCATCGACGTGCTGGGCCCCGTGGTCGACCCGAAGACGGTGCACCAGGCCAAGTTCTCGATGGGCACGGTGCTGGGCCTGGTGGCGGTGCGGGGCTTTGCCGGCCTGACCGAATTCGACGCCGATTACCAGGCCGCGCCGGTGGTGGCCTTCCGCGACAAGGTGAGCATGGTGCTCGACGCCGAGGTCGACAGCGCCTACCCGGCGCGCTGGATCGGCAAGGTGCAGGTCACCACCACCGACGGCCGCCAGCTGGCCGCGCGGGTGGACGAACCCAAGGGCGACCCCGGCAACACCCTGAGCCGGCCCGAGCTGGAAGACAAGGCCCAGCGCCTGGCGGCCTACCGCAGCGGCGCCAGCGCGGCCGAGATGCAGACGGTGATCGCGCAGGTGTGGGGCCTGGCGCAGGCGGCCGCTGTGCCGCGCTTTCTGGCATGAATCGCCTGAATCCGGTCGACGCGGGCGGGCCGAGCGCCGGGCCGCCAGCGGACAGAGGCCGATGGCCTTCGGCAGGCACAGACAGTCCGTCGGGACTGTTTGTGCCTGGCCTCAGCTCGCCAAGCCGGCCCGCCATCCCTGCGGGGGATCGGCCGACGTACCCGTCGGACGAGGAGCAGACAAGGCCGCAGCGCGCGCTGCTGTTCGTGCCCGGCCACCGCGCCGACCGCTTCGACAAGGCGCTGGCTGCCGGCGCCAGCGCGGTGATCATCGACCTGGAAGACGCGGTGGCGCCGCCCGACAAGCACAGCGCGCGCGCCGCGCTGGCGGCCTGGCTGCAGCCGCACCACACGGTGATCGTGCGCATCAACAGCGCCGACACGCCCTGGTTCGCCGACGACCTGGCGCTGTGCGGCGCGCCCGGCGTGGCGGCGGTGATGGTGCCCAAGGCCGAGCGTGCCGACACCCTGGCGCAGGTGGCGGCGGCCGGTGCGCGCGGCCTGCTGCCGCTGGTCGAAAGCGCCGCCGGCCTGGCCAACCTGGACGCCATCGCCCGCGCGCCCGGCGTGTGGCGCCTGGCCTTCGGCTCGATCGACCTGCAGGTCGATCTGGGCCTGCGCGACGCCACCGAGGACGAACTGCTGCCGTTCCGCCTGCAGCTGGTGCTGGCCTCGCGCCTGGCGGGCATCGGTGCGCCGGTGGATGGCGTCAGCACCGCCATCGACGACGCTGAGCGCCTGCAGCAGGACGTGGCCCGCGCGCGCCGGCTGGGCTTTGGCGGCAAGCTGTGCATCCACCCGAAGCAGGTGCCGCTGGTGCTGGCCGGCATGGCGCCGTCGGCCGCCGAGCTGGATTGGGCGCAGCGGGTGATCGCCGCCGCTGCAGCCGCCGGTGGCGCGGCGGTGGCGGTGGACGGCAAGATGGTGGACAAGCCGGTGCTGCTGCGGGCCGAGGCCATCCTGCGCGAGACGCGCTGAGCGCCGGGGTGGCCGGGGTGGCCTGGGTAGCCTGGCTTCAAGCCGGCGTGCGGGCGCGGGCCGAGGCCTGCGCCGCCACCGCCACTGCCTCGGGCTCGGTCAGCGCCGGCAGCACCAGTTCGAACACGGCGCCGCCGTCGGCATGGTTGCGGGCGCTGATGCGGCCGTCGTGGCCGTCCATGATCTTGCGGCAGATGGCCAGGCCCAGGCCGGTGCCGCCTGATCCGTCCTTGGTGCGGCTGCTCTGCACGAAGGCTTCGAAGATGCTGTCGAGCTCGGCCGGCGGGATGCCGGGGCCGTGGTCGCGCACGCTGATGTGGTGCTCGCCACCCGGCCGGGCCTGCCAGTCGATGCGGACGGCGCTGCCTTCAGGCGCGAAGCGGATGGCGTTGGCCAGCAGGTTGCGCAGCACCTGCTGCAGGCGGAATGCATCGCCCGACAGCCACAGTGCCGGCGCGCTGGCCGGCGGCAGCTGCAGCCGCAGGTGGCGGGCCTGCGCCAGGCCCTGCAACTCGTCGGCCACCGCACGCAGCGCCGGTGCGATGTCCTGCGGCTGGCGCTGGATCTCGCCCACCGGCGACTCCAGCCGCGACAGGTCGAGCAGGTTGTTCACCAGCTGCAGCATGCGCTGGCCGGCGCCGTGGATGCTGCTGAACATGTCCTGCAGCCGCGGCTGGCTGGCGCTGCGCATACCACCCAGCTCGGAGAAGCCCAGGATGGACTGCAGCGGCGTGCGCAGCTCGTGGCTGATGTTGGCCAGGAACTCGCTCTTGGCCGCATTGCTGCGTTCGGCCGCGTCCTTGGCCTCGATGGTGTGCTGCGCCGCCTCGCGGAACTCGGTCACGTCCATCAGGCAGGTGATCACGCCTGCCACCTGGCCGCTGGCATCGGCAAACGGCGTCACCCGCAGCATCACGTCGCGCGGCAGGCCGTCGCTGTCGAGGATCTGCTCCTCGTAGGCCATGGTCTGCATCGACGCGATCGCCATCTGTTCCTGCACCTCGTGCGGTGCGGCCAGCTGGGCCGGGTAGAGCCGGCCCAGGTTCTGGCCGATGGCCCGCTGGGCCGGGATGCCGGTCAAACCCTCCCAGGCCTGGTTGACGCGCAGGAAGCGGCCGCCTGCGTCCTTGACCACCATCGGGATCGGGCTCACCTGGAACAGCCGGTCGGTGAAAGCGTCTTGCGCTGCCATGCTGCCGCGTGCGGCTTGCAGGTCGAGGCGCACCGCCTCGTGGCTGCGCAGGCTGCGCCATGCCATGAAGGTGACGGCGCCCAGCGCCAGCAGCAGCAGCAGCGTGCCGCCGGCCAGGTTCAGGCCGATGGCGCGCAGCTGCGCCTGCAGCACCGCCTCGGGTGTCTCCACCAGCACCACCAGCGGCAGGCGGCGCGCGGTGCGCCAGGCCATGAACATCGGCGCACCGTCCAGCCCGGTGCGCAGCCGCTGGCCATGCTCGCGCCCGGCGCGCAGGTCCTCGGCGAACAGTGGCAACGCCTTCAGCCAGGTGCCGGCCGCGAGCTGGCTGCCGGCCGACGGCACCAGCAGCTGGCCGCCGTAGGACAGCAGCGACGCCGCCAGCGGCGTGCCCTGCAGCAGCAGGTCGTACTGGTTGGCGAAGTAGTCCGGGTTGATCGTCGCCACCAGCCAGCCGCTGTCGGCACCGGCCTGCAGTGGCAGCAGCAGCGGCAGCAGGCGCGCGCCTGGGTGGCTGGTCACCTCGGTGGTGGCCGGCAAGGCGGCCAGGTCGGCCAGGTCACGCCCCGGCAGCAGCGGCCCCAGGCCGCTGGTGGCCGGCGCCGGCAGCAGCCGGCTGCGTTGCAGCTGCAAGCCCACGTTGCCGGGCGATGAGCTCGCCACGACATGGCCCTGGGCATCAATCAGGCTGATGCTGCGCAGGAAGGGCAGCGCCTGGATCGCCTGCTGCAGCAGGGGCGACAGCTGGAACCCGTCACCCTGCAGGAGCTGCTGCTTGGCGGCCTGCAGCGCGGCGCCCAATGCCAGGTCTGCCGCGTTGAAGGTGCGGTTGGCATGGTCTTCCAGCACCCGGGCGTACAAGGCACCTTGCTCTTCGGTGTTCTCCCGTAACTCGCGCTGCTCGTAGCCCATGAAGCCCAGCGCCGTGCCCAGCACCAGCAGCGCCACCGCCAGGCTGGCACCCAGCAGCCCGCGGACGCCCAGCCAGGCCGGCAGGGCATTGCTGCTGGTGGCGCGGGCGCCGGTCACCATCGCTGTACCGGCCGGGTGCTACTTGCGCACCACGATCTCGCCCAGGCCATGGCGCTTGGCAGCGGCCTCCAGCCGGCCGTCGCGCTTGATGGCGGCGACGAATTCATCCACCCGCTTCAGCCAGGCTTCGTCGCCCGGCTTCACCGCGTAGGCATAGGGCAGGGTGTGAAACGGCCTGGTGGGCGACACCAGGCGTGCCCAGTCGGCGTTGTCGAGCAGGCGGCGGCTGTACGGAAAGTCGGTCATGAACACGTCGACCCGGCCGGCCTCCAGCTCTTGCTCGCGGGTCTGCGGCGGCTTCACCACCACCATCTTGGCCTGCTTCAGCGCGGCGGCCATCACCGGCTCCATGAAGGTGCCGGCCTGCACCGCCACCTGCACGCCGGGCTTGTCGATGTCGTCGAAGGTCTTGATGCGGTGGCTGCGCGTGGTGACGCCGTAGATGTCGCTCTGCAGGTAGGGCTGCGAGAACTTCAGCTTCTCGGCACGCGCCGGCAGCACCGCCACGGCGTGCATGGCAATGTCGCAGCGGTCGCCGGTGACATCGTCGATCAGCTTGGGGAAGGACGATTCCACGTACTCCAGCTTCACCTTCATGTCCTTGGCCAGCTCGGCCGACAGCTCGATGTCGATGCCGCCGAGCTGCTGGGTGCGCGGGTTGCGCCAGGTGATGCCGTAGTAGTCGGGCCAGATGCAGACCTTCAGCGCACCGCTGGCCTGGATGCGGTCGAGCACCGCGCCGGCCTGGGCGGCCGGCGCCATGGCCAGCAGGCCCATGCCGGCCAGGCCAGCAGCAGTGGCCAGGGTGCGCAGGGCGCAGATCAGCGTGCGTGGCATGGCGGATGGGGCCACGCGGTGCGCGGCGCAGGTGGGTTGGTGCGGCATCCAGTGTCGCACCCCGGCGCACTGTCGCGGGGCACGCAGCACCCTTAAATGATAAAAACGAACGCTGGATGAGCGGCGTTTTCACAGGCCTTTTTTGCTGGCAAGCCGTGGCGGCTTGCTCACAACGCGGTGCGCAGCTTCCACAGCTCCGGGAACAGTTCCACGTCCAGCATGCGCTTGAGGTAGCCGGCGCCGCTGGTGCCGCCGGTGCCGGTCTTCATGCCGATGATGCGGGTGACGGTGGTCAGGTGGCGGAAGCGCCACAGCCGGAAGGCGTCTTCCAGGTCGGTGAGTTCCTCGCCCAGCTGGTACAGGTCCCAATGGGTCTCGGGGGCGCGGTAGGCCACCAGCCAGGCTTGTTCCACGCCGTCGCTGGCGCTGTAGGGCAGGGTCCAGTCGCGCTGGGTGTGGCTGGCGGGCACGGCCAGACCGCGGCGCGCCAGCAGCCGCAGCGCCTCGTCGTACAACGACGGCGCGCGCCAGGCGGCGTCCACCTCGGCCAGGCGCTGCGGGCTGTGGGCATGCGGTTGCAGCATGGCGGCGCTCTTGTTGCCCAGCATGAACTCGATGCAGCGGTACTGCCAGCTCTGGAAGCCGCTGGAGCGCGCCAGCCACGGCCGGATGGCGCTGTACTCGGGCGGCGTCATCGTGGCGAGCACGTCCCAGGCGTGCACCAGCTGCTCCATGATGCGGCTGACCCGGGCCAGCATCTTGAAGGCCGCGTGCAGCCGGTCGGCGGCGACGGCGGCGCTGGCGGCACGCAGCTCATGCAGCATCAGCTTCATCCACAGCTCGCTGGTCTGGTGCTGCACGATGAACAGCATCTCGTCATGCGCCGGCGACAGCGGGTGCTGGGCGCCGAGCACCGCGTCCAGGTGCAGGTAGTCGCCATAGCTCATGTCGGCGCTGAAGTCGAGCTGCGCGCCTTCGTGGCGGGGTGCGGCGCCACCGCTGAACGGGCAGCCCGGGGCGTCGTCGGCACCGCCGGTCATGTGACCGCACCACGCTGGTTGAAGCGGGCTGCGCGCCATGCGCCGCTGTCCAGCACCTGGCGCAGCTGGTCCACCGCGTCCCACACATCGGCAAAGCGGGTGTAGAGCGGCGTGACGCCGAAGCGCAGGATGTCGGGCAGGCCGTCGGCAGGATCACCGGCGCGGAAATCACCGACTACGCGGCGCTCGATCAGCGCCTGCACCACGGCAAAGGCCGCGCCGGCCTGGCCGGCGGCGCTGTCGGGCGCAAAGGCCAGGCAGACCTGGCTGCCGCGGTCAGCATCTGCATCGGGCGACGCGAACTGCAACCCGTGTCCGCCGCATCGCTGCTGCACCAGGTTGATGAACAGCCGGGTCAGCGCCAGTGATTTGGCGCGCAGCGCGGCCATGCCGCCCAGCGGCTGCGCGGCCAGCAGGGTGTCGACGCCGCATTCCAGCGCGGCCATCGCCAGCACCGGCGGCGTGCCGCACAGGTAGCGCTGGATGCCGGGCGCTGGCTGGTAGCCGGGCGTGAAGGCGAACGGTGCGGCATGGCCGAACCAGCCGGCCAGCGGCTGCCAGGCGCGGCTGGCGTGGGCCGGGTGCACCCAGCAGAAGGCCGGCGCGCCGGGGCCGCCGTTCAGGTACTTGTAGCCGCAGCCCACCGCGAAGTCGGCGCCATCGGCCGCCAGCGCCACCGGCAGCGCGCCGGCCGAATGCGCCAGGTCCCACACCGTCAAGGCGCCGGCGGCATGCGCGGCAGTGCTCAAGCGCGCCATGTGGTGCAGCAGGCCGGTGCGGTAGTTCACCTGGGTGAGCATCAGCACCGCCGTCTGCGGGCCCAGCGCGGCGGCGATGTGTTCGGGCCGGTCCACCAGGTGCAGGCTGCAGCCGTGCTGCCGCGCCAGGCTTTCGGCGATGTAGAGGTCGGTCGGGAAGTTGCTGCGCTCGCTGACGACCACGCTGCGCGCCGGGTCGGCGGCGCGCTGCAGCGCCAGCGCCGCCGACAGCACCTTGAACAGGTTGACGCTGGTCGAATCGGCCACCACCAGCTCGCCCGCGCCCGCGCCCACCAGCGGCGCGATCTTGTCGCCGATGCGCTGCGGCAGCGCCATCCAGCCGGCGCTGTTCCAG
>Ga0136636_10000573_pt1 | contig 19351 bp, 17 predicted proteins | sample AntDrymUQ8522106_2_FD_104653 | JGI IMG/M metagenome (GOLD analysis project Ga0136636, IMG submission 104653) | Polar desert sand microbial communities from Dry Valleys, Antarctica - metaG UQ852 (21.06) | ecosystem: Environmental > Terrestrial > Soil > Desert | place: Antarctica: Dry Valley... | reverse complement strand
GGCGCCTACTTCTCCACCGGCTCGCTCTTGGCGGGGCTGACGCGCGTCACCGTAGCACGCGGGGCTGCGGGGCGCTCTCCCTGGTTCACCGCTCGCTCACGCTCAAGCTCCTGTTTAAGCGCTTGGGCCTGGGCGTCGATGCGCCAGAGGTAGACAAAGATACCGATCCAGACTGAGAGAGCCACAGCCATCGCGACATAGATCGCGACGCCGGCCTCAAGCAAGTTGCTCATGCTCGCGCCCCCTTGCGCTGCGCCATGGCCCACTGCACGCCGAGCAGCGTGGCGCGCACGCTGAACATCCAGAAGAAGAGGCCAGTGAAACCGGCAACAGACGACAGAAAGGTGAGGAGCGTGCGCCGGTTCTCCAGCAGTCCGGTGCCCGGCGCCTCGATGTTCAATTGGGCGCTGCCTGTGGCGGCATCAGCGCGCTCCAGGCCAAGCTGGAAGCGCGTGCCGGGGAACTCTGGGCGGGTCACCATAGCGTCGGTGGCCTGGTTGTAGCTAGCCGTCAGCACCGCCTCGCTGGTCAGGCCCGGCTCGCTCACCTTCACCTGGGCCGTCACCACATCGCCTTGCTGCTCAAGCGCCAGCAGCTGCACCTTGCGGTCGCCGAGCAGGCCGATCTTGCCAATCTCGAGCGCGAGGCCGTCGCAGTTGCTGCCCTGGATGAAGGCGCAGTTCGGGTGCAGAGTGCTGTCGGAGATGCGGGGCGCCACAAAGAAGAGGAAGGGCACAGTGACAAAGGCGAAAAGCGAGTAGACGGCGCTGAGCCTGCGGCGGCGGCCCACCTCGTCGATGGCGCTGCGCAGCGCGAAGAGCGCGGCGTAGATCAGCAACAGCACGAAGATCGAGGTCTGCCGCGGGTCCCAGTTCCAGTAGACGCCCCAGACCACCTGCGAGAAAATCATGCCGGTGACGGTGGCGAGCATCGTGAAGAGGAAGCCGTTCTCGGCGGCCGAGAGCGCGAGATCGTCGTAGGCGGGGCGGCCCTTCCAGAGGTAGAGGGCGCTGAAGATCGCCGAGACGGTGAAGGCCAGCACAGCCACCCAGGCGGTAGGCACATGCATGATTACGATCCGACCGGCGTTGCCGAGGCCCTCGTACTGAGGGATGACCAGAAACATTGCGATCGCTACCCCGGCGATCCAGACTCCGACCAACAGCTTACCAACCTGGCCGAGACGCTGCGCCATCGGCGTTCACCTTTCCAGCCCACGCGGGTAGGTAGATCGTACCATCATTGGACCAAAGCTCGTGTCTGCCTATTATAGCACGATCCCCGACACCGGGAGACTCCCGTGCGCCCTGTGCATCAGATCGCTTTGGCAGGCGATTCATAGCTGGCAGGGCGGGTTGTGCCGGGCCGTCCACGGCTTGCACGCGAAAAATGCGCGTGCTATACTCCAGATGAGGCTTTTGTAAGGGTTTGCTGACGAAACTGTGCCCATGACCGCCGACCGCAAAGAGCAGGGCTCAACCCGGCAGAGTATCCTGCAGCTGCTACGTCGTCACGGCGAGATGACGGCGCTAGAGCTGAGCGACGCGCTGAGCATGGGCGCCGTGGGCGTGCGCCAGCATCTCGCCCTGCTAGAGCGAGATGGGATGGTGCGTGTGGCGGGCCTGCGCCGGAACGTCGGGCGCCCCTCGCATCTGTACATCCTCACCCCAGAAGCCGATGATCACTTCCCCCGTCGCTACGATACGCTCGCAATGGATGTGATCACCTACGTGGGCGCGGTCGCCGGCGCCGATGCTCTGGGGCAGGTGCTGGCGCTGCGCCGCGCGGACACGGCCCGCAAGCTGGCCCCGGCCCTGGCCGACAAGAGCCGCTGCGAGCAGGTGGCCACGCTCGCCGCCATCCTCGCCGAGCAGGGCTACATGTGCGAGTGGGAGCAGGCCGCCGACGGCGCCTACACGCTCACTGAGTACAACTGCCCGGTGGACTGTGTGGCCCGCCAGCACCCAGAGCTCTGCGCCCAGGAGCTGCTGCTGTACGAAGATCTGCTGGGCGTGCCCATCACCCGCGAGGGCACCATCGCCGCCGGCGCCCCCTGCTGCCGGTACCGCATCCCCGCCTAACAACTCGGTTGTTCTTTTTCACCGCAGAGATCCAGCAGACGCAGCGAGTTTACGCTGCTGTCCCTTGGCTTTGCGGTGAATAGCATTTGGAGGTTTCTCATGGCCTTTACGCTGCCCGCCCTGCCTTACGATTACACCGCCCTCGAGCCGCACATCGACGAGGCGACCATGCACTTCCACCACGACAACCATCACAACACGTATGTCACCAACCTGAACAATGCCATCGCCAAGCACCCCGAGCTTGAGGGTAAGTCCATTGAGGATCTGCTCGGCAACCTGGACGCCGTGCCCGAGGATATTCGCACCGTGGTGCGCAACAACGGCGGCGGCCACTGGAACCACAGCTTCTTCTGGGAGATCATGGCGCCCGACGCGGGCGGCGAGCCCACGGGCGCCCTGGCCGACGCGATCAACGCCGCCTTCGGCAGCTTCGCGGAGTTCAAAGAGAAGTTCAAGGCCGCCGCGCTTGGCCGCTTCGGCTCCGGCTGGGCCTGGCTCGTGGCCAGCCCCGACGGCACGGTCGCCATCAGCAGCACGCCCAACCAGGACAACCCGGCGATGGAGGGCAAGCAAGCCATCCTCGGCCTGGACGTCTGGGAGCACGCCTACTACCTGAAGTACCAGTTTAAGCGCCCCGGCTACGTGGACGCCTGGTGGAACACGGTGAGCTGGGCCAAGGTGAGCGAGCACTACGGGAAGTAAGGGCGAGGGCGGAGCGGGCGGAGCGGCTGCCTGGCGAAAGCCTCCTTGTCATGCGTGACGAGGAGGCTTTTGCGTGGGTTACTCCAACACATTCTGGCATGTGAGCTCGCCAGCCTGGGCCTGCTGGATGGTCGGGCCAAGCCGCTCGGCCTGAGGGCTGGTGGCGGCGGCATTCAGATCCTCGATTGCGCCGAGGCCATCGCCGAGGTTCTTGCGCGCCTCGGCCCGTAGCAGGTAGAGCATGCCGTAGCCTGGGTCGATGGCAAGCGCCTGGTTGTAGGCGTCGGCGGCAGCCTGATAATCGCCGCGCCGACACTCGGCGAAGCCAAGCACGAAATACATATCCGAGCGCAGCCGATCATTCACGACGGGGCCATCGAAGCTTAGGGCGCGCGTGGCGCTGGCGATGGCGTCGCGGTTCTGCCCGGCGAGCAGCTGCTCGAAAGCGCCGATCGTCAGCCCAAAGATATTCTCCTGCCCAAACAGATTGACGTAGAAATTGTTGTCGAAGCTGCGCATCGCCGCAAAGCGCAACGCGCCCTCGGCAAGCAGCGCGCGCGCGTCCTCCACGCGGCCCTGGCGCAGAGCGAGGGCGGCGGCGTAGTTGTAAGGCAGCGAGGTGTCTGCGCCGAGCTCGATCGCCTGCTCCAGATCAGAGCGCGCCGCATCGTCGTCGCTCAGGTTGTAGTGCAGGCCCCCTCGGAAGGCGAGGGCATAGGTGTCCTTGGGCCGTGCTGCAACTACATCATTCATCAGGGCGAGGGACTGCTCGGGAAAGCCTTTTACCAGCCGATCAACTGCCAGTAAGCGCAGCGGCGTGGCCCATCCAGGCACGCTGTCGGCGGCGGCCTGGGCGTCCTCGTAGCCCTCCTCGTACTCGTTCAGGCGCTGGTGCAGGATCGCGCTGTAGACCAGCAGCAGCGGGTTGCCAGGGTCGTCGTCAAGGGCGGCGTCGATCACTGGGCGCGCCTCGGCGGGCTGGCTGTAGTAGAGGCGCAGGTAGCGATAGACCTTTGGGGCCGTCCCGCCGCCCACTGGCTCGGCGGGCGTCACGTCGTCTTGTAGGGCGTCGATCAGAGCCGCCACGCGCAGCACATCAAACGTGTCGCCCCCGGCCGTGCTCAGCACATTGATCACAGCGAGCACTGCCAGCGCGGGCGACGGTAGCTCGGGCGCCGCGAGCTCCAGGCGTAGGTCCACGTCGGCGGTGCGCCGCAGCAGTGCCGTGTCGAGCTTGGGCGGGAGGCTGCGAAAGATCGTCGGGTCACCAACGCGCACGCGCAGCACGGGCGATGGCCCGCTGCCGCCGCCCCAGAGCACCACCGCCGCCTGGCTCGCCTTGGCCAGCGCCTCGGCCTCGGCCTCGGAGCGCAGTGCCACGTCGTAGCGCACGAGCTGAAGGTTCGAGAAGGGCACCGACTCCAGGGTGCGCCGCAGACCCTCCTCCAGCTCCGCCGTCAGGTCGCGCCCGGCCGCAGCGGGGGCGTCGATCCGGCTCAACAGCACCATCAGCTTGCCGTTGGCGAGGGGCGCGGGCGGGGCGGGCGTGGGCGACGGCGCAACGGTGGGCGACGGCGCCGGCGTTGGTGGCAGAGCAATGGCGGGCGCCACGGTGGCCGGCGCGCGGGTCGGCGCGCTGGTGGCGATGGCCGCGGCTGTGGGCACAGGCGGGGCGTTGCCGCGCGAGAGCAGCATGAAGCTGGCGAGCACTGCGAGCGCGACGGCCCCGAGGGCGCCGACGAGCCAGAGGGCGCGGGCGGGGCGGGCGGCGGGCGCAGGCGTTGGCGCCAGGGCGGCGGGTGGTGGCGGCGGGGCGACCAGATGAGGCGCAGGCACGTCGCGCCAGAGCTGGCCGTCGCGGGCGCGCAGGAACAGCACCGGCATCCACCAGGGGTCGTCGGGGCGCAGGCCGGTGCGGGCCACGGCGAGGGCGCGGTCGATCTGGCCGTCCTCCGCCAGCTGCTCGAAGAAGCGCGGCATCATGCGGGCAACCATTGCCTGGGGAACGTTGCCCTGCATGCCGATCACGGCGGCCACCCCGGCGCGGGCCAGCTGCGGCCCCAGCGCGGCGGGAACGCTGCTGTCGTCGCCAATGCCAACGCTCTGGCAGGAAGCAAGCACAATCAGGGCTGGGCGCTGCTCGCCGCCGAGGTCGCGGATGCGCGCGGCCAGCTCATCGCCCGGCACCCAGTCCACCTCGCCGGCCTCGTTCTCCAGGGCCAGATAGGGGACGCCCTTCACGATTCTGCCGTGGCACACCAGGTAGAGCAGGCTGTAGCCGAAGCGCAGTGCATCTACCACGGCGGTGAGCGTAAGCGGGCCGCCGCTGCTGCCGGTCACGAAGGTGGCGGCGGGGATGTCGGCGAGGGCCTGGCGGATGCGGGCAGCCTCGGTGGGGGCGTCAAAGGGTGCGAGGTTAAATTGGGCGAGGTTGCTAGGGCTGGCCACCACGAGCAGGGCGAGCAGATTGTTGCGGGTAGGCGTCTTGAAGCGCGTCATGTCGGCGCTGTCGAGGTAGCGCGAGAGCAGGAAGCGTTCGGAGCGGGCCACGGCCACGCCCTGGTCGTCGAAGACCGTCTCCCAGCGGATGCCGTGCAGCTCGGGGTCGCTCGGGTCGAGGCGCAGCTTGATCCGCAGGGGCATGTCGCGGGCCTCGGCGGAGGCACGGGCGGTGATCCATGCCTCACGCAGGCGTTGGTCGCCAAACACGGCCTCGCTCAGCAGCTGGCCGTAAGGCACGGGGTCGAGGGCGTTGGAGAGCAGGGCGGCCTTGTCGATCGTAACGGGCACATTTAGCGCCAGCTCGCGATCAACATCGCCCGGCTCGGCGCGGAAGCGCATATCCACGGCGTGGCTGCCGTCGGGCAGCCGCTGGATGATCACCTCGAGGTCGGCGTAGAGCATTGGATTTTGGATTTCGGATCGTACAGTGTGGATTGGCCTACCAGCCCCAGCTGCCCGGCCCGCCTTTGAATGGCCCCACGATATTGGCGGTGATCCAGCCGCCGTAGAAGCCGCCGGGCTGCGGCGTGACGCGCTCATCGTCCACGTAGCAGGCGTCCATATGCTCGGGGTAAAAGGCGACGGCGCCCTTGATCGGGGCGAAGGCGGGGGTTGGGTCGGGGTAGTACCAGGCGACCTGCTCGGCGCGGCGACCGCCGGCGGCGACGGTGTAGTAGGCGGCGCGGCCCTTCCACTCGCAGAAGCTGCTCTCGGGCGTGGCGGTGAGGTACTGCATCTGGATGTCGGCGGGGGGGATGTAATAGACAGGCGGGTGGCTTGTCTCCAGCACGCGATGGGCGCGGTGGGTGTCGGCGATGATCACGCCGCCGAAGACCACGCGCAGGTGGCGAGTAGTTGGCTCAAGGCGCGGTGGGCGCGGGTAATCCCAGACCGACTCCTGGCCTGGGGCGGGCTTGATACGCTGAATCATGGTGAAAACTCCTCTAATATATGAGGTAGTTTACCACGCTCGTAGGGCGGCGGCGTATGGTTTCGGGCAATGCAGTGGCGTTCCCGGTGCCTGGCGGCTGAAGCCACGGCTAGGGGTGCCGAAGCCCGCCTGCGCGGGCTGGTGAGGACACACCCTACCTCTACTGGGTGCGGCGAGCCCGCGCAGGCGGGCTGGGTATACCCAGCCTGCGGCTTCAGCCGCCAGGCAATGCGCGGGCCAGGGCGGCAGCGCATCTTGCTGGCGTATGGAGCGGTATAGCATGTGCGGCTTGCAGGGAGCGCACGCCTGTGCTATAGTAGCACTAACGTACGGGCCGCCTGTTGCGTTGACAGGGCCTCTCCCCTAGAGTAGACTACGAAGGAGCAGACACTTGAGCACGAGTAACGGAGGAGCGCCCACGATGGCCATCTCGCCTGAGAAAGAGAAGGCCCTGGCCGCAGCGATGAGCCAGATCGACCGCAAGTTCGGCAAGGGCTCGATAATGAAGATGGGCGAGGGCAACACAAAGTTTGCCATCGAGGTCGTCCCAACTGGTGCCATCGCGCTCGATATTGCCCTTGGCGTAGGCGGCCTGCCGCGCGGCCGAGTCACCGAGATCTACGGCCCGGAGAGCAGCGGCAAAACCACGCTTGCCCAACATATTATCGCGGAGGCCCAGAAGCTAAACGGTGTGTGCGCCTTTATCGACGCGGAGCACGCCTTCGACCCGATCTATGCGGCCCGCTGCGGTGTGAAGATCGACGATCTGCTTGTCTCTCAGCCAGACACTGGCGAGCAGGCCCTGGAGATCTGCGAGACGCTGGTGCGTTCCAATGCCATCGACGTGATCGTAATCGACTCGGTGGCAGCGCTCGTACCCCGCGCCGAGATCGAGGGCGACATGGGCGACTCGCTGCCCGGCCTGCAGGCCCGCCTGATGAGCCAGGCGCTGCGCAAACTCTCCGGTGCGATCAACAAGAGCCGCACCGTGGTGATCTTCCTGAACCAGCTGCGCATGAAGATCGGGGTAATGTTTGGCTCGCCGGAGACCACGACCGGCGGCCAGGCGCTCAAGTTCTACGCCTCGGTGCGCCTGGACATCCGCCGCATCGAGACGCTGAAGAACGGCCAGGAGGTGATCGGCTCACGCGCGCGTGTGAAGGTGATCAAAAACAAGGTCGCGCCGCCCTTCCGTCAGGCCGAGTTCGACATCCTCGCCAACGAGGGCATCTCCCGCGAGGGCAACATCCTAGACGTCGGCGTCGAGATGAACATCATCCGCAAGAGCGGCGCGTGGTTCTACCTCGGCGAGGATCGGCTGGGCCAGGGCCGCGAGAATGTGCGCAACTTCCTGAAGGAGAACCCGGCCCTCGCCAACGAGGTCGAGGCGCTGATCAAGTCTCAGGCGCTCACCAACGCTGCCGCCAAGCCAATCAGCGCTGTCGCCAGCGACGACGAGGACGACGACGGTCTGTTCGAGGAGTAGCGCCTCGGGCGCGCCATGCAATTAGGGTGGGCACTGCGGGGAGGGCATCGCCCTCCCCGCACCCCTTTTCCGGACCATGCCAACAGGCAACATCACAGCCATTGTGGCCCAGGCCCAGAGCAGCCAGCGCGTTAACATCTTTGTTGACGGCGAGTTCGCGCTCGGGATCAGCCTCTCCACACTCGCCGCCGAGGGCCTCTTTGTGGGCCAGGCTCTTGATGAGGCGGGGTGGGCGCGGCTGGAGGTAGCCGCCCAGGCCGAGCAGGCCATGCGCGCCGCCATGCGCCTGATCGACGCCCGCCCGCGCTCCGCCGCCGAGCTGCGCCAGCGCCTGCGCCGCAAGGAGTTCCCCCCGGAGGTGGCCGAGCAGGCGGTAGCGCGCCTCGGCGAGCTGGGCCTGGTGGACGACGCCGCCTTTAGCCGCATGCTGATCGAGAGCCGCCAGAGCTTTCGCCTGCGTGGCCAGATCGCCATTCGCGACGAGCTGCGCCGCAAGGGCGTGAGCCGCGACGTGGTGGACAGTGCGCTCGCCGACGCCGACGACCCCGAGGCCGAGCAGGAGCGGGCCATGGCCGTGGCGCGTAATGCGCTGCGCCGCTACGCCGACGCGCCTGATCGCCTCACCTTTCAGCGCCGTCTCGGCGGCCTACTCCAGCGCCGCGGCTTTAGCCTGAACCTCATCCGCCCGATCCTTGGTACACTATGGGAAGAGCTGCGCGCCCGGCGGAGTGAAGATGCGGAGTAGCCAGGTGGCCAGATGACAGGGTGACAGGGTGACAAGGTGACCAGGTGAGCCTATCGGCACCGTCAGGTGTCACCTTGTCACCCTGTCAGCGCGAGCGCAGCAAGCGCATGTCACCGTATCAAATAGATGAGCCTATCGGCACCGTCAGGTGTCACCTTGTCACCGGGTCAGCGCGAGCGCAGCAAGCGCATGTCATCGCATCAAATATAAGGAGGCGCTCAATGCCAGATATTCAGTTCCTTGGCCACGCCTGCGTGCGGCTGCGCGGCCGCGACGGGATCGTGATCTGCGACCCGTTTAGCCGCTCGATCGGCCTCGACATCGGCAAGCCCACGGCGCATATCGTAACGGTAAGCCACGACCACGCCGACCATAACAATGTTGCCGCCGTGCGGCCGATGCGCGAGAAGATTTTCTCCGTCACCTCGCCGGGCGAGTACGAGGTCGGCGGCGTGCTGATCACTGGCGTACGCACCTACCACGACAAGGTGAAGGGCGCCGAGCGCGGCTTCAACACTGTGTTCGTGATCCACATGGACGACGTCACTTTCTGCCATCTCGGCGACCTCGGCCACGAGCTGAGCCAGAGCCAGTTAGAGGCGATCGGCGATGTGGATGTGCTCTTCGTCCCCGTGGGTGGCGGCGAGACGATCGGCCCCGCCGAGGCCAGCAGCGTGATCGCCCAACTTGAGCCGCGCGTGGTGGTGCCCATACACTATGCCACCGGCCAGCTCTCGTTCGAGTACGAGCTCGCCCCGCTCGATAAGTTTACGCACGAGATGGGCCTCAAGGATGTAGTGGCCGAGGAGAAGCTCACGCTCACGGCATCGAACTTGCCGCCTGAGGGCGAGCCGATGCGTGTGGTCGTGCTGCGCGCTGTGAAAGAGTAGCCGGTACGCGTGACGCATCGTGCTGCCTGGGCGTCTTGTCTGAGAGCGGAGTGAGAAGATGAGCCAATGGTGAACGAGCTGTAAAAGTGCGCTCTGGGTGCGTTTGTATCTGTAAATCGGCGCCTGAGACGCGCCGCCCACGACAGAGCAGCGCAACACGCACCTCGGCGCGGGTTGAGTGTCTGATTGGTGGGTAAAGCTTCGAGTATCGCCATCCGGTCCAGCGCGCTGGCTAGCGATCCCTATGACAACAGGACAAAAGCGATACAGTCGCGGGCGTGGGTCGGTGCAACCCTTTGGTTGGCCGACCCACCTTTTTATGCAAATTATCGCCTGTAGTGATGGGCTTGGCAATCCGTGCGGCGCGGGATCACACAGCCGGGGCGACCTAGCATAATCAAGATAAGGAGTAGTGTGGGTATGGCTAAGTACATCTTTGTTACCGGAGGTGTGGTCTCTTCCGTGGGCAAGGGTATCAGCGTCGCCTCGATCGGCCGCTTGCTGAAGAGTCGCGGCATTGGCGTATCGATCCTGAAGCTCGACCCGTATCTGAACGTCGACCCCGGCACGATGAGTCCCTACCAGCACGGCGAGGTTTTTGTTACCGAAGATGGCGCCGAGACCGACCTGGACCTGGGGCATTACGAGCGCTTCATCGACGAGAACCTGACGCGCCTGAGCAACGTCACGACGGGGCGCATCTACTCGTCGGTGATCGCGGCCGAGCGCCGGGGCGACTACCTGGGCGGCACCATCCAGGTGATCCCGCATATCACTGATGAGATCAAGGCGCGCATCCTGGCCGTAGGCCAGCAGAGCAGCGCCGACGTGGTGATCGTGGAGGTTGGCGGCACTGTTGGCGACATCGAGAGCCTGCCCTTCCTGGAGGCCATCCGCCAGATGCGCAAGGAGGTGGGGCGCGACAATGTGCTCTACATCCATGTGACGCTGCTGCCCCACATCGGCTCCACTGGCGAGCTGAAGACAAAGCCTACCCAGCACTCGGTGATGGCCCTGCGCAACGTCGGCATCACTGCCGACGTTATTCTATGTCGCGCCGACTACGCGATCACCGACGAGATCCGCGACAAGGTGGCCTTCTTCGCCGACGTGGACGCGCGGGCAGTGATCCCTGTGCAGACCGTAGACTCGATCTACGAGGTGCCGCTGGTGCTGGAGCAGGCTGGCCTTGGCGGCTTCCTGTGCGATAGGCTCGACCTGAACTGCGTGCCGCCGGATCTGACTGCCTGGAACGAGCTGGTGGAGCTGATCCGCAAGCCGAAGCGCGTGATTCCGATCGCGCTGGTGGGCAAGTATGTAGAGCTGAAGGATGCCTACATTAGCGTGGTGGAGGCGCTGCGCCACGCCGGGCTGCACCAGGAGCTCGACATCGATCTGCACTGGATCTCGGCCGAGCAGGTAGAGCGGGATGGCCCCGAGCGGCTGCTCTCTAAGGCGTACGGGATTGTGGTGCCAGGCGGCTTTGGGGATCGGGGCATTGAGGGCAAGATCATGGCGGCCGAGTACGCGATGCGCAACAACATCCCGTACCTGGGCTTGTGCCTTGGCATGCAGTGCGCGACGATCGCCTTCGCTCGGCGCCTGCTGGGCAGCGGCGATGTGAATAGCACGGAGTTTGCGCCCAGCTGCGCTCACCCGGTGATCGACCTGATGCCGGACCAGCGCGACATTACGGAAAAGGGCGGCACAATGCGCCTTGGCACATACCCCTGTGTGCTGGTGCCCGGCACAAAGGCCCACGCTGCCTACGGCCAGGCGCTGGTGCATGAGCGCCACCGCCACCGCTTCGAGTTCAACAACAGCTACCGGGAGCGGATGGAGGCGGCCGGCTTTGTGATCAGCGGCCACTCGCCGGATGGGCGGCTGGTGGAGATTATCGAGCTGCGCGACCACGCCTGGTTCGTGGCCAGCCAGTTCCACCCCGAGTTCCAGTCGCGCCCAAACAGCCCGCACCCGCTCTTCCGTGAGTTCGTGACGGCTGCGGCGCGCACGCAGCGAGCCAGCGAGCCTCAGCAGCTGCGCCTTTCCGACGCGGAGGAGCATCACACGGTACGGGCTTGGGTAGCGGTGGAGCTCTCGTAGCGGAGCGCGTGCAGACGAGCCGCTGAGTTTCGCAAGAACTGTGCCACTGCGAGCGCCCTCTCGGCATGGAGGGCGCTCGCTTTTGCATGGAAGAGGTCTGATTTGGCTTCAGGGCGCTCAATAGCCAACAGGGTATTGCAGCCAAATCAAAACAGATTATAATAGACCATTAATGGACGGCTGCGTGGCACGCGAAGGGCATAGCTACTCCCTGGGGTCTGTGAATACCAAGGGCGAACCTGCTCGCTAACCCAAGGCGCGGACCAACCTCGGCAATGGCTCATCGGCAAGGAGTGGCGAGCAATGAGTTTCGCAGACAAGACCATCACGTGTCGAGATTGTGGGACGGACTTTGTATTCACCGCAGGGGAGCAGGAGTTCTACGCCTCGAAGGGCTTCGTGAACGAGCCGACGCGCTGCCCCGCATGCCGGCAGGCCCGCAAGAGCTCGATGGGCGCAAGCGGCGGCAGCGGCAGCGGCATGCGCGACTCGGCGCCGCGCGGCAACAGCACGGCGAGCACGGGCACGCGTGAGCGCGTGACGTACAAGACCACCTGTGCCAACTGTGGCCAGGAGACCACAGTGCCCTTCGTACCGCGCGGCACGAAGCCTGTCTACTGTAGCAACTGCTTCGACCAGATGCGCGGCAGCAGCAGCAGCGAGCGCAGCGCACGGTTTTAGTACACTGTCCAAGCTATTCTGTTGGGTGGTACGGGCGCGCTATAACGCGCCGCTACAGGATACCCCATCAGCTTTGCTCGGATGCTGTACTAGGCTCGGGCCCAACCTGTTAAGACGGGTGAAGGCGATTTGGTGGGAAAGAAAGACGCCCCAACGGGGCGTCTTTCCTATTGCGCAAAGGGGGGCTAGGGCTACTCGAGATAGTCGCGCAGGTGCTGTCCAACATCGGGGCTGCGCAGGCGTCGCAGGGCCTCGGCCTCGATTTGGCGGGCGCGCTCGCGAGTCATACCGAGGGCGCGGCCAACCTCCTCGAGGGTGCGGCGACGGCCATCGACCAGGCCGTAGCGCAGGTCGATGATACGGCGCTCGCGCTCGCTGAGGTGATCCAGCGCAGCCGACAGATCCTCTCGGAGCAGCTGCGAGGAGGCGAAATCGGTGGGTGAGGGCACCTCGTCATCGGTGAGAAAGTCGCCAAGGGTATGCTCACCCTCGTCGCCGACGGGAGTCTCCAAAGAGACAGGGCGGCGGGCTGCCTCGAGCACGCGCTGGATGCGCTCGACGGGCTGGCCGAGGGCGATGGCGATCTCCTCGGCGGTGGGCTGGCGCTCGAGCGACTGGGAGAGGCGCTCGGAGGTGCGCTTCACCTGCCCGACAGACTCGCTCATATGGACTGGGAGGCGGATGGTGCGGCCCTGCTCGGCGATGGAGCGTGTGACGGCCTGGCGGATCCACCAGGTGGCATACGTGCTGAAGCGATTACCCTTGCGATAATCGAACTTCTCGACAGCGCGCATCAGGCCGATGTTACCCTCCTGGATGAGATCCAGTAGCGAGAGGCCGCGCCCGACATACTTCTTAGCAATGCTGACCACGAGGCGCAAGTTGGCCTGGATCAGGTGGCGACGCGCATCATTGGCGATGACGATAGCCTGGTCGAGTGGAATGCGGTCGGCGGGCAGAATATCTGTTGTCTCGTTGATGCGAGCCTGGGCAAGGTTGCCGCGCTCGATGCGCTCGGCGAGATCAACTTCTTCGCGGGCGTTGAGCAGCGAGACACGCCCGATCTCCTGCAGGTAGTGCTGCACCGGGTCAAGGGTCGGCTCACCTGCCTTGGGCGGCGCCGGGCGCTCGTGGGTTAGACGTTCCTCAACCTCGGCGTGCCGCTCCGTCTCGGAGTCCTGCTCTAGCGCCTGCCTATCGGTAAGCCCCCAGATGGGTGTCGTCCGCTTGAGCATCGATCTGTGCTCCTAGCCTAGCGGTGAGGGACACAATGCGACCCCTTCCCGAAGGAAGGAGCGGCATCCTCATGCCGTTCTTAATTTGCACTCAACAAAGCGGGGTTAAGCGCGGGTGGAAGTTGTGCTGAGGGTACGAACAGAAACTTGTTCTGAAATCTGCATTGGCAAGTATAGGCGCGATAATGCAACTTGTCAAGTACTTTGGAGTGTCGCTTAGGGCTACGTCATGGTCAGCAGGCGGGCGGGTGAACGCGCGCCGTGGTGGCGCGGTGCGCCGGGCGCCGGCCTGCGCGGGCGGGTCCGGACGCGTCGGCGCAGGCCGACGCGCGGCCACAGGCCCGGCCGCTGCGGTTTCAACCGCCCGGTTCTGGAAACAGCGCCGACCATGACGTAGCCCTGGAGTGTCGCTTAGGGCGCCAACTGCGACAGCGCCCGCGCAACCAGGGCGGCGACGTGGGCGTTCTGCCGCAGCAGCGCCACGTTGGTGCCGATGCTCTCACCCGCCGTCTCCTCAGCCATAGCGGCGAGCAAGAACGGGGTTACAGCTGGGCCGCGCACTGCGGCAGCCTCGGCGCGGGCGAGGGCTCGCTCAATGGCGGCCTCGACCACGGCGCGGGGCAGAGCCACGGCCTCGGGTGGCGGCACACAAAGCAGCATGCCGCCCGGCGCTGCGATGGCGACGAGGCGACGCTGGTCGTGCCAGATGCGCGCGGCCTCCTCCGGGTTCTCGGCGCTTGCTGTTAAAGGCAGCCCACTGCTGCGGCTGTAGAAGGCCGGCAGCTCGGCGGTGCCGAGGCCCACAACTGGCACGCCAAGGGTCTCCAGATACTCCAGGGTAGCCGACAGATCGAGGATAGCCTTTGCGCCAGCGCAGACAACGAGCACCGGGGTGCGAGCAAGCTCGGTGAGGTCGGCTGAGACATCCCAGCTGCGCTCGGCGCCGCGATGGACGCCGCCGATACCGCCGGTGGCAAAGACCTGTACGCCGGCGGCGGCGGCGAGGGCCATGGTGGCGGCCACGGTGGTGGCGCCGTCGGCGCGCTGCGCGGCGGCCACGGCGATGTCGCGGCGGGAGAGCTTGCGCACGGCGCCGCTGGTGGCGAAGCGCTCGAGCTCGTGAGGGGCGAGGCCGACGGTGGGCACACCGCCCACAACACCGATGGTGGCTGGCACAGCGCCTGCCTCGCGCACCTCGTCCTCCAAGGCGCGGGCGACGGCGAGGTTCTGCGGGTAGGGTAGCCCATGGCTAATTAGGGTGCTCTCCAGGGCGACGACGGGGTGGCCTGCGTCGAGGGCGGCGGCGACTTCTTCGGATATGCGGAGCATGGGGGATCCTTACTTGGGAAGAGCGCCCACGAGGGGCGCCCCTACGGGGGCGCCGGCGCGGCTTACGAGGTAGGCGGCGATCTGGTGGCGACGGGCTAGTGCGAGGTCGTCGGCGCTGCCCTCCACGAGCACGAGGGCGACGTGGAGGCCGCGCCGACGCAGGGGCAGCAGTCGCTCAACGAGGTGCTGGCCGCCCCCGCAGGCGATCACCACCAAGGTACTGCCCCAGCCCAGGCCGGCGGTGACCCGCTCCAGCACCGGGGCAAGCGCGCCCTCAGGGCGAGCCTCGAGACGGCCAAGCAGGCGCAGGATCTCGATCAGATGCGCGCGCCCGGCGGCGGGGGCGATGGGCGCGGCCGAGGTATTGGCGATGGGGTCGTGGCCGCTGGTGCAGAGGCCGACGGGCTGCCCACGGCGCACGAGGTCGGCGGCGATGGAGGCGGCGGCCACGATGGCGCGTTCAAGGGCGTCATAAGTGTAGCGGCCAGGGTACTCGGCCAGGCTGAAGGCGAGCGCGAGGGTGGTGTCGCGGGCGATGGCGGGCTCGTGGCGACGGACCTGGAGCGCATTAGTGCGGGCGCTGCTCTTCCAGTCGATCTGGCGCACGCCATCGCCTGGGGCGTAGGGGCGCACGCCGATGGGGCGGGCCGGGTCGGTGAAGAGGCTGCCTGGTGCTGGGCGCGCCCCGAACGGCAGCGCGGCGGGCAGGCCGAGCTCGGGCAGCGGGAGCACGTGGGGATAGATCACCAGGCTGTCGCCGGTATCACCAGCCAAGGGGCGCTCGAAGAGGCCGAGCACATCGCCAGTGCGCAGGCTGAGCGGGCCGAGGCGGTAGAGGCCGCGGCGCTGGCCAAGCAGCGTGTAGGCCAGGCGGCGCTCCTCGTGGGCGCCGAGCGCGATCACGTGGCGCACCGACGACGGTGTGCGCAGCGACGCTGGCACGCTCTCGTGGAGCGCCAGCCAGGGGATAGGCACAAGGCCCTGGTTGCGCACGGTGAGCGTCACCTCTACTGGCTCGCCGGGGAAGCTGGCGGCGGGCAGGCTGCGCGACCAGCGCAATGCGCGGGTGGCGGCGCGCACCCAGAGCCAGGCCGCGAGCTGCACGCCCACCAGCACGTACAGCAGGTAGAAGAAGATCTCGCTGCGCAGCGCGGCGGCCACAACGAGGATGATGATGGTGAGCAGGCGGAGATCCATGGGGAATGCAAAATGCAAAAGTCAAAATGCAAAAAGGGCCGGGCGTAGCGACGATTTGCATTTTGCATTTTGCATTTTGAATTGTTACATCCTAAAGATGCCGAATCTGGTGGGCGCCAGGGGGGCGTTGCTCGCGGCGGCGAGGCCGAGGGCAAGAGCTTTGCGGGTGTCGCGCGGGTCGAGGATGCCGTCGTCCCAGAGGCGGGCGGTGGAGTAGTAGGGGCTGCCCTCGCGCTCGTACTGCTCCAGAATGGGCGCCTTGAACGCCTCCTGCTCCTCGGGGCTCATGTCCTGGCCGCGAGCCTGAAGGTTGTCGCGGCGCACCGTGAGCAGCACCGTGGCCGCCTGGGGGCCGCCCATCACGCTGATGCGGGCGTTGGGCCACATCCAGAGCTGGCGCGGCTGGTAGGCTCGGCCGCACATGCCATAGTTGCCGGCGCCAAAGGAGCCACCCACCACAACGGTGAACTTTGGCACGTTGGCGCAGCTCACCGCAGTGACGAGTTTTGCGCCATCCTTGGCGATGCCGCCGTTCTCGTATTGGCGGCCGACCATGAAGCCGGTGATGTTCTGGAGGAAGAGCAGCGGGATGCTGCGGGCGCAGCAGAGCTCGATGAAGTGGGCGCCCTTCAAGGCGCTCTCGCTGAAGAGGATGCCATTGTTTGCGAGGATGCCCACGGGCTGGCCTTCGATCTGGGCAAAGCCGCAGACGAGCGTGGTGCCGTAGCGCGCCTTGAACTCGTGCAGGCGGCTGCCGTCTACCAGGCGGGCGATTAGCTCGCGAATATCGTAGCTCTTGCGCGGGTCGCTGGGGATCACGCCATAGAGCTCGGCGGGGTCGTAATGAGGCGGCTCGGGCGTACGCAGCTCCCAGGGCGGGCGCGAGCGCGGGCCGAGGTTAGCCACAATATCGCGCACGATCCCAAGGGCAGCGCGGTCGTCGTCGGCGAAGTGGTCGGCCACGCCAGAGAGCCGGGTATGCACATCGGCGCCGCCAAGCTCCTCGGCGCTCACCACCTCGCCGGTGGCGGCCTTCACGAGCGGCGGGCCACCGAGGAAGATCGTGCCGGTGCCCTTGACGATCACCACCTCGTCGCTCATGGCGGGGACGTAGGCGCCGCCGGCGGTGCAGGAGCCTAGCACAGCCGCGATCTGGGGGATGCCGTGGGCCGACATCTGGGCCTGGTTGTAGAAGATCCGCCCGAAATGGTCGCGGTCGGGGAAGACCTCGTCCTGCATTGGCAGAAAGGCACCGCCGCTATCAACCAGGTAGATGCAGGGCAGGTTGTTCTCCTGGGCGATCTCTTGGGCGCGCAGGTGCTTCTTGACGGTGAGCGGGTAGTAGGTGCCGCCCTTGACGGTGGCGTCGTTGGCGACGATAACGACCTCGCGGCCGCTGACGCGGCCAATGCCAGTGACGACGCCTGCACCGGGCACCTCGTCGGGGTAGACGGCGTGAGCGGCGAGGGGGCTGAGCTCCAGGAAGGCGGTGCCGTCGTCCAGCAGCAGCTCCACGCGCTCGCGCACCAGCAGCTTGCCGCGCTCGGTGTGCTTGCGGCGTGCGTCCTCGCTGCCGCCCTGAGCTGCTAGGGCCACGTGCTCACGCAGCTGGGCGGCGAGGGCCTGGTGGTGGGCGACGTTGGCCTTGAACTCGTCGCTCTGGGGGCTGATATGGCTCTGGATGCGGGCCATGCTACAGCCCCACGCGCGCGCGGAAGGCGGCGAGCTCGGCGAGGGTGATGCTGGCGCCGCAGAGGATGATCACGAGGTGGTGCTGGGGGCCGAGCTGCTCGCGCAGCAGGCGGGCAGCGCTGAGCGTGCAGGCGGCGGCTGGCTCCACCAGCACGCTGGCGTGATCGAGCAGCCAGAGCAGATCGGCGACGGCATCTTTGTCGGGGACGAGTAGTACTTGCTCGACATAACGCTGCGCCAGCTCCAGCGTGAGTGGGCTGGCGGAGGGGGCGCCGAGGGTAGCGGCGAGCGAGGTGATGGCGGGCAGCTGCACGACCTTGCCGGCAGCGAGCGCTTGGCTCATCGCGTCGGCGCCCACGGTCTCCACGCCCCAGACGCGCACCTCGGGCTTGAGGGCCTTGACGGCTGCGGCCACGCCGGCGATCATGCCGCCGCCGCCGATGCTGGCGATAATGTCGGTTACTTGCGGCGCATCGGCGAGGATCTCGAGCCCAAGGGTTCCCTGGCCCGCCACGACCACTGGGTCGGCGAAGGGGTGAACGAAGGTATAGCCCTCGGCCTCCAGCTCGGCGGCGCGCGCGAAGGCGATGGCGGGGGTGGGCAGCAGATCCACCTGCGCGCCATAGCTACGGGCGGCGGCGACGGCGGAGGGCGCGGTGGACTCAAACATCAGGATGCGGGCCTGGAGGCCGAGGCTGCGGGCCGCGAACGCCACCGCCTTACCGTGGTTGCCGCCGCTGACGGCGAGGATGCCGCGCTCGCACTGCTCGGGCGTGAGGCTGAGAAGCTTGTTGAACGCGCCGCGCGGCTTGAACGAGGCTGTCTCCTGGAACAGCTCGTACTTGAGCGACACGTTGGTGCCGAGCAGCTCGCTCAGGGCGCGGTTGGGCAGCAGGGGAGTGCGCAGCACGTGGGGGGCGATGCGGGCGGCGGCGGCCTGGATTGTGGGCAGATCGACGGCAGGCAGATCAATGGCAGCAAGGTTAGTGGCTGACATGCGCTCCTCGGTGGCGCCCACGAGGGGCACCCTACTCAGCGGCGGGCTGGGGGGGCAGATCGGCGAACAGCTCGGCCACAGAGCAGGCGAAGCCGGGCAGGATCGGCGAGGTGAGGGTGTCGGCGGCAGCGAGGGTGGCCGCGAGCTGATAGCTGGGGCCGCTTGGACGATGGACGAGCACGACGCGCGCGAAGCGATCCACGAGCCAGTACTCGCGCACGCCCCAGAAGGCGTAGCGAGCCGGCTTGAGCTTGCGGTCGCGCTTCTCATTCTTCGTGCCTTTGGACAGCACCTCGACGGCGAGGTCGGGCGGGCCATAGAACTTGCCGTCGGGGTTACGGTGCGCGGCCAGGCGCCCGGCGCTGTACCAGACCACATCGGGGGCGAAGGCCTCGTCGTCGGCGAGGATGATGCCGGGCGCGCTGACAGCGAGGCCGCCCTGGCGGCTCTGGCGGTTCCAGACGCGCAACAGCTCACACGCAGCGTCGGACACGAGTTGGTGCTCAAGATTGGGCTGAGTTGTCACGTGGAGCTCGCCTTCGATCAGCTCGTAGCGGTTGCCGTCGCCGTCGAGATAGCCCTCCATGTCGGAGACAGTGAGGCGGGTGGAGATTGTGGTCATTCGAGGCTCCTTGTGTACCCGAGGGGGCGCCCACGAGGGGCGCCCGTACAAGCTGCGAGAGAATTCGGCGAGGGGCGCCCCTAGTGGCTTTCAGCTCCTCTTATGTACCCGAGGGGGCGCCCACGAGGGGCGCCCGTACAAGCTGCGAGAGAATT
>Ga0136636_10000571_pt1 | contig 19396 bp, 16 predicted proteins | sample AntDrymUQ8522106_2_FD_104653 | JGI IMG/M metagenome (GOLD analysis project Ga0136636, IMG submission 104653) | Polar desert sand microbial communities from Dry Valleys, Antarctica - metaG UQ852 (21.06) | ecosystem: Environmental > Terrestrial > Soil > Desert | place: Antarctica: Dry Valley... | reverse complement strand
GTGTACAGTAGCAACCGGATCGATCAGCATTACGGCCGTGGCCGGAGAAACATATAGTGTAGATTCAGGGCCGTATTCTGCCACTTTGATTTATAACGGACTTTCAATTGGTTCTCACGATGTGAACGCTCAAAATACAGCTGGATGCATTTCTGCCGTATCAAGTATTACATTAACAGCACAACCAGGAACACCATCAGCGCCGATTGTTACAGTAATACAACCGACTTGTACCGTAGCAACGGGATCGATTACCATTAATGCAATCGCGGGTGAAATCTATAGCTTTGACGGAGGTGCATACTCAGCAACACTTGTTTATTTAGGATTGGCAGCGGGTTCATCCCACACCGTTACCGCACAAAATGCTTCGGGATGTATTTCGGCAGTCTCCAACATTACGCTCAACGCGCAGCCTGGAACTCCGGCAGCGCCAATACTTACTGCTACGCAACCTAGCTGTACCGTCGCAACGGGATCGGTTACCATTACTGCAGTTCTAGGTGAAACCTATAGTTTTGATGGCGGAGCTTATTCTGCAACGCTCGTGTATTCGGGATTGCCACCAGGGTCTTCGTATACCGTTACTGCGCAAAATGCCGACGGATGTGCTTCTGCCGTGTCAAACACCTCACTCAACGCACAACCCGCAATTCCAACTGCTCCTGTGCTTTCGGCTACACAACCCACCTGTACGACGGCTACCGGATCGGTTTCCATTACCGCTGTGGCAGGAGAAACGTATAGCATCAACGGCGGACCCTATTCAGCAACACTTGTGTACTCAGGATTGCCAGCAAGTTTAACGCATACAGTAACGGCACAAAACGCCGCCGGCTGTATTTCTTCCGCTTCCAATATTACACTCAGTGCGCAACCGGCAACACCTAATGCTCCCATACTCACGGCTATCCAACCAAATTGCTCAATAGCAACAGGATCGATTAGGGTTACTGCTGTCGCAGGAGAAACGTATAGTTTAGATTCAGGACCGTACTTAGCAACGTTGATTTATAACGATATCACTGTCGGTTTCCACACGGTAACAGCCCAAAACGCACTTGGATGTATTTCAGCTCCGTCAAACATTACATTAACAGCACAACCCGGAACACCGTCAGCACCTTTGCTTACTGCTACACAACCTACTTGTACTGTAGCAATAGGCGCGATAGCCATCACAGCCGTCGCAGGTGAAACATACAGTTTTGATGGCGGAACTTACTCAACAACACTCGTTTATTCCGGATTGACAGCAGGATCATCGCATACAATAATGGCACAAAATACAGCCGGATGTATTTCAGCAATGACAAACCTAACACTCAATGCGCAACCAACTAGTCCTTTAGCACCTACGCTCACACCTACACAACCAAGCTGTACCGTCGCAACAGGATCAATTACTATTACCGCAGTTGTAGGCGAAACATATAGCTTTGACGGCGGTGCTTATTCAGCCACACTTGTTTATTCAGGATTGCCAGCGGGCTCATCACATACAGTATCAGCGCAAAATCTGTCAGGATGCATTTCTCCAATCTCAAATATCATTTTTGGATTACAACCGGCAACTCCGGCTGCACCTGCGCTCTCAGCTACACAACCTACGTGTACGATGGCTACGGGATCGATTACAATTACGGCCACTGCAGGGTTGACTTATAGCGTGGATGGCGGACCTTATTCAGCAACACTTATTTATGCAGGATTAATAGCAGGTTCTTCACATACCGTTACCGCACAAAATGTTTCCGGATGTATTTCAGCCGTTTCAAATATTGCGCTCAATGCACAACCGGCAACTCCAATCGGAACCGCCACACCAATTTCAGATTCGATTTGCATCGGAGAAACTACCAATGTAACGTTATCGTCCAACATCCCAGCAACTACGTTCAATTGGACTGTTGTGCAAACAAACGTTTCAGGTGCTTCTAATGGATCTGGAAATAGCATCAGCCAGACATTGGCTACAAATGGGAAAACACCTTCAACCGCAGTATATACTGTAATTCCTACAGCCAATGGCTGCGACGGGAATCCAATTGTCATTGTTATAACGGTCAACCCATTGCCCGAACCAACTTTGAACGATGGAGTAATCTGTATTGATGAAGTCGGGAACACAATTAGGACATACTCTTTGAAAACCGGTTTGAGTAATTCTACCCATAGCTTCGAATGGTATTTTGGTGGAAACATTATCAACAATGCAACACAAAATACGTATGAGGCAACCGAAGTGGGATTGTATACCGTTGTTGCAACCAACACTTCAACAGACTGTATTTCGATACCAGTTTCGGCGCAAGTAACAGCGTCTTCTGCAGGTCAGACGATATCGGCAATCGTTTCAGATGCCTTCAGTGATGATCAGACCATTACCGTAAACGTATCTCCTTCTAATCCTTTTTATCTATACCAACTCGATAACGGTCCGTTGCAAAACTCCAATATATTCGCAAATGTCGTAGCCGGTTCACATACCATAACCGTAACAGACAGTAATGGTTGTACAAATCTATCGACAGAAATAGTACTCATCAACTATCCTAAATATTTCACGCCAAACGGTGATGGCATACACGACACCTGGAATATCATCGGATTGGATCAAAACGCTAAAATCTTTATTTTTGACCGATACGGAAAACTCCTCAAACAAATCAATCCTTCCGGAATCGGTTGGGACGGTACCTTTAACGGACAAGATCAGCCCGGAACCGATTATTGGTTCCTCACCCAATACCTCGATAAATTGCAACCCAAGGAATACAAAGGGCACTTTTCATTAAAACGATAATTGATAATCAAACCCATACAGGAAATACACGGCAAGCCTCAAAACTAAAACACGATGACCAGTTTTGACAATGTTTATATGCAATTAAATCCTTATTTTTGCACCGAATCCTAATATCACTATTGTATGCTAATCATTGGAATTGCAGGCGGAACGGGCAGCGGAAAGACAACCGTCGTTCACCAAATCATGAACGAGTTGCCCCAAACCGAAGTCGGTATCATTTCCCAAGACCATTACTACAAAAAAACCGACCACCTCTCGTTTGACGAACGCGCACTGATCAATTTCGATCATCCACGCGCCATCGACTTCGAACTTCTCGTGCAGCATCTCAAAGATCTTAAAGTCGGAAAAACCATCGACCAGCCTGTTTATTCTTTCGTAACACACAACCGAACTGACGACACCGTCTCAACGCATCCGCGCAAAGTAATGATTGTCGAAGGCATTCTCATCCTTGCCAATCCCGAGCTTCGCGAGCTCTTCGATATCAAAGTATTCGTCCACGCCGATTCCGATGAAAGATTGATCCGCCGACTCAAACGCGACATCGCCGAACGCGGCCGTGATATGGATGAAGTCCTCAACCGCTACCAAAATACGCTCAAGCCGATGCACCAACAGTTCATCGAACCCACCAAAGCCTTTGCCGATATCATTATTCCCAACGACAAATACAACACCGTAGCGATCGATGTGGTTCGCGCCGTAATTAACCAGCGGATTTCATAATTTTTTTGTAGTTTTAGACCTAATTTTAGGAGCTGTTCCCGCTATCCGCTATATCTTTTTTTCGTACCTCAAAAAAGGATGCCGCTGCTATCGGGGCTAAATCGCAACACTATGGAGCAATCAGAAAACTCATATAAAGACAAACCCTGGTTTAAATTCCTGAGCAACAAGTATGTCTGGGTATTATTGTTCTTCTGCACCTGGATGCTTTTTCTTGACAATTACTCCTATTTCGACCATCGCATCCTCGACAATGAAATCGACGAACTCGAAGTCAACAAAAAATACTATCAAGAAGAAATCACAAAAGATGAGCAAAACATCAAACTGCTCAATAATCCCGATCAGGTCGAAAAATACGCGCGCGAAAAATACTATATGAAAAAAGACAGCGAAGACATTTACATCATAGAATTTGAAGGCGATACCGTAAAGAAAAAATAGAAAAAGAACCAAGTCGAAAATCTAAACCAAGCAATATGAAGCTATTTTCCGAATTCGAACCAGTTTCCTCCAAACAATGGAAACAGCAGATCCAGTTTGAACTCAAAGGGGCTGATTACAATGACACTTTGATTTGGAATTCTCCAGAAGATATCAAGGTCAGGCCTTTTTACCACCATGACGAAGCACAAATCGACCTCGCATCAAAAACAAAATCCAATGGCTTCAGCATTTGCCAGGATATCTTCGTTCACGATCTTGAGAAATCAATAGCGCGCGCCAATGACAGCATTACGCGCGGTGCAGAAAGCATTCGCTTTACCATAGCAGATGAAAATACCGATATCGCTCGGTTGCTCGACAGTCTGCCTTTGCAAAGCATTCCGATTTACTTTAACTTGGAATTCCTGTCGGTTGCTTTTATTCGAAAAATCGACAACATCGCACAAAATAAAAACGCTACTATCTTTGTAAACCTTGATCCGGTTGGACAATTGACTAAAGATGGCAACTGGTTTAAGACTGCCGAAAAAGACAACTTCGAAACTTTAAATTTACTTTTTAAACAAACCAAAAATATCTCATTGCTACGCATCGATGCAGCGCTGTACCAAAATGCCGGCGCCACAATGGTACAACAACTAGCCTACGCGATGGCGCATGCCAACGAATATTTTAATCGCATACCTGAAATCAGCCAGCCCATCGTTCTTGAAATGGCCGTTGGCACGAATTACTTTTTTGAAATCGCTAAACTACGTGCGCTACGATCTCTTTTTAAAACCATTGCGCAGGAATATAATCACGGTCTCGACTGTCACCTTTTTGTGACGCCAACACGACGCAACAAGACACTTTACGATTACAACGTCAACATGCTGCGCACAACTACCGAATGTATGTCGGCTGTACTTGGCGGCGCCAATGCAATTGCAAACCTGCCTTACGATGCGCTCTATCACAAGGACAACGAGTTTGGTAGCCGCATCGCTCGCAACCAGTTGTTGGTTTTAAAACATGAAAGTTATTTTGACAAAGTCGGCAATCCTTCCGATGGTAGCTATTATATAGAAAACCTGACCCAACAACTCGCCGAAAAAGCACTCGCATTATTCAAGGATATCGAAGCCAACGGCGGATTTTTAAAGCAACTCGGCGACGGGACCATCAAAAGGAAAATTCAGGAGAGCGCCAGCAAGGAACAGGAATTATTCGACAGCGGAAAGGAAGTTTTACTCGGAACCAATAAATATCCAAACACTGCCGACCGCATGAAAGACGACCTCGAACTATTCCCATTCGTCAAAAACAAACCGAGAAAGACGTTAATTACTCCAATTGTCGCAAAACGTCTTTCCGAGAAAACCGAACAAGAACGCCTGGCAACCGAACAATAAATTTTGTGTCCGCTTTTGTGACTTATATCAAATGAAAAGAAAAGATTTACAACATATTGCAATTGGCAAAACAAGCGGTTCTGCTAAAGACCAACAAAACGATTCAGGATTTCAGACCGCGGAAGGGATTGAACTCAAGCCATCATATGGCAAATCTGACATTGAAAACCTCGAGCATGTAGATTTCGCAGCCGGTTTCGCACCCAATTTACGAGGTCCGTATGCGACGATGTATGTTCGCCGTCCTTGGACAATTCGCCAGTATGCCGGATTCTCAACAGCAGAAGAAAGCAATGCATTCTACAGGAGAAACCTCGCTGCCGGACAGAAAGGACTTTCGATTGCATTCGACTTACCCACACACAGAGGCTATGATTCCGATCATGAACGCGTTGTGGGCGATGTTGGAAAAGCCGGTGTTGCGATCGATTCGGTTGAAGATATGAAAGTATTGTTCGATCAGATTCCGCTTGGCGAAATGTCGGTTTCAATGACCATGAACGGCGCGGTACTTCCCATCATGGCCTTTTATATTGTCGCGGCAGAAGAACAAGGTGTTACACCAGAACAGCTTTCGGGCACGATCCAAAACGATATTCTCAAGGAATTCATGGTGCGTAACACTTACATTTATCCGCCAACGCCTTCGATGAAAATCATTGCGGACATCTTTGAATTTACGAGCAAAAAAATGCCGAAATTTAACTCCATTTCGATATCCGGTTATCACATGCAGGAAGCCGGTGCAACCGCCGATATTGAACTCGCCTATACTTTAGCCGACGGATTGGAATATATCCGTACGGGATTGTCGACCGGAATGAAAATCGATGACTTCGCTCCGCGACTTTCGTTTTTTTGGGCGATTGGGATGAATCATTTTATGGAAATCGCAAAGATGCGCGCAGGGCGAATGATTTGGGCAAAACTCGTTAAACAATTCGAACCCAAAGATGATAAATCGTTGGCTTTACGGACGCACTGCCAAACTTCGGGATGGAGTTTGACTGAGCAAGATCCGTTCAATAACGTCGCGCGTACTTGTATCGAAGCCGCAGCAGCAGCCTTTGGTGGAACACAATCTTTGCACACCAACGCGCTTGACGAGGCGATCGCACTGCCTACTGATTTTTCGGCGCGGATTGCCAGAAATACACAAATATTCTTACAAGAAGAAACCAAAATCACGAAAACAGTCGATCCTTGGGCGGGAAGTTATTATGTCGAAAGTCTCACCGCCGCAATTGCAGAAAGTGCCTGGAAACTAATTGAAGAAGTCGAAGAACTCGGCGGCATGACTAAAGCTATTGAAGCGGGAATTCCGAAATTGCGGATTGAAGAAGCAGCCGCGAGGAAGCAGGCACGAATTGACAGCGGTCAAGATATCATCGTTGGGGTGAACAAATACCGTTTGGAAAAAGAGGATCCGTTGCATATCTTAGATGTCGATAACCAAATGGTGCGCAAACAGCAGCTCGAAAAATTGGAGCACATTAAAGCCACCCGAGATGCTCAAAAAGTTTCGGAATCGCTCAAACAGCTTATCGAATGTGCACGCACGGGCAAGGGCAATTTATTGGAAATAGCAGTTGACGCCGCTAGAAACCGCGCAACCTTAGGAGAAATTAGCGATGCATTGGAAACCGTATTTGGCAGATATAAAGCACAAATTAAATCTTTTAGTGGCGTGTATAGTAAGGAAATAAAAAGCGATGAAAGTTTTGAAAAAGCAAAACAGCTTGCCGACACTTTTGCAAAAAAAGAAGGACGTCGTCCGAGGATTATGATTGCAAAAATGGGTCAGGACGGACACGATCGCGGCGCTAAAGTCGTTGCAACAGGTTATGCTGACGTTGGTTTTGACGTAGATATAGGTCCGCTATTCCAAACTCCTGCAGAAGCGGCTAAGCAAGCGGTTGAAAACGATGTGCACATTCTGGGCGTTTCCTCATTGGCTGCCGGACATAAAACCCTAGTCCCACAAGTCATCGAAGAACTCAAAAAATACGGGCGTCCAGATATCATGGTTGTTGTCGGCGGTGTCATTCCCGCCCAGGATTACCAATATTTATTCGATGCAGGTGCAGTTGCTGTTTTTGGTCCGGGCACAAAGATCAGCGAAGCGGCAATCCAAATCCTCGAAATCCTGATTAACGAGTAATTCCGATGTCAAAGCTCCCGCACATAGGAACTACGATCTTTACTGTCATGTCTCAGATGGCCAATCAATACAATGCCATCAACTTGTCGCAGGGCTTTCCGAATTTCCCTGTGGATGAACGACTGACGGCAATAGTTGCGAAACGTGCAATTGAGCCTATTCACCAATATATGCCGATGGCGGGATATCTGCCGTTATTGGAGAAAATCGGTATGCTGACTCAAAAATCCTATCAGCGAAATGTTAGCCCGTTAAGTGAAATTCTCGTTACTGCAGGTGCAACAGAAGGCATTTTTGCAACAATACAGGCATTAATTCATGACGGCGAGGAGGTGATTATTCTCGATCCTAGTTATGATTGCTATGAGGCGCCTATACTTCTATGTAACGCAAAACCTATACGCATTGCTCTTCGCGACGATTTCACACCCGATTGGGATAAAATCGGCAACGCGATAAACAGCAAAACCCGAATGATCATCACAAACAATCCGCACAATCCTACGGGCAAAATCTGGACGGAAAATGATTTCGTAGCATTGGAAAAATTGCTGGATATTTACCCGGATATCATTGTGCTTTCGGATGAAGTCTATGAATACATCACTTTTGAAAACGCCCATATTTCGGTGAATCAGCGCGCAAAATTACGAGACCGTAGTGTTATCATTTCATCCTTTGGAAAGTCGTTTCACATAACAGGATGGAAAATTGGCTATGTGATAGCTGCGGAAAGGTATCTGATAGAAATCAAAAAGGTACACCAGTTTCTCGTTTTCAGTGTGAATAGTATTGCGCAGTATGCCATCAACGATTATCTTGAAGTTGTGGCAGTGGACGCACTGGGCGCCTTCTATCGCCAAAAAAGGGATTTCTTTAAAACCCTCATGAGCGATACAAAGTTTGATTTGTTGCCCTGCGAAGGTTCTTATTTTCAAGTGGCGTCGTATGCGACAATTACGGATGAAAACGACATCGATTTTTCAACCAAACTGGTGAAAGCGTACGGTGTTGCTGCCATTCCGCTTTCGGTGTTTTATGCAGATCAAACCGACAGAAGATTGATTCGATTTTGTTTCGCCAAAGACGATGCGACACTCGTAAACGCTGCAAAGCAGTTGAAGTTGCTATAATTATCTTTACTTAAAAGTTAAAACTAGCGATAATTCTCTTTTTTAATGCTAATTAACTTCATTATTAGGGTTTCGCATATTGCGATTGTGGAAATAAATGCCTAATATTGTTATAACCACATGCGTCCAGAAGTGGACGCACCGGCACCATCTAATACTACATCTATGAAAACCGAACATCAATTTCGGAACAGGCTCGATACGTTGCTTGAGGGCATACAGATTATTGACTATAATTGGCGTTATGTTTATCTTAATGACATTATGGAAGACCAGTCGAAAACCTCACGAGAAGAATTGATTGGCCATACGGTCATGGAAAAGTTTCCGGGAATTGAAAATACACAACTATTCCTAAAACTGCAACAATGCATGACCGACCGGCAATTGCAACGCTTTGAAAACAAATTTGACTATCCTGACAGCACAACCCGTTGGTTTGATCTTTGCGTACAGCCTGCCGAAGAAGGAATTTGCATTCTTTCGCTTGACATCACGGCCTACAAGGAATCGGAGGAGAAAGTAGTTAAAGTGAAAAGCCTCTATGCATTCCTGAGCCAAATCAACCAAAGCATCGTTCACCTTACTAACGAGAAAGACCTCTTTAAAAAAGCCTGCAATATCGCCCTTGAATTCGGTAAATTCAAAATGGCATGGATCGGTATATTCAACGACAACAGTGAGTCGATTACTTTGGTCGAACAATGTGGCATTGAAAAGGAAGTACTGTCGTTTCTTCTAAATGCGGAAATAACAGCTAACAGTGAAATGCTCCATGTATTACAAACAGGCAACTACTCCGTATGTCATGATGTAGAGAACGATTTGCAAAACGAGTTACTTCGACAGTATGCACTTGAACACGGCATTCTTTCATTCATTATTTTACCACTACGGAAGGAAGGAAAAATAATTGGCACGTTTAACTTATATTCTGAAAAAACTCATTTCACAGGTCGTGAAGAAATATTACTGCTTGAGGAAGTGGTGACTGATATCTCTTTTGCACTCAATAATTTTGAAAAAGAGCGCAGGCATCGAGAAACTGAGACGATTGTTATTGAGAATGAAAAACGTTTCCGCGCGTTGATTGAGAAAAGTGACGATATGAAAACGCTCGCCACTTCCCAAGGAATGCTTTTATATGGCAGTCCGTCTGTGACAAAGGTTTTAGGTTACGATCTCAAAACAATGGTCAATACATCGCTTTTTAATCTGGTTCATCCCAATGACCTCGCCGATTTTGCAGAAAAAAGAAAGGACCTCCTCAAAAAACCCGGCGCTTCTTTCATTTTTGAAACTCGATTTCGGCACTTTGATGGAAGGTGGATCTGGTGTGAAGGAAGTGCTACCAATATGCTTGAAGAATCTGGCGTACAAGCAATAGTGTCGAATTTTAGGGATATTTCGGAAAAGAAAAGAGCTGAGAAACAAGCTGAGTTCGATAAAAACAACACCTCTGCGCTCATCAATAATACTGACGACCTGATGTGGAGCGTCGATACGGAGATGAACCTGATTACCTCAAATCGTGCCTTCGATTACTTAATGAAACGGATTTATGGAAAGATACTCGCAAAAGGCGAAAGTATATTGCGGCCCGAACTACTAAAAGAAGACGAACGCAGAAGGTATGAGACACTCTACTTGAAAGCGCTTTCCGGAAAAACATTCAGACAAAACTTGCGGCTGACTTTACCCAACGGCAACTGGTCGGAAATTTCGTTTTCCCCAATTGCTAAAGGAAAAGACGTTGTCGGGGTTGCCTGCCATGCGCGTGACATGACGCAAAGGATAAAAACGGAGCTTGCACTGGAGCGTCAAAATAAGGCGCTGACCAAAACAAATTTCGAGCTCGATCGTTTTGTCTATAGTGTATCGCATGATTTGCGTTCTCCACTCACTTCCATCTTAGGCTTATTGTCATTTATTGAAGAGGAATCGAATGAAACCGATACGCTTGAGCATGCGTCAATGATCCGAAGCGGGATCAATCGGCTCGACGGATTTATCAAAAACATCCTGAATTATTCCCGCAACAACCGGACGGAAATTGAGATTGTGGCAATTCCACTGCAACAAACTATTCTCAATGTTTTTGAAGCACTTCGCTATAACAAAGAAGCCGACCAAATCGACTTTCAGGTCGATATTACCGAAGAAGAACCTTTCTTTTCAGACAAGCAGGCGTTGCATACGCTCGTAGAGAATATTGTTTCAAATGCCATCAAATTCCATAATATAAACAGTGATGTAAGTTTTATTCGTGTTTCAGGAGCCAGTACTGCAGGTTACCTCGACCTGATTTTAGAGGATAACGGCATCGGAATTCCGAAAGAACATCAAGATAAAATTTTCAATATGTTTTTTCGTGCTGCAGCAGAAATTGACGGTTCGGGAATCGGGCTCTATATCGTCAAGGAAATCGTCCACAAACTCAATGGAACCATAAACGTCGAGTCGGAGCCAGGAAGAGGAACTGCATTTCATATTCGCTTAAAAAACTTAAAATCATGATCGATCAACCAATACTTCCGCAAAAATATGATACCGTAATGATCATCGATGACAATAACATCGATTTGTATGTCGCCTCGCGTGTAATTCAAAAAACCGGATTTGCCGAAAACGTCCTTAGATATACTTCGGCCCGTGAAGCACTGCAATATCTCAAGGAACATAGCGATACCATACCAGCATTGCCCGAGGTGATTTTCGTTGATATTTACATGCCCGATATGTCAGGTTTCGAATTTATGGCAGCGTATGACGGGCTCGCACCACAGCTAAAAAAACATTGCCACGCGTATATTATTTCTTCTTCGCTCGATGAAAATGACATCGCCCGCGCACACAAGGACAAAAATGTAGTGGCTTTCCACGAAAAGCCAATCACGGCAGAGTTTCTGCGAAATGTGTTGGGCAAATCGTAAGTTGGGTAAAAAGTTATGGATTTGTGGTGTAAAACTTTACACTTTTGCAGAAATAAAATATATTTGCATTCCGAATTCGGGATGTAGCGCAGCCTGGTAGCGTACTAGCATGGGGTGCTAGGGGTCGCTGGTTCGAATCCAGTCATCCCGACAAAAAGAAGAAGCCGTCTCAATATCAAATTTGAGACGGTTTTTTTATGCTGATATAATTTTGACTGTGGATTTACTTTTTCAGAAAAGGGTAAAACTGTCCTTATGCGGCAATTTTCTTTCTTAGGTTGTGGCCTAAAGCCATTAATCCGAACTCTAATTCTACTTTTTTAAGTCCTTTTAATGAGAATCGCTTAAATCCGTTGTTATGCTTGAGGTGTGCAAACACGAGTTCAACATCGGCACTTCGCTGTTTCCTTTTTTGTATTCCTGTTTCGCTTAATAGTAGTTCTCTGGTTCTTTTCTTGTGTCTTTCCAGATTGCGATTTCGTTCAATGCTTCGGTTGCCTTTGGCTTTATAACACTGGCCTCGCATCGGACAGCCTTCACAGTTTTGAGCCTGATAATGGCTTAGGCTTTGAGAATCTGTTCGTTTTGTACTTTGGTGTGTTTTGTTCATTTTTTGTCCCATTGGACATACATAAAAATCTTCTTCGGGATTATAATACAAATTATCTTTACTAAATGTCTTTTTCTTCCTTTGATAGTTCTGGTCCTGTTCCTTTTCAAAAGTGTTGTATTTCACATAAGCGGTAATTTCTTTTTGCTCCAGATAATCATAGTTCTCCTCACTGCCATAGCCGGCATCGGCTGTTATTTCTTTAAGCTCCTGAAGTATTTCTTCCCCGTAAGTTTGCTCAAGATTCTCCAAATGTGGTTTTAAAGTTTTTGTATCGGTCGGATTTTGATGGATTGTGTAATGAACGATAATTTGATTCTCGGTAGATATTTGTGTGTTGTAAGCAGGTTTGAGTTGACCGTTTAGCATGTGGTCTTCTTTCATGCGCATGAAAGTAGCATCAGGATCGGTTTTGCTATAACTGTTGCGTTCTTTTAAAGCGGTTTCCTGTTGTTGATATTTTTCAAGATTGGGAACAAAATTGTTTTTTATGTACCGCAATTTTGCTTTTGCCTTGGAACTTGCTTTCTCGTTGCCCGATAGTTTTGCATCTATTTTGGCAACGGTCTGCTCGATCACTTCTTTACTGATTTGTTTAAATTCAGTCGGGTCGGGATTGGGCTGTTCATCATTATCAATACTTTGGGCGTACTTCCACAATTCTTCGAGTTGGGTCAGCATTTTGGCTTTGTTGGTTTTAATGCTATTGCCCCAGACAAATGTGTACCGGCCAGCTTGCGCCTCAATCTTGGTGCCATCGGTATAAATCTGTTTTAGGGTAATGAATCCTTCCGAGGCGAGCATCAAGACAACCTGTTTGAAGATTTCCTTAAAACTGTCTTTGAGTTTATCGCTTCTAAACCGATTGATCGTGTTGTGATCAACGATGGTCATCGAAGTCAGCCACATGAAATTGATATTCTCACGTAAGGCGAGTTCTATCTTACGCGAAGAATAAACGTTTGTCATATAGGAATACAGCATCACCTTAAGCAACATCTTGGGATGATAACCGGGATTACCTTCTTTGCTATAAGCTTTTAAAAGTGGTTGGATATTAATTGACTCGACAACTTGGTCAATTACTCGAACTGGATGCTTCTCTGGAATTAAGTCATCAAATGAGTAAGGCAGAAGTACCGTTTAATGCTGGTTGTAAGGCTTAAATTTCATATATAGTCATCTGTAATCAGTGATTAAATATAAGAAAACGCTTATAAATATCCAAATAATATGTATAAAAAAACCGCCTCAGTATTGAGACGGCTTCTTTCTCATTATAATACTAAATCGTTAATGGGCTTCTTACCAAAATTGCGTTTATTTGAAATCTTACAATCATATAACAAAATATCATAAAACAGTGTTTCTAAATCGAGTTTATCTTTGTTAATGTTCATTAAAAATTAATCTAAATTACACACTATGACATTAATAGCACAAGACCACACAGAAGGGCCAGTCGCCAAAGCCATTGAAGAACAAACTTCAAAAATACCTTCAGACATATTTCTATGGACCGCTTTAGGTGCCATGGCGGCATCGGCGACTTTAAAAGGAATGGGACACAAAAATACGGCTCTGTTTGTAGGGCAATGGGCTGCGCCTTTTTTGCTGCTCGGCATCTACAATAAGCTAGTTAAATTAGAGGGTCACGATCAAAAAGACCAGCAATTAAGCAATAGTTATAACTAACAACTGCTTCGCAACCCAATAACCTGCACAACCTGCAGGTTATTTTTTTGATTAAAAGTAACGGGATTTAAAAGTTAGGGATGGTATTTTTGTTATTTTTACCAAAACACAAACTATGAATTTTTCAGCAAAAATGCTCCGTGACGATGCGCTCAAAGGAAAGGTAATCGTTGTGACCGGCGGCGGCAGCGGCTTGGGCAAAGCGATGACACAATACTTTCTCGAATTAGGCGCGCAGGTTGCCATCACTTCACGCGATCTTGACAAACTCAATAAAACTGCTGCCGAACTCGAAGCAGCAACTGGCGGAAACTGCCTACCGCTACAATGCGACGTACGCCATTACAGCGAAGTCGAAAATATGCTAGCCGAAGTGCTCAAAGCTTTTGGAAAAGTCGATGTGCTACTCAATAACGCTGCAGGTAATTTTATATCACCCACAGAAAGACTGTCAGCGAACGCATTCGATACGATTATCGATATCGTACTCAAAGGTTCCAAAAACTGTACGCTCGCATTCGGGAAGCATTGGATTGATACCAAACAACCGACCGCAACCATATTAAATATTGTAACGACTTATGCTTTCACGGGTTCGGCATATGTTGTTCCGAGTGCCACTGCTAAAGCCGGCGTACTTGCCATGACACGAAGCCTTGCTGTGGAATGGGCCAAATACGGGATCCGCAGTAACGCGATTGCGCCGGGGCCATTTCCAACCAAAGGCGCCTGGGACCGATTGTTGCCTGGCGATCTAAAAGAGAAATTCGACCTCGCTCAGAAAGTGCCCTTGAAACGCGTCGGGGATCATCAGGAACTGGCAAACCTCGCCGCTTATCTGGTTTCTGATTTTTCAGCTTATCTCAACGGCGAAGTTGTCGTGATAGATGGTGGCGAATGGCTCAAAGGCGCCGGGCAGTTTAACCTACTGGAGGCAATTCCAGAAGAAATGTGGGACATGCTAGAAATGATGATCAAGGCGAAAAAGAATCAGTAGCTACAATGCTCTCGCCATGTTGACATTCAATAAAAGCTATTTTAGGTTAGCGATTTTACTTTTTATTATCGAGGTATTGATTGCGTTATTTGTCAGGGACAACTTTATTCGTCCGTATTTTGGCGACGTTCTCGTGGTCATGCTGCTCTACTGCTTTTTTAAATCTTTTTTTAGGATGCGCGTATTGACAGCTGCCCTCTTTGTATTGGTCTTTTCTTTTGGGATCGAGTGTTTTCAGTTTTTGCAAATTGTCGAAAAACTCGACCTTGAAAATTCGGTTCTTGCCAGTACGATCATCGGGACTTCATTTGCATGGCAGGATTTACTGGCGTATGTTGCAGGATTAATCATTGTGCTGATCGCCGAAAAGTACTGGCATAAAAAGTCGACTACATCAAAATAAAATTGTAAACACCGTGCGTAAAAACGATCTCATTCTTACGTCCTTAGCCCTGATGGAAGCGGCATCCTTTTGTGAAGTGCAACGCAGCAAAAGATATAGCGTACAGCAGGAAACAGCTCCTAAAAACCAGTACTTTAGGTGACATCTTTTAACTTTTGGCTTTCGACTTTTACTTTGCAGCATTCGCTGAATTTAAACCTCGGGTAACTTTACGCTATTGTTAACAAATTAGCCTTGAAAAACCCATAAATAATTGTATTTTTACCGCTCAAAATTTAGAAAAATAAATGGGTAAAATCATTGCTATCGCCAACCAGAAAGGCGGTGTTGGAAAAACTACGACATCTGTAAATCTCGCGGCTTCATTGGGTGTATTGGAAAAAAAGGTGTTATTGATCGACGCCGATCCGCAGGCCAACGCGAGTTCCGGACTTGGGATTGATATTGAAACGGTTTCGGTCGGGACTTACCAAGTGATCGAGCAAAGCAATCCGGCATCGGAAGCGATCATCAAAAGTTCTGCGCCAAATGTAGACGTGATTGCCTCCCATATTGATTTGGTGGCGATTGAGATCGAGCTTGTCGACAAGGAAAACCGCGAATATATGCTCAAGCAAGCATTGGCTCCCATCAAAGACCACTATGATTATATACTCATTGACTGTGCGCCATCGTTGGGATTACTGACACTTAACGCGTTAACCGCAGCCGATTCGGTTGTTATTCCGATTCAATGCGAATATTACGCTTTGGAGGGTTTGGGGAAATTGCTCAATACGATCAAAAGCGTACAGAAGATACACAATCCCGAGCTCGACATTGAAGGCTTATTGCTGACGATGTACGATTCCAGACTGCGTTTGTCGAATCAGGTTGTGGAAGAAGTCCAAAAACATTTCAACAATATGGTTTTTGACACGATCATCCAGAGAAATGTCAAGCTCAGCGAAGCGCCGAGTTTTGGGGAAAGCATCATCAATTATGACGCAACCAGTAAAGGCGCAACGAATTACTTACATTTAGCACAAGAAATAATTAAGAAAAACAGCAAGTAGATTTATGACACAGGCGGTAAAAAAACAAGCATTAGGAAGAGGATTATCTGCGTTGCTCAAAGATCCTGATAACAACATTCAATCAGTCGACGACAAGAATGCCGAAAAGGTAGTAGGCCAAATCATCGAACTTGAGATCGCTGCGATAGACATCAACCCTTTCCAGCCGAGGAGCAATTTCAATGAGGAATCATTGCAGGAACTCGCCGTTTCAATCCGCGAATTGGGTGTGATCCAGCCGATCACTGTACGTAAATTAGAATTCAATAAATACCAGCTTATTTCGGGTGAGCGAAGACTGCGTGCTTCAAAAATTGTCGGACTCGCAACTGTTCCCGCTTATATTCGTATTGCAAATGACCAGGAATCGCTCGAGATGGCTTTGGTCGAAAATATCCAGAGGCATGATTTGGATCCGATCGAAATCGCGCTTTCCTACCAACGTTTGATCGACGAAATTCAGTTGACACAAGAACAGATGAGCGAGCGCGTTGGAAAAAAACGCTCGACGATAGCTAATTACCTCCGACTTTTGAAACTCGATCCGATTATCCAGACCGGAATACGCGACGGATTTATAAGCATGGGCCATGGTCGTGCGATTATCAACATCGAGGATCAAGACGTGCAAACCGATATATATCAGAAAATCGTGAGCCAAAACCTGTCGGTACGCGAAACTGAAGCGTTGGTAAAAACCTACCAGGAAAGCTTAAAACCCGCACCGCCAAAAGCGCCAAAGGGAAATACATTTGCGGTTTCTACAGATGAGAAAAAAACGATAGCCGTGTATTTCGGTGCCAAGGTAGATGTAAAAGTCGCTGGTAACGGGAAAGGAAAAATCACAATTCCGTTTCATTCAGAAGAAGATTTCAACCGAATTATTAAACTGATTAAAGGTTAGTGCCAAAATATATTTCCATAATCGTGTTACTGCTATTGTTCGGAAATTCCCGCGTTTTTGCACAAGGGAAAGATGATGCAATTCTCGTATCTAAAGACACGGTAAAAGATCAGGAAATCAATCCGCTCGCACCGGCAAAAGCCGCTTTCTACTCCGCGATTTTACCCGGACTGGGTCAGGCTTACAACAAAAAGTATTGGAAAATACCGTTGGTTTACGGCGCAATTGGAACGAGCATTTATTTTTACAGTTCCAACAATAAAAAATACCATGAATTCCGCGATGAGTATAAGGACCGTCTCGCCGGAATCACAAATCCCAAATATGCCTATCTGGACAATACCAGGCTGATTAATGCGCAGCAATTTTACCAGCGAAACCGCGACTTATCAGTATTGATTTCTTGCGCATTTTACGTTTTGAATATTATCGATGCCAATGTCGATGCGCACCTCGGGCAGTTTAATGTCAATGACAATCTGACCTTTACGCCCGATTTCCGCCAAAATGATTTCGATTACAAACCCAATATAGGCTTTGCACTTAATTACAAATTCTGATGAAAATAGCACTTCTTGGATACGGAAAAATGGGAAAGGTCATTGAAAAAGTGGCTTTGGAACGCGGACATGAAATTGTGCTTCGCAAAAGCAGTAGCGATACTTTTGACGGATTGGACCAAGCCGATGTTGCAATTGATTTTAGTATTCCCGATGCGGCGGTCGGTAACATTTCCGCTTGTTTGCATACCAATATACCGGTGGTTTCCGGGACAACGGGTTGGCTTGATAATTATGAGAAAATGACACAACTTTGCGATGAAAAGCAAGGCGCATTTATATACGGCTCCAATTTCAGTCTGGGTGTCAACTTGTTTTTCGAACTTAACGATTATCTTGCAAAGATGATGGCGAAATTTACACAGTATACGGTTTCGATGGAGGAAATCCACCATACGCAAAAAGTCGACTCACCGAGCGGGACTGCTATAACTTTGGCAAAAAACATCATTGACAATTCGGATTATTCGAGCTGGGCTTTAGAAAATGCAAAAAATGACGAGATTTTAATCGATGTAAAAAGAATTGAAAACGTTCCGGGAACGCACGCGGTTTTTTACAGTTCTGATGTAGATTCGATTGCGATCACGCACACAGCACACAATCGCGAAGGATTTGCTTTGGGCGCTGTGGTTGCTGCCGAATGGCTTAATGGAAAAACAGGGATCTTTACGATGCGTGACGTTTTAAATTTAGGTCTTTAATTATTGAATCGAAATTTAATACTATAAACTAACAATAAAATAGCGAATTATGACACTTTACGAATGGTTTGTATTTTTTATGTTTCTTCAGGTCGTGCACTTCATAGGCACCTGGAAAATGTATGAAGCGGCGGGCAGGAAACGTTGGGAAGCTGCAGTTCCAGTATATAACGCGATTGTACTCATGAAAATCATCAACCGCCCTGTTTGGTGGACGATTTTGCTTTTCGTACCCATTGTCAACCTCATTATGTTTCCGGTCGTTTGGGTCGAAACATTGCGGAGTTTTGGCAAGAATTCTACACTCGACACCATTCTGGCAATCGTAACCTTCGGACTATATGTGGCTTATGTAAATTACACCCAACCGTTAAACTATATACCAGATAGAAGCTTGATTCCAGAAAATAGAGGCGCCGATACGATCAGTTCTTTCTTGTTTGCAATCGTTGTGGCGACATTGGTTCACACTTATGTTATGCAGCCATTTACGATTCCGACCTCTTCATTAGAAAAAACGCTGTTGATTGGCGACTTCCTTTTTGTGAGCAAATTTAACTACGGTGCGCGTACGCCGATGACCGCCGTTGCCCTTCCGATGGTACATGATTCAATTCCTGTATTGCACAAAAAATCCTATATGAAATGGCCACAACTACCGTATTTCCGTTTTCCGGGAACACAAAAAGTTGAGCGCAACGACATCGTGGTTTTCAATTGGCCAGTCGATACGGTGTATGTGTTTTTTGACACTTCGAACCGCAAAGCAGATAAGCCTATCGATAAGAAATCAAATTATGTGAAACGATGTGTCGGGATTCCGGGCGACAGCATTTCCATCGTTGACGGTTACGTTCAC
>Ga0136636_10000570_pt1 | contig 19398 bp, 14 predicted proteins | sample AntDrymUQ8522106_2_FD_104653 | JGI IMG/M metagenome (GOLD analysis project Ga0136636, IMG submission 104653) | Polar desert sand microbial communities from Dry Valleys, Antarctica - metaG UQ852 (21.06) | ecosystem: Environmental > Terrestrial > Soil > Desert | place: Antarctica: Dry Valley... | reverse complement strand
GACGTCACCGATCCGTTTTCTTCTTTTACCACTTCTAAAGGAGACGGAATTGGTCTTGGCCTTTCCATTTCCAGAACGCTAATCGAGTCCATGGGTGGCAAAATTTGGATCGAAAAGACAGATTCCAAGGGCACTATCGTTTGTTTGAGTGTGCGGGAATTTGCAGCGGGTGAGAGTGATAGCAACACTGAGCAGTTTTCCGCAGAGCACACGCCCATTTGATGGCCCGATCAATAGCGCGGTTCTCATTTACCGTTGATCCAAATCGTTTGTCAGATATGAGGTGAACGCGCACGTCAGAAGCCGATGTAAACCTGCAACCGTTTGACGCAGCTTGGATATTCAAATGGATTTGATAACTTTTTTGCAGCAGGGGCAAGGATTGATCGGTATCACCGCGTTGATGCTAACGGCTTGGAGTTTGTCAGAAAATCGCGCCGCGCGCCCCACTTGGCTGTGGATCTTTGGTGCTTTGTTTTTGCAGATTGCTATCGCGCTTGCGGTGACGCGGGTGCCACTCATCTGGACACTGGTTGGCTATGTTAATGACGCAGTGTCATCGATCGAAAAGGCCACGTTGGTCGGATCGAGTTATATGTTCGGTTACACCGGCGGCGCGCCAATACCATTTCTACTGAAGCCCGGCGCTGAACCGCCAATAATTGTCGCGTTTCAGATTTTACCACTGATCATCGTCTTTTCTGCACTTTCGGCTTTATTGTGGCACTGGGGTGTATTGCGGGCGGCTGTGCGGGGGCTTTCTTGGGCATTGCAAAAAACATTGGGGGTGAGCGGTGTTGTCGGCCTTGGCGGTGGCGCCACGATGTTCCTTGGGGTAGTCGAGTCACCGCTCGTGCTAAGGGCGTGGTTCCAACGAATGAGCAGGTCTGAACTGTTTATGATCATGGTTCTGATCATGGCCACAATTTCAGGTGCTATTCTCGTCTTATACGCCACTACCTTGTCAAAGACGGTGCCCAATGCGGTGGGCCATATGATTGTGGCTTCTCTTGTCTCGCTGCCAGCCGCAGTACTGATTGCGCGACTGATGATTCCCGGGGATGGGACGGTGAGCGCCGACAATGCCGAAGCTGACCTAAAGTACGAAAGCAGCATGGATGCCATTATCAGGGGAACCATGGAGGGAGTCACGTTGGTGCTCGCCGTTATCGGGATAATCATCGTCGTGTTTGCCCTCGTCAATTTGACGGACCAGATGCTCGCGTGGTTACCATATGTAGATGGCCAGCCGTTAACGTTGAAACGCGGCTTTGGCTGGTTATTTGCGCCGCTCATGTGGAGCATTGGCATTCCGTGGGATCAAGCGCCCGCGGCGGGGGCATTGATGGGCACGAAAACAATTCTGAACGAATATGTTGCCTATCTTGATCTGGCCGCGCTTCCCGCCGGCACCTTCGATGTACGCAGCCAGTTGATTGTCACGTACGCGCTGTGCGGGGTCGCAAATCTGGCGAGCGTCGGTCTGTTAGTCTCGACGATTGCAACCTTGGCACCAACGCGGCGCAAAGAGGTCTCTGCGCTTGGCATGAAAAGCTGGATAGCTGGCAATATGGCGTCTGCGATGACGGGGGCAGTCATTGGCCTTGTGACCTTGGCCTGAGGGCGCTCAAGGACTGTTATCGCCAATTCAACGGTGGCAGCCGATATTGTTCGTTAAAACAGGGGTGATTGCCGCTGCAAGAATGTCTTGTTTGCTGCATGCGCGCACTTCTGACAGGGAGGGATTGTAGGAACGAAACAAACTATGACCAAAACCCTGACCCACCTTGAACGCCTGGAAGCTGAGGCGATCCACATCATGCGCGAAGTTGTTGCCGAAGCCGAAAAGCCGGTGATGCTGTACAGCGTGGGTAAGGACAGCGCTGTGATGCTGCACCTGGCGCGCAAGGCATTCTACCCCTCGCCGCCGCCCTTTCCCTTGTTGCATGTCGACACCACCTGGAAATTCAAGGCAATGTACGAACTGCGTGAAAAGGCTGCGCGCGACGCGGGTATGGATTTGTTGATCTATCAAAATCCGGAGGCGATTGAGCGTGGCATTAACCCGTTCGATCATGGTTCGTTGCATACTGACATGTGGAAGACGCAAGGGTTGAAGCAGGCGCTCGACACCTATGGTTTCGACGTCGCCTTTGGCGGCGCACGGCGTGACGAAGAAAAAAGCCGTGCCAAGGAACGCATATTCTCCTTCCGCGCCGCGACCCATGGTTGGGACCCAAAGAACCAGCGGCCCGAATTGTGGAACCTCTACAACGCGCGCAAGGCGAAGTCGGAGAGCATTAGGGTTTTCCCTATCTCCAATTGGACTGAACTCGATATCTGGCAATACATCCACCTTGAAAATATCGAGATTGTACCGCTTTATTTCAGCGCACCGCGCCCCACTGTCACACGCGATGGCATGTTGCTGATGATTGATGACGAACGCTTCCCGTTGAACGCCGGCGAGGTGCCGGTTGAACGCTCGATCCGTTTCCGGACGCTTGGCTGCTATCCGTTGACTGGAGCTGTCGAAAGCAATGCAGCGACGTTGCCTGAAATTATTCAAGAGATGCTGCTCACCACAACTTCCGAACGCCAAGGACGCGCAATCGACCATGATCAGGCCGCCAGCATGGAGAAGAAGAAGCAGGAGGGGTATTTCTGATGCCACATGCGACCAGCGATCCAGTCATATACAAAACCGACGACCTTATTGCCGCAGACATTGATTCGTATCTGGCGTTGCACCAGCACAAGTCGCTGCTGCGGTTTATTACGTGCGGTTCGGTGGACGACGGCAAATCGACGCTCATTGGTCGCTTGCTGTACGATTCCAAGATGATCTTTGAAGATCAACTTGTGGCGTTGGAATCCGACTCGAAACGGATGGGGACGCAGGGGCAGGAAATAGACTTTGCCTTGCTCGTTGACGGGCTTGCAGCGGAGCGGGAACAAGGCATCACAATCGATGTCGCGTACCGGTTTTTCGCCACGGAAAAACGCAAGTTCATCGTCGCCGATTGCCCGGGGCATGAACAATATACCCGGAATATGGTGACTGGCGCGTCGACTGCGGACCTTGCCGTTATCCTGATCGATGCGCGCAAAGGCGTGCTCATCCAGACCCGGCGTCATAGCTATCTCGCCAAGCTGCTGGGCATTCGCAATATCGTTCTTGCGGTGAACAAGATGGACCTGATCGATTATGATCAGGCGAAATATGACGCGATTGTTGCCGAATATTCTGCATTTGCGACCAGCATCGGTATTGACGATTTCACCGCGATGCCGATTTCCGGTTTCAAAGGGGACAACATCACGGAACGCTCGGCGCATATGCCTTGGTATGTTGGTCAACCGCTTATCGCACATTTGGAAACGGTCGCGCTTGATAACGACGTAGACCAAGCCAAGCCGATGCGTATGGCTGTACAATGGGTCAACCGACCCAATCTCGATTTCCGTGGCTTTTCAGGACAAATCGCGACGGGCATTGTTCGTCTGGGCGATGCAATCCGCGTCCTGCCGTCGGGCAAGACTTCGACCATAAGCAAGATCGTAACGTTTGATGGTGATCTGGATGAAGCTGTTGCAGGTCAATCAGTTACCCTGTGCTTTGCAGACGAAATCGATTGTTCGCGCGGCAATGTCATTGCCGCTGCAGACAACCCGCCTGAAGTGTCCGACCAATTCGAATGCACCATCGTCTGGATGGCTGACGAAGCGCTGGTTCCGGGGCGTGCTTATTGGCTGAAGTTGGGCACTCAAACCGTGTCGGCCACCGTGCAATCACCAAAATATGCCGTCAATGTGAACAATATGGAGCATATGGCGGCCAAGACGCTGGAGTTGAATGCTATTGGGGTCGCAGAGATTGCGACAGACAAACCAATCGTGTTCGAACCCTATGCCAGCAACCACAGCTTGGGCGGGTTCATTTTGATCGACAAGATCAGCAATGCCACTGTCGCGGCGGGCATGCTGCACTTTTCATTGCGTCGTGCACAAAATGTCCATTGGCAGGCTACCGACATCGGCCGCCAAGCACATGCTGCGCTCAAGAACCAGAAGCCAAAAATACTATGGTTTACTGGCCTTTCCGGCTCTGGAAAGTCGACGATCGCGAATGAAGTTGAAAAGACGCTCAATTTACTCAACCGGCATACGTTTTTGCTTGATGGTGACAATATCCGCCATGGCCTCAACAAGGATTTGGGCTTTACTGAAACCGACCGGATTGAAAACATCCGCCGGGTCGGTGAGGTCGCAAAGCTCATGGCCGATGCAGGGTTAATCGTTCTGACTGCGTTTATTTCGCCATTCCGCGCCGAACGCGATATGGTGCGCGCAATGATGCCAGAGGGGGAATTTGTGGAGATATTCGTCGATACCCCACTTGAGGTCGCTGAAGCCCGCGATGTCAAAGGGCTTTATAAAAAGGCCCGCGCTGGACAATTGAAAAACTTTACAGGTATCGACAGCCCCTATGAACCACCCGAAAACCCCGACATTTGTGTCAACACGGTTGAGATGAGCCCGGCAGAAGCCGCAGAGCATATTGTCCGCCTACTGATGCCATTGAAATGAGCATTATCGCTGACGATGGCATATTGGCCGCGCACTTGGCCAAAGAAGCTGGAAAGTTGCTCGTTCAACTGCGCGATAGTGGTTTGTTGTCGCTGACGGCGCTTGGCAAGGCTGGAGATCAGACCGCCAACCAGTTTCTGATCCATGTGCTTGCCGAGCAACGTCCGGATGACGGGATATTGTCGGAAGAAAGCAGGGATACCGAGGCGCGCCTGACAAAATCGCGCGTGTGGATAATCGACCCCGTTGATGGCACGCGTGAATATGGGGAGGGGCGTACCGATTGGGCCGTCCATGTTGCGCTTGCAATCGATGGTGTGCCGGTGGTCGGGGCAGTCGCCCTTCCGGCGTTGAATGTGGTGTTAAGGAGCGATCAGCCATCGTCGCTAACCAAGCCCCCCGAAAAATTGCGGATGGTTGTAAGCCGCACTCGGCCCGCAGCAGAAGCATTAGCCGTTGCCGCAGCTTTAGGTGCCGATTGCATCGCAATGGGTTCGGCAGGAGCAAAGGCAATGGCCGTAATACGCGGTGAAGCCGACATCTATTTGCACACCGGCGGACAGTATGAGTGGGACAACTGCGCCCCGGCTGCGGTTGCTGCAGCGTACGGCCTCCACACCAGCCGCGTCGATGGTAGCGCCTTAGTCTATAATCAGGCCGATACGTACATACCTGACCTGTTGATTTGCCGCAAAGAGCATGCCCAGAGCGTGTTGGATGCCCTCAAATCGGTCACTTCTCCGATCTAGGTCATCCAGCACGATTTCTGGAACGCCGTTTCTAGAACGCCCCAGGTACTTCACGCTGCGCAGTATTGGCATTTCTCGGGGCCGGTATGACGCGCCTTTCTGTTTGTGATGAAGTGCTTTGCGCACTTTGCGCGACCGCGATGGGGGTGCAACTGCGTCCGGCAATGAAATCGAGCGCGGCACGCAACGATCCCTCCTGCGGGTCGCCTAAAGGCCGTGTAATGTCGTCTGCAGCAGCGCAACTCGTTTTCATGGTATCAGCCAGCCCGGAATAATAATCTCCCTGTCCGGCGGCATTTTCCTTTGCAAAGGCTACAACGCGGATCCGATCATCGCACGCGGCTTGGTCAACAGCGATTTGTCCCACGGGTTTGCCAAAGGTATTACTGCCGATCAAAGCCGCATTGGCACCTAAAAACGGCGCAAAGCTGGCCATCACCAATTCGCTGGCTGATGCCGTTGCACCCGTGGCAATGAAGGCTATTTTCACAGGCGAGACCGATTGTGCCTGTGGCGCGAAACGGCGGGTTTCGTTGTTCGACGCCTTTGAAGCGCGGAAACGGGTTACAGAAAAAACGTCGCTGCTAAAGCGGTTTCCGCCCAACAAGTCGCCCATCACCTCAGCCGTTGAAACCAGACCACCGCCATTGTAGCGAAAATCGATCACAAAGTTGGTGATGCCCTGCGCCCGGAAATCGGCAAATGCCGTGCGCAATTGGTTGTCAGCAGTCGAAATGAATGTCCGCATGTTGATATAGCCGACACGCAGCCCCCCGTCATCGATGACTTTTGCGCCGTACCGCGATGACAGCGGATCGATATTGTACTCCGCTTTGGTGACAGTCACATTGCGTGTACCAGATGCGTCGCTGATCCGAAGTACGCGGGTTGTTCCAGCTGTATTCGGCCCCAGTGCGCTTGAGATGCCCGCTGACCCTTGCGCTGCCAAAATGTCCGAAACCGACTGCAAATTCGATGAATCTGTGCCGATCGACAAGATTTCCGTACCGCGGTCGATACCAGCCGCAAGTGCAGGGGCACCTTCAAACGCCTCTATCACAACGACGCGGTTACCTTGAAATGCAAAACGGACGCCAATGCCGGCTGTCGCGCCGGAGGAGAAGAAAGCGTTTTCCTCCTGAATCGAGGTGACATAGGTGAAGAAGCGATCACGCCCCTGCCCGCGCGCAGTTGCCGTCAATGCATCTATATAGTCGTTGACCGACGTGTACGGTGCCGGACTAAGCGTGGCAGGCAATGTTTCCGGGAACAAATACCATTCGTTAAGGACAGACGCCGCGAAGTTTTGGCGATTAACCAAACTGCAGGTGGTTGACGTCGGCGGCGGCGATGGAGGGGGGGATGAACTCGTGGGCGGAATAGTGACCGGTCCGCCACTGGAATCACTTCCGCTACCACCACCGCATGCTGAGACGCCGGCGGCCAGAATAAGTACAACGCCTCTTAACGACCTGTTTTTCATTTGTTTTTCCTCTTGCGCATGCATCATCCAACACGGCACTGGTGCACTGGATATTTTCCAGCTTCAAGTGCCATTCGCTTCCCGAACGTGCGATTAACAGCCGAGTGTTGTAAATTCTTCACGCGCTTTGACTTGTCGAATGACGCGGGGCATCTCACTTAACAATTACCACCATTCCAGAGCACTATTCCCATGCCCCCTGATCAATTTGCGTCCAAAGGACTGCGCGTCCCAAGCGGTCGGCTTTCCCGCATCGCCCGCTTTGGCAATATGGCAACGGGCATCGCCGGCAGCATGTTGCTCGATGGCGCGAAACAGTTGGCCAGTGGACGTAAGCCAACGGTCAGCGAACTGCTGATGACACCGGCAAATGCGTTGCGCATCACGCTGCAACTTGGGCAGATGCGGGGCGCAGCGATGAAGCTTGGGCAGCTCGTTTCCATGGATACAGGTGATTTTCTACCTCCCGAGCTTACCGACATTTTTGCAAGGCTTCGCGCCGATGCCCAACATATGCCGCCCACGCAGCTGAACATGGTGATGACGCGGCATTGGGGGAAGGACTGGCGCGCGCAATTCATCCGCTTTGACGACCAACCCATTGCTGCTGCTTCCATTGGTCAAGTGCACCGAGCAATGACGCTGGATAATCAGGATGTCGCCGTCAAAATCCAATATCCCGGCGTCCGGCGCAGCATCGACAGCGACGTGGACAATGTCGCCACGTTACTGCGGTTGTCTAACGTGCTTCCAAAGACGCTCGATATAACGACGCTGTTAGCGGAGGCGAAGCGGCAATTGCACGAAGAGGCCGATTACGCGCGTGAGGGTGACTGCCTGAAGCAGTTCGGCACATTACTAGCCGACACTCCCGAATATTGCGTGCCGGCCTTTTACGCCCCATTGAGCGGCAAAAATGTGCTGGCCATGTCCTATATCGAAAGCATGCCGATTGAATCGATGGTTAGCGCGCCTCAAGCGGAGCGTGACCGGATCATGACTTTGTTGATCGAACTGGTGTTGCGCGAATTGTTTGAATTCCGCCTGATGCAAACCGACCCCAATTTCGCGAATTATCGTTATGACCCGACAACGCGGCAAGTGGTGCTGCTGGACTTTGGCGCTACGCGGGCCTTGCCGGAAAGCATGGTCACACAATATCGGGCCTTGCTGAATATGGGCATAGCTGGCGACAAAGACGGCGTTTTGGCTGCTGTTCTCGATATCGGATTCATGAACGCGCAAACCGCCCAGCAAAATAAACGTGAGATCGATAAGCTAGTCGCCGCAGCGATTGCCATGATCCAGCAGCCGGGGCCATTCGATTTTAGTCGAACCGACTTTGTCACCGATATGCGCGACGAAGGAATGACAATTGCTGCCGACCGGCGCAACTGGCACATCCCGCCGTCGGACACTTTGTTTGTGCAACGAAAATTGGGCGGCGTGTTTCTGTTGGCGAGCCGGTTAAAGGCTCGAGTCGATGTCAACGGCATGTTGGCCCGGTATGTTTGAACCAATAACTGTCCGCAAATCGAACGCGTAGCTGTTTTACCTCTTATCGATAAAAACGATTAGTCATTGTAAAAACTGTTGCTGGACCAAGTGTAAAATTTGCTGTTTAGGCACCACAATCAAAACAACCTCTCCACAAAACAAAGGTAATTGACATGGGTATCATTGGTACAAGCATTAAGCCGTTCACTGCGCAATCTTACAAAGCTGGCAAGTTTGTCGAAATTTCGGACACCGACGTAAAGGGCAAATGGGCCGTATTCTTTTTCTACCCTGCTGACTGGACCTTTGTCTGCCCAACCGAGCTGGAAGACTTGGCAGACCAATATACCGACCTGCAAACCATGGGCGTTGAAGTGTATTCGGTATCGACCGACACGCATTTCAGCCACAAATCATGGCATGACAGCTCGCCAGCGATCAGCAAGATCGACTTCCACATGCTGGGCGACCAGAATCACGTGATCAGCAACAACTTCGGCGTATTGCGTGAAGGCCAAGGCCTTGCAGACCGTGCGACGTTTGTTGTCGACCCAGACGGCGTCATTCAGGTCATGGAGATCACCTGCGAAGGCGTGGGCCGTAACGCTGTTGAACTCGTCCGCAAGATTAAGGCAGCGATCTATGTGCGTGAGCATCCAGGCCAGGTTTGTCCTGCAAAGTGGGAAGAAGGCAGCGAAACGCTTGCCCCTTCGATCGACCTCGTAGGCAAGATCTAAACCAAATACCGGGTGCCGCGTGACCGGCGCGGCATCCGCTTTACCGTTTTTCAAATTATTTCCGCCGTGGTTGTGCGCGGCGTGACCGTGCTCGCTTGAAAGAGGCTCTTCCCGATGCTTGATGCTGCTACCACTGCCCAACTTAAAACGTATCTGGTAAATCTGCGCACGCCTGTCGAACTGGTAGCGACGCTGGATGATAGCCCAAAGTCGGCTGAAATGCGCACGCTGGTGGAAACGGTAATCGAGCAATCGCACCTGTTAACGGCCCGCTATGACGGTCATGCCGACCGCGTTCCTTCCTTTGCAATCCGGCGCGCCGATGGCACAGCGGAAACGCATTTTGCTGGCCTGCCCCTTGGACATGAATTCACGTCCTTGGTTCTTGCTGTACTGCATATGGGTGGTCACCCGCCAAAAGAAGAGGCGGAACTGCTGGAGTCGGTTAAGGCGCTTGAGGGCGACTACCGCTTCGAAACATTCTTCTCGCTTTCGTGCCAGAACTGCCCTGACGTCATTCAGGCTATCAACATCATGGCCGCGTTGAACCCGAGCGTGAGCCATGTGGCAATCGACGGCGCGATGTTCCGCGAAGAAGTTGAATCGCGCAAGGTTATGGCTGTTCCGGCAATCTATCTGAACGGCGAACCTTTTGGCCAGGGTCGGATGGATTTATCGCAGATCATGGCGAAGCTGGACACCGGCACCATTGCCCGCGCGGCGGAAAAGATCGCTGCGAAAGAGCCGTTTGAAGTTCTGGTTGTTGGCGGCGGCCCTGCTGGCGCGGCAGCGGCCATTTACTCGGCGCGTAAAGGTATCCGCACAGGAGTTGTCGCCGAACGCTTTGGCGGACAGGTGCTCGATACGATGGGAATTGAAAACTTCATCTCGGTCCAACATACCGAAGGGCCCAAGCTTGCCGCGCAGCTAGAACAGCATGTTCGCGAATATGATGTTGACATCATGAACTTGCAGACAGCGGCCGAACTGATCCCAGCCGGAACCGATGGGCTTCACGAAATCAAGCTGGCCAGCGGCGCGTCGTTGAAGGCCCGCACGCTGATCCTGTCGACCGGCGCGCGGTGGCGGCAAATGGGAGTTCCTGGCGAGGAAGAATATCGGAACAAGGGCGTTGCCTACTGCCCGCATTGCGATGGTCCTTTGTATAAGGGCAAGCGTACGGCCGTGATTGGCGGCGGTAACTCCGGCGTCGAGGCGGCAATCGATCTCGCTGGTATAGTCGCGCACGTCACATTGATCGAATTTGACTCACAGTTGCGCGCCGACGCGGTATTGCAAAACAAGCTTCGCAGCTTGCCAAATGTCGACATCATCACCTCGGCGCTCAGCACGGAGGTCCTCGGAGACGGCGAAAAGGTGCAGGCGTTGGTCTACACCGACCGGAACACAGACCAATCACACCGCATCGATCTCGATGGCATTTTCGTGCAGATCGGCTTGGTCCCGAACACCGAATGGCTTAAAGGTCCACTGACATTGTCGCCACGCGGTGAAATCGAAGTCGACGCGCAAAATGCAACCAATATTCCGGGCGTGTTTGCTGCCGGCGACGTGACAACGGTGCCTTATAAGCAGATTATTGTTGCCATGGGTGAAGGGACAAAGGCCGGCCTGTCGGCATTTGACCATATCATCCGGCATTGATTGGATACCCGATTGTGAACGGCCTTGCGCAGCGTAAATTGGCCAGCACAATCGGTTTTCCGCTAGAAAAACCACATTCGTCGAAAAATACTGGTCGATTGGAGTAAGTTCAGCCAACACGTAAATCGAGGTATTCTCCTCTCCGTCCCCCCACCGGTGAAAAAATGCGTAAGCCAATCATTCTCTCGTTGATGTTCTGTGTTGCGGCCTGTGGTGGCGGTGGCGACGAAAAGCGCGAACGCCCTACCCCTTTGGTCACCGTGGGCGCGGCGACCACAAAGGAGTTTTCGGACGTTTATGTCGCGGTTGGCACTGCCAATGCCAATGAACAGGTGTCCGTGCGCGCGCCTGTCACCGAGCGCATTACCCAGCTTGGCTTTACCGATGGGGATTATGTTCAAAAAGGACAAATGCTTGCCGTTCTGGCGCAGGGGCAGGAAACGGCCTCACTCGCCAGTGCACAAGCACGGGCACGCGAAGCAGACCAGCAACTTGCCCGTATCAGCGAACTTCACCGCCGAGGCTTTGCGACCAACGCTAGCTTAGACGCGCAAACTGCGTCGGCGACTGCAGCAAAGGCGGTAGCTAATGAGGCGCGGGCGTCGATTGGCGACCGCGTCGTACGAGCGCCTTTCTCGGGCCAAGTGTCTCTTCGTCGCATATCCGTTGGCGCCGTGGTAAGCGCTGGAGACGAAATCGCGGCCGTCAGCGACCTCAGCCAGATTAAACTGGACTTCACGGTGCCTGAGACAATGCTCTCAAATGTTCGGGTGGGGCAGGACATCACAGCCAAGGCGTCGGCCTATCCCGATTATGTAGCGTCAGGCAAGATTATCGCCATCGACCCCGTCATCAACCCCCAAACCCGAACAGCCACGTTGCGGGCCGTGTTGCCGAACCGTAATGCGCTACTGAAACCCGGCATGCTGCTTTCGGTGACAATCATGTCCAAAACGCGCGCTGCGCCTGCGGTTCCAGAACTGTCTCTTGTGCGTGAAGGCGATACCAGCTTTGTCTACACCGTCGGGTCCGACCTCAAAGTGAAACGCACGCCAGTTAAAACCGGGACGCGTGATGGGAATCTGGTTGAAATTATCGAAGGTCTTAATGTCGGTGACAAGATTGTCACCGAAGGCGTTGTCAAGCTCTCCGATGGCACCACAGTGCGTACTGGCCCAGCCAAAGCCAGCGGCGGGTCCGCAAAAGCGCGCTGATGATCATCTGATATGACAATTTCCGACATCTCTGTACGCAGACCCGTTTTTGCAGCTGTTCTTGCGATCTTGATGGTGCTTGTCGGCATTGTTGGTTTTTTGAGTCTGCCTGTCCGCGAATATCCGGATACAGAGCCGCCAATCGTGTCCGTCGGGACAACCTACACTGGCGCTGCTGCGACAGTGGTTGAGTCGCGCGTGACGCAGGTTCTCGAAAATTCGCTCGCCGGAATTGAAGGCATTCAGACCATTACCTCCCGCTCACGCGACGGACAGTCTGACATCACGATCGAATTTGCGCCGGGACGCACCGTAGACAGCGCGGCGAACGACGTCCGTGATCGTGTCGGCGGGGCAGCGGATGATTTGCCCGAAGAAGTGCTACCGCCCGAAGTGCGCAAGGTAGATGCAGATGCGTCGCCGATTCTTTTTCTCGTCGTGTCGAAACCCGGTTGGTCGCGTCTCGAACTCAGCGATTATGTCGACCGCAATCTGGTTGACCGCTTTTCCTCTATCGACGGCGTTGCGCGCGTTTTTGTAGGCGGTGAAGCGAGGCCATCAATGCGGATATGGCTTCAGCCGGATCGCTTGGCTGCCCTTGGCCTGACCCCGATAGACATTGAAAACGCCCTGCGCAGCCAAAATGTGGAACTTCCTGCTGGCCGACTTGAGTCCACCGACCAAAACGTCACATTGCGTGTCAGCCGGCCTTTTGGCGATGAGGCGGAATTTCGCCAGCTTATCGTGGCGCGCGGCGCAGACGGGTCGCTTACACGATTGGGCGATGTTGCGCGTGTCGAAACGGGTCCCGAAAACCCCTACGCGGCGTTTCGCCTCAATGGCGAATCTGCTTTGGGCATGGGTATTGTCCGCCAGTCCGGCGCAAACACCTTGGCGGTGGCAGAAGGTGCTAAGGAGCTCGCGGAACAGATCAAGCCGACTTTGCCGCAAGGCATGACAATCACTGTCGGTTCCGATGACTCTTTGTTCATCAGCAAGGCGATCAGCAGCGTTTGGGTTACCTTGGCCGAAGCAGCGGCGCTTGTTGTCCTCGTGATATTCCTGTTTTTGGGAAGTTGGCGCGCAACGATCATTCCGGCGGTCACCGTGCCTATCTGCTTGCTGGCAACTTTTGCTGTCCTCTGGTTCCTTGGTTTTTCGATTAACTTGCTGACGTTGCTGGCGATGGTGCTAGCCATTGGTCTGGTGGTCGATGACGCCATTGTTGTGCTTGAAAACGTCTACCACCGCATTGAACAAGGCGAGCCACCCTTGGTCGCAGCGGTAACCGGGACGCGTCAGGTGGCATTTGCCGTGGTATCAACAACTATCGTTGTGTGCGCGGTTTTCGTGCCCGTCATGTTCTTGGCGGGACAAACTGGCCTCCTGTTCCGCGAATTGGCAGGCGCCATGATCGCAGCGATCGCCTTTTCAGGCTTTGTCGCACTTAGCCTTGCGCCGATGTTATGTTCCAAGCTGCTCAAGCAAGAGGAACGCGGGCGGGTGGCGACGTGGGTTGACGACAAATTCCAGCGACTTGAGGGGCGTTATTCGAACCTGCTGTCACGCGTCATCGCAAAGCCATTGGTTGCATCCCTCGGCGTGCTTGGTTTCCTGGCGGTTGCCGGTTTTCTGTTCACGACATTGCAGTCCGAACTGGCACCTGCCGAAGATGTAGGAATATTGAGCGCGAACATTTCCGCCCCTGAGGGCACCGGTTATGAAGCCATGGACAAATACATGGTCAATGCGTCGGAACCGATCGTGAAGCTGCTCGACAAGGGTACGGTGCGGTCCATCATTCAGCGCACGCCCGGCGGGTTCGGGGCAAGTGATGATTTTAACAGCGGGACATTTATTGTCTTTTTGAAGCCGTGGGATGAGCGGACCGAAACAACCGAAGATGTCGTTGCGCAGGTCAACAAGGCCCTCGCCGAGATGCCAGCGGTTCGCGGCAATGCAGCCGTGCGGTCCTCGCTTGGGCGTGGCCGCGGGCAGCCAATCAACTTCGTTATTGCAGGTTCAACATATGAATCGCTGAGCGCGGCACGCGATCGAATTTTGGTCGCCGCAAATGAAAATCCCGGCATTGTAAATATGGATTCCGATTACAAGGAAACTAAGCCGCAGATGGAAATCCAGGTCGATACCACGCGCGCCGGTGACCTTGGCGTATCGGTAGCGGATGTTAGCCAGGCATTGCAGTCGCTGCTGGGTTCACGCCGTGTGTCGACATATTTGGATCGCGGCGAAGAATATCGCGTCATTGTTCAGGCGGATGCAGCAGATCGTGCAACGGCGGAAAATCTTGCAGCTATCCAGCTTCGGACACGCGATGGTTCTTTGGTATCGCTGGCCAACGTTATCAAATATACCGAGACTGCAGGCGCGCGTGATTTGGGCCGCTTTAACAAGCTGCGCGCCATCACGCTTCAGGGCGGCCTAGCGCCAGGTTACTCCATGGGAGAAGCTTTAGCCTTTCTGGAAGAACAGGCAGCTGCATCACCCGAGGTGCTTGCCGTTGGCTATCGCGGAGAAAGCCAGGCTTTCAAGGAAACAGGCGGGTCTATCGTTGTTGTTTTCTTGCTGACTATCCTTCTCGTCTATCTTGTGCTCGCCGCGCAGTTTGAAAGCTTTGTACACCCGGTGACCATTATTATGACGGTGCCATTGGCAGTCGGCGGTGGCATTATCGGACTTGCGCTGACAGGCATGACCTTGAATCTCTACAGTCAGATCGGCATCGTAATGCTTGTCGGGCTGGCCGCAAAGAACGGGATTCTGATCGTTGAATTTGCAAACCAGTTGCGCGACGAAGGTATGGAAATTCTGGAAGCCATCCAGCAAGCAGCTACCCGGCGTTTGCGGCCTATCCTCATGACGTCCATCGCGACTGTCTTTGGTGCCATACCTTTGGCTATTGCAGGTGGTGCTGGGGGGGCCGCGCGTTCAGCGATCGGTGTCGTCATTGTCTTTGGCGTCACGCTCGCCACGCTCATCACTCTTATACTCATTCCGCTGATCTATTCGCGCCTCGCCAAATACACTGGCTCGCCGGAAGCAGTGTCACGCCGCCTCGAACTGGAATTGAAAGCGCAGGAAACGCCAGCAGCGTAACTTGTTACTGGCAAGGGCAAAAAACTTCTTAACATATTAATATGTTACGCCTAACTGCGGCCCCGCATCCGGCAATGGACACAGGAACCACTACCGAGCGTCCCGAAGGCGTGACCGCTGGAACAGCGAAGCTAGTTGGCACCGATAAAAAAAGGATAATTTCCGAAATTTTCATGCTTCTGGACGAATACATCGCTTATTCAGCGATGGCACGTGCACAATGTCCTTTCGGAGACGGGCACGCCAGCCAGCGCATCGCAGAAATTATCTGGAATACAGGTCAACCAAAAACCTGATACATCATGGACAAGTGTACCATTTGCATTCGGAACGGAACGCCGCAAGACTTGTTCCTACGCAGATAACATCATAAGGCGCAGATAATCGGCAACCGCCTTTGAGAGGGACACTTAATGAAAATTGCAATGATCGGTTCGGGCTATGTCGGCCTTGTATCTGGCGCGTGCTTCGCCGATTTCGGTCATGAAGTTGTGTGCGTAGATAAGGACGCGTCCAAGATTGATCGTCTGCACGCCAATATCATGCCGATCTACGAACCTGGCTTAGAGGCCTTGGTGAAGACAAATGTCGATGCTGGCCGGTTAAGCTTTTCAATCGATGTCACTGAGTCCGTTAAAGGTTGTGACGCCGTTTTCATCGCCGTTGGCACGCCTTCGCGCCGTGGCGATGGACATGCGGACTTAAGTTACGTTTACGCTGCTGCTGAGGAATTGGCCCGCGCGATTGATCCGCGCACGGTGATCGTGACCAAATCAACCGTGCCAGTCGGAACCGGCGACGAGGTTGAGCGCATCATCCGTGAAACCAGCCCAGAACTTGACTTTGCGGTCGTTTCCAACCCTGAATTCTTGCGCGAAGGCGCAGCTATTGGTGATTTCAAACGCCCCGACCGCATTGTTGTGGGCAGCGATATCGAGTGGGCACGCGATATCATGCGCGCGGTGTACCGACCGTTGTTCCTGAACGAATCGCCTATGCTGTTCACCAGCCGCCGTTCGTCCGAGTTGATCAAATATGCCGCCAACGCCTTTTTGGCGACCAAGATTACGTTCATTAACGAGATGGCGGATCTGTGCGAGAAACTGGGTGCGAACGTGCAAGACGTATCCCGTGGCATTGGCTTGGATAACCGTATCGGGTCGAAGTTCTTGCATGCAGGCCCCGGCTATGGCGGGAGTTGCTTTCCAAAGGATACGTTGGCGCTCCTCAAGACCGCACAGGACCATGAAACACCTGTTCGCGTGGTCGAGGCGGTCGTCCAGGCGAACGACCTGCGAAAGCGTGCTATGGGCCGCAAAATCATCACCGCCTTGGGCGGCGATGTGCGTGGCATGAAGATTGGACTGCTTGGCCTAACGTTCAAGCCCAATACCGACGATATGCGGGACGCACCGTCGATTGCCATTGTCCAGACACTGCTCGACGCGGGCGCCATCGTTCACGCGCACGACCCGGAGGGTATGGAAGAAGCGGCAAAGATCCTGCCTGATGTGATCATGGCCGACAGCGCTTACAGCGCCGCGCAAGGCGCGCACGCAGTGGCCTTGGTTACGGAATGGGACGCCTATCGCGCGCTTGACCTCAAAAAACTTCACGCTGCTATGGCTGGCGATGTTCTGGTGGATTTACGCAATATCTACCGTCCCGAAGAAACGGCAGCCGCCGGGTTCAATTATGTCAGCGTGGGACGCTGATAAACACTTGAACCGGCGTCAATTCACCTGCCGGTCGAAGCCAGCCCAATAAGGCGCGCGGAGGTCCTTGCGGAGTATCTTGCCAGATGCGTTGCGCGGTAGTGCCGCAATGACGTCGACTGAACGTGGTACCTTAAAACCGGCGATGCGTTCGCGCGCCCAGCCTATTATGCTTTCGGTATCGATTTGAACACCAGGCTTGGGAACGCACACAGCCTTGACCGCTTCACCCCATTTTTCATCGGGCACGCCAATCACGGCGACCTCCAATATATCGGGATGCCCGTAAATCGCGCTTTCCACTTCGGCGGGATATACATTTTCGCCCCCGGTGATGATCATGTCTTTGACGCGGTCGTGAATGTATAAATAGCCGTCTTCATCCAAATATCCAGCATCGCCGGTTTTAATCCAGCCACCGTCAGCGACAGTGCCTTTCGTGGCATCGGGCAAGTTCCAATAGCCAATCATATTGTTCGATGAGCGAGTCCATATCTCGCCAACGTCACCAACAGGAACATCATTCCCTGCCCCATCGACCACACGCAATTCGACGCCGGGAAGCGGCTTGCCCGCTGAACGCATGCGCTTGTTGCCATTGGGATCATGGTCCTCAGGCGGCAACATGCAGATGGTGCCAGTCGTTTCGGTCATGCCATAGACCTGAATGAACTCCGCGCTGAATACATCCATGCACTGGCGCAAAAGCTCAAGTGGAATGGGCGCTGCACCGTAGAGAATATATTTGAGCCGGCTGTAATCGACTTCGCGGCACCTTGGGTGATTGACCATCATCTGCAAAGCAGCCGGAACGATGAAGAGCCGCGTTGCCCCGCCTTTCTCAATGGCGTCAAAAACAGTGTCAGGGGTAAATTCCGCCTGAACTAAGCCGGGCAGTCCTGATGCCATGGCCATAATACCAAGCCCCGTCCCGCCGATATGCGCGCAGGGCATGGCGATGAGGACGACCTCGTCATCTTCCCACTTACTGTAGGCATGGTCTTCTTCGGCGGAATTTTTGCGTAAGGCAAACAGGTTGCGGTTCGAAAGCACCGCGCCTTTGGGATTGCCCGTGGTGCCCGAGGTATACAGTTGCAGCACGGCATCATCGGGGCCAGCGGGCTCAAACGCACCGCGCGGTGTCGCCTCGATCATCAAGCGTGCTTCTTCCTCTGTTATGACCCGATCAACACAGGCCACGTCGTCGGCCAGCGCCTGCACGCCAACCTCAAACCCCTGCCCGGCAAACAGCACGCGCGCGCCTGTGTCCTTGGCAATATAGGCCCATTCGGCAGGTGCCAGACGCCAGCCAACGGGTACCATCACTACGCCAATTCGCGCCGCGCCATAAAACAGAGAGAAGTATAAATCACTGTTCTTACCGATCCAGGCAATACGGTCGCCCTTGGTCAGACCGAGGCCAAGCAACATACTGGCGATTTTTGCCGTGCGCTCTTCCAACTGTGCGTATGTAAAGTGGCGATCATCTTGCGAGAGCGCCGCCCAATCCGGCCGCTCCGCGGCCCAATGCGTCAAGAAACCATCAAAGGTAAGTATGGCGAAGCCAGCAGCGGCCATGTTGTTCTCTCCTAGCACTGGCCCTTTTTTTGCAATGGCCTGATGCAATTTGTCGGGAGATTATAGCGGCATGTCAATAATGCGATTTGCTTTGAATTAAGCGCGGAAAATAAGCGACAGATTGTTCGCTGGCATTTCGATGATTTGGTCGAGGCGCAATCCGGCCTCTTGTGCTTCCATGGTGATCTCTTCGACATAGCGCAGACCCCATTCTGGGTTCTGTTGGCGGAGTGAGGCGTTAAACGAAGCATTGCTTTCGGCCAAGAGGACATCGCGCTGGCGGAAGGGGCCGTAGATAAAGAGCGGCGCGTTCGACGGCAGTATACGCGCGGCATTGTGCAATAAGCCGACGGTGGCCGCCCATGGGCTTATGTGCGTCATGTTGATGCAGACAACCGCGTCTGCCTGCGCCATGGGCCATTCTGCCGAAGCATCCACTAGCATCGCAGGACGCACACTTGGTGCGTTGGAGTCCGCCCGCCATGCGTTGATCGACGCAAGGGCGATTGGGTCGGGGTCGCTTGGCTGCCACGTCAATGCCGGAAACAGCTTGGCAAAGTGCACTGCATGTTCGCCCGTCCCGCTCGCGACTTCCAAAACCAGACCTTCTGCCGGCAGCAAGCCCGCAAGTGTTTCAGCGATCACATCGCGGTTGCGCTCGGTTGCCGGCGCGTGGCGTTTTACGTCCGCACCGGCTTCAAACACGAACGGCTGCGGGGTGCTCACTCCGCAGCAACCGCCTGTTCAGGCTCGCGCCAGACCAAAACTGGCTTACGCGCGGCCAGTGTTTCATCAAGGCGGCGGCGCGGTGCGTGGTGCGGCGCGGACTTAAGCAACGGGTCGCCTGCCTTTGCGCGTTCCGCAACGCTACGCAGCGCACCGATGAACTGGTCAAGCGTCGCCTTGCTTTCGGTCTCGGTCGGCTCAACCAGCATCGCGCCATGGACGACAAGCGGGAAGTAGACCGTCATGGGGTGATAGCCTTCATCGATCAGGCCCTTGGCAATGTCGAGCGTGGAAAAGCCTTCGGCCATGCCGTTGTCGCTGAACAAG
>Ga0136636_10000569_pt1 | contig 19402 bp, 15 predicted proteins | sample AntDrymUQ8522106_2_FD_104653 | JGI IMG/M metagenome (GOLD analysis project Ga0136636, IMG submission 104653) | Polar desert sand microbial communities from Dry Valleys, Antarctica - metaG UQ852 (21.06) | ecosystem: Environmental > Terrestrial > Soil > Desert | place: Antarctica: Dry Valley... | reverse complement strand
TCACTTGATAAGTACCAACTTCAATATGCTTGGTGTCAAGACTTACTGCTCGATCATTGATATTGTGCTTTGTCAAAACCACTTTGCCCTGCATATCTATCAAACTGACTATCATAGATAGATTCTCCTTGGGATCGGACATGAATCACTTCATTAACCGGGTTGGGGAAGATCATCACTTCATTTTTCTTTGCTTCTGAGGTGGAAACAGCTTTAGGCTTAGGTGCCTTGTCGGCTCTAAAATGATTGGTATTGGGTAAATAAAAAGAATTGGGTGACGGAAAGCGGATACTATTCGCCTTGAACTCACAGGCATCTCCCTTCTTATTGGGATATGCAATGTAACTCATGGTAAACCCTGCACCACCGCTGCCACAATTAATTTTACCATTGGGTGCCAATCGGAGGCTAGCTATTGCCATAACAAATGGAAACTCTATTAACTTGATTGTATCAGTTCTGCTTACCAATTCGCGAGATCCAGCTACGTCAGGATCTTTGAGATCCCATTGGTAAAGCAAATTCCAACCAGAAGCATACAAAAACCTACTATCAGGGGAGAACACACACCCGCCTGTACGAACACTATTAGTTGGTAATCATGGTATATCAAATAAACGATAATTGCTCAGCTTTCCTGTTTTATCGTCGAAGTCATACAGTTGTAACGAATCTGGGGTACAGTAAAATGCATAGTGTTTTCCATCAGGGGAAAATGCAGCACCGCCTCCATAATACAAAAAACTATCAATATTTATAATCCTCCCAAATGACTTTTGGTAGTCAATGGATGTGATCCCTTCTGATGTGAGTTTAAGTATCAAAAATCCTGAATCTACTATACCTTGCATGGCTATCCACCAATCCTTGCCGTTGTCATGTGGACATGCAGTAATGCGGCAAGGTGCAAACTTAATAGGCATCTGGAGCCATACACTGTCTATCAATTTACCCTTACCAGCATTTTGGTTCATATCGATCCTGCAAGTATAAAATTCTTTCAAATAAATATCTGGCACATCAAGATCAAGGGCGGTGCTCGCAGTTCCCAACCAGTATTGATTGGCACTATCCGGCCATGGCAATACCAATGTAGATGCTGCAGAGGGATAGTATTCTGACACACTGGGTGGATCACAAAATCTCAGCCAAGTGTAAGGTGATGCGCTAAAATTAATAACTTCTGCACCTTATATGTACTCAAAGTCTTGGTTTAGTACCCTACAACCATTGGAGTAGATCATTACATTATTGGACTTGTCAACAATCATACCTACGCCACTTGAGGTGCCCAAATTGGACTTAAATATGCTACTGGTATCAAATCCTGAACCGAGACCATTATTGAATCAGTTAATACAAGGTTTTGATTCAACAAGCTAATCAACGTCGGGTCAATGGAATTCGCTGAGCTGTTGTATAATTTGAATTTAGAATTTGGAAACACTTGGACAACGAACATGTCCAAAATAATAGGCGACTCCAATGGTCAATAAGTGGAATGAATCTCTGTCTTTACTGTTTCCTCTTTGACGTCCTCTTCCTCCAATTGGTTCTATACCCAACTCTCCGGATCTGTCCACCAAAGCACCCGCTACCGGACCATTTAGTTTTTTCACATCCTTAATATCAGGATATTTGGTACTGACATCATCAAGATAATCAGTAAATAGGTATCTCGAACTTATTTCAACATTCAAGCTCCATTCCGCGGTAAGATCAAGCTTTATACCACCACCAAAAGCGAATGCCATCTGCGTCAAACTATATTCATCACCCTGAAATTGTCCCTCTGTACCAAATGGTTGAAGGGCATACCAATTGCCTTCGTATTTGGCTTTAGGATTGAATTTATATACCGACAAGCCTCCCATCAGATAGGGCGTGAAATATTCGTCTTCACTGCCATGCGTGTATGGTAAAAAATTAAACTCAAGTTCGCCTGATCCATCATAAATATTGGATGCAAAACTCAAATTCCGACTCTGTTCAAAGGTGTTTTTGCTGTCGCTGTCTTGCGCCATTACACGCGCATAACTGGCAGCAAACTTAAAACAAACGCGCTTGTTGAAGTTGTACCTAGTGAACAAACGAGCTGCAGGACCGGGTCTATTGATGCGGTAATTGGTATTCAAGTCGCCAAGATAAAATGCCGAACCTACTGTACCGCCTACTTCCCAACCTTTCTGAGCTTTGGACTCAACAAGACAAAAAGCACTTAAAATTATTGCTATCAGGTATCTTATCAGCATTGATTCAATTTTACTAAGGAGTAATTGTAACGACTATTTGACATAAAATGATGCATACAAGCCTTTTTAATTCAATATATCGAAACCAGTGTATTTTCTTAAAACTTCAGGCATTACAATACCATCAGGGGTTTGGTTGTTCTCAATCAATGCGGCTACAATTCTTGCCAATGCCAAAGCAGAACCATTCAAGGTATGGGCAAGTTGTATTTTTTTGTCAGCATCGCGATATCGCAACTTCATTCTATTCGTCTGAAAAGTTTCAAAATTAGAAACTGAACTTACTTCCAACCACATCTGCTGTGCAGCACTCCAAACCTCAAAATCATACGTACTTGCCGAAGCAAAACCCATTTCACCACCACATAAGTGTAGGATTCGGTATGGCAATTCCAGCTTATCCAATAATCCACTCACATGAGCCAACATGGTTTGTAATGTTTGGTACGATTTTTCAGGATGCTCTATGACCACTACTTCAATCTTGTCAAACTGGTGAACTCTGTTCAATCCGCGAACATGGGCTCCATATGAGCCAGCTTCACGTCGGAAGCAGGGAGTATATGCAGTCATTTTGATGGGTAGATGAGCGGTCTCCAATATTTCATCGCGATAAATATTCGTTACTGGAACTTCAGCTGTGGGAATCAAATAAAAATCATCGCCCTTCACATAATACATTTGAGCTTCCTTATCTGGCAATTGCCCTGTGCCTCTCGCCGAAGCCTTATTGACCATCAGAGGGGGCTGAATCTCTTCGAAACCGGCTGCTATAGCTTGATCCAAAAAGAAATTGATTAAGGCTCGTTGCAGTCGCGCTCCTTTGCCTCTGTAAACTGGAAATCCAGCTCCTGTCAATTTGGTACCCAACTCCAGATCGAAAATATTGTACTTCTTGGCCAATTCCCAATGTGGTACCGCATTGTTAGGCAATTCCGGTAATTCTTTGGACCATTTTTGAAATAAAAAGTTATCTTCAGGAGTTTTACCTTCAGGAACACTTTCATGTGGAATATTAGGAACAGACAAAAGCTTTTTTTCAAGATCAGATTGTGTAGATTTTAATTTGGCATCCAATTCAGCTTTTTTTGATTTCATGTCAGCAACATTTGACTTAAGTTTTTCTGCTTCATCCTTTTGTCCTGATTTCATGAGTGAACCAATAGCTGCAGCTGCTTTATTCAGTTCCGAAGAAACCTGATCCAATTCAAATTGTGCTTGTTTGCGCTGATCATCCAACACCAATATTTTATCCAGTATCGAAATACGCTGATTAGAATAGTTGCGTTTGCGCAATCCGGCAATAGCTTTGTCTTTGAATTCTCTGAGTAAACTTACTTGGATCATTGGTTGGTTTGTGTTTTTTCAAGGGCTTATTGCGCCACAGCCCAAAATTTATAGAGATGGAATGGGGAAACGACCTTGCAGAAAAAGAAAAATATTTATGTCGGCACAAAAATACTACCATAATTTCAAAAATAAACTACATTTGCATTGTCTTGGGATGAAATCTATCACTACCAAGATATTTCCAGATCAATTTACAGGCAGAATTCAATTTTTTTGACCCTTAATAAAGTCACATTAACTCATATTAGATCTTTTGCTTTCCTAAGCAAATAAGACCGCTTTTATTTTATACCAATGTACGATATACTCCAACTCAATGACATGTTAGTGCCCGAACTAAGGGACATTGCAGAAAGCATGCATGTTGACAACGCAAGACGCTTATCCAAGCAAGATCTTATCTATCGAATTTTAGATGAGCAAGCATTGAAAGCCGAAAAGCCAGATAAACCCGCAAAACCAGTGGCAGAAAAACCTGTGGCAGAAAAACCTGTCGCCGAAAAACCTGTCGCCGAAAAACCTGTCGCCGAAAAACCGGCAACTAAAAAACCAGCGCCAGCGGCTAAAGCCACAGTAAAAGACGAAAAAGTCAATTTGCGTGGTCGTAAACCAAAAGATTCTGCTGAAGAAATAGTTGAAACCAAACCGGTAACTGAAAAAAAAATCAGCCCAGCTCCTGCAGAAAAAGAAGTTGAGAATCTCAAAAAAGGCAGAGGAAGACCTTCAAAATTAGTTGCTGAGGACAAAGTAACTCCAGAACTTCCATTTGATAAAAATGAAATTACTGCTTTACCTGCACAAGATGCACCTTCAAATATACGAAGCAATCAGAATCAGCCACGTAACTTCTCCGAACAAGTACGTCCAAGAGATCGAGATCAAAACAGAGATGCCAACCCTCCACGTGAACGCGATCAAAATCGTGATGTAAATCCGCCAAGAGATAGAGATCAAAACAGAGAAGGTGCAAACCCACGCGATCGTGATCAGAACAGAGAAGCCAATCCGCCTCGTGATCGGGACCAAAATAGAGAAAATTTCAACCCAAGGGATAGAGATCAAAACAGAGCGGCAAATCCTGTAAGAGATCGTGATCAAAATAGAGATCCAAATCCTCCAAGAGACCGTGATCAAAACAGAGATACAAATCCTCCAAGAGACCGCGATCAAAATAGAGATACAAATCCACCAAGAGATCGAGATCAAAACAGAGATGCAAATCCACCTCGAGACGGCGATAGAGACAGAGATGCGAATCCACCAAGAGACCGCGATCAAGACAGACCGAGACAACAACCCTTTCCAGCAAATGAACGAGAGGAAGAGCCTGCAGTTCCAGTAGTGGAAGAGCCGCCTAAATTCAATTTGGACCTCGATGCCATAATAGATGGTGAAGGAGTCTTGGAAATGATGACGGACGGATATGGTTTTTTAAGAGCATCCGATTACAACTACCTTTCTTCGCCAGATGATATCTATGTGGCTCCTGGTCAGATCAAAACATACGGATTAAAAACAGGTGACAGTGTAGTTGGTTCAATCCGACCTCCAAAAGAAGGCGAGAAATACTACGCGCTGGTTAAGGTGAATAAAATCAATGGCTTCGACCCCAAAGATGTAAGAGACAGAGTTCCATTCGATTATTTGACGCCACTTTTTCCTGACGAGAAGTTCATCTTGGCTTCCAAGTCACACCCAAAGGATTATGGATCGCGTATGATCGATCTTTTTACGCCAATTGGTAAAGGACAACGTGGATTGATAGTAGCACAACCTAAGACAGGTAAAACCTACTTGTTGAAGGATTTAGCCAATGCTATTGCCAGGAATCACCCTGAATGTTACATGATTGTACTGTTAATCGATGAACGTCCGGAAGAAGTAACCGACATGAAACGAAGCGTAAATGCCGAAGTAGTTGCTTCTACATTTGATGAACCAGCTGAAAACCATGTTCGTGTTGCCAACATCATTTTAGAAAAAGCAAAGCGTTTGGTGGAATGTGGACATGATGTAGTGATTCTATTGGATTCCATAACCCGTCTGGCACGAGCATATAACACTGTGGCACCAGCAAGTGGTAAAGTATTATCAGGTGGTGTAGAGGCAAATGCCCTGCAAAAACCAAAAAAATTCTTCGGTGCTGCTCGAAATATTGAAGGCGGAGGATCCTTAACAATATTGGCAACAGCTTTGATCGATACAGGCTCTAAAATGGATGGTGTAATCTTTGAAGAATTTAAAGGAACTGGTAACATGGAATTACAATTGGATCGCAACCTTGCCAACAAGCGTTTGTTCCCATCGGTTGACCTTACCAAATCAAGCACACGTCGCGACGACTTATTGTTGGACAAGGATACCCTTCAACGTATGTTTATATTGCGTAACCATCTCGCTGACATGAAGCCCGAAGAAGCCATCGAATTCTTACTGAAATACATGCGTGGCACAGAGACCAACCATGAGTTTTTGATCGGTATGAATAGTTAGCATATAAATTCATTGCGCTTTCTGAATTTTGCTGCTTGAGTTAATTAATGATTTTTTCTCGTGAAATTGTCATGCTTAGATTAATCTTCAGGGAAAAACTGCAAAAAATAAAATCCAATAATGGACGTTAAATGAATAATTTTAATCCATAAATTGGTAGTATGAAAGCATCAATTGTTTTTTTTCTTGTTATCCTATTTGCCTATTCTGGACAATGCCAAGAAGTGGAAAGGCAAAAGTTAGTTACTGTTAGTCTTGGGCCTAAGTTCCAAGCTTCAAAAAATTATGTTGTTGGATTACACAATAGGGTAGATTTTAGACTCAATTCAAAGTCATTTATTGGGCTTGGATATCATTATTACAATAACCAGGCAATGAGGTCCAGTACATCCGAAGGATTTGGTTCTATACTACCAGCCAGAACGGAAATTTCTGATCAATTTTCTCATAGATTATTCGCTTATTATAAGTTTTATTATACCAGACCAAAGCACCCCGATGTAAAATTTCAATTCTTCAGTTACTTAGGATTCGGCATTATTTCCAATTCATTTACACTAATCAAAGAAACGTTGGTTCCGACTTCATCTCCAGAATATTCCAAGACAATATCTACACATGAGTACAAGGGATCGGGTGGATTATTTTCATTTGGAGTGGAATACGAGTTACCAAAAGGAAAACTCTTTATGGAAACTATCTTTAGATGCGACTTTAAGAAGGGGGAAGGTGCAAGTGTTGAAGATTCAAGTGGGTTGGATATGGGTTTTTTATTGCAATTAGGTTACCAAATAAGTTTTTAGGGCTGATTTAATGCGCCATCTGAGTTTAACCCAAATTCAGCGTTAAATGCTGAATGGATGAAATTTTTACTTGTTCCAAAAATTTGTAGAGATGAAGACTCCTGACGATTTTTTTTAATTCCGCGGCTTTAAAGTCGACAAAATCAAAGAATTTCATAGACTCATGAGGCTTATTTCAGAGACAAAATCTTAAAATGTTGATTTTGAGTTGAATCGTCTTTGAAGGAATTTTTACCACAAGTATGAATCGGGGGTCAGGTTGATGTCAACTTTAGAGATTAGAACATTAAAGGATTTCAACAAAAAAACATTAACTATTTGTTTTTAATGATTTTCTATTTACCTTTGCCCTTCCTTAGGAAAAAGTATTATCACAGTTAGTCAACATTGTTATGAAAAGGACATACCAGCCATCTCGAAGAAAGCGTTCAAACAAGCACGGATTCCGTTCTCGCATGGCTACCAAAAACGGTCGCAAGATTTTGTCTCGTCGCAGAGCATCAGGAAGAGTCAAATTGTCTGTTTCCGATGAACGTGGCGTGAAATAATTGCCTTAACATGAATCCTCAATGATTCATTGATCAATCACCTAAATGTTATCTTAGAGCATTTTCAATGAAAATTCATTCTCTTGGTGCTCATGAAAGACTAAAATCAAAAAAAAAATTCAGGAGGTTTTTACTTCTGGGTTTAGAGTATTTGATGGTCCATTATCAGCAGTAATTCTCGTAGAAAAAAATCCAGAGGAATTACTTCCACATCAGCCAATTCTTGCAGGATTCACTGTTTCCAAGCGTTATCATAAAAAAGCTGTCAGCCGCAATCGAATCAAAAGACTTTTGCGTGAGGCCTACCGAGTTAATAATACCAATATCAAGACAGCAATCCTAGACAAATCCTGCACAGTCTCGTGCATGCTAATTTGGCAATCCAAAGTAATTCCAAATTTTCAAGAACTTGAAATTGCCATGGTCAATTTGTTGAATCGTATGGCCAACAAGTTGTAAATGGGCAGGAACAAGAAGCTAGAACTTAATCTGAATTACGGATTGCATTTTGAGCGAAAATGCTCCACACTTGAATGGCCTTGCTGATTTTCAAACTTATATTGTTGGCAGGCCCAACTCTATTAGATATTCGTTGTGCTTGTCCGTGTTCAAGTTAATGCTTTCGTTTATCGAATTCAGTTTGGTGTTAACATCTTTTAGGTCGATTTTTATTTCGTCAAGTGAAGTGCTCACATATCTTGAAATGTTCAGATTGTAATGGTTCTTCTCAATTTCTTCCATCGAAACTTTTCGGGAATAACGTTCTATGTCATTGCGGAACTGATAGTTTTCAACTATTTTTTGAATGTCGTTGGGTTCTCCATTTTCACCTTCTTTTAGTTTATTTAATCTGCCTACTTTTTCATAATGTTCATGTTCCGTCTTCACGTTGAAAGTATTGTCTTTCACGTAAAATTTTTGAAGCAGTAAAAACATCAGGGTTGACAATTTCTTCCCTCAGTCGTAAAAATTCATTGTCAGACAAGCTAACACGGTTGAGCGCCTCAAATTTTGTTTTAAAATTCTGTTCAAGTGTTTTTCTATCGACAATGTCAGGCCGGTGGATATATTTAAGATCTATGAGCTGTTTGACTAGATACTCTTCAATTAAACTTTCCTTACTCATTGATATGAATTTATGAATTTGTGCAAATTTACTTTTAAAAATTGGTTAATCTCTAAGAGCATTGGCGAAATAGTGACTCCATAGTATTTGCCAACCACGCTCTAGGTTTGAAGTAGCAAAACCTGTCCATTCATTCAATCAAAAGTCATGAAAATTCATTTTTTTAGGTTTGAAACGAATCTATTAAAAAATATTCCTTACATTTGTGTCACACAATGTGTAAAAGCTTTGTGAGGGCGCGGGAACGTGCCCTTTTTCTTTGTAAAAAAGGATAAATGAATTCAAAAGACTGGATAGAATCATTGTTGCAATTGAAGTACGCTGAAGAAGATTTCAGTGATTGTTTTACAGTGGAAATCGTTCATTCGCCAAAGGGAAACAAGATTGAAGTGTACATCGATGCTGACAACGGACTCGCGTTTGACCGCTGTCAAAAAATTAGCAGGTATCTTGAAGCTATCTTTGATGAAGATCTGAGATTTACTGAAAGCTATCTGTTGGAAGTTTCATCGCCCGGTATTTCAAGACCATTGAAATTCATCCGCCAATACCGAAAAAATATTGACAGAATTTTAACTGTCGATACGCTTTCAGGAAAACAATCGGAAGGAATTTTGACCAAAGTTGAAGATGATCATATCGTTCTGCAATATGAGACCAAAAGAAAAGAAGGTAAAAAAAATATAAAAGAAATCGTTGACGAAACGATTCCATTTGATCAAATAAAACAAGCTATTGTTAACATTTCATTCTAGACCATTATGATGAACTTGGCTGAGATAATCTCAGAGTTTAAAGAAGGAAAGAATATTGACCGCCCTACCATGGTAAAGGTATTGGAAGATTTCTTTCGTACCATGATCAAGAAAAAGTATGGCTCAGACGACAACTTTGACGTGATTGTGAACCCTACCAAAGGTGACCTCGAAATTTGGCGTGTCAGAAAAATTGTGCCTGATGGTGAAGTAACCGAAGAAAATGCTGAAGTTTCACTATCTGATGCATTGATTGTCGATGAAGCTTATAGCATTGGCGAAGAATGCTACGAGCAGTTGACCCTCGAAGAATTTGGTCGCAGAGCAATACTCGCGGCACGACAAACTTTGATGTCACGCATCATGGACTTGGAAAAAGATGACATTTTTAATCGATACAATGACCGTGTCGGGGATATTGTCCTGTGCGAAGTGAATCAGATCATGAAACGTGAAATTTTGGTGCTGGATGATGCAACCAATAGCGAACTCGTATTGCCTAGAACAGATATGATCAAAGGTGATTTTTTCCGCAAGGGAGACATGGTTCGTGCCATCATCAAAAAAGTAGAGATGCGCAATAACTCTCCAATTATTACTGTTTCACGGACAGATGACGAGTTCTTAGCAAAACTTTTGGAACAAGAAGTTCCAGAAATCGAAGATGGATTGATTGTAATCAGAAAAATAGTGCGTAATCCTGGCGAACGCGCCAAGGTAGCTGTTGAATCTTATGACGATCGTATTGACCCAGTTGGTGCCTGCGTAGGGATGAAAGGAAGTAGAATTCACGGTATAGTTCGAGAACTTCGCAATGAGAATATTGACATTGTCAATTTCACAAACAATATTCCACTGTTGATTCAACGTTCACTGACACCTGCTAAAATAAGCAATATCGTAATCAACACGGAGGAAATGGCTGCATCCGTATATCTTGATCCTGATCAAGTATCGCTAGCTATTGGACGAGGTGGTGCAAACATTAACTTGGCTTCCAGATTGACCGGATATAAGATAGATATTTACCGAAATACCAACGGTGAAGAAGTAGAAGATGTAGATTTGGATGAATTTTCAGATGAAATTGAAGGTTGGGTAATTGATGCTTTAAAGAATATCGGATGTGACACTGCACGAAGTGTTATAGCCCTTAGCAGCGAAGAATTGGTACGTAGAGCTGACCTTGAAGAAGAAACTGTTAATGAAGTTTTGGCAATACTTCGTTCAGAATTAGAAGACAATTAATGAAAAAGCTGGAATAGGACGATATTAGGATGAAATTTACTACCTTTGTTGTCTCAATTTGAGCTTGGAATAAAGCTAATTAATGGCCAAAAAAATTATGGAGGTGGTGAAGGAGTTAGGGGAAACCTTACACTCAATCGCAGAACACCTCAACAAGAAAGGTTTCGATGTAGATGCTCGTCCAACAGTTATGTTAACGGATGAGATGCTTGACGTATTGTACAAAGACTTCAAGAACTCACTTGAACTGAAAGGTGAAGTAGACAAGATTTCATTGGGCGCTAATAGGCCGCATCAAGTACATGAGGAAAAGAAAGCAATCCCATCGTTTGCTCCAACCTTTCCAAGCTTTGAAAAACCAGAAGTTATCAAAGCTAGTGCTAATGTTGAAAACTTAAGTGGCTTAAAGGTTGTAGGTAAAGTAGACCTAAATCCACCTAAGAAAGAAAAAGCCCCAGAAGAGCCTATTGCTGCGCCGCCAGCTCCAGTTGTGGAACAAGCAAAGACTGCAGAAAAAGAAGCTGTTGTTGAGCCCACTCCCGAACCTAAGGCTGAGCCAGTAGTTCCAAAAGAGCCTATTCAAGTTGAAAAACCTATTGAGCCTAAAACTCCACAAACCCCGGAAACTCCAGTGGATGCTGAACCTGAAATAATTCGGGCCGAAGCTGCACAATTACGTGGTTTGAAGATCCAAGGCAAAATTGATATCAACAAGTTTACAACGCCCGGCATCAAGAAAAAGGAAAAAGAAGCTGCAAAACCCGCAACTCCCAATCCTGGCCAAAATAATAACCAAAATCGCCCGCTTAGCGCTGCAGAAGATGCGAAAAGAAAACGCAAGCGTGTAAGTGTAGCTTCACCAGGAAGACCTGGCGGAGGTCCTCCGGGACAAGGTCAAGGCCAAGGCCAAGGCACTGCTAACAAAAATTTCAGGAAACCTTCTGATGAACCAAAAGAGGTTTCACAAAAAGAAATAGACGAAAAAATCAAAGCTACAATGGCGCGTTTGGCGCCAGGAGGTAAGAAAAAACGTCAAAAAGTCAGAAGAGACAAACGCGATAATATTCGTGAAAAGAAAGAAGCTGCTGAATTAGAAAGAGACAACCAAAAACTTCAGTTGACTGAGTTTGTAAGTGTTTCAGAATTAGCCAGTTTGCTAGATGTTTCACTTACGGATGTTATCACAACTTGCATGAATCTCGGTGTGATCGTATCCATCAATCAACGTTTGGATGCTGAAATCATAGAATTGGTTGCCAATGAGTTTGGTAGCGAAGTTGAGTTCATTAGTGTTGATGATCAGGAAGTCGATGAAGATTTGGAAGTTGATGATGAAAAAGATCTACTTCCACGTGCCCCAATCGTTACCGTTATGGGACACGTCGATCATGGTAAAACTTCATTGCTGGATTATGTTCGTCGTGCTAAGGTTGCAGCTAGTGAAGCCGGTGGTATCACCCAGCACATTGGAGCGTATGAAGTTGAAGTAGGACCGGAAAATAGAAAAATAACTTTCTTAGATACTCCAGGTCACGAAGCATTCACTGCAATGCGTGCCAGAGGTGCCAAGGTTACGGATATCGTAATCATCGTAATTGCTGCAGATGATAACATAATGCCTCAAACAAAAGAAGCAATTTCTCATGCTCAGGCAGCAGGCGTACCTATGGTGTTCGCAATCAACAAAGTGGATAAAGCTGGCGCCAACCCTGAAAAAATTAAAGAATCACTGTCAGCAATGAATATCCTTGTTGAAGAATGGGGAGGTACATACCAATCTCAAGATATTTCTGCAAAAACAGGTCTTGGAATTGATATACTACTTGAAAAAATATTGTTACAAGCAGACATTCTTGAATTGACCGCTAATCCCAATCGCTTGGCTGTTGGAACTGTGGTTGAAGCAACTCTCGAAAAAGGGAAAGGTTATGTAACCAAAGTTTTGGTACAAACTGGAACTTTACGCATCGGAGATCCTTTGGTAGCAGGAGAATTTAGCGGAAAAGTAAAGGCAATGTCAAGCGACACCGGCCAAAAGATTATTAAAGCTGGACCTTCAACACCTGTATTGGTGCTCGGAATAAGTGGTGCCCCTCAGGCAGGTGAGAAATTTAAAGTGACAGCTTCTGAATCAGAAGCACGTCAAATGGCTGCAAAACGCGCTCAAATATCTCGCGAACAAGCCACAAGAGCCAATAAGCGTATCTCTTTGGAAGAAATAGGACGAAGACTTGCTCTAGGTAACTTCAAAGAATTAAACCTTATTGTCAAAGCCGATGTGGATGGTTCCGTTGAAGCCCTTTCTGATGCTTTGATTAAGCAATCAATTGATAAAGTACAGGTAAATGTTATACACAAAGCGGTGGGACAAATCATCGAATCAGATGTGTTGTTGGCATCAGCCTCTGATGCAATCATCGTAGGATTCCAAGTGAGACCATCTGTTACAGCAAGAAAACTTGCAGAAAAAGAAGGTGTAGAAATCAAAACCTACTCGATCATCTACCAAGCTATTGACGAAATCCGTTCAGCCATTGAAGGAATGTTGGAGCCTACTAAAGAAGAAAACATCACAGCTCAAATAGAAGTAAGAGAAGTTTACAAAATTTCAAAACTTGGAACTATTGCCGGCTGTTATGTTACTGAAGGCAAGGTGACCAGAAATTCATTCATCCGTTTAATTCGTGATGGTATCGTAATCTTCCCAACCAAGGAAGGTGCCCACGGCGAATTGAGTTCTTTGAAGCGTTTCAAAGATGACATGAAAGAAGTCAAAACTGGTTTCGAATGCGGATTGACAATCAAGAATTACAATGATATCGAAATAGGTGATACCATTGAAGCTTATGAAATTGTAGAAGTAAAAGCTAAGCTTTCTTAGCTGAAAGCCTGATTTCCTTTTCCAAATAAATAAATATCGGTCTAAATAAGATCCACAGATTATTTCTTAAACTGTGGATTTAGTTTAGCTGCTTGAGCAAAATCTTTTGCAGCTTCTTGTTTTTTACCCATCCGCTCCAACACGTCTCCCCGTGCAAAATAGTAGGCAGCTTCCATAGGATCAGATTTAATTGCAATATCAAAGTTGTCAAAAGCCTTTTTCAATGAATCCATTTCATTATAAATGATCCCCGAATTGTAGAAAGCCTCAGAATAGGAAGGATCACTAACAATTATTTTGCGATAAAGAGCCAATGCCTCCTTCAGTTGACCTAGTTCAACAAAGTATTCTGCCTTGCCGTGAATTGCAGATTTATCCAAACTATCCACTCTCAAAGCATTATCAAAATAAAGCTTGGCAAGTTTTTTATCCTTTTTCAAATTCAACTGACCCAAATTCAAATAGGCGTCAATTAGATCTTCTTTGCTGGTCAATCCGAGCTCTATTGCCTTTTGAAATCCAGCCCTTGCTTTATCAAGATCTTTCACTTCCTTGAACAAATGCCCACCCATTAAGTATCCTTCAGCATTCTGTGGATCAACTTGAAAAATCCGTTGAATAGTCAATTGCCCTCCTTCATATTGTTTCAGTATGAGTTGAAATTCGGACAACTTTAAGAGTGTTTCAATTCTTTTAGGAAAAAGATTGGATGCTTTTTCCATGGTCTCCAAGGCTTGTCTAGACTTGTAATAGTCCATGTAATTGTCAGCCAAAAGATGGTAATACTCTGGCTTGAGACTGTCAATTTTAATGGCTTGGCTTATATCGGCGATACTTTCATCGTAAGCGTCATTTTCATAATAAAGCGCGGCTCTGTCAAACAATAGTTCCGCATTGTTTGGGTCACTGTTCAATTTGGCAGTTAACTCATCCAATTTAGGATTTGTAGAGCCTTCTATGAGCAATGGTTCCTTCTTCTCACTCTTGCATGAAATGACCAATGATACAACTAGAATTAAAAACACTATCTTTCTAAACATATTCCTTTCAATTAGAACCCGAAGATGAGTCAATTAATTACAATCTACCAAAAGAAAACCTTAAAATGTTATGAAATCACAAAACTTGAAGGTTTTGTGGTTGATAAAAATAACAGAAAACTTAATTCAAATTAAGCGTTAGACGTAGATTCGACAAAACTTTTGATTGTTCTAAAAATTTGATTGTTTTAAGCTCGACAAAATTCAAGATTTTATGTCGGCTCGAGATTCCTTGTACAGCAGCAAATTCTGCTATTGCTGATTGGGCTTAATCCAACAACAAACTCATGTCGCCAATAGCCCATGCAAGTTCTGATGCAGCTATTCTATTCTTAATCAAAAGTTCGATCGCTTTTAGTTCGGCTTCAATGAGTCTATTTTCGCGACTATTTACCAAAAATAACGAACTATCCCCCAGTTGGAATTTCAAAGTCTCTGCTTCGAACAATCTTCTGTAATTATTCAAAATCTGCGCGTACAAACGAACTTGATTGCTGGTAATATCCAATTCGGCATAGCTTGCCAACAATTTATTGGAAATCTCAGTGATCTTTAAGTTGCGATTTAGGTCAGTTTCTTGAATCTTCAATTCTTGTAGTCGCAATTGTCCCCTTGCATCGCGAACAAATAGAGGATAGGAAAAATTAGCTCCCCATTTGTAATTTTGGGGAATGACCGCGCCTTGATTGTCGTTGTTATTAATCAAATCAAATGAAGTACCCAATAAATTATAATTGACTTTCAGATTTGGTTTTAACTTTTCTGCCTTCAATCTTCTTGTCACCTCAAGATCTGCTAACTTGTAATTATAAATCTGGACCATTGGATGTTGTCGGGCAATATTGTTGATGTCAGCACGCATCTTCTGCAATGAGCTTCCTGCTAAGTCCAAACCATTTCTATCAACTGCCTCAATAGCCAAAGGAATTCCAACAGGTTCGGTATCGCTGTTCCAAAAGAAATTAGAAAGAAGAAAATTAGCTTTTTGAAGTTGCAACATTGCATCATTGAGTTCGAGTTCACGATTTTGTACTTGTATCAATGCCTCCAAAGTATCAATAGCTGCAACATCGCCTTGTTGAAAACTGGTTCGCACCAGCTGAAAACGATCTCTGCCAACCCGAAGCGCATTTTCCAATACTTCAACTTGGTATTTTGCGCCTGCCCAATCCCAGTAAGTTCCCCATGATTCCAATAAAAGATCGTTGAACATCACTTGTTGCTGGGCAGCAGTGCTTTGAGCGAATATTTTAGCTTGTGCGAGCCCTGCTCTTCGGTCATCCATAAAGAAGCCTTGGAGTGGTGTCCAAGAAAACCCTAAAGCGCCCAGACCCGTTGGAGGTAGTTTTTCTTCTGGGTTGATAAAATCACCTTCTGCGAAACTGTAACCTGCTTTAAAAGCAAGGCCATACCAGCTTGGCAACTCAAGTTCTGTCTGCCAGATACTGTAATATTGCTTGGCATCAAATTGCTTGTAATCATAATCTGAATAAAGAACTGGATCAAAAGCACCTTTGGCTGCCAATATATTGGCCCGTTGCTGCGCGTCTATCAAAAACGCTTGACGAGCAATCGGGTGAAACTTACCCACAGCACCAAACATTCCTTTTGGTGTAAGTATTCCTTCTACCTCCTGACCCCGTAATTCCGACAAAAATCCCGTTGCTATTAAAAACAACATTAAGGATATTTTTAAAAGAAAACCACCGCTTATAAATTTATGCATCTGAGGCATTATTTCAAAGATTTAATGGGTGGTTTGTCCTTAAAGTTCTTATCCCCAACTGGTGTATCAGAATAAAAATCAGGTGGAAATCCATTCAGCTGACGCCAAATTTCAAAATATACTGGAACAGTTCCCAATAACAGAATTCCATTGGCCCCACTACCGGGACGCAATGCTTTTGGCCAAGGTTCATCATCAGCATCTTGGGCAATCAATAAACGAAATTCACCATTTTTGTTGGCAATATTATCAATTGCAACAACCTTACCCGCAAAAGTTCCAAAGGTTAATTGCGGCCATCCGCTGAATACCAACGCAGGCCATCCATCAAATAGGAATCGTGCTTTTGAACCAATTTTGACTAATGGCAAATCCATAGGCTTTATGAATAATTCCACCGCCAACTCATAAACTGCTGGCAGAATACTTAACAGTTCATCTCCTGATTTTACTACTTCCCCAATACCTGGTATAAACACCTTGGTGATATAGCAATCCTGTTGTGCTCTAATGGTTCTGTTTTCAGCTCGAACAGAAAACTTTGAAAACTCGGAGTTCATTTTAGTAACGTCAGCCTCTGCATCATATTGACTGGCTAGTGTACTGAAACGTTCAGACCTGGATTTGGCAATTTTATCGTCGTAATCACTTTGTATTGAATTGATTTCTATTCTGGCGTTGAGAAGTTCATTTTTAGCTTCCAACCATTTATTCTCAGCACTCAATCGTTTTGCAGCAGTTTCACGAACCCGTATTTCCAATCTTTCAAGGTCCACCAATGATCGGACTCCTTGGGTGTACATTGTTTTCAAACGATCGAATTGTTTCAATATATTATCTGCCTCTGTTATGGAGGCAATATAGTTGATACTGTCAGATTGAACCTTAAGTTTTCCTTGCTTTACTTTGTTTCTGGCTTGTTCCAGATTGAGCAATCTATTGGCCTCCAATGCTTGAACTTGCCTAGTCAATGCATCAGCTTTAGAGCTATAACTTGAAACGGATGCTTCTTTTGCTTTTGCTTGCATGCTTGTACGTTCTATCAATTTGGGGTCAAAGTATTCATCTTTAACCTCAGAAACTTCAACTATAGGATCACCTTTTTTGACAAGTTGACCTTCCTGAACGTACCATTTTTCAATTCTGCCCGGAATAGTTGCTTGAATACTTTGAGGTCTTTGTTCTGGCTTTAAAGAGTTTACCTTACCTTTGGCGTTTATATTTTGTGTCCATGGCATGAAAAGCAAAATCAGAAAAACTACAAATAAGCCAATCATCCATTTTGCAAAAGATCTAGATGAATCAATTTTCATTACTTGATTGTAGCTTTCCGTTTTCTCTATATCTACTCCCTCCCAAATAGAGTCCCCTTTTTTATTAGGCATATTTAAGTCTATTTTAAGTTAGGATTAATGATAAATTTCATGAAAACAATTGTGCTGAGATACTTTTTCAAACGGTCCAACGTCCACTATCCTTCCATTGCTCATGATCCATACATGATCACATTTCTTTGCAACTTCTGAGTCGTTGGACACCATTAATAAAGTCCATTGTTTTTCTCTATCTGTCAAATAATTAAGAATGCTTGTCTTTTCACTTTGCTGTAACTTAGAAAAGAATTCTTCAATGATCAACAAATGGGGATTGGTCACAATACTTCTGGCAAGTATTATTTTACGGACAACACTACCCGGCAACCTGGCTCCTTTTGGCTGCAGAATGGTATCATATCCTTCTGGCAAAGTCTGGATAAAGTCAGTAAGGTGAACAGCATTAGATACCTTTACCACTTCCTTGATGTCTATGTCTTTATGACCTGCAGTAATATTATCCATCAATGACCCTATAAAAATATCATCTACGGCACTGTAATCACCAATGTAAGTGCGTAAATCAAAGATGTTAATATTCTTCCGAGGGAGTCCATTGTAATTGAGCAATCCTGTAAAATTTTCAAACAAACCGTTCAATATTCTAACCAGAGTAGTTTTACCTGATCCGCTGTAACCTGATATACAAATTCTCTCACCTTTATGAACGTGAAAAGACAGCTTCTCAATAACTGGACTGGATGAATTTGAAAACTTATAACTCAATTCTCTGGCTTCTATTTCAATTCCTTTATCGCCCAATATTTTCTTGAACTCCACACCCTTTTCCTGCTCGATGCTTAAATCCGTGAAAAAACCAATTTTTTCCAATGAGGTGAGTAAGTCATATAATACTTCCATACCTGTGACCAATTTTTCAGCGGATGCAATGATCAATATAATAATGATTTCTGATGCAACAAACTGGCCTAAGTTTATCTGGTTGTTTATAACCAGAACTGAACCTAGAATCAACAAACCACCTGTGATGATTACCTTAAAGCCTATGATACTAGAAAACTGAAATAGCAACACCTTGTAGTGACTCTTTCTAGCCTTAAGGTATCCGTTGACCAATTCATCCACTTTGCTTACGGGCAAGGAACTCCGTCCTGCCAACTTGAAAGAATTCATAGTTCGAGCCAATTCCTCCAACCAGTGCGCAGTTTTGTACTTATAATTGGATTCTTCAAGGCTGGTATTCAATCCTCGTCTAAAGGTAATTTGAAATATTATCGCTATCAAAACGACAAAAGTCAAACTGAATATGATGAATGATGGATGATAAAGTGACAATAGAATAAGTCCAAAAAGGATCTCCAATGCGGCAGTAGAGAAATCAGTCAGCACCTTTGGCAATGCCTTTTGCACACTTGCAACATCAAAAAACCTATTAACCAGTTCTGGTGGATGTTCATTCAATATATCTTCCGATTTCAGCCTTGGAATTCGCAATGCAAATTCAAAACTTACTCTTGCAAATATTTTTTGCTGGATAGCCTCCGTAATATTGAATTGCATTATCTTGAGAATTCCGGAAAAAGCAGCACCCATTACAACCACAAAGGTCAGAAGTGCCCAAGACGATGAAATCTGTCCACCCGCAATCAGAGCTACAATTGCTTGGATACCCAATGGCAATGCCAAGGTAATTATACCATTCAATAATGCATAAACATATATAAAACCTATGTCTTTCCTGTCTTGTGCTATTAATTTCCACAATCTAGCGAAAGCATTTCCTTGAATTGTTGCGCCCATAAAATTTATTGTTCCCAATTATTTCCATTCCGGATGCAAACCCTTG
>Ga0136636_10000568_pt1 | contig 19414 bp, 18 predicted proteins | sample AntDrymUQ8522106_2_FD_104653 | JGI IMG/M metagenome (GOLD analysis project Ga0136636, IMG submission 104653) | Polar desert sand microbial communities from Dry Valleys, Antarctica - metaG UQ852 (21.06) | ecosystem: Environmental > Terrestrial > Soil > Desert | place: Antarctica: Dry Valley... | reverse complement strand
GCCAGAATAATTTCTTTTACTTCGCCTTGCGCCCTTGCAATACGATCCACTAAAGAATCAATTTTTAAATCGGATGGCCCTATTCCATTCATGGGTGAGATGATGCCGCCAAGCACATGATATACGCCTATGAATTGTGAGGTGTTTTCAATCGCCATCACATCTTTGCTTTCCTCCACAACACACAATAACCCTCTGTCTCTGCGGTGGCTTTTACAAATTGAGCATTCCTCGTCATCTGAAATATTATGGCAGGTTTTACAAAACTGAATGTTCTCACGCATTCTACTTAATGCTTCGGTAAGCATAGAGGTTTTACTCTTGTTTTCCTTTACCAGATGTAAGACTAAACGAAGCGCAGTCTTCTTGCCAATGCCTGGCAATTTGGAAATTTCATTCACTGCATCTTCTATAAGCTTGGAAGGAAACTCCACAACAATACGTTAGCGTTTTAAAAAAATGTTTGTTATAAAATACGAGCATCAATGCCAGCATCGCAAATGGCTTCGCGCATGGGCTTTAGCTCCTCCATCGATCCAGACTTAACAGCGCATTTTCCTTTATAATGAATTAACCAGGTACACTGTTCAGCTTGTTCGGCCTTATGCTTGCAAACCCGAATCAGGGTTTGAATAACATGATCGAACGTATTGAAATCGTCATTGAAAACCACCAAATCGTTTACATCGGTAACTTCAATAACTTCCATCAGCTCCACTGATTCTTCCTGATACGCAGATTTCATATGAAGGTATGTATCCATTCAACCACAAAAGTAAAAAATTTGAACTTGATAGTACTATTTAATTTATACTCCTGATTTTTACGTTCTTTAACCTTTAAATTCCGCTATGAATCCCATACTAGTCATATCCATTATCCTGATTTATTTCTGTGTACTGATTCTAATCTCGCAATTAACATCTAAAGGCGCAGATACAAATACATTTTTCACTGCCAACAGGCAATCACCCTGGTACTTAGTTGCTTTTGGAATGATTGGGGCTTCCCTATCTGGGGTAACTTTTATTTCTGTTCCGGGCAATGTGGGCAAAATTGGGTTCTCTTACTTCCAGATTGTGTTGGGCTACCTAGTTGGCTATTGGGTTATCATTGGGGTACTCATGCCCTTATACTATCGCCTCAATCTGGTTTCCATCTACACCTATCTTGAGCAGCGGTTTGATAAATGGTCGTATAAAACCGGGGCACTGTTCTTTCTAATCTCACGTACTATTGGTTCTTCGCTGCGACTTTTTCTTGCAGCCACCGTACTGCAACTCTTTCTTTTTGATGCGTGGGGTGTGCCGTTTATTGCAACGGTTGCCGTAACTATCGCATTAATTTGGGTGTACACGTTTCGAGGTGGCATTAAAACCATTGTGTGGACCGACACTTTTCAAACCTTCTTTCTTATTGCTGCAGTTGTTATCACGGTTATAAAAATTGCTGGCGACTTAGGCTTGAATTTTTCTGAAGTTATTTCTGCCATCCAAACTAACGGCTATTCAAACATTTTCCATTTCGAAGATGCCAACTCAACTCTTTTCTTTCCAAAACAATTTTTCGGTGGCGCTTTCATTGCTATAACCATGACGGGCATGGATCAGGAAATCATGCAGAAAAATCTAACCTGTAAAACTTTAGGCGATGCCCAGAAAAATATGTTTTGGTTTAGCCTTATTCTGGTAGTCGTAAATCTTTTATTCCTTACGCTTGGCGCACTATTATATATTTACAGCGGTCAAAAAGGATTAAGCCTCCCAACTTACTCCGATGAGTTATTTCCATCACTTGCATTTAATCAACTGGGGCCATTAGTTGGCATTTTCTTTTTGCTTGGTATCATCGCGTCCTCGTACGCCAGTGCCGATTCTGCGTTGGCGGGGCTTACCACTTCTTTTTGCATTGACTTTTTAAACTTTAAAGACAAGACTGAACAGGTAAGAAAACGTGAAAAATTCATTGTTCACATTGGGTTCTCTCTATTATTTCTAATTGTGATTGTCATCTTTAAAGAGATAAACGAAAAATCTGTAATAGACGCTGTGCTAAGTGTAGCCAATTATACCTACGGACCATTATTAGGCCTCTTCGCTTTTGGATTGTTTACCAAGAGAAATCTAAAAGGCTTGGGTGTAACGATTGTCTGCATTATTTCTCCAATCCTTTCTTATCTAATTAATATTTATTCAGTGGATTTGTTGGGCGGTTATCAATTTGGGTATGAGTTATTAATACTAAACGGCTTACTGACATTTATAGGGCTATTCTTTATCTCCGAGAAATAAAAAAAGAGTCCTGCCCAAGCAGAGACTCCTTTTCGATTAAACCAACAAAATATTTTACTTTCTTACAAACTCATATCTTAAAATCTCATCTTCATTTCTTACGAAGATGGTGTACGTACCAGTGTCCACGCCTCCAAAGTCGATGATCATTTTCCTTCTCATTAAAAATTGAGAACTTATCTGATGTCCCTCAGGCGTGAACACCTCAACATGGGCTCCAATAAAATCCTTACCAACTTTTAACACAAATTGATTTTTGCGTTCATTATTTGTTGTTTCAATGGGGCGCTTATTTCCTGCAAAAACTTGTGGTAAGGAAATCAATATGATCACTAAAATAATGGTGACGATTTTCATAGCTGCTTGAGTGTTTGTTTATATAATCCGTAAGCCAATTACCCTGCCAGCGATAGAAAGGACGATTCTATCAAGTAAATGGATATGAACACGAACCTTGCCTCCCACAATGGGAAAGATTTTCTCACAAAAGCTCTATGGCGGGATCCCAAAGCTTGTTTTCAAAATCCTGAACCTGATCGCGAATAACTTTTATGCCTTCTTTCTCTAGGCGATTCTTCATTGTGGTTGGCGTTTCAAAATGATGTTTGCCCGTGAGCATCCCCGCTCTGTTAACTACCCGATGCGCTGGAATCTTCTTGTTTGAATGTGCAGCATTCATGGCCCAACCCACCATGCGGGCGCTCATCTTAGTTCCCAGGTAACTGGCAATGGCCCCGTAACTGGTTACTCTTCCTTGTGGAATAAGCATTACAACCTCATAAACATTTTCAAAAAATGGATATTCTTTTTTTAAGATTTCATTTTTTGAGGTTGCCATCGATTATAGGTTTCTAAAATACATGAATGGATGCAATTCCATTCTGAAAAAATTAACTTTGCACATCTAAAATTAAGAAAACCAATCTGCAATGAAATATTGGCTCGTACTGCCACTTTTTGTCTTGTCAACTTCTGTTGGATTAACCCAACATTTAATAGTATCCGATTCTTCCGGTTGGACCTCCTTGCGGGAAGGTGACTTTCTTTCCTTTAAAGTTTCTGTTGCCGATTCAATACAGCCAAGATTTACCTTGGAAGGAACCAATGGCTATGGAATTCAATTCGATACACTGGGTGCATTTTATTGGAAACCTGATTTTAAGTTGGTTGATCGGTTAGAAAAACGAAAAGAAATAAACGTAATCGTGCAGGCTGAATGGAAAGATGGAAGGCGGGTGCGCAAACCCGTTACCTTTATTGTACTCCATCAAAACCGGCCACCGGTGGTTGAAGATCTTCCCATCTTTTATGTAAAGCAATCATCGGCTAATAGCTATCAAATTCCCGAGCAGTATGTAAGTGATCCGGATGGTGATCCGTTAGTTTTCAAATCTATTCAATCACAACTTCCCGAAGGGGCAGTGCTTTCGTCTCAGGGTTTGCTAACTTGGACTCCCAGTCGCAATCAATTTAATGGCTTAAAGAACAATCCGCTACAGATAGAATTTATAGTTCAGGATCAACCTGAGAAGGCTGAAACAAAAGGTAAAATAAGAGTAGCACAAACACAGTTGGATTTACCACCAGAAATTTTGATAATTCCGGGCGATTCTATCATCGCAATCAAAGAAGATGAGCGCGTTCACTTTAAGATCTATGTTTCCGACCCTAACGGAGATGAAAATATTAGCAACGTTGGATTTGTTTGTTCCGATGGGCGAGTAAAACCGGAAAGTCTTGTCAAAAACACACCTGTGCAATCTGAGTTTACCTGGTCGCCAGGGTATTTTTTTGTTGTTGAGGTTGAAAAAGTAAAAGATGTAGAGATCATTTTCTTTGCGTTGGATAATTCGAATAATCGCGTTCAGCGAAAGGTTACAATTAGGGTTTTGGATACCGAGAATCTTGAAGAGAAAGACAAATTCCTTTACTTGAAGTATAAGAACTCACTCATTCAAGCAAAGTCATTAATTGATTTGTTAGATGAAAATCATGTGAAATTGAATAAAGCCTATAAGCAAGCTAAAAGGGGAAAGAAAAATCGCTCAATATTGAACGCATCGCTTGGTGCAACAACAGGTCTGGCACCTGTTGCATTTGCGCAGCCTACAACTTATAAAACTGTTTCGGCAATTGGAGGCACCACGGTGCTAACTATGGGTACGTTAGAAGCCACGGAAGTTATAGGTAAATCTAAAAATGATATTTTAGAGAAACAGAAGATTGATGTCGAAATCATGAATCAACTTCAATTAGAAGCCGACAACTTTGCGCGTAAGTATGCCTTGAAAAGCGCCCGCAGAAATAAAGAATTTGATGCCGATCGCGACAAGCTACTACCGATAATCAACAATCAGAAATTGGTTATTCTGGAGTTGGATGCCAGCAAGCCAACACCGCGAAATTACGACAACAAAGATCTAAGAAAGACTTTCCCTGATTTCAGCGACCAATAGACTATTTTTAGAACGTTCTTTTGTAGAAACCGATTTTCCATTAATTTTGCAGTCCTTAAAAAAGGAACTCTCATCCAATGCTCAAGGACGGGGGGTGTAAACAGAGGAATGGTAGAGCGGTTTATTGCACCGGTCTTGAAAACCGGAGAACCTTTGCGGGTTCCGGGGGTTCGAATCCCTCTTCCTCTGCTAACAGTAAATGCCCCGATTTTGTCGGGGTTTTTTATTGGTAAGCGAACTCAACAAAACCGGTTTCTTGTTAGAATTGAAAGCCAGTAAAGAACCTTCGAAGCAAGTCTTTGTTTCAAATTTGCAGTTACCAAAAAATCTTTGAACACTTGCTGCCATCGCTGTAATTATTAAGCCACTTTTTCTACAAATTATAAAACACTCGATCTTATGGCAAAAAAGAAATCCAAATTAGTAGGCATCATTGTCTTGATTATAATAGGCGCTGGTATCGGATTTCTGGCTGGCATGTTAGGGGCAGATGCAGCCAAAACTCTTCCCAAAAGTGTGATTGTCACGTTGGTTCTTTTATTTATTCCCGCGTTCTTTTTGGTGATTGGCTTTCACGAAGCCGGCCATGCATTGGCTGGAGTAATGGTTAAGTTCGAGTTTAAAATGTATGCGGTGGGGCCGTTGCTTTGGGAAAAAGAAGAAACCGGTTGGACGTTTAAATGGAATAAAAATGTCAATACCTCTGGAGGGATGGTAATCTGTATGCCTACCGGAACCCAAAATTTAAAAAACAGGTTTTCATTCTATTCTGCAGGTGGCCCATTGGCCAGTTTGCTATTGGCAGGAATATCTTACCTCCTCGCAATGATCTTTTCATCATGGATGATCTCTTACTTGTTTATGATGATTGCCTTCTTATCAATATGCATTTTTATTGCCACGGCAATTCCACTTCATACTGGGGGTTTTACTTCGGATGGCGGGCGAATCAGGAATTTACAGGTAGGCGGAGACAAGGCAAGATTTGAGTTACTGATTTTAAAAATTATTACGAACAGCACCGGGGGTACTCGGCCCTCAGATCTTGAGGTGAAAGACTTAGTAGAGGCGATTAAGCTTGCCAAAAAAATTGACGCTCCCTTCGGAGTTTATCTTCATAGCTATTTTCATCAGCTTACTTGGGATGCAGGTAATGTGGATGCTGCAGAAAAACATCTCCAGGACTACATAGATGAAATAGATAGTATACCACCCGGAATTCAAAATGCTGTGTGGTTGGATGCCGCTTTCTTTTATGCCTACGCAAAAAGGGATTTAGAAAAAGCAAACTCATATTGGAATCAGTTTAAGCCCGCAGCATTGATTCCCAAAGCGCAAATTTTTGCCACCGAGGCTTCGCTACATGCGCTGAAGAATGAAAGAGAAAGCTCACTCAAAAAAATTGATGAAGCCATCATACAAATTCCAAATATGATAGACAGGGGAATCGGGATTGCGTTGAGTGACAAATTAGCTTCCTTAAGAAATCAACTAATTTGAATAGCATTATTTTTTTTCAGCCTGATACTTTACCGATTCCAGCATTTTTTTTTGAATTGGATCTAATGGATTGTCAACGTCATTGAGTGAATTGGAATACGTTCGGCTACCTTTAATAATCCTACTTTCCTCTTTTTACCAGAAGGATGTTATTTCCATTGACTATTAAATCTGGCTAGCGCATAGCTTTTTCAAGCTTGTTTTTTTTCATGTTCACGCTCATAATTTCAAGCTTTTGGCCGTAATGTAAACTGGCATTTACCTCGTATCCAAATAACAGCACCATAGTAATCAGCTGAATCCAAACCATCATGGCGATAAGCGCCCCTATTGAACCATATACCTTGTTGTAACTACCAAAATTGGTAATGTAAAGTGAGAAGCCGTAAGAGATAACAAGAATAAAAATGGTTGCTAACAATGAGCCTATCGAAAAGAATTTCCAGTTGTAATGAACAGCCGGACCAAAATAATAGATGAATGAGATGGCAATCAGGAAGACAACAAAAATCACAATAAAACGAAGCACGAAAAGCAACTGAATCGTATAGGAATCCATGTTTAGCGAACTAAATTGAGCTATGTTATCCATCATATAATTGAGCACGAGTTGGCCTACAATCAATAAAGTAACAGCCATTAACAAAACCAAGGCAAGCATCAAGGTAAGGCCGGTCGCTGTTAACCGCATTTTAAATGGATTACGTTTTTCAACCGTGCGATAACATGCATTAAACGCGCGCATGAGAGCCATCATCCCATTAGTAGCAAGATAAAGAGCAAAGACAAATCCGAGTGTAAGGAGGCCGCCTCGCTGATTGCTTACTATATCAAGCACCGTTGATGACACTGCTTCATTCATACTGGCAGGCAAATAATCACCCATAAATTGAATGATAGCCGCGCGGTTTATAGTCGGGAAAAACTTATTAATATAGGGAGTAAGCGTAAACAAGAAAATGATCGCTGGAAATGTGGCCACAATAAAATTATAGGCTACCCCGTTAGACCGATCCAGAATTTCATCCTCACTAATATTGTGAAAAAATATTTTTAAAAACTTATAAAGCGAAAGATTTCCGTACCGCTTAAACTTGATGTTCTTTAACCAACTGCGGCCAGTTCTAGCCCCCGAATATTCCAGAATTCGTTTGCGGGTAATGTACTTCATGGAAAATAAGGCTTCAACACATTTTGAAATACTTCTGGTGGCCTGCAAGGTCGACCAGATTTTTTATCAACAAAGGCAAGGAGCGTTTCACCTTGATGGATCAACACATTGAATCCATTAAAAATTTCGTACTCAAACTTGATGCGTACAGTAGGCTTTTCCCGAAGCGTTGTCACAATTCTTAAGTGGTCATCGTACAATGCTGCCGCTAAAAATTTTGATTTGTTTTCCACCACGGGTATCATAACACCCATGTCTTCAAGCTCTTTATAAGTAAGTCCGAGTTTTCTTAAACTTTCTACCCTTCCCACTTCATAATACATGGCATAATTGCCATAATATACGTAGCCCATTTGGTCTGTCTCTCCGTAGCGAACACGTATGTGGGTCTCAGAAGTGTACATCACTTTTTTTTCTGAGCGGCTATGCGCATTTCCACATCCAACGCCTTCTGATACCGACTCGCATTCCGGTTATGTTCCGTCAGTGTGCTGGCAAAATTGTGATACCCAGAAAAATCCTCGCGGGCACACATGTATATATAGGTGTGTTGTTGATAATTAAGCACGGCATCTAAAGTAACAATCTGTGGCATATTTATAGGCCCAGGAGGGAGGCCCGCATTCTTGTAAGTATTATATGGAGAGTCGATCTCCTTATGTTTATTTAAGACCCTCTTTAAGGCAAAGTCTCTAGTGGCGAAGACAAGCGTTGGGTCTGCCTGCAAGGGAATATTTTTCTTTAATCTGTTTATATATAGACCTGCAATAATATCAGCTTCATCTTTTTTAACACTCTCAGCTTGAACAATAGAGGCTAATGTAGAAACTTCTAAAGGTGTAAAGCCAATAGCTTGTGCTTTTGCTAGTCGATCCGAATTCCAGAATTTTTTATACTCATCATGCATGCGCTCGATCAACTCATCGGGCAGCACATTATAGTAAACTTCATAGGTATTTGGCAAAAACATGCTGATTATATTCTCTTGCGTGAAACCCTCCGTATTTGCATCCACAAATTCTTCAAGGGCTGCATCAAACTCTGAAGGTGTTACACCAATATTCTTTGTAATCTTTTCACCAAGCTCTTCAACCAAGCGCACATTAGTAAAGGTAACCTTCTCTGCCTGGTGTTGCCCGGCACTCAGCACCCTAATTGCTTCCAGGTTTGTCATATTTCTATGCAACGCATATCTGCCCGGAATTATTCTCTTATCATAATTTTTGAAGCGCGCTAAGAAGCTAAACGAAACCAAGTCGTTTACAAATGCAGCCTTACCCAATTCCTCCTGCACTTTGCGAAAGGTATATCCCTTGCGGATAATAAACACACGATCATCTTTATCCACCAGAATATTCGGTGTGTATAAAATCTGATAGGCATAAAAAACAAGGGTAATTAGCAGTGTTGATGTAATCAGGAAAAAAGCTAGCTTCTTTTTGGATACTTCGGCCATACATAAAATTAGAGGTCAAATTTAATCAATCTTTACTACAATGTGCATCATTTTTACTACAGAGAACACAGAGGCCACGCAAAGGACACCAGAAATACTTCTTAATATTCTTAATCTCTTAACTATCTGAATGGATCATTTATCTTTACCACGGAAAAACACAGAGATTGCACCAGTTACATGAGGGAAACGCTTAATTTCTTAACTAGCGCAACGGATAATTGAATTCTCATCACAAAAAATGTCTGCCGAAATTCTTGTTATTCATCCCATAACTCCCGAGCCAAGAAAAATTGCTCGGGTAGTTGATGTGTTGCAAAGAGGAGGTATAATCATTTATCCCACAGATACCATTTACGGAATTGGTTGCGACTTATTGAATCGCAAAGCAATTGAAAGACTATGTGTTATTACCAATGTTAAACCTCAGAAACTTAATCTCTCATTCATCTGCAACGACCTGAGTCATATTTCAGAATATGTAAAGCGCCTGGATACGCCTCAGTTTAAAACGCTGAAAAAATTATTGCCCGGAGCATTCACTTTTATTTTTGAATCGAACAGCAACGTGCCAAAGATTCTGAATATTAATAAAAAGACTGTCGGCATCAGGATTCCTAATCACCCTATTCCTTTGGCAATCGTTCACCTACTCAATCATCCACTTATTACTTCCTCTATTAAAGATGATGATGTAATAAAGGAATATACAACCGACCCCGAAGAGATGTTTGAAGATTTTAAACATCAGGTCGATTTAGTGATTGACGGTGGCCCCGGTGGAAATATTCCATCTACCATTGTTGACTTCACCGAAGGCGAGCCACAAATCATTCGGCAAGGACTTGGAATTTTTAATTAATAAATGGAATCTAAAACGGCATTAATCGAGTTACACTACCTACCCTCACTCGAATACTTCAGTGCGCTCTTAAATTTTGAATCCATTCAATTGGAGCAACATGAACATTATGTAAAGCAGAGCTACCGCAATCGGTGTTATATTAACACAGCTCGGGGAATTGAAATGTTAACCGTGCCACTCACCAACAAGCATGGCAAGGTCGCCATTAAAGATGTTAAGATTGATAATAGTTTAAAATGGCAAAGCAATCACTGGCGCACAATCGAATCTGCTTATCGCAAGGCACCCTACTTTGAATATTATGCAGATGAGTTAAAGAAGATTATTTACAGCAATTACGTTCATCTGTTTGATCTAAGCTTCGACCTGCTGTCATTCTGTCTGAAAAACATTGCGTTCAATCCTAAGCTTTCGGTAAGTGTGGCGTATGATAAAAGTCTTGGATCAAGATATCATGATCTGCGATCCGTTATTCAAGCCAAAATACCCTATTCAGGGCGATCTTACTATCTGCCAATTTCTTACTATCAGGTTTTTGGCAATCAATTTGCACCCAACCTCAGCCTAATCGATATTCTTTTTTGCGAAGGGCCGCGGACTGGTTCCCTGCTCCTTGCCTCACGGAATAAAGGTTGAACAAATTAATTTCGATTCGTGTTTTATTGCTATTGCATTAGTAATTATTAATTACCAATCTAGTGGATTGAAGCAGTTTTGAATTCAGTAGTAAAACTTTACATTTACAATACTCAAGAATATGCCAAATATGGAAGCTAAATTTTCTAACCGGGTTAAAGAAGTCATTTCATTAAGCCGGGAAGAAGCACTGCGATTGGGGCACGATTACATAGGCACTGAACATCTCTTGTTAGGGATGATTCGTGAAGGTGAAGGCGTGGCCGTGGGCGTTCTAAAAAAATTAGGCGTGCCCCTCGATGAACTTCGTGGTGAAATAGAAAAAATCTCTAAAGGAACTGCTACGCATGAAATAAAAAATCTGGCTAACATTCCACTGACCCGCGCATCAGAAAAAGTTTTAAAGATAACTTACCTCGAGGCAAAAATATTTAAAGCCCAATTGATTGGCACCGAACATTTATTGCTGTCAATCCTGCGCGATCCCGACAACCTGGGCACACAAATCTTAAACAAATTTGATGTTGCCTACGATGTGGTTAAAGAAATGCTTGAATACCAAAACGATCAACCTACTTCTGCTTCAGATACTGATGATCCGGATGATGACTCTGCAAAAATTTTTGGAAGCGGTGCTAATCCAGGCAGTGGAAGCAAGGATAAGAAAGGCGGGGAAAAATCACGCACTCCGGTGCTCGATAATTTCGGTCGCGACCTTACCAAGTTGGCTGAAGACAACAAGTTAGATCCAATCGTTGGCCGCGAAAAAGAAATTGAGCGTGTTGCTCAGATTTTGAGCCGTAGAAAAAAGAATAATCCGATTTTAATTGGTGAGCCAGGCGTTGGTAAAACTGCTATAGCCGAAGGTCTTGCTTTAAGAATCATTCAAAAGAAAGTATCGCGTGTGCTTTTCGGTAAGCGCGTTGTTACGTTAGATCTTGCTTCATTGGTTGCCGGTACAAAATACCGTGGCCAGTTTGAAGAGCGTATGAAGGCAGTAATGAATGAATTAGAAAAGTCTGCCGATGTAATTCTCTTTATCGATGAGTTGCATACCATTGTGGGCGCAGGTGGCGCTTCGGGTTCATTAGACGCCTCAAATATGTTTAAACCAGCATTAGCTCGCGGAGAAATACAATGTATTGGTGCTACTACCTTAGACGAGTATCGTCAATATATAGAAAAAGACGGTGCACTAGCGCGCAGGTTCCAGATGGTAATGGTGGATTCTACTTCTGTAGATGAGACTATTATGATTCTTGAGAACATTAAGGAAAAATATGAAGATCACCATCATGTAAATTATACTAAAGAGGCGCTTGAGGCGTGTGTAAAATTATCAGACCGCTACATTAGTGATCGTTTTCTCCCCGACAAGGCTATTGACGTAATGGACGAAGCCGGTGCGCGCGTTCACATCAACAATATTCATGTGCCTGAAGATATCGTGAAATACGAAGAAGCGATTGAAGATGTGAAGAAGGAAAAGAATCGCGTAGTGAAAAGCCAGAAGTATGAAGAGGCCGCTCAGCTTCGCGACAAGGAGAAAAAACTGATTGAACAACTTGATCTGGCTAAAGCCCGGTGGGAAGAAAAAACCCGTACAGAAAAATACACCGTAACCGAAGATAACGTTGCGGATGTTGTGGGCATGATGACTGGCATCCCTGCCAACCGCATTGCGCAGAAAGAAAGCAACAAGTTGTTGGGAATGGGCGAGCAGTTGAGCAGTCGAATTATTGGTCAGGATGAAGCCATCAGAAAATTAACCAAGGCCATCCAGCGGACACGCGTAGGATTGAAAGATCCGAGAAAGCCGATCGGTTCTTTTATCTTTCTGGGCCCGACCGGTGTTGGTAAAACTGAATTGGCAAAAGTACTAGCGTCCTACTTATTTGATAAAGATGATGCATTGGTGCGCATCGACATGAGTGAGTACATGGAGAAATTCTCTGTATCCCGCTTAGTGGGTGCACCTCCAGGATATGTGGGTTATGAAGAAGGTGGTCAGCTTACTGAAAAAGTAAGACGCAAACCCTATTCAGTTGTGTTGCTTGACGAAATTGAAAAGGCACACCCGGATGTATTCAACATCTTGTTGCAAGTATTGGATGATGGGATATTAACAGATGGCTTAGGCCGCAGAGTCGATTTCAGAAATACAATAATCATCATGACTTCAAACATTGGAGTTCGTGATTTAAAAGATTTTGGAGCTGGTATTGGTTTTACAACCAGCGCCAAGCGTGATAACGATGAAGAGGTGATGAAGTCGACCATTCAAACTGCGTTGAAGCGTGCCTTTAGTCCTGAATTCTTGAATCGTTTAGATGATGTGATTGTGTTTAACACATTACAACGCGAGCACATTCACAAGATTATTGATATCACCCTCGGTAAATTGTTTGCTCGCATCTTTACAATTGGCTTCCATGTTGAGTTGACTGAAAAAGCAAAAGACTTTTTGGCTGAAAAGGGTTACGATCCACAGTTTGGTGCTCGTCCCCTAAACAGAGCCATTCAAAAATATTTGGAAGATCCGGTTGCAGAAGAAATCCTGAAAGGTGAAATCCCGGAAGGTGGCACCATCGTAGCCGACTATGAAGGCACTGGCGAAGTCCTCACTATCAAAGGGAAAAAACCAAAAGCTCCCTCGAAAGAGAAGAAGAGCGAATAAATTTAAAGGCGGGGCAACCCGCCTTTTTTATTTCCTGTGAAAATTTCCCGATACGGGAACTTTCAGTATCTTTGAGAAAAGATTTGATTTGCGAGTATTTGCTAAAAAGACACTTCAAGAGTTCTGGATAAAACACCCAGATAGTGAGCAACAACTTAAATCATGGTATCGAGAAGCTGAAAAAAGTGAATGGCAAAATTCAAATCAGTTAAAGAGGGAGTATCCTTCTGCAAGTATTGTTGGCGATAATAGAGTTATCTTTAATATCAAAGGAAATAATTACAGATTGATAGTGAAGATCAATTTTCACTATCAGATGATGTGGATTCGTTTTGTCGGAAACCACAAAGAGTACGATAGAATTGATGCAACTAAGATTTAATAGCTATGAATTTAAAACCTATAAAGACTAAAAAAGACTATCAACAAGCGTTGGCCAGACTTGAAACAATATTTGATGCCAAGAAGTCAAGCCCAGAAGGTGATGAACTTGAGATATTAGGAATCCTTGTTGACCAATATGAAAATGAGCATTTCAAAATTGACTTACCCGATCCTATCGAGGCAATTAAATTTAGAATGGAACAACTTGGTTACACTCAAACTGATTTAGCAAAAGTTGTAGGACTCAAGAGCAGGGCGAGTGAAATCCTGAATAAAAAAAGAAAATTATCTCTAGATATGATTCGTCAACTTCATGAGAAGTTAAATATCCCAACCGATGTTCTAATACAGGCCTATTAGCCAAACAATCAATAACTCCCCAAATACTTTCTCAGAAACCACTCGGCACTAATCAGTGTCAACAAGAGAAAGAACACCCACTTCAGATTAATCAACTGATTAAAAGTTTCTTCGGAGTGAATCAGGCTGGCTACTTTTATTTGTTGTAGGTCGGTTGTTAATGAACTTAATTGCTCCGGCTTATAGAATTTTCCACCTGTTTCAGTAGCGAGCTTTTTAAGTAAACCAAAATCAGCTGTTAAGTTTTGAGCTTCCAGGTTTTGAGCTTTTACTAAAAACTGTCCGGTAACTTCTTCGGTTTTGTCATTCACTTTCGTGGAAGCCTTAAACCGATAAATTCCCTCTTTCAATCCACCGATGCGATAGCGCGAACTGCCTGGCCCGGTTAAATAACTATAGTTAGAGGTTTCCCCTTTTTCGTTACGAACTTCAATGCGAACGGCATTTCCATACACCAATTCAAACAAATCATTATACACCTGGCTTTCAATCACCACCGCTTCGGAATCTGAAAATTCATTCTGCACTGGAAAACTTCTAAACTTTCGTTTGTCTTCAAGCGTACTCAGGTATTGAACCAGCTTAAAAAATAGTTCGTCAAAAAATATAGTGTTACCAGTATCGGCAAATTCATTTAAGCGCCAGCGCCAAAGTCCTTCGCCTAAAATCACAGCAATTTTACGATTGCCATCCGGCCAGGTCATAAGCATAGGACGATCAGTAGTAATACTTCCTATTCGTTGATACAGCAGTACGTTGGCGTTAGCCGGATACGAAAATTTTCCAAACGGAACATCGGCTGGCGGATAGCGGGAAAAAATTCCATTGCTGTTTTCGGAAAAACTAAAATCATGGAAGTTACTATTGATAACCGGAGTTACATCATCCCACTGGCCATTGAGCGATTCAAATTGAATGGGCACATCGTAGGCTTGCAACTGACGTAAGTTTGTGTTACTACCAATCATCACAAGGGCAGACGAATTTCCTTTATACAAAGAAGAAAATAATGAAGCCGTTCTTCCCTGTTGATCAAGCGCCTGATGAAAAATATAAAGTTCAGCGCCACCGGGTTTTAAAACTTCAGCAGCTGCTTCCTCAACACCGGGTATATGAAGCACAAATTCATAGTTTGAGTTTTTCTCAACCACAGTTTTCAACGCTTTAATATCGGGGTGTGGAGCGGGCGCAATCATAACAATTTTCTTTTTGCCCTCCACCACGTCAATAAATACACTGGATGAATTATTCCGTTTGTTTGTTTCCGAATCAATTGACTTTACAACAACATCGTACCGTTGAATTCCTTTTTCTGTAGCATCCAACTGAAAATCAAAATCCAGAAATGACTTATCGCCTGAGTTTTTCTGCAACGTTGAAATAGTCTTTCCATCCCTTAAAACATTCACCACTAAATCCTGATTAGAAAGACCTTGCACCACTACCTGCGCACGTAGCGGAAACTTGTTGCCCTGATAAGCTACTTTATTAAAAGCAACATTCTTTAATACGATATCTACGCGAGCAATTGAATCGCCAATACCTACTGTGTAAATAGGCATCCGCACAGGTGTGTATAAGGGTGACAACCCGGAATTATAAATTCCATCGCTTACCAGAATTACACCGGCCAGGTTGCGCCCTTCATATTCCTGAATCACATTTTGAATTCCTTTATTCAAATCAGAAGTTGGCGCCTTGAAGGCGACAGCAGAAAGATCGTTTCCTTGCAAATCTTTCAATTTGACATCATAGCCTTCGCGCTGCAGCGATGTGCGAACCTGATCTAGTTGATTTGTTAGTTGTGCCTGTTTTGTTGAATCTATTACCTCTGCAATAGATGAAGATGAATCCACCAGGAAAACCCAACTTGGATTTTCAAATTGGTTGGTGATTAATTTAATAACAGGTCCTAATAACAGAATCGCTAAAAAGAAAACGAGCACGGTGCGCAACCCAAACAAAATTTGATTCATGCGCTTGCTCCAGGTGTGTTTTGATCGATAGAGAACAAATGCATAACCCACCGCTACTGCAGCACATACAAAAATAAATAAGGGTGAGGATTCAAATAATAAACGCTGCATTTCGAGTTCTTAGTCTTGAGTCTTGAGTTCTTAGTCTTCGTCAGGCGCACTAACGACTTTGGACTATTTACTCAAGATTATTAATAATTATACTTCTTATCCCACAATTTCTTAAGGTAATTTCTTAACTCCTCCTCGCGAGCATTTTTACCGGGTTCATAAAATTTTGTTTCCTTAATGCTATCTGGTAAAAACTCCATCGCTGCAAAGTTATTACGAAAATCATGTGCGTATTGATATCCTTTTCCATAGTCAAGGTCTTTCATCAGTTTGGTCGGTGCATTTCGTATTTGCAGCGGCACAGGCAAGTCGCCAGTTTCTTTAACCGTTTGCATGGCTTTTCCAATGGCCGCCACTGCGGAATTACTTTTAGGCGAGCAAGCCAAATAGGTAGCGCATTGCGACATAATAATTTGCGCTTCCGGATAGCCAATCATGGTAACAGCTTGAAAGGTAGTAGTAGCCATCACTAATGCTGTTGGATTTGCATTACCAATATCTTCAGAAGCAAGGATCACCATCCTGCGCGCTATAAACTTTACATCTTCCCCACCTTCAATCATGCGAGCGAGATAATACACGGCTGCATTTGGATCGCTGCCGCGGATTGATTTAATGAATGCTGAAATAATATCGTAGTGTTGCTCGCCACTTTTATCATAAATAGCAATATGCTTCTGCGCAACATTCACCACTAACTCATCAGTGACTTCAATTTTTCCCGATTCTGATTCGCTGATTAGTTCAATCAAGTTGAGAACCTTACGCGCATCCCCACCTGAAATATTTAACAACGCCTGATGTTCTCTGATAATAATCTCCCTCTTCTTGAGATCAACGTCTTTAACAAGTGCTTGCTGAATCAACTTCATAAGATCAGCTTCGGTTAAAGACTTTAACGTATACACCTGGCATCGCGAAAGCAAAGCCGAGTTAACTTCAAAAGAAGGATTTTCTGTGGTTGCACCGATTAACGTAATGGTACCTTTTTCTACCGCTCCCAACAAAGCATCTTGCTGCGATTTATTGAAGCGATGAATTTCATCAATAAAAAGAATGACCCGATTTGTACGCTTGGCCTGATCAATTATTTCGCGCACATCTTTTACGCCTGCACTCACAGCACTTAGCATGTGAAACGGTCGCTTCACTTCATTGGCAATAATATTTGCAATGGTTGTTTTGCCTACTCCAGGCGGCCCCCACAAAATCATGGAGGGAACATTGCCCGTTTCAATCGCACGCCTTATAATTCCATTGGCGCCCACAAGATGCCCTTGCCCAATCAAGTCTTCCAACCTGATGGGTCGCATACGTTCGGCCAAAGGAGTTTTTTTATCAAACATTTTTTACATCGACATTATAATCAGAAGCATGCTGGTGGTTATACCTACCCCAAGAAACACTGAGAAAGCCAAAAAGAAAAGGAAATATTTAAGAATGGTTTTGCCCCAGGTTTGCAAATACATTTTTTTCATAGCGATAGGCAAGTAAATAATAATCCAGATTACAATAACTGCATCGAGCCACCCGCCAATAAACGGAATGTAATCCGCCAATAAAAAGATGGTGGCTGCCAGGTAAAAGAAGTTGTAATAGTAAATTGAAAACACCAGATGCTCAGAATAATAAAAATCCCTGCGCACATACAACAACTTGAACAGTAAGGCAAATATGGGCAACAAGTAGAAAAGCACTTTAGAAAAGTTTTCTAAAAAAGCTTGCCCGAAATCTTCACCAAAGCGTTTGCCGCCTTCATCATCATTATACTTGTTGTTTATTTCAATCCAACGGACATTAAACTTCCTCTTAATCCAATTGTCCTGATCTGCTTCAGTTAATAGTTTTTGAACTGAGTCATATTCCGCTACTGTTTCATATTCCGAATCATCAAAGCCAAATTTAAGCGCACCATTTTTAGTTTGGAATTTCTTTCCTTCTTTATCAAATGCTAAGGCATTAGTTGTATCCGCAGCTTGTTCTATTTTAGTAATCACTGAGTCCATTATAGCCGAATCAATTCCAACTTTTCCAAGTTGCTTTTTTACTTTGTTCAGATTCTTGTCCAAATCAATCTTCTCTTCGGTAGTCATCGGATCCCTTTGATCTTTATCCGTTTTCTTATCGGGCAAAGAAAATAACAAGAGGAAAAACACAAAGCTGATAAACACATACGCTCGGGCAGGATGGTAGTAACTTTCTCTGCGCCCCGCAGTATACTCAAGCGGCAGAAAGCCCGGCCGTAAAAGGATAAACTTAACCGTGCGAAAAAATTTTGATTCAAAACTGTAGAACGACCCAATGAAATTTTCAACCAACTCCCGCAAGGTTTGCCGTTTGGGAATATCTTTCTGACCACAGTGTTGGCAATAGATGTCCAACAGGTTAGTACCGCAGTTCAGGCAGTTTTCATTCACCGGTTTTTTCCCACCGCCTTGCTCGGAATCTATCAAACCTTCGGCTGCGGGAAACGATTTACCTAACTCATCCATGCTTATGCAGAAATCTTTTTGAACGTTTCAATAGTTTTCTCCAACATGGCATCATCAAAATCCAAATGTGTAACCAATCGAATTTCATTAGCACCAAACTTAATCGCTTTAATCTGATGCTCAGCAAGATTATTTAATATCTTTTCGGGAGTTGTTTTATCTGTCACTGAAAAAATTACAATGTTGGTATCCACTGGCATCAACGACTTAACCCAACTTACTTTTGCAAGTGCTTTTCCTAGTTCAGCTGCGCGAACATGGTCTTCTTTTAAGCGAGTGATGTGATTGTTCAACGCATACGTTCCGGCTGCTGCCAAAAATCCTGCTTGGCGCATGCCGCCACCAAATGCCTTGCGCATGCGCCTGGCTTTAGGTTCTAATTCTTTTTTACAAACCAGCACCGAACCGACTGGTGCACCTAATCCCTTCGACAAACAAATAGAGATTGAATCGAAATGCTTTCCGTAGTCAACGGCTTTGTCACCAGTTTCTATAATTGCATTGAAAAACCGCGCACCATCCAAATGCATTTTTAATCCACGCTTCCGTGCAAAATCGCTGATGGTTTTAATTTGATCCAACGTGTAATAACTTCCCGCTTCACGCACCACTGTGTTCTCTAAAGCCACCCCCGAAGTAATGGGCTGATGTACGTCCTGCACATTATTAATGTTTGCTTCTATCTCGGGTACTGAAATCCGGCCGCGGTCACCTTCCAGCAATCTTACACTTACTAAGCTATTTCCGGCAAGGCCACCGCCTTCGTATTTATAAATGTGCGCACCCTTATGGCAAATCACTTCGTCATAAGGTTGGGTTAAAATTTTTATTCCGATTTGATTAGTCATAGTGCCCGATGGGCAAAAAACGGCTGCGTCCATCCCCAACAGAGAGGCGCACTTTTTCTCCAACTCAATCACACTGGGATCTTCGCCAAACACATCGTCACCCACCGGTGCCTGCATCATTGCCTCGCGCATGGCGGGCGTAGGTTTGGTAACAGTGTCGCTGCGCAAATCAACTATCATAGTAAAACGCT
>Ga0136636_10000567_pt1 | contig 19416 bp, 19 predicted proteins | sample AntDrymUQ8522106_2_FD_104653 | JGI IMG/M metagenome (GOLD analysis project Ga0136636, IMG submission 104653) | Polar desert sand microbial communities from Dry Valleys, Antarctica - metaG UQ852 (21.06) | ecosystem: Environmental > Terrestrial > Soil > Desert | place: Antarctica: Dry Valley... | reverse complement strand
GTGCCGGTGGAGGTGCTGATAAAGCCGCCCGCCTGGATCACTCGGTCAAAGCTCGATCTGTCTACCACCAGATCCTTGATGATCGGGAAGGCCGACGCACGCCACGGCTCGATCACTAGCGTGTCGCCATCCTTGAAGCTGCGCATATGCAGCTGGCAGCTCGTGATCGCCTGCTTGGGGCCGTGGGCCACGCCGTTGATCATCAGCGCGCACGAGCCGCAGATGCCTTCGCGGCAGTCGTGGTCGAAGGCGATCGGCTCGTCGCCCTTCAAGATCAGGTCCTGGTTCACTACGTCCAGCATCTCCAGGAACGACATGTCGGGGCTCACATGGTCGGCCTGGTAGGTCGTAAAAGCGCCTGGGGCCGTGCGGCTCTTCTGCCGCCAGACCTTGATCGTCAGCTTCATGGTCACTCCTAAGTGCTGAGTGCGCTACGCGCAAGTGCTGAGTGCGCTACGCGCAAGTGCTGAGTGCGCTACGCGCAAGTGCTGAGTGCTGAGTACCGGGCAAAGTGCTGAGTGGCGCATGGCTTGTGTTGTTACCGACAGGACTCAGCACTCAGCACTCAGTACTCAGTACTTACTTGTAACTGCGCTGGCTGGGCTTCACATACTCGAACGCCAGGGGCTCTTTGTGCAGCTCGGCCTTGCCGGGGTTGCCGGTATACTCCCAGGCGGACACGTAGGAGAAGTTCTCGTCGTCGCGCTTCGCCTCGCCCTCGTCGGTCTGGCTCTCCTCGCGGAAGTGGCCGCCGCAGCTCTCGGTGCGCTGTAGCGCGTCGAGGCACATCAGCTCGCCAAGCTCCAGGAAATCGGCCACGCGGCCCGCCTTCTCCAGCTCCTGGTTCAGGTCGCCGCTGTCGCCGGGCACCTTCACGTTCTGCCAGAACTCCTCGCGTAGCGCGGGGATGCGCTGTAGCGCCGAGCGCAGGCCGGCGTCGTTGCGCGCCATGCCACACTCTTCCCAAATAATCTTGCCAAGCTCGCGATGGAACGAGTCCACGGTGCGCCTGCCGTTGATATTCAGCAGCCGCTGCACGCGGCCCGTCACCTCGGCCTCGGCCTCCGCGAAGGCAGCGTGGCCCGTGTCCACATTGCCCGGCTTGATCTGGGCCAGGAAGTTGGCGATCGTGTAGGGCAGCACAAAGTAGCCGTCGGCCAGGCCCTGCATCAGCGCCGAGGCGCCCAGCCGGTTCGCGCCGTGGTCGGAGAAGTTCGCTTCGCCGGCCACGAACAGGCCGGGCACATTGCTCATCAGGTTGTAGTCCACCCAGAGGCCGCCCATGGTGTAGTGGATGGCCGGGTAGATCCGCATCGGCGTCTCGTACGGGTTCTCGCCGGTGATCTGGGCGTACATGTCGAACAGGTTGCCGTAGCGCTCGGCGATCTTGGGCTTGCCCACGCGCTTGATCGCGTCGGCGAAGTCGAGGTAGACGCCCAGGCCGCCGGGGCCAACACCGCGGCCCTCATCGCAGACCTGCTTGGCATTGCGCGAGGCCACGTCGCGGGGCACCAGGTTGCCGAAGGCCGGGTAGCGCTCCTCCAGGAAATAATCGCGCTCGCTCTCGGGGATCGCGTTGGCCTCACGCACGTCGCCCGGCTGCTTTGGCACCCAGATGCGGCCATCGTTGCGCAGCGACTCGCTCATCAGGGTCAGCTTGCTCTGGTGGTCGCCAGTCACGGGGATGCAGGTGGGGTGGATCTGGGTGTAGCAGGGGTTACCAAACAAGGCGCCCTTGCGGTGGGCGCGCCAGATCGCCGTGGTGTTGCAACCCTTGGCGTTGGTGCTCAGGTAGAAGACGTTGCCGTAGCCGCCGGTGGCTAGCACCACGGCGTCGGCAACGTGGCGCTCCAGCTTGCCTGTCACCATATCGCGGGTGATAATGCCGCGCGCCTGGCCATCAACCACAACCACGTCGAGCATCTCGGTGCGCGGGTACATCTGCACCGTGCCGGCGGCAATCTGGCGGCTCAGGGCCTGGTAGGCGCCGAGCAGCAGTTGCTGGCCCGTCTGGCCGCGCGCGTAGAAGGTGCGGCTCACCTGGGCCCCGCCGAACGAGCGGTTGTCGAGCGCGCCGCCGTACTCGCGGGCGAAGGGCACGCCCTGGGCCACGCACTGGTCGATGATATTCATCGACACCTGGGCCAAGCGGTAGACGTTGCTCTCGCGGGCGCGGAAGTCGCCGCCCTTCACGGTGTCGTAGAACAGGCGGAACACGCTGTCGCCGTCGTTGCGGTAGTTTTTGGCCGCGTTGATACCGCCCTGCGCGGCGATGGAGTGCGCGCGGCGCGGGCTATCCTGGTAGCAGAAGCACTTGACGTTGTAGCCGGCCTCGCCGAGCGTGGCGGCGGCGGCGCCACCTGCCAGACCCGAGCCAACCACGATCACGCTGTAGCGGCGGCGGTTGGACGGATTCACCAGCTTCATGTCGAAGCGGTGCTTGTCCCAGCGCTGCTCGATCGGCCCGCCCGGCGCGTGGGCGTCCAGGCCCTGCACGAACTCAACCGTCCGCACACCCGCGCGGGTCGCGGTCTCGTTCTTCGTCTCGCTCATGGTGTTGCTCCTCACAAAGCTGATGCGCTACGCCGCCGGGCCAACGATGCCGGCCAGAACCGCGAGCGGGAAGGTGATGTTGCCAATCGCTACCACGACGGCCACGCCAATGGCCAGGCCGCGCAGCAGCCCCGTGTACTTGGCGCTGTTCAGGCCCAGGGTCTGGAACATGCTCCAGACGCCGTGGAAGAGATGCAGGCCCAGGAAAAGCATGGTGAGCACATAGAACCCCACGATCAGGGGGTTCTGGAAGCCGACGACCACGTTGTTGTAGGCGAAGAACTCGCCGTTGCGCTCGGGCTGGTAGGTGCCAGGCGCGAAGCCCACCGCCCCAAAGGTGAGGTGCGCAATGTGAAACAGGATAAAGAGGAAGATCAGCAGGCCGCCGTAGCGCATGGTGTAGGCCGCGTAGCCCGTCTGGCGCTTCTTCACACCGTAGCGCCGCACACCGCTTACCGCAGAGGCCGCCACGCCCTTGCGGCTCTGGATCGTCAGCGATACGGCGGACCAGATATGCGCCACCACCGCAGCGAGCAGGCCCAGGCGCGCTACCCAGAGCAGATGCTCGTGGCCGAAGATCGGGTGCCCGATCTCGCGCAGGCCGGCCGCGTACTCGTTAAACACCAGCGGCCCCTGGTACATCTTCAGGTTGCCATACATGTGAAAGAGCACAAAGCCAACCAGGAGGATCCCGCTGAGCGCCATGATCACTTTTTTTCCGACCGATGTTCTGTGGAGCGTTAGCACGCCTGTCATGGCCGCGTCCTTCTTTTGGAAAGCGTAGGAGCGGCTTGCTGCCGCATATTAATTAGTAGATGCACGAAGTATACCAAAAACGTTGGGCTTGTCGAACCAGCGGCCAGGTGGCGCTATGCTTGTGAAGGATAGTACAGAGCATTAGAGAGCCAAAAGCCCCGTATAGAACGGGGCGATCTGAATGCTATAGCAAATCTGTCTGCTGTGGTCTGCCAGATGTCGGTCTTATGGAACAGTTTCAAGCGCTTCTTGCTACGGCCCTGTGCCCTGTCCGCTGTCCCCTATCCCCTGGTTCTAGCGCTGCTCGAAGAGCAAAAAGCGCATCATGCCGCTGGGATGGGCGTAGGCATGCGCCAGCTCCAAGCCTGGGAAGCGTGTGTCTAGCCCATACCCCTCGGCGACCTGCGCGTCTACCAGTACGTAGGTTGGGCCGCTACGGGCAAGCGCTTGAAGGGCCGCAGGCGCGTCGGGGGCGGCGAGATCAAGGCTTCGCTGTGCGATCTCTGGCGCGTCAGCGAGGTAGATCTGCGGCGCAAGGTTCACCAGCCGCGTCTGGCTGTTGTTCACCAGGGTAATGCCGCCGCGCGCCGCGCTTTCGGCGCGTAGGTCGGCGAGCAGCACGGGCAGATTGTAGCCCGCTGTCCAGCGCTCAAGGTACTGCGCACGGTCGCTGGCCGCCAGCGGGGCGCGCAGCGGGTTGCTGGCAAAGCTTACGGCGAAGAACAGCCCCCAGGCCACGGCGCCGGCCCCAAGCGCGGCAGCAACGACGCGGGCGCCCCCCGCACGGCGCCACAGCTCCTCGCCAGCCACAGCCGCCGCAAGCAGCAGCGGCGGCCACGCCGGCAGCAGGTAGCGCGGGTAGAGCGTGAGCCCCACCACCGCAAACGCGCCCATCGTGGCCAGCCCTGCGGCGAGAAGAAACGCCACCGGACGATAGCCGATAGCCGATAGCCGATAGCCGATAGCCGAGGGTCGGTCGTCGGTCGTCGGTCGTCGGTCTTCCGTCCTCCGTCGTCGAGCTTCCAGGCCGAGCAGGAGCAGCGGCAGCAGCAGCAGCGGGCCGGGGAGGTAGCGGGCCGTCCAGGCGGTTACGTCGCCGAGGTTGCGTATGATCACGCTTAGGCGTGCGGGAGCCTCGCCGGCAAGCTTCTGGCGCTCGGCGCCGCCGTAGTGCAGGGGCGCCAGGGCCGCCACACAGGCCAGCGCGATGATCAGCGTGGTGCGCAGCAGCCCCAGGCGGCGCCTGCGCTCGGCCCAGCTATCGGGTAGCAGCAGCACCGCAAGCAGCGGCACAGCGAAGAGCAGTAGCCCTGCCAGCTTGACCAGGGCGGCCACCGCCAGCAACGCGCCAACCACGGCAGCGTCGCGCCGCGTGGCCTGGGGCCGTGAGCCGAGTTGCACGCTGGCCCACAGCAGCAGCACGCTTACCAGGGTAAGCAAGCTGTCCGGCAGCCCAAGCAGATCGTGGATAAGTGCGAGCGGGCTTAGGGCGTAGAGGGCGCCTGCGAGCAGCCCAGCTACGGGCCTGCCAAGCGCCCGCCCCAGCGCCGCCAGGGTGAGCGTGGTGGCCAGACCACAGGCTAGCGAGAGCAGGCGCGACGGCACAAGCGGATCGCCGGGCAGAGGTGCCAGTGCGGCCAGCAGCAGTTCCTGGATTAGCTTGCCGTCGGGGAGCGTGGCGCCCGCTGGGCCATCGGCCGCGAGCATCTGCGGGAAGCGTTGGGCGCGCAGCAGGTAGACAGCCTCGTCGTTGAAGAGCGGCAGCGCCAGCAGCGACGGCAGGCGCAGGGCGAGGTAGCAGGCGCCAAGGAGGAGAAAAGCAATCAGGGAGGGCATGGCCCTCCCTGCGATGCGATATGTCATACCAATTCCCGATGAAGCTGTGGCATTGTTGTCACCCTGAGCGGAGCGAAGGGTCTTTCCGTGGGCTGGGATAGATGCTTCGCTGCGCTCAGCATGACATGCGGGGTGCGCTCCGAGCCAGGAGGGCTACAGATCGAGGCGGATCTTGGCGCCGAAGCTCTTCTTCTCTTTGTTGGGGAAGTAGGTCAGGCACGCGGCGTCCAGCAGGTCGGCGCTGAGTGTCGGCGTCTCCATATTGTAGCTCGCGATCGAGATCATCTGGTCGAGAATGTCGCGCGGCTGGCACATACGGAAGGGGCGCTCGTCGGGCACGTACCACTTGGCGATCAGGTAGTCGACGCCGCGCTCCTCGTAGGGCACCTTGCGCACCTTGCACATAATCTTCCAGATCTCGCGGAACTGCGCCTCGGTGGGGTCGATGATCTCGAACTTAAACTTAATGCGCCGCAGCAGCGCGTCGTCGCCCAGATCTTTGGGGTCGAGGTTGGTGGAGAACATGATCAGCTGGTCGAAGGGGATCTGGATCTTCTGGCCTGTGACAGTGTTAAGGTAGTCGTAGCGCTTCTCCAGGGGCACGATCCAGCGGTTGAGCAGATCGAAGACGCGCACCTGCTGGCGCCCAAAGTCGTCGATCAGGAAGATGCCGCAGTTGGCCTTCATCTGGAAGGGCGCCTCGTAGATCTTCGAGGTGTCGTTGTAGATCAGGTTTAGCTGCTCGAGCGTCAGCTCGCCGCCGACGATCACCACCGGGCGACGAATGCGGATCCAGCGCCGGTCGTACTCGGTGCTATCGTCCCACTTGTGCTTCGGCCCCTCATGCACGATGGCGTCGTGCATCTTGATCACGGCGCCGTCGGCGTAGATCGTCTGGGGGATAAAGATATCGTCGCCCATCAGGTGCGTAATGCGCTCGGCGATCGTGGTCTTGCCGTTGCCAGGGTAGCCAAAAAGCATCACGGAGGAGCCGGAGTTCACGGCGGGGCCGACGGCGTTGAGGATCGACTCATCGATCACGAGGCCATCGAAGGCGTCGCGGATGTTGCGGCGCGTCACCTTGACGTTTTTTACGGTCTGGGTATGCACCGAGGCGATCCACTCGTCTATCGTCACGGGGGCGGGGCCGACGTACTGCACCTTGCGCAGGGCCGCCTGGGCCGCCTCCTGGCCGCGCGGGGTGAGGATATACTCAAAGTTACTATCGCCGAAGCCGCGCTGGCCGATGATGTCGATCTGCTCGGCCTTGCGCAGGTCGGTGATAATCTCATCGACGATACGGTAGTAGAGGCACATCTCATCGGCGATATCACGGCCTGTCATGCGGCCCTTGGTGTAGAGGGTGCGCAGAAAGTGCTCGGTGAGAAAGCTGCGGTTGAGCCCGGTCTCTGCGATCGTCTGGGGCTCTTTGGGAAGAAAGCTATTGTTGAGCTGGGGGCGGGCCTCGTCCTCGGTGGGGGGTGGGTCGCCGAGCATGCGCAGGGCGGCGACGTTCTGGCCACGGGCGCGGGCCTCGCCGATCAGCTGCTCGAGATCCTGAATATGCATACCAAGGTGCAGCACGGCGTCGGCGTCGGCGTTGGCCTGGGCCTCTTTGTAGCAGGCGTAGACGGCGCGGGCCACGCTGTACTTCACGCCGTCGATGTAGAGATGGTGGAGGTAAAGCTGGTCGCGCACGAAGCAATCACGCGAGTGGAGCTTGCGGGCCAGCATCTCCTCGTAGGCTTTCTGGTCGAGCAGGTAGCGCATGGGGCGAACCTCGTTCTGGGTTGCTGGGTAGATAGCTGATCGGAGCACAGGGCAGTCGGGGTTCAGTATAGCTTTCTGACGCGCTACAGCCTATAGTGCCACGGTCCTGTTGGATGTTGAACTTAGCGGCATGCTGCTCGCCCTTGGCGGCCGCTTCAGCCCGGAGGCCCAGCGCACCGCGTTGGAGCTGCGCCACCCGCGCATCCAGCTCTGCGTCGAGCTGCCCGCCGCAGCCAACGGCGCGCTCGGCCTGAGCAGCCTGGAGGCAGCCCGACAGTAACGGGCCTGTGCTACCTTAGCTCGGCGCTTGGCCGGATGGGCCTGGGCACAGGGCTAAGGAGCCGCCAATGGATTCCTTCTGGTTCGTCGACTGGCGCTTGCTTATGGCGGCTGTGGAGCTTTGGCTTGCCGGCGGCAACCCCTACGGCCCATTCGTGATCCCGAATAGCGTCGCCGTTGCGGCGGGTGGGTACGCTTACCCCCCCCCCACGCAGATCCTCGCGCTGCCCTTCGCCCTGCTGCCCTGGCTGATCAGCGGGCTGCTCGTGCAGCTCGTCGCTATCATCGGCTTTGAGCGCTGGGCGCGCCGCACGAGTGGCCGCACGGCCCTCCCCTGGCTGCTGCTCTGGCTGCCATTTGCGCAGGGCCTGGTGATCGGGCAGCTTACCCTACTCGCCCTGGTGGGCCTGCTCTTGGCCGAGCACGCCTACAGCGACCGGCGCGACCGCCTGGCTGGCCTGCTGCTCGCCCTGGCGATCATCAAGCCGCAGACAACGGTGCTTGCTGTGGCATGGCTGCTTTTCGTCGCCCTGCGTGAGCGCCGCTGGGTTCTGCTTGCCAGCTTCGCAGGCGTTAGCGCCCTGCTTTGGGGCGGCATCCTGCTGATCAGCGGTCCCGAGATCTATCTCCAGTGGGTTCAGGGGCTCCAGGCCTATCGCGAGGGCCGGCCCGACAGGCCGCTGCTTGGGTTGCCGTTGGGGCCGCTGCTTGGGTTGCTGGCGGGCCTGCTCTGGTGGCGACACGGGCGCAGCGATGGCTTTGGGACGCTGCTGCTGATCAATACGCTGATCTTCCCGCTCTCGGTGGTCTATATCGCCATTGGGGTCGCCTGTGTTGTGATCCGCTGGCGCCCGAACTGGGCCTGGTATCCCCTGGCCTTTAGCTGGTTGCTGCCGGTGGTCTTCACCAACCCCGTGCGCACCGCCGACAGCATCGCCGGCATAGTGCAGGCGATTATCGCCACCGCGCTGCTCGCCGGGCTGCTGCCGCGCCTGCCCTTTCCGCTTCGGCGCAGGCCCGCCACCCCAGCGTAGCGCCGCTCGAGGCGTCGCCATGCTACAATACGGGGGATGAGCGATCAACGGCTGGGCGCGGTGCAGAGCGCCAACGAGCTTGACTTTATTAGCCATGGCCCCGCCCAGACGGAGCGGGTTGGCCAGCGCCTTGGCGAGCTGCTACGCCAGGGTGATCTGCTGCTGCTCGTGGGCACCTTCGGCGTGGGCAAGACGCAGCTCGCAAAGGGTGTGGCGCGCGGCCTCGGCTCCGACGACCTTGTGACGAGCCCCAGCTTTGTGCTGGTGAACGAGTATCGCGCCGGCCCCGCCGCCCAGGCCATGCCGATCTACCACGTGGATCTCTACCGTATCGCCGAGGCGTCCGAGCTGCCCACGATCGGGCTGGAGGAGCTCTGGGCCGGCGAGGGTGTCTGCCTGATCGAGTGGCCCGAGCGGGCCCAGGCGCTTGTGCCAGCCGACTACCTGGCAGTGCATATCGAGCATCTCAGCGAGACCAAGCGCCGCATCAGGCTCGCGCCCCACGGCCAGCGCTACGCCGAGCTGATCGAGAAGTTCAAAGGCTGATGCTGCTCGCCATCGACACCGCCACCAGCATCACGGGGCTGGCCCTCTACGACGCGAGCGGCCCACGCGCCGAGGCGACATGGCTCTCTGGCCGGAATCATACCGCCCAGCTGCTGCCTCAGCTGGACATGCTGCTGCGCCACAGCGGCACCGCGCGCGACGAGCTGACGGCTCTGGCGGTGGCGCTTGGCCCCGGCAGCTGGAGCGGCCTGCGCGTAGGTATGAGCGTGGCCAAGGGCATCGCGCTGGCCGGAAATCTGCCGCTGCTCGGTATCTCTACCCTAGACGCGCTCGCAGCCCAGCACGCTCGCCCCGGCCTCCAAACGCACCCGCTGATCCGCCTGGGGCGCGAGCGCTTTGCCACAGCCCTGTTTCGCGGCGACGGCCCCGCCCGCCAGGAGGGCGACCGCAACGTAAGCCTCGCCGAGCTGTGCGCCACGCTCACCGCCCCCACACTCTTCTGCGGCGACCTCGACGCCGCCACCGAGCAGGCGCTCCGCCAGGGCCTCGGCGCCAAGGCGCGCTTCCCCACACCCGCCGCGGGCATGCGCCGCCCCGCCTTCCTTGCCGAGGTGGCATGGCGCCGCCTGGCCGCCGGCGAGCGCGACGACCTGGTAACCCTTGAGCCGATCTACCTCGGCGAGGCTGTGAAGCCGAAGACTAGCGGGTGACGAGCGCGAGTGGCCCGGCACTCAGCACTCAGCACTCAGCACTCAGCACTATGTCTGCACTAAGCCGTTTCGAGCAGCTGATGGAACAGATGGTGGAGGGGTCGGTGGCGCGGCTGTTCCGCAGCCCGGTGCAGCCGGTGGAGATCGCGCGGCGCCTGGAGCGGGCCATGGAGAGCCAGCAGTCGATCAGCGTGAAGCGCGTGATTGTGCCGAGCTTCTACAAGGCCTACCTGCACCCCGCCGACTTCGCCGTCTTCCAGCCGGTGCGCGCGGAGCTGGAGCAGGAGATGGCTACCTACCTGAGCGATCTGGCCCAGGAGCGCAGCTTCAGTATGCTGGAGCACCCCCGCGTGCTGCTCGCCGAGGACCCGGCGGTGTCGAAGCGCTCCATTCAGGTGGTGGCAGAGATGACGGCCAGCGGCGCCGCTGAGACAACCCAGGTGATGGCGCCCGCCATGCCGGCCCAGCCAGTGCGTAAAAACCACGCCCTGCTGCTGCTCCAGACGCCCGGCGGCCCCCAGCCCATCCCAGTAGAGAGCACGGCGCTCTCGCTTGGGCGCGGCCTCGGCAACGATGTGATCCTGGAGGATACGCGCGTCTCGCGCCACCACGCCCAGCTGCGCTACCGCCAGCGCCGCTTCTGGGTGACTGATCTCGGCAGCACCAACGGCACCTTCGTGAACGGCGAGCGCGTGAGCGAGACGGCCCTGCGCGATGGCGACCTGATCTCGCTTGGCGGCCTTGAGCTTACCTTTCGTGATGCATGACGATGCATGTTGTCCACAGATGACACAGATTTTCGTGCCTTGTACGGGCGCGCTATAGCGCGCCGCTACGCCCCTCAGCTATCGGCTATCGGCTATGTTTGACATTGCAAATCTCTCCATCGGTGTACTGCTGCTACTGCTGCGCATAGCAGTTGTCTTCCTGCTGTACTTCTTTCTCTGGCAGGTGCTGCGCGTGGTGAGGCGTGATCTCCAGGGTGGCGCCATGCCGGCGCAGGCTGTCGCCAGTTCCTACGGCCAGCTCGTGGTAACGGCGGCGGGGCAGACGGGCGTGCCGGTTGGCAAGGTCTTCCCGCTGAGCCTCGTCACGCTGATTGGGCGCAGCACCGAGGTGGAGGTCTCGCTCAACGACAGCTTTCTCTCGGCCGAGCACGCGCGCCTGGAGCAGCGCGGCGGCGTCTGGACGCTGGAAGACCTGAACAGCACCAACGGCACCTACCTGAACGGCTTCGAGGTGCGGGCGGGCACCGAGCTGCACGACGGCGACACCGTGCGGGTGGGCCGCGTGGAGCTCAAGCTTGTGGCGCGGTAGCGGCGCCCGGAATTATGCTATACTTCGCAGCGAACTCCCGGCGAAGGCATAGACAACGAGGTACAGGGCCATGCTCCCAAACTACGCCTTCATTGGAGTCTTCTTTCTCGCAGCGGTAAGCTTCCCGATCATCCCGCTGATTCTGGCCTCGTACCTGCGCCCCAAGCGCCCCGCGCCGATCAAGCAGTCCACCTACGAGTGTGGGCTAGAGGTGATCGGCGACTTTCGGGTGCAGTTCAAGGTGCAGTATTATTTGTACGCCCTGGCCTTTGTGATCTTCGCTGTCGAGGTGGTCTTTCTGTACCCGTGGGCGGTGGCCTTCAACCAGATCGGCCTGACGGCCCTGGCGGCTGCGGCGAGCTTCCTGGGGCTGCTGGCCGCCGGCCTGATCTACGAGTGGCGCAAGGGCGCGCTAGAGTGGGTGTGAGCGCCATGCCAGACGATAAAGAACTACAGCTGGAGCTAGAGCGGCAAGGCGTCTTCGTCTCCACGGTGAACCGCTTCTACAACTGGGGCCGCCGCTCGTCGATCTGGCCGATGTCGTTTGGCCTGGCCTGCTGCGCGATCGAGATGATGGCCTTCGGCCTGAGCCGCTACGATGTGGCGCGCTTTGGCGCCGAGCTGTTCCGCGCCTCGCCGCGCCAGGCCGACCTAATGATTGTTGCGGGCACCGTGACGAAGAAGATGGCGCCCCAGGTGGTGCGGCTCTACAACCAGATGGCTGAGCCGCGCTATGTGATCTCGATGGGCGCCTGCGCCACCTCCGGCGGCCCCTTCCGCGACGGCTACAACGTGCTGCGCGGGATCAACCTGCTGATCCCGGTGGACGTGTATGTGCCGGGCTGCCCGCCCCGCCCCGAGGCGCTGCTCCACGCCCTGATCACGCTCCAGGAGCAGATCGACCGCCAGCAGCTGGGCCGCGTGCGCTGGTACGGCGATGGCGAGCGCCCCCAGACCAGCGACTTCCCCGTGCCTAGCTTTGGCAAGCATGGCCTGGAGGTAGACGGCAAGCTGATCGACCCGGTGGGCGGCCTGCCGCTGGTGAGCCCCTTCCGCTCGCCTGAGCAGGGTGAGCAGAAAAGTGGGCGGATCGAGCACCCCGAGATCGCGCGCCAGTTCCCGATTATGGACGCGACGGTGGAGCTGGAGCACGCCCTGAAGGCGCGCGGTGTGGCCCCCGAGATCGCCGCCAACGACCTGAAGCGCAGCGAGGTGGGCGATGGCGAGGCTTAGCCCCGCAGAGCTGCGCGAGCGCCTGGAACGTGACCTGCCGGGCGCAGTTGTCGAGACTACCCCCCTTCAGATCAGCCCCCCGCCTGCCCACGGCCCGCCGCCCGGCCCGTACAGCACCGACGACACCCTGGTGGCCCCGGATCTGCTGGTCGAGGCCGCCTGCTACCTGCGCGATCAGCTTGGCTATGCCTTCCTCTCCGACCTCGCCGTGGTGGATTTTCTGCACGCTGGCCTGTTCGAGCTGATGTATCGCTTCTACCATGTGGACGGCGGCCCCGCCCTGGTGCTGAAGCTACGCGTGCCCCGCGCCGACCCGCGCGTGCCCTCGCTGACGCCACGCTGGCCGGGTGCCAACTTCCACGAGCGCGAGGCGCTCGATCTGTTTGGGATTATTTTCGACGGCCACCCCTACCCGAAGCGCATCTATATGTGGGACGAGTTCGAGGGCTGGCCTATGCGCAAAGATTTCCCGCGCCAGGGCGACAAGTATATCGGCGAGGACGAGTAATGAGTCTGTGGGAGAACCCGGTTCTCCCACGACTACCCTCCCATGCTAAAGACTGAAGAGCTCCAGATCAATATCGGCCCCCAGCACCCCTCCACTCACGGCGTGTTCCGCATGGTGGTGACGCTTGACGGCGAGACGGTCATCGATTTAAAGCCGGTGTTCGGCTACCTGCATCGCAACCACGAGCAGATCGCCGAGCAGAATAGCTACCTGCAAAACATGCCCTACACCGACCGGCTGGACTACTTTAACTCCATGGCAAACAATCACGCCTACGCCATGGCGGTGGAGCGGCTGGCCGGGATCGCGGTGCCCGAGCGGGCCGAGTATATCCGCGTGCTGATGGTGGAGCTGACGCGCATCCTCAACCACGCGGGCGCCCTGGGCTTTCTGCTCAACGATATGGGCATGTGGCAGACGCAGCTGGCCTTCGGGATGCGCGAGCGCGAGAAGATCCTCGACCTGTTCGAGGCGGCCTCTGGCGCCCGCCTGATGTGTAACTACTTCCGCTTCGGCGGCGTGGCGCGCGATCTGCCCCCAGACTTTGTGCCCCACCTGCGCGAGCTGCTGGTGGCCATGCCCGCCTTCGTGGACGAGCTGGAGCGCCTGCTGCGTGAGAACGAGATTCTGATCCAGCGCTCAGAGGGGATCGGCATCCTGCCCAAAGAGTTGGCCCTGGCCTACAGCGTGACCGGGCCGGTGCTGCGCGGCTCCGGCGTGCCCTACGATGTGCGCAAAGCAGAGCCGTATAGCGTGTACGACCGCTTTGACTTCGATGTGCCCGTTGGCAGCGTTGGCGACGTGTACGACCGCTTCCTGGTGCGGATCGAGGAGATGCGCCAGAGCCGACGGATCATCGAGCAGATCATCGAGCAGCTGCCCGACGCGCAGGGCGGCCACATCAACCCGAAAGCGCGCCAGAATGTGCGCCCGCCCGTGGCCGACAGCTATGCCCGCATCGAGTCGCCCAAGGGCGAGCTGGGCTTCTATTTGGTGAGCGACGGCAGCACGCGGCCCTATCGCTACAAGGTGCGGGCGCCCTCGTTCATCAACCTTACGCCGCTTGGCGACATGTGCCGGGGCTACAAGGTGGCCGATGTGGTGGTGATCCTGGGCAGCATCGATATTGTGATGGGCGAGGTGGATCGCTAACGGTGGACGGTGGACAGGGGACGATAGACGGTGGACGGTGGACGGTGGAGCAATGGATACCAGACGATGACGATGCAGATCCAGCGCGGCAAGGTGGTGACGGTGGAGCGGGGGGCGCGCGGGCAGCGGGTGCCGGGCGCGGGGCTGCTCGCGAGCATGGCAGTGGTCTGGAAGCACTGGCAGGGCTCGTTCCGCAAGAACGACAGCTTCGAGAAGATCCACGGCACGTTTACCATGGAGTACCCCGAGGAGCGGCCACGGCTGCCCGAGGCCTTCCGCAACATGCCGATCCTGCTCTACGACGAGGCGAGCGGCCACGAGCTATGCACCTCGTGCTTCCAGTGCCAGCGCATCTGCCCGCCCCAGGTCATCCACATGAGCCAGGCGAAGGATCCCGTCACGGGCAAGGCGCTGCCGGCGCTCACCGAGTTTGTGATCGAGTACGACGCCTGCATGAGCTGCGGCCTCTGCGCCGAGATCTGTCCCTTCGACGCGATCAAGATGGACCACGCGTTCGAGCTGGCGACATCCGATCACGCTGGGCTCACGCTGCACCGCGAGCAGCTGAACCGACCGATCAGCTACTACGAGGGCATCGCGCCAACCATGTGGGCCGAGGTGAAGGACAGTGCGTTCAAAAAGCTCCAGGGCAACATCAAGCGCCGCCCCGACGTGATCGGCATGGCGCCGAACCTGGCCGAGAAGATCGCCGCCCGCCGCCGCGAGCTGCCGCCAGCGGAGGTTGTACCCGCGCCCAGCGTGTCCGTCGCGCCCCCCGAGGCAGCAAAGGACGATTGGAGCGCGAAGGACGTGACGGGCGTTTGGAGCGCGAAGGACGCGAAGCCGGGCGAAGGGCGCGAAAGCTCCGCCGCCGCTGAGGCTCCGCCCGTGGCCGGGGCGCCAGCCGCGCCACTGGACGACAAGGCTGCGCGGCTTGCCGCGATCAAGGCGAAGAATGCGGCCAAGAAGGCCGCCGAGGCGCAGGGCGAATAAGCGTCAGGGCCTGGGCTGAGCAGCAAATAGCTCGGAAATCTGTGTCATCTGTGGACAATAGCCGCACGAGACAGCTATGTATGACATTGTAGACGCGCTGCTCAACCGGACGTTTGGCCTCGGCTGGCCCGGCTGGAGCGTGGCGCTGATCGGCCATCTGTTCGTGGCCTCGCTGCTGTTTGTAGTGGCGCCGTTCCAGATGCTTTTCTTCACCTACTACGAGCGGCGCGCGATCGCCAGGATGCAGGATCGCGTCGGGCCGAATCGCGTTGGCCCCGAGGGCATCTGGCAGCCCCTGGCCGACGGCGTGAAGCTCTTCACCAAGGAAGATATTGTCCCCGACGTGGCCGATAAATGGGTGCATCTGATCGCCCCCTGCGTCGTGGTGGCGCCCACCATGTTCATGTTTGCCGTGTTGCCCTGGGGCCCTGGCATGGTGCCCGTCAACCTGAGCGTGGGTCTGCTCTTCTTCTTCGCCATCGCCTCGGTGACCACGGTGGGCCTAATGATGGCCGGCTGGGCCTCGAACAACAAGTTTGCGCTGCTTGGCGCTATGCGCGCCGTGGCCCAAATGGTGAGCTACGAGATCCCCGCTGTGCTGAGCCTGCTCGCGATTGTGATGCTTACCGGCACGCTCTCGGTGGTGGAGCTGATCGCCTACCAGGGCGGATTGTTCATCGCCAGCGCCGACATGCCCGGCCTGCCCGACCTTGGGCTTGGCTGGATCGTGTTTACGCCCGTGGGCCTGCTGGCCTTTCTGGTCTTTTTTGTGGCCGCGCTGGCCGAGGGCGAGCGCACGCCGTTCGACATCCCCGAGGCCGACTCGGAGATCGTGGCCGGCTACATGACTGAGTACAGCGGCATGAAGTTCGGCCTGTTCTACCTCGCGCAGTATCTGCTGAACTTTCTGCTCTGCGCCATGGCTGCCGTGGTCTTCTTCGGCGGCTGGCAGGGCCCCGGCGTAGGCTGGCTCTACGCGCAGGCCATCTCGCCCGCCAACCCCGATGGCAGCGGGGTCTTCAATGTGCTGGCCGGCGTGCTCGGCGTCTTTTACATGCTCGCCAAAACCTACGGGCTCTTCTTTGTGATGATCTGGGTGCGCGGCTCCTTCCCACGGCTGCGCGTGGATCAGCTGATGGACTTTGGCTGGAAGTTTCTGATCCCGCTCACGCTGGTGAATGTGCTGAGCGCGGCGCTCTGGGTGGCGCTCACGCGCTGGGGGCCAGAGCAGGGCATCACGTTTACTGCGGGCTGGTCGCCGCTGCTGCGCTGGGGCGCCGCTTTCGTCGCCACGGGGGCCGTGAATATTGGCGCCTATCTGGCCCTGGGGCGGGTGTACGCCACGGCGCAGGCCGGGCGCGGGCGGGTGGATGTGGATGAGCTGGAGCTTGTGACAACGACGCGGTAAGTATGCCTACTGTGATCCAAATCGTCTTCGGGCTGATCTCCGCGCTGATCATCGGCGCGGCGATGATGGTGGTGCTGGCGCGCAACGTGATCCACGCGGCGCTCTGGCTGATCGCCTGCTTCTTCGGGGTGGGCGCCCTGTACCTGCTGCTGGAGGCGGAGTTTCTGGCCGTGGTGCAGGTGCTGATCTATGTGGGCGCTATCTCGATCCTGATCCTGTTCGCGATCATGCTCACGCGTGAGCTGGAGGGCGCCCGCCAGCTGGCGCGCGGCTGGCGCCTCTGGCTCGGCGGCGCGATCTGCGCCCTGCTCTTCGCCGGGGTGCTCGTGCCCACCCTGGCCGGCCACCCGTGGAACGTGCCGCCGCCGCTGGGGCCTGCGGGCACACCCGAGGTAGTGATCGGCGCCGCCGACCTGGGGCGCGGCTTTGTGTTCCAGTACCTGCTTCAGTTCCAGGTGGCCGGCGTGCTGCTCACCGTGGCCCTGATCGGCGCGATTGTGATCGCCTACGAGGAGCGCGGCCGCCGCCGCCGTGTGCTCACCCTGGCCGAGGAGCACGAGCTGCGCAAGCGCCAGGAGCCGGCCACGGCTGAGCCGCCGGCCGGAGATTAACCCGATGACAAACGCGATTCCGCTGGAGGCGGTGCTGGTGGTGGCCGCGGCCCTTTTCTGCATCGGGCTCTTCGGCGCCCTCTCGCGCCGCAACCTCGTGGGCGTGCTTATGGGCGTGGAGCTGATGCTGAACGCGGTGAATATCAACCTGGTGGCGATCTGGCGCTACCTGGAGCCGGGCTTCATCACCGGGCAGACCTTCGCGATCTTTGTGATCACTGTGGCCGCCGCCGAGGCCGCTGTGGGCCTGGCCATGATCATCGCGGTCTATCGCGGCTGGCTCACCGTGAACGCCGATAAGGTTGACTCGCTGAAGGGGTGACAGGGAGACAGGGAGACAGGGAGTCAGGGAGACAGGGAGACAGGGAGACAGCCTGACGGTGCCGATAGGTGCTCCTTGTCTCCCCTGCTCCTTGTCTCCCTGTCTGGGTATGGAGAGACACATGGCCTTTTTTCTAACCTCTGCATGGCTCATCCCCGCGCTGCCGCTGCTGGCCTGCGCGCTGATCACGTTCACGCCCTTGCGGCGCAGCAACGTGGGCAGCGGCTGGGTTGCGATTGGCCTGATGGGCCTCGCCACGCTGCTCGCCTTGGGGCTGCTCGCCGCCACCGCGCAGGCAGGGGCTGGGCAGGGCGCAGCGGTCGAGGGCACGCAGGGCTTCGCCTTCCCCGAGCCGGTTCTGGTGCAGCGCTTTGCCTGGGCGCCCACAGGCACGGGCAGCTTTGCGATGGGGCTCTATGTGGATGGGGCGGTGGCCGCGATGCTGGCGATGGTGACGATCGCCTCCACCTGCATCCATTTGTTCTCGCTTGGCTACATGGCCGCCAACGCGCGCCAGAGCCGCTTCTTCAGCTTCATTGCGCTGTTTACGGCCGCCATGCTCCTGATGTGCATGGCCGACAATCTGCTGCTTTTCTTTATGGCCTGGGAGATCATGGGCCTCTGCTCGTTTCTGCTGATCGGCTTCCTCTACCAGCGGCCACAGGCGGTGCAGGCGGCCCTGAAGGCGTTTATTGTTACGCGGATCGGCGATGTGCTGATGCTGCTCGGCCTGGTCTATCTTTGGACGCAGGCGGGCAGCCTGGCGCTGGGCACGGGCGAGGGCGAGCTCTTCAACCCCGCGTTCCTGGCGCGCATCGGCGCGGAGCAGGGCGCGCTCGGCCTGAGCCACGCCACCGGGATCGCGCTGCTGCTCTTCTGCGGCACCGTGGGCAAGGCGGCCCAGTTCCCGCTGCACGTCTGGCTGCCCGACGCGATGGAGGGTCCCACCCCGGTGTCGGCGCTGATCCACGCGGCCACGATGGTGGCAGCTGGCGTGTTCCTGGTGGCGCGCACCTACCCGATCTTCCTGGCCGACGACGGCACAGCCCTGGCGGTGGTGGCGTTCATCGGCGCGTTTACGGCCCTGTTTGCCGCCACGGTGGCCGTGGCCCAATACGACATCAAGCGCATCCTGGCCTACTCCACTATCTCGCAGCTCGGCTTCATGGTGGCGGCGCTCGGCATCGGCGGCTGGACGGCCGCGATGTTCCATCTGCTCGCCCACGCCTTTTTTAAGGCGCTGCTCTTCCTCGGCTCGGGCGCGATCATCCACGCCATGGAGGCCACGCCGCGCATTGAGGCCATGCACCACAAGGACGAGTACGCTGCCCAGCAGGCGGCCCAGGATATTCGCAGCATGGGCGGGCTGCGCCAGCGCTTGCCCTGGACGTTCTGGACCTACACGCTCGGCTATCTGTCCCTGGCGGGCGTGTTTCCCCTGGCCGGCTTCTGGAGCAAGGACGAGATCCTGGCAGACGCCTTCAAAGGTGGGCACTGGATCGTCTTTGGCGTGCTCACGCTGGCGGCCCTGCTCACGGCCTTCTACATGACCCGGCAGTGGCGGCTGGTCTTCTTTGGCGAGTTTCGGGGAGGGCGTCTGGACCACGAACGGCGCGAAACGGGCGAAGGGAGCGAACAGCAAGGGCACGGCGACGCTTGGCACGAGAGCCCGCTGATGACGGCGCCGCTGGTGGTGCTGGCGGCCTTCGCCGTAACGGCGGGCCTGTTCAATCTGCCATTTGACGGCCCTGGCGGCCACTGGCTTAGCTCGCTCTGGGGCCAGGCGGCGGCGCCGTTCAGCCTGGTGGTGGCGGGCGTCTCGCTGCTCGCGGCCTTGGGCGGGATCGCGGCAGGCTGGAGTCTGTACGCCGGGGCGTTTCGCACTGCAGGCGAGCTTGATCCGCTGGAGCAGCGGGCGCCTGGCCTGTTCCGGCTACTCAACCAGCAGTACCGCATAGACGAGCTGTATCAGGCAAGCTTGGGGCGTCTCGTCGCCCTGCTGGCGCTCGCCTGGGCCTGGCTCGACCGCAGCGTGCTCGACGGGATTGTGAACGGCGTGGGCCGCCTTACGCTCTTCCTGGGCCGCGTGAGCTTTATTGTGGACGACACGCTGCTCAACGATGGGCCGGACGCCGTTGCGCGCGGCACCGTGGCCTCCGGCAAAGGCACGCGCCGCCTCCAGACTGGCAAGGCCCAGGATTATGTGAGCTACCTTTTTGGCGGGGTGGTGGTTTTGGCGCTGGTGTATCTGTATGTGCTTGGGCGGTAGGCGGTGGACGGTGGACGGTGGACGGTGGACGGTGAATACGTGCGCGTCTAGCCTGGTGAGCGATGAACCTTCCTGTGTATCTCATTCCGTCGCCCGACGGCATCCCCTGGCTGACGCTGCTGCTGCTCTCGCCGCTGCTCGGCGTGCTGCTGGTGGGG